>Ga0224559_1000091_pt1 | contig 52397 bp, 40 predicted proteins | sample 714S33034metaG_FD_180676 | JGI IMG/M metagenome (GOLD analysis project Ga0224559, IMG submission 180676) | Peat soil microbial communities from Stordalen Mire, Sweden - 717 S3 30-34 | ecosystem: Environmental > Terrestrial > Soil > Wetlands > Peat | place: Sweden: Norrbotten County, Stordalen... | reverse complement strand
TTGCTGCCGAAGTTACCGATCTGGGCGCAGTTGGCGCTTCTGATACGACGAATAGCGTACCGGCAGCAGCTATAAGCGCTCCGTCGCATAGTTCTTTGTCCGCTCGTTCAGCTCAATCGGTGATTAGCGAGGATTACATCCGCAATGATCTGACTCCGGCAGCGGATTTCAGTCAGGTTATTCAGAAAGCCCCCGGCATGTGGAGCGTAAGTCCAAATGGCCCTGGCATTGGACAGACGACAACCTATTTCCGAGGTTTCGCTGATGGCGACTACAGTATTACGTTTGATGGTATTCCGTTCCAAGATACCAATAGCCCGACACATCATACTTGGGTATTTTTCCCCAGTCAGCTTTTGGGTGGTGCAGTTATTGACCGCAGCCCCGGCTCCGCAGCAACCCTTGGCCCTGCCAACTTCGGCGGCTCAATCAACCTGTTGTCACGCAACCTTGAACCACAAAGTCGCACCACTGAAGAAGGTTCGTATGGTTCGTGGAATACACAATATCTCGGTGTAGAACATGAGACCGGGCAGTTCGGTGCGGATGGCAGTTCCAATTTGCTGGTAACTGCACATGCGCTGACATCAGATGGCTATCAAACTCTGAATTCCGAGAAACAAAATGCCCTCTCTGCAAAATACACTTACGCGATTTCCAACGATACAGCGCTGACCTTGTTTGCTTCCGGTATTGATTTGCATGCCAATCAACCGAACACCGGACAGCCAACACGTGCTCAGGCCGCCCAGTATGGCTACAGTTATCTATTGCAAAATACTGATCCGACTCAGACAAACTTTGAGGCCTACAACTTTTACCACGTAACTACCGATTTTATCTATGCTGGTATCACTTCCAATCTGAATGATGGATGGAAGTTGGACGACAAGGTTTACCAATACGCTTATTACAATAAACAGAACTATCAAAATAAGGCGGCTACTCCGGGGACCGCCGCATTTAATACTGCTGCTATCGACAAGCTAAACTCATATAACACCACCGGTAATATCTTGCGCGTCAGTAAAGATACCTCAACCGGTATCTTGCGCACTGGTTTATGGTCGGAAGTTGCATCAACCAGCCGTCATCAAACTCCCTCCAATGCATTGACCTGGGTTGACGCGGCACAACCAAAGTTTAATGAAAGCTATATAACAACTTTGTTGCAACCGTTTGTTGAATATGAGTACAAAGCCACGACAGATTTGAGTATCACACCGGGGGTTAAGTATGCATCCTACAATGAAAGTTTCACCCAATATGCGGATGCCAGCACGGTTGGCAACCTTGGAGGTGCACCGTACATTACGCATGCAAATACCTACACCGCGGTACTTCCTTCATTGGATGCGCATTACATGATCGAGAAGAACTGGTCGGCATACGCACAATATGCAATGGGTAGTGAAATACCACCGACCAATGTGTTTGATGTCTCAAACGCGAATGTCACCGTCTTGCCGGCTATGACTCTTTCCAAGACCGTTCAGCTTGGTACGGTTTGGCAGTCAGATAGTTATACATTGGATGTCGACGTGTACCACATCTCCAAAGATAATGCCTACTCGTCGGTACAAGCTACAGTCAATGGCGTTACAGATACTTATTGGTATGCCAATGGCACTTCAACAAGCCAGGGCTTCGAGGCTGAAAGCAATATTGTTCTGAGCAGTCAATTCAGTCTGTACGTCAATGGCACAATTGGTAGCACTAAGTATGACGCTACCGGACAGTGGGCTGCTAATGCACCATCAGACACCGAAGTAATCGGTTTGAATTACAAGGACTCTGATTGGAGCGCTGGATGGTTTACTCAACGTATCGGTAAGATGTACAACGATAACGGTGCCTACCACCAAGCAATCACAATTGATCCATTCACGGTCAGCAACTTGTTCGTTAACTACACGATCAAAAATCCGGTCAGTACTTCAAAGAAAGCCAAGATACAGCTCGGTATTAATAATCTGTTCAACAATCAAAGCATTGTTGGAATTACGGCTGCAACGGCTGGTACGGCTGCGGCGCCTTACGTTGTTAGCCAAGGCGACTTGCTGACCATCTTGCCACAACGCAGCGCAACTGTTTCATTGAAGCTTGATTTTTGATCTTAAGTAGGCTGGTTGATGCTCCAAGTTCCTGAGAAAGCAAATTATCTTCTTGGTACAACTTGGAGCATTGTCAGCATTCGCGGCAAATAGACTTATCAAAGGCAATGCATAATATTAGCAGTTAGGTCACGTTTCCTTCAGCCAAGCGTACATCTTAGTTTGGCTTTTATCCCCTAGTATTCGACTGGGTGGCAAATTGAGTCAGATCAACCCGCGGTGCCGGTTCCCAGCCGGTCTTGCGATGCTCTGCGACAACATTAGTGAAAATGCCGCCGCGCACGTAGAACTTGGCGGTGAGCCGAATAAAGCGCGGTTGTATTGCTGCGACCAGATCATCCAGAATACGATTTGTCACATCTTCGTGAAAATGTCCTTCGTTCCGATACGACCATATATATAGCTTGAGGCTTTTGAGCTCGACACAGTGCGCGTCGGCAATGTAATCCAGAATCAGGGTAGCGAAATCCGGCTGGCCGGTTTTGGGGCATAGGCAGGTAAATTCCGGAATCTCCATGTGAATATGGTAATCACGTGCAGGTTGAGGGTTGGGGAATGTCTCTAATGTTTTATCGGGTTGGGTTGTCATTTTGTTACAGTGCCAGCTTGGGTTAGAATGTTAATATTATATCGTTAGCCTGAATCAAATTGCGTTTATCCCATATCAAGCTTGCCGGATTTAAATCATTTGTCGATCCCACGCACATTGCGTTGCCGGGGCAACTCGTTGGCGTCGTCGGGCCGAACGGTTGCGGCAAATCCAATGTGATTGACGCCTTGCGCTGGGTTTTGGGTGAGTCGCGGGCTTCTGCCTTGCGCGGCGAATCCATGCAGGACGTTATTTTCAACGGTTCGGGCAACCGCAAGCCTGTGGCGCGAGCCAGTGTCGAACTGGTCTTCGACAACACCTTGGGCAAGGCCGCAGGGCAATGGTCGACTTACGCCGAGATCGCCATCAAGCGCGTGCTGCAGCGCGATGGTGAATCCAGTTATTTTATTAACAACCAGCATGTGCGCCGCAAAGATATCACCGATATTTTCCTCGGGACGGGTTTGGGCGCGCGTGCCTACGCGATCATCGAACAGGGAATGATTTCGCGCATTATCGAGGCCAAGCCGGAAGAGTTGCGCGTATTTCTTGAGGAGGCGGCAGGTGTGTCAAAATATCGGGATCGTCGGCGCGAGACCGAATTACGCCTTGCCGATACCCGCGACAATATGTTGCGCGTCAGCGATATTCTTCAGGAACTCGATAAACAACTGGTACATCTGGGCGAACAGGCCGAGGTGGCAAAACAATATCGCGAACTGGAAGCCAAGCGTGAATTGTCGCAGCGTTTGTTGTGGCTGGTGAACAAGCAGGAAGCCGAATCAAGACGCGGACGACTGTTGCAACAAGTCGAAAAAACCAAAAACGAGCTTGAGGCTGAAATTGCCAAACTGCGCGAGGTGGAAAGCACGTTGGAAAGCGCACGCAGTGAACATTTTGCACTGGCAGATACACTGCATGCCAAGCAGGGCGACTTGTACGCGACCAATGCCGAAGTGTCACGTCTGGAACAACAGATCGCCTTTTTGAACGAGCAGCGCAATCGAATGGCACAACAGATTGTCAATGGCGAGCGCCAGATCGAACAGCAACGTACGCAGCTTCAAGGCTTGCAGTCGTTGTTGGAACACTGGCAGCATCAGCGTCAAGAGGCGAGTGTGCGCGTGGAAATTTGCGAGAACCATGCCGAGAATGAAGCGCAACACCTGCCCAAGGCCGAAGAGACTGCGCGTGCGGCGCAAGAGCGTTACAACACCGTGCAGCGCAATCAGTTGCTGGCGCAACAACAGTTGCAACTGGCTGAAACTCAGCGTGGTCATACCCAGAATAACTTGCAACAATTAGGCGGGAGAAAATCGCGTTTGTTGCTGGAACTCGATAATTTACCGCAACCCAACAACGAAGCGCTGGAACAAGCGCAACAGCAGATTGTTGAGGCACAAGCCGAATATGAAGCGCAACAGGAACTACTGGCACAACTGCAAGAGCAATTGCCCTTGGCTGATGCTGAGCGGCGTGGCAAGCGTACGGAAGCGCTTGAGCTAGAGCGGAAATTAAGCCAGGTTGAGGCGCGCCTGAGTGCGCTCAAACAATTGCAGACCCGGCTCGACAACGACAAGGATTTGACGAGTTGGTTGACGCAACATAACTTGGATAATGCGCCGCGCCTGTGGCAATCGGTGCACATCGAGCAGGGCTGGGAAGATGCGCTGGAAGCCGTATTGCGCGAGAGATTAAACGCGCTGGCTTTGTCGAGTTTGGAGGAGACGGCAAATTGGAATGACGTACCACCTGCCAAGTTGGCTGTATTCGCCGCCAACGGCGCTAGCGTTGCGTTGGCATTAACACGTTCCGGACTGACTCCTTTATCAAATTACGTGCGCTGCGAAGATCAACAAGCGGCAGCGGCGGTGCAGGATTGGTTGTCAGGTGTGTACGCTGTTGCCGATCTGGCGCAGGCTTTGTCCCACCGCACGCAGTTGCCGGCAGGGGCGTGGCTGGTGACAGCGCAAGGCCATTTGGTCGGAGCGCATAGTGTGTTGTTTCATGCGCCGGACAGTCAACTGCATGGTGTGCTGGCACGCCAGCGCGAAATTGAAAGTCTGCAAATCGAGGCGCAGCAGCAAACTGTATCTTTGGAGCAGGGTAAACAATTGGTTGTGAGGGCAGAGGAGGCGTATCACGCGACTGAAGGCCGCATCGCCCCATTGCGTGCTTCCGTTAATGGTTTGCAGCAAAAGCAGCACGCGTTGCAAATGCAGATACTCAAATTAACGCAAGCCAATGAGCGCAGCCATGAACGCAGAACGCAGATAGCGCAGGAGCTGCAAGAATTGGCGGAAAATTCCAACGAAGAGCAACGCCAGTTGGAAGAGATCGCCGAACGTTCCGCGATATTGCGTGAAGACATGGCAACGCATCAGGAAGAAGCCGAGCAGGCGCGACAACAATCGTTTGCCCAGGATGCACAATTGCGTGAACAACGCGAGCGTTCGCAAAAATCCCAGCATGAATTACAGGAAGCAAGGTTTTTTGCCAAGACCTGCGTGGACAAGATCGGTGACCTGGATCACAACATAAAACATAGCGTATCCACGCTGACACAATTGGAATTGGCTTTGGTGCATACCCGTCACGAATTGGCGAATATGAATGATGGAGTCAATCAGCAACAATTGCAGGCAGCCTTGGAGCTGCGCCAAACGCGCGAACAAGCCTTGGCTGAAGCGCGAAATGTGCTGGAACATGCAACGTTGAATTTGAACAAGTTGGAACAAGAGCGCATGGTGTGCGAACAAAAGCTCAACCCGTTGCGCGAGAAGGTGACAGAAATTACCCTGAAAGAACAGGAAGCCCGCTTGCAGTTTGAACAATGGGCAGAGCAGTTGCAGGGCGTGGACGAAGCTCCGCTATTGTCCGAACTGGAAAATCACCCGGCAAAACCATCTGCCTTGCAGACTGAGTTGGCGCGTTTGGACGATACCATCACATCTCTTGGAGCGGTAAATCTTGCTGCACTGGATGAGTTGAAAATGGCAGAAGACCGCAAGGCTTATTTGGATGCGCAGGCGAAAGATTTGAACGAGGCCATTGAAACGCTAGAAGGTGCGATACGCAGAATCGACAAAGAATCTCGCGATTTATTGATGGGGACGTATGAAGAAGTGAATCGCCATCTGGCTGAATTGTTCCCGATCTTGTTCGGTGGCGGTGACGCGCGATTAGTATTGACCGGAGAAGAAATACTCGATAGCGGCGTACAAGTGATGGCACATCCTCCGGGCAAAAAGAACGCTTCCATTCATCTGTTGTCCGGCGGTGAAAAAGCGCTCACCGCCATTGCGCTTGTATTCTCACTGTTTCAACTTAATCCCGCGCCGTTCTGTCTGCTTGACGAGGTGGATGCACCGCTGGATGACACCAACACCGAACGCCTGTGCAAGCTGATCAAAAAAATGGCAGTGCATACCCAGTTTATATTTATCAGCCACAACAAAATCACCATGGAACTCGCCCAGCAATTGGTCGGAGTCACCATGCAAGAACGCGGTGTATCAAAAGTCGTGTCAGTGGACATTGAAGAAGCGTTGCGTATGCGCGATGAAAGTGTAGTGGTCGGATAGTAAATTCGCTCTCGCAGCAGAGCGAATTTGAGGTTTCGCTGTGGTTGCTATTGTTAACAACGGTTTGGAGTAAATATCTGCAATCGTTTAGATTCGCTAATATTTTGAGCGTCTCAGTTGTACCAACTTGGGATAGTCGATGTTGAAATAGGCCGCCCGAAAGCTGCCGTTACTGACGTGCCGCAGCACGATTGGTCTGGTGAATAACTTTTAGTGATAAAAACACACATGCTCCCGGAATCAAACAAACCTGAAGACAAACCCCCACCTGTTCGGCTCAGCGAAGCTCAGGCTTTTTATCGAAGCAATCAATGGTTCTCAATTTTCTATGACAACAAGTATTCTTTTTCCATCTTTGTAGCAATCATTTGCGTATCTGCATTTATTGGTATCTGGGCCGTATATCAACTTTCTCAAGGCCAATTTATTCTCGGCACTTCAGTGCTTGTGTTTTGGGCACCCATCTATTGGCTTTTCATGAAGCACCTAGGCTCCAGAAAGGTCATGAGGCTTGGGTTTTCAATACCCGTAACACTATTGGTTATTGGTACTAGCTCTAGTTTTCTATATGGGCAAGCATCAAGAAAATCCAGCCAGTTATTCCGCCAACCCATCTTTCAAGCGTTGAACTGCCGTTTTTGATGCGGGGGACAGGTCTAGCTTTGTTGCACTCAAAGCTTGAGCCGGGTAGGGTGGACACGATTCTGTGCCCACGCGGTAACGTCATTTTGAGGCTACCCCGTGGGCTAACGATAATACCGTTTGCCCACAAATCAGGTGTTTCCTCTCCCGCTGGAGGGAGAGGGTTAGGGTGAGGGCCGACGCGTGCTAAAAGTTATTTTTTCATCTTATAATCCCTCATTCCCAGCCCTTCTCCCGCCAGCGGGAGAAGGGAGTGACAGTAATTAGGAAATGATATGAGTTCCGCTGCTTGATTTTTCGCGGCTATAAGAATAAAGTAAGAATTCCTTACTTTTTCCAATTGGAGATTTATCATGCTTGCCAAAATGACCTCTAAAAATCAACTTACCTTGCCCAAGAACATCACCGCTGCAGTCGGTCCTGCGGAATACTTCGACGTGGAAGCACTCAATGGCCAAATTGTACTCACTCCTGTACGCATTCAGCGTGGCGACGCAGTGCGCGCCAAATTGGCCGAGCTCGACTTGAGCGAGCGGGATATTACCGATGCGGTTGCATGGGCAAGAAAATCTCTCTCAACCAAAAAATCCGGCCCTGCATCTAATAAGTCTGCAAAGTAATGCCGCGTTCAAAACAGTTACCCCGCGTAGTTATCGACACCAACCTAGTGTTGTCTTCGCTGGTATTTGCGCAAGGGCGATTGTCGCAGTTGCGCCTTGCATGGCAGAGCGCGTACTGTCAGCCGCTGCTATCGAGCGTGACCGCAGCAGAACTTATACGCGTACTTGCTTATCCGAAATTCAAACTAAGTGCCGATGCACAACAAGAGCTGCTTGCTGATTATTTGCCGTACTGCACCACGGTACGCATGCCTGAAAAACTGCCTGCTACGCCGGATTGCCGCGACAAATTCGACCTGCCTTTTCTGCAGCTCGCCGTTGCGGGCAAAGCGGACTATCTTGTGAGTGGAGATCGGGATTTGCTGAGCCTTGCCGGTCAGTTTGCCAGCCCCATCATTAGCGCTGATCAATTCATAAAAACGCTCAAGCTATGATCACCCATAACATCGTTGGCAAAGGCAAGGGTTAACCAAAAACCACACCAACAGCTTCATCCACAGATTACGTATGCCCGATTTTATTAGCTCAATTGACTACTCCGGCCATAATATTGCGTATCAAGTTTTGATCCGGTAAAAAAATAGAGCGCTTAAAAATACCAGCAAAATTAAACCGAAGCCCAGGATCGCAGTCGTCACGCTAATGCCTGCCGAGGCAGTCAAGCTATAGCCGCCGACGAACACAAGCATGGCAATATTCTCTACAAAGTTTTGTACGGCCAAGGCATGTCCCGCACCGACAGTCTCATGGCCTCGTTCCTGCAATAAGGCATTGAGCGGAACGATGAACAGGCCACCGCAGACCCCAATTGCTACCATAGTCAACATCGCAAAGGTTAAAGAATGTACGAAAGCAAGCGCGATGATGATGGGGCCAAGCAATAATCCGCCGATCATCGCACGGTTGACATTCGCCAGCGAAATCCATAATCCGGCAGCCAAGGCACCAAAGACGATGCCGATTGAAACTGCGCCCATCAGGTTAGCGGGTGTCTGGTTGTCCGTAATCAATAATGCGACAGGCACCCAGGCGAACAATATCAGGCGCAGCGTCGTACCACTCCCCCAAAACAGACTGGTTCCCAACAGACTAAAACGGGTGTCAGGGTGTTTGATCAGCGACGTGACCGAGGCGATAAATTTCAGTATCAGCATCCAAGGCTGGAAACTTGCGCCCGATTTTTCAGCCGGTAAGGACGGAATAAACAGGTTGGCTAGCGCGGCAATACCGTATGCGGCCAATATTCCTGTAAATGCCCAGGCCAGTGAATGATCGGCCAACCAGCCTCCCATGATCACTCCCAACAGGATAGCGACAATAGTTGAACCTTCCATCATGCCGTTTGCGCGCACCAGTGAGTCAGCTCCAAACATCTGTGAAAGTATGCCGTATTTGGCCGGGGAATAAGTTGCCGCACCAATGCCGATCAAACCATAAGCAGTCAGAGGATTAATTCCGGCGGTCATGGCCAGTGCACCGGAAAGTTTGAGCAAGTTGGCGACTAGCATCACGCGCCCTTTGGGGAAGGCATCTGCAAGTTGACCGACAAATGGCGCGAGAAGGATGAAGGGGACGACAAAGCTTTCTTGCAGCAGAGGCACAAGGTTGGGAAGCCCCTGTGATTTTACGATGGCAATGGCTGCAATCAAGACTGCATTGTCTGCCAGCGCGGAAAAAAATTGCGCCACTAATACAGACGACATGCCAAATGAAAGCAATGGCATGTTCAGAGACGTTGAATTATTTTTACTCACTTCAGTTCTCCTGCTTTATTTGCATGACTCAAGATTGGTAAACAGCACCGGTAAAAAATTTATTTCAAAGCGAGTCTGCCATAACCATTCTACTAAACTATTGCAACAGTGACGTGTTTAAAGGTACTGAGGCAGCAGTTTTGAATAACCACATCATGCTTATCCCTCAAACTTAAATTTTATAGTAGGCTGAATTTTATTTCGTATTTGTTACAATTGATCATCTAGCCTGCAAACTCACCCGGAGATGTAATCATGACAACTCAAAAGCGCACAATAATCTACGTTTCTGACGGGACAGGCATTACTGCTGAAACATTGGGGCATGGATTATTGGCTCAATTCGATGGTACGGATTTTCGACCGATACGTTTCCCGTTTCTCGATAATGAAGAAAAGGTCAGAGACTGTCTCGCACGCATCAACGAAATAAGCCGGGCCGAACCTGTAAGACCTATCGTTATCATGACGCAGACGAATCTGGATTTAAGCGCAATTCTGCATCAGGCAGACGCTTTTTTTATCGACCTGTTTGATACATTCATTGCTCCGCTGGAGGTGGAGCTTGGCAGCAAATACAATCGTGCGGTGGGGCGCTCTCATGGACATGCTAATCCCGAATACAATTCCCGTATCGCTGCCATGAATTTTGCGCTGGCTCACGATGATGGTGTGTCAGATACTGATTTGAAGAGTGCTGATATTATCTTGGTGGGAGTCTCCCGCAGCGGAAAGACACCTACAAGTCTTTATCTTTCACTCCAGTTTTCGTTGAAAGCTGCCAATTATCCGCTGATACCTGAAGATTTTGAGCGTGGCGAATTACCCTCCAGATTACGTCCTTTCCGAAACAAGCTATTCGGTTTGACGATATCTCCCGACCAACTGAGTCGTATTCGCGGCGAGCGGCGGCCCAATAGCAAATATGCTTCGCTGGAAAACTGCCGCTATGAGGTAGCCGCGGCTGAGCGGATGATGCGGCGGGAAGAAATAAAGTGGTTTGATACTACTTCCCGCTCAATCGAAGAACTCTCGGTGCAACTAATGCAGGAACTAAATCTCGAACACTAAGAAATTAATGCACGCTTTTTATACCATAAACTTCGTAAAGTATTTCAACAAACCGTCTGGCCTGCGGTGAAAGGAAACGTCCTTTACGTAGTACCAAGCCATAACCCCGCTGCGGAAAGTACCGGTTTAACGGGATGCGTGCTAATTTTTCTGTTCCGGTCAGGCAAATGTCTGTAACGATTGATATCCCCATTCCCAGCTCAACGTATTTTTTGATAACTTCCCATCCTCCCGCTTCCAATGTCACTGTAAAAGTCAGGTTATGCTGTTGATATACATATTTGACAATGCGCCATGTCGATAAGTGACGCGGCGGCAGAATGAGCCCGTATTGGCTTATCTCTTCTAATGAAACATCTGTTTTGTTCGCTAACGGATGTCCAAGCGGGACGATCAGCATAGGGTCATATGTCACCACCGGTTGATAAGATATGTCCTCAGGCACATCCAACATCGAACCGACAACCAGGTCAATCTCGTCATCACGCAGCATTTTTAAACCATCTCGTCCTGTTTCATTATGTATCTTGAGTTGGACACGCGGATAGGCACTGACGAAACGACGCACCGCTTCGGGAAGAATGTAGAGGATAGTCGATTCACCCGCGCAGATATTTAACTCACCTGAGTCCAGCTTTCCACTATGGGCGGCAAAATTTTCTTGCAGGCTATCAATACCATCAACCAAAGGCTTGGCCAGCGTGTATAACGCTTCCCCATCCGGAGTTAATTTGAGAACAGGGCCGCGACGTTCGAAGACTGTTACTTCTAATTCGCGTTCCATGGCCTGTATTTGCAATGTTACCGACGGTTGGCTTAAAAAGAGTTTTTGTGCTGCTACTGTAATGCTGCCACTGCGAACGACTTCGCAAAATGCACGCATCTGCTTGAGTCTATTGTTTTTATAGTAACTCTGCTTCTCTTCAGCCATTACGATTCCCTTGGGTTATTTATGATGGATTATTGTAAATATTAATAATTATGATTGAAACAATTGATTAGTGAAATAATGGTAGTTTGTTTAACCTTGATGTAATAATAAAAACATTAAGTTGTAGCAGTTTGTCCAAAATATTTCAGTGCTATCGGGGACGTTGATAATTGTTGCAAATAGAACGAATTATATCGTTTTTTAGCAAATTTATTAATGCGGGGGAAAATATAGATGGGAACAATATACAGTGTGTTGGTCACAGGCGTATTTATGGCCGGTCTGGGAGGCCTGTTAGCGCTATTTTTGGCTATTGCCAATAAGCGTTTATATGTCTATGAAGACCCGCGCATCGAGCTGGTCGAAGAATTATTACCTCATTCAAATTGCGGCGCCTGTGGTACAGCAGGATGCCGTAATTTTGCCGAACAAACGGTTGAAGGCAAAATAGACCCTGCTTGCTGTACGGTCAATACCGCCGAGCAAAACAAAAGCATCGCAGCGCTTTTGGGTGTGGCGATGGGTAATGTTGAAAAACGGGTTGCCCGCTTGGCCTGCGCCGGTGGCAAGCATGTAGCCAAGATGCGTGCGCATTATTTTGGTCTTTCTTCATGCCGTGCTGCGGCAGTATCGGGCGGCGGTGGCAAAGGATGTGCGTGGGGTTGTTTGGGTTTGGGCGACTGCGCTGATGTGTGTGATTTTGATGCCATCAAAATGGACAGTCACGGATTACCTGTCGTTGACACAGCTAAATGTACTGCCTGCGGAGATTGCGTCGATATTTGTCCAAAAAACTTATTTTCGATCCAAGGTGTTACGCGTAAGTTGTGGTTGGCGTGCAAGAACGAGTCTGACCCCGACGCGGCCGAGGCAGTGTGCGAAGTAGCCTGCACAGCCTGTGGCCGGTGCGTGATGGATGGTGAGGATGGACTGATCCATCTGGAGCGCAATCTGGCCGTAATCGATTACGAGAGAAACGCAAGTGCAAATCGTCAAGCCATCGAGCGATGTCCCACGGGGGCCATAGTGTGGCTCGAAGGCGATCATGTTATTAAAGGCAAGTCCGCAAAAAAGATTATTCGTATTGAACCATTACCTGCCACTATTGAAGCCTAGGGGGAACTATGTTGAACAAGCTGAAGCAATTTAAATTGATCGGTGCTGCAAGCAGCACTGAAGGTAGTCAAACCAAGTACAAGTACCCCGGCGTGCGTGATGCCATTGACGGCAATACCGCCGTTATATTGGTGGAGCGCGAAGCCTCGCAAGGAGCGGGGGCTTATCCCATTACACCTTCGACACAAATGGGCGAATACTGGGCTGAAGAAGTCGCCAAAGGCCATCTCAATGCTGCAGGCAAGCCGCTTATATTTGTCGAGCCTGAGTCCGAACATGCCGCTGCCGGTGTTACAGCCGGTCTGTCCATGACTGGTTTGCGCGCGGTTAACTTTACTTCGTCGCAAGGTTTGGCATTTATGCATGAATCGCTTTATGCCGCAGTCGGAAAGCGTTTGCCTTATGTGTTGAACTTGGGCTGTCGCGCGATTACCAAAACGGCTTTGAATGTGCATTGTGCCCATGACGATTACCACTGTGCCGACGACACCGGTTTTATTCAGGTGATGGCGAAAAATGCGCAGGAAGCAGCCGATTTGAATATGATCGGACGCAAGACCGCCGAACTTTCACTGACGCCAGCCATCGTGGCGCAAGACGGTTTTCTGACGACGCATTTGATCGAACCGATGCTGGTACCGGAAAGGGAATTGATCGCCGAGTTTTTGGGCGATGCCGATGACATCATCGACACGCCAACACCGGCCCAACAAATGCTTTATGGCCCCAAACGTCGCCGCGTGCCCTCAAGCTGGGATGTAGACAATCCGATGATGACCGGCGGTGTCGCAAACCAGGATGCTTATATGCAGGGCGTGGCAGCGCAGCGTCCTTATTTCTTCGATCATATTTCCGCGCTTTTCGATCAATCTGCCGATGAATTCCAAAAACTGACCGGGCGTCGCTACAACCGCGTTGATGCTTACCGTTGCGATGATGCAGACTACATTATCCTAGGGCAGGGTAGCATGACTGTGCAAGCCGCAGCAGTTGCCGACTGGCTGCGCGAAAACCGCAAAGTCAAAGTGGGTGTGGTCAACATCACCATGTTCCGTCCTTTCCCCGGCGACTTGCTGGGTAAGGTTCTCAAAGGCAAGAAAGGTGTTGCCGTATTGGAACGCACAGATCAGCCTTTGTCGGAAGATTTGCCATTGATGCGAGAAGTACGTTCAACGATTACTAAATGCGTTGAGAATGCCCGCGAAAATTCGTATCCGGATTATGCTTCCTATGAAACAGCCAAAGAAATGCCTTCGCTCTATTCCGGCTGCTACGGCTTGGGATCGCGCGATTTACAGCCGGAAGGGTTGATTGCGGCAGTAGAAAATATGTTGCCCGGCGCCGCCCATCGCAAGTTTTATTATTTGTCGGTGGATTTCGTGCGTGACGAGTCGGCTAATCCAAAGCAAGAGATTCGTCAGCAAGAATTGCAAGCCGCCTATCCGGGCATCAAGAATATGGCACTGCGCGGTTCTGAGAATCCAAACCTGCTTCCCAAGAATGCTATCGCAGTCCGGATGCACTCGATTGGCGGCTGGGGTGCTGTGACCACCGGCAAGAATCTGGCAATGACTTTGTTTGAATTGCTGGGCTGGGATATCAAAGCGAATCCAAAATACGGATCAGAGAAAAAAGGTCAGCCGACAACTTATTATCTGTCGGCGGCACCGGAACCTATTCGCATCAATTGCGAATACACCAACGTGGATGTTGTGCTGTCACCGGATCCGCAGGTGTTTTTACACACCAATGCGCTGGAAGGTATGCGTTCAGGCGGTGTGTTCATCATACAAAGCAATTTGCCCAATGCGGAAGCCGTTTGGGAAACTTTCCCGATGCGCACACAGCAATTTATTGTAGACAACAAGATTCGAGTTTTCTATCTGGATGCGTTCAAGATTGCCCGTGAAGAATCCAGTAATACGGATTTGCAGTTACGTATGCAAGGCAATGCCTTCCAGGGGGCTTTTTTCCGTGCTTCCGATGTGAAGGAACGCGCCGGATTAAGCGAAGAAACGCTCTTTGCCGCAATCGAAAATCAGCTCGAATCCAAGTTTGGTAAAAAAGGAAAGCGCATTGTTGAAGACAACCTGCGCGTGGTGCGTCGCGGTTACGAAGAAATATTTGAGATAGATGTTGCGCAACTGAAAGTCGGCCAACGCGCTAAAGCTGCCGGCAAAACAGCGCCTGCGTTACCTATCATGCTGAGCCGTCTACCTGAAGGAGATGGTGGTATCGCCGATATTCACCGTTTCTGGGAGCAGACTGGCAGTTTCTATATGAAAGGACAAGGCTCGGACAATCTGGTCGACCCGTTCATGGGGCTGTCGGTCATTCCGGCAATAACCGGCGTGTACCGCGATATGACCGGTGTGCGTTTCGAGCATCCGGAGTGGAATGCTGAAAACTGTACTGCCTGCGGCGAATGTTATACCCAGTGTCCAGACAGTGCGATACCGGGTCTGGTTTCGACGACCAGCGATATACTCAACACGGCAATTCAAAAAATCGAATTAGGTGGTCGTCCAACGCGTTTCTTGCGCAAATTCAGCCGGGTCATCGACAAGAAATTGCGCAATGTTTTGGATAAAGACGGCCTCAATGTCGCTATCTTGTTGTCCAATGCCATCACAGAAGCTTTCGTAGAAGATCCAAGCCAGGGCGAAGAACGTGTGCGTTTGGAAGCAGAGTTGAATTTGCTGCGCGAGACCATTGGCGGATTCAAATTTGCAACAACAAAACCGTATTGGAACCAGAAAGAGAAAAAGGAAAAAGGTGCTGGCGGATTATTCTCGATCACCATTAATCCCTATACCTGCAAAGGCTGTGCAATATGCGTGGAAGTTTGCAGCGACAACGCATTGACCATGGTTACACAGACCAAAGAAAGCATTGAAACTCTACGCGACGATTGGAATTTCTGGCTCGATCTGCCGACCACACCAGCGCAATACAGCCGTATTGACGACCTGGATGAAAAAGTAGGTGCATTGGAAACACTGTTGCTGGATAAGCACAACTATGCTTCTTTGGCCAGCGGTGATGGTGCTTGTTTGGGCTGCGGCGAAAAATCCACGATTCACTTGTTTACCAGTACAGTCACAGCTTTGCTGCAACCCCGAGTAAAGAAATTCCTGGGCAAGCTGGATCGCTTGATCGGTGATATGGAGAATCATATCCGCTTGAAACTCAGCAGCTCGGTTGATCTTACTGATACGAAAGCTTTGATGGAGGCTATTCAAACCAACAGCGGTCGTGATTTGACACTGGCTAATCTGTCCGAAAGTATTCTGGCAAAACAACCGGGTGAGCCTATCGATCCGCAATGGTTGAAGCGTACTACCCAGTTGCTGGAAAAATTGAAAGATTTACGCTGGCGTTATATGGAAGGTCCAAGCAAAAATGGTCGTGCTGAAATGGGCGTGATTAACTCAACCGGATGTACCTCGGTGTGGGCGTCGACATTCCCGTTCAATCCGTACCCTTTCCCCTGGACTTCGCACCTGTTCCAGGATTCGCCTTCAGTTGCGATGGGCGTATTCGAAGGGCACATGGCAAAAATGGTCGAAGGCTTCAAGACCGTGCGTCAAGCGGAGATGGAACTGGCAGGTGGTTATGATCCTGTTGAAAACGGGGAGTTTTTCTCCTACTTCAACTGGGAGCAACTCAGCGATGAAGAATGGCATTTGTGCCCGCCTGTGGTGGCAATGGGTGGCGACGGCGCGATGTTCGATATCGGATTCCAGAATTTGTCGCGCGCTTTGATGTCGGGCAAGCCGGTCAAAATCATGATTGTCGATACGCAGGTTTATTCAAATACAGGCGGACAAGCTTGCACCTCCGGCTTCATCGGTCAAGTGGCAGACATGTCTCCCTATGGTGCCAGCAAGCATGGCAAGACCGAGAAGCGCAAAGAGATCAGCATTATTGGTATGGCGCACCGCACTTCATATGTGATGCAAGGTTCGCTGTCCAACGTTACGCATCTGCTGGAAAGCTTTATTGACGGATTAAACAGCCGTCGTCCGGCATTGTTCAATGTGTACGCGGTTTGCCCGCCGGAACATGGCGTGGGCGACAACAGCGCAGTGGCGCAAAGCAAGATGGCAGTGGAGTCTCGTGCTTTTCCATTGTTCCGTTACAACCCTGATTTGGGCGTTACTTTTTCCGAATGCTCCTCGCTTGAAGGCAACCCGAATCTGGATGCGGACTGGATAAGTTATACGCTGGATTATTTGGATGAGCAGGGTGAAAAGAAGACACTTTCCTTGCCGATGACTTTTGCGGACTTTGCTTTGAGCGAAGGTCGTTTCGCCAAGCAATTCAAGAAAGCACCGCCTGAAACATGGAACGACGACATGGTGTTGTTGGCGGATTTCCTCGGCCTGTCTGAAGCGGACCGCGAAGGTAAATTCCCGTTCATCTGGTCACTGGACAAGAAAAACCGTTTGATACGAGTGCTGGTATCGTCGGAAATGGTAAGCTCATGCGAAGAACGTATGCAGTTCTGGCAGCAACTCAAGGACGTGACAGGTATCAGCCGTCCGATAGTCAATGAAGAAGCCATTGCCAATCGGGTACGTCAAGAGTTGATTCAGAAGCTTTCAACCGGCTTTGGTATTACTTCCAGCGACGCCCCTCAGCCTCCTCAGTCTGTTGCCGCTTTACCAGTGTCTGCCGATGGTTATGAACAAGTGTGGGTCGATACTCCGGAATGCACTGCTTGCGATGAATGTATCAACATCAACCCCAAGATGTTTGCGTACAACGACCTGAAAAAAGTCATTGTTCTAAATCCGAAAGCGGGCACTTATTTGGATATCGTTAAAGCAGCAGAAAAATGCACTGCGGCGGTTATTCATCCGGGAACTCCATGGAATTTGAGCGAACCGAACCTGGATAAACTTAAACAGCGCGCAGCCAAGTTCAACTGATTATGAGACTGCCTTTCCTAAAACAAGTGGCGACTTTTGATCACGGCATTCATCCGGTTTATCACAAAGAGACCGGAAGTTTGCCGATACGCAGGTTTCCATTCGCGCCCAAATTGTTCGTCCCGCTGTCACAACACATCGGGAAGCCGGCAATCGCGGCTGTGCGAGTTGGGCAGGAAGTATTGCGCGGCGAAATTATTGCAACGCCGGATGGCTTATTTTCCTTACCGATACATGCTCCGGCGACGGGCGTGGTGGAAGCGATCTCACCGATTGCTTCCGACAGCGGTGAAATGGAAATGGCGATCACGATTCGTGTGTATGAGGCCGATAGTCAGGAAGTGAAGGTGCGCAACCCCCATAATCTTGAGGACTTGAGAGGAGCAGAGCTTGCCATTGTCATGCAGGAGATCGGGGTAGCGGGCAAGGGCGGGGCGGTGTTTCCCACGCACGCCAAACTGATTCCTCCTCCCGGCACAACTATCGACACGTTGCTGGTGAATGGCGCGGAATGCGAGCCATTTTTGACGTGTGACCATCGCGTCATGCTCGAACGCGCCAAGGATGTGATGACAGGGATCAAATATGCACGCAGAGTTTGCGGTGCACCGCGCGCAATTATCGGCGTGGAAGATAACAAGCCGGATGCGATTGCCGCGTTGGAAGCGGCTTTGCCTGCTGACGGCACGGTGTCAATAAAAGTATTGGAGACAAAGTACCCCCAAGGTGCGGCAGAGACCATGACCTATGCCATTCTGGGGAGAGAAGTACCGGTTGGTAAGCGCAGTTCATCTATCGGCGTGATTATGAATAACGTGATGACGCTGGCGTATATTGGAAAGCTGTTGCCCTCGGGCGAAGGCATGACCGAGCGCGTGGTAACGGTTGCCGGTCCGGCAGTGGCAAGACCCGGCAATTACATAGTGCCGCTGGGAACGCCTTTACGTTTTCTGCTGGAATGGGTGGGAGCACGCAGTAATGCCAGCGAAGTCATTTTGGGTGGCCCGATGATGGGTGCCGCAATCTCATCACTGGATGTTCCAATTACCAAAGGGGTATGCGGAGTGTTGGCATTCGGAAAAACCGAAGTTGAACCGCAACGCAGCTATCCTTGCATTCATTGCGGCGAGTGCTTGAGCGCGTGCCCGAAGAAATTGAATCCCACGCAAATGGGATTGCTTGCTGCCAAACGTGAGTTTGAAGCGATGGCAGATCGTTTTTCACTTGGCGAATGTTTTGAATGCGGCTGTTGCAGCTATGTGTGTCCCTCGCATATCCCCCTGGTGCAACAATTTCGTATCGCCAAGTCCTTTCTTAAAGACAGGGAGCGCGCAACGTGAGTCAACCTATCGAATTACGTGCAGCACCCCACCAGCATATCGGTCGGGACGTGCCGACTATCATGCGGAATGTTGTTTATTCCATGCTGCCCATCTGTGCATTTTCAGTCTGGCAATACGGGCTTTCAGCGGCTGCATTGATACTGGTCGTTACAGCATCCTGCCTTGTTGCCGAGCGTATTACGAATCACTTTTCAGGTACGTCCAGTTCACTTTCGGATTGGAGCGCGGCTATCACCGGTATTATATTGGCGCTTACACTACCGCCTGCCTTTCCTTTATGGATGGGCGCAGTAGCGGGTTTTTCGGCGATATGGCTGGGCAAATCTCTGTTCGGTGGCTTGGGCCAAAATCCTTTTAATCCCGCATTGGTAGGACGCGCATTTGTGCAGGCAGCGTTTCCGACTGCGATCAGTACTTGGGCTCCCGCTTTCGCGCCGCATCGATTCGGTGAATTTATTCCCTCTTCTCTGGCAGCACCTTTTATGTCGCCGCCCGACATTGTGCTTTGGGCCAAGCAGCAAGGCGTGGATGCTTTTACCGGCGCAACACCTTTGGCGCGCTGGAAGTTTGAGAATGTCTCGGCTACTTCCATGGATTTTCTGACCGGGCATGTCACGGCCAGTGCCGGTGAAACTTCTGCAATTTTGATTCTGCTTTGCGGTTTATATTTGGCAGTAAGAAAGTTTTTGGATTGGCGCATTCCGGTTGCGGTATTGGGAAGTGTCGCCTTGGTGGCATGGGCGTTTCATTTTGCCCAACCGGCGCGCTATCCAACACCCGCATTTGTATTGCTTTCCGGAGGCTTGATGCTGGGCGCATGGTTTATGGCTACAGATATGGCGACCTCACCTGTTACACCGCGCGGTATATGGTTGTATGGTGCCCTGATCGGCATACTGACTGTGATAATCCGTTATTTCGGCGGGCTGACTGAAGGGGTGATGTATGCGATCCTGATAGCCAATGCAGCAGGTCCGCTATTGGATCAATTTAATCAGCCGCGCATTTTTGGCGATGATCGGAATAAGTCATGAGTGATAAGCCGGTAACTATTACACCAAGCTCTGCCATGGTGCGCACATTGGGCTTGGTATCTGTCATTTGTGGCATTATCATAGTGGGGGTTTATCAACTCACGCTGCCGTCAGTCAATGCAAATAAGAAACTTGCGTTGGAGCGTCAGGTTTTCAAAGTCATTCCGAGTGCCAAAAAAGTAGTCACATATTTTGCCACTCCGACCGGGATTGTCCTTGCCGAAGGCCAAGATCAACCCCCTGCGCAAGCGATGACTTTTTACGCCGTGTATGATGAGAGCAACAAGCTGGCAGGGATCGCGGCTGAGGCTTCTTCCGCCGGATATGCAGATCAGGTGCGTGTTCTTTACGGATACGATGTGGACAAAAAGGCAATCACCGGAATTGGAGTAGTATCAATGCGCGAAACACCTGGAATCGGAGATAAGATTTTAACTGATGAAGATTTTTTGCGTAACTTTACGGCATTGGATGTAAGTTTGTCGGCAGATATGCAGAGTCTTGCCAATGCGGTAAAGACAGTCAAACATGGCACCAAGACGAATCCGTGGCAGATCGACGCCATTGCGGGAGCAACGGTTACCTCCAAGGCGGTTGGTCGGGGTATCAACGAGTCAGCCCAGACTTTGATGCCGAGACTGGTACCCCATATCGACAAACTAAGGAATCCATCATGAGCGCACCTTCAAGTTTCGATGAATTTTTGGACGGAATCTGGAAACAGAATCCGATTTTTGTCATGGTGCTGGGCATGTGCCCGACGCTGGCTGTGACTGTGTCGGCGATCAATTCGATTTCAATGGGATTGGCGACAACATTTGTTTTGGCAGCTTCTTGCCTGTTAGTGTCTTTGTTGCGCAGTGCCATTCCCAAACAAGTGCGTATCGCCAGTTATATTGTCATCATCGCCACTTTTGTGACCGTGGTGGACTATGCGATCCAGGCGATCAGCCTTGATTTGTATGAAGCGCTGGGTGCTTATATCAAACTGATCGTGGCCAATTGTATTTTGCTGGGTAGAGCGGAAGCGCATGCCGCAAAGAATCCTCCGCTACCGGCAACTTTAAACGCTTTTGGCATGGGGCTTGGGTTTACACTGGGGTTGCTTGCGATTGGTAGCGTGCGTGAAATCCTGGGGGCGGGTAAGTTATTCGGTCTGTCGCTGTTTGGCCCCCATTTCCAGCCATGGGTTGTGATGGTGTTACCGCCGGGGGGATTTTTCGTTTTGGCAGGCTGGTTGATTGTATTTGCGGCCTTCCGTCACATCAGTATTAAACGCAATGCTCAATTGGGAGGTGTACAGTCATGAATAACGACACCGTCGCCAATATTCTGCTGACCACCATTTTGCCGGGCAATTTCGTTCTGGCGATGTTCCTTGGGATGTGCCCCTTTCTTGGCGTGTCGCAAAAACTGAGCACCGCCGTACCTATGGGCATCGCAACTGCTTTTGTCATTTTGGTTGCCTCTTTATCGGCTTATTTCCTGAACATGCTTTTGGTGCATTATCATTTGGAATTCTTGAGCGTGATCACTTTTATTACGGTCATTGCTTGTGCTGTCCAATTGGTTGAAATGTTTGTTAAAAAGACATTTCCAGAGTTGTTCAGGCAACTGGGCATTTACCTGCCGCTGATTACTACCAACTGTGCGGTATTGGGCGTAGCATTGTTTCAAACAGCACGTCAATATAATTTTATTCAGTCCTTGGCCTATAGCATTGGCGGTGGCATTGGCTTTACACTTGCGTTAATATTAATGGCTGGCTTGCGTGAACGCATGCAACTATCCAATGTGCCGACACTGGTTCAAGGTGCGGCGATCAGTGTAGTATTGGGCGGGTTGTTGTCGCTGTCGTTTATGGGCTTTGCCGGAATCGGAGGTGGCGAATGACTTATCTGATAACTATCGGGCTGGTACTGGGAATGTTATTGGGCTGGGTTGTCGTGGAGCAACTGGCAAATATCTTTGCTAATCGACATCCGGAATTCGGTCCGCCAAGAAAACTAGGCTGCGGCGGCTGTGGAAATCATTGCGAAGGCCATTGTAAAACAGAGCACTAACTTTTTGTTTCAATTTAAGATAATTAACAGGAGAAGTCCATGCAACCCTATGTCATTCCATTCCAAGCTCTGGGCATTGCCGATATCCCCGAGGTGGGGGGAAAAAATGCTTCGTTAGGAGAGATGATTTCCAATCTAAGCTCATCGGGAGTGAATGTACCTGGCGGATTTGCCACGACGGCACAGGCCTATCGTGATTTTCTGGCGAATGACGGTTTGGATAAACGCATTGAGGAGGCGCTATCCAAACTTAATGTGGATGATGTCGTGGCACTGGCCGAAGCCGGGCGCAAGATACGCGGATGGATCGTTGACGCACCCTTGCCCAAGCGTTTGGAAAACGAGATTCGCGAGCATTACACCAAATTGGCAGCAGAAGGAGAGGGAAGTTTCGCCGTGCGCTCTTCAGCAACGGCGGAAGATTTGCCTGACGCCTCGTTTGCCGGGCAGCAAGAGACTTTTTTAAATATCCACGGCATTGATCATATCCTGCACGCGATCCGCGAAGTATTTGCCTCGCTCTATAATGACCGTGCTATTTCTTACCGCGTTCATAAAGATTTTACCCACGCGGATGTAGCCCTATCGGCGGGCATTCAACGCATGGTTCGCTCCGATCTGGGGGCTTCCGGTGTGATGTTTACGCTGGATACCGAATCGGGTTTTCGTGATGCGGTATTTATTACCTCCTCCTATGGTTTGGGCGAGATGGTGGTGCAGGGCGCAGTTAATCCTGATGAATTTTATGTGCACAAGCCTCAGCTTGCTGCTGGCTTTCCTGCGGTTATTCGCCGTAGTCTGGGCTCCAAGCAACAACGCATGGTGTTTGACGTGCAACGCTCCGCCGGGCGTTCCACACGCATCGAACCGGTTCCGGCTACCGATCAGTCCAATTTTTCATTGAACGATGCGGATGTTTTGCAATTGGCCCGCTATGCGGTATCAATCGAAAAGCATTACGGCCGTCCCATGGATATCGAATGGGGCAAAGATGGCAACGACGGAAAGTTGTACATTTTGCAGGCGCGTCCGGAAACCGTTAAATCGAATGCGGGCAACGGTGCGACAGAAAAATTCCGTTTGCAACAACGCGGCACAGTATTGGTTGAAGGTCGTGCCATCGGGCAGAAGATCGGTACCGGTAGAGTACGTATCGTCGAAAGTACTGCTGAAATGGACAAAGTACAAGCGGGTGATGTTCTGGTTACAGACATGACCGACCCGAATTGGGAACCGGTAATGAAACGTGCAGCTGCCATCATCACCAATCGTGGGGGAAGAACCTGTCATGCCGCGATTATTGCGCGCGAGTTGGGAATTCCGGCCATTGTTGGTTGTGGCCATGCAACAACTGCGTTGCAGGAAGGTGAAATTGTTACGGCATCCTGCGCCGAAGGCGACACCGGCTATGTTTATCACGGTAGCTTGCCTTTTGAGGTCGTCGTTAACAGTGAAGATGCATTGCCACCTATCCCTGTCAAGTTGATGCTGAATGTTGGTAATCCCACTCTGGCCTTTGAGTTCGCGCAACTGCCAAATTCCGGCGTGGGTTTGGCCCGCCTTGAATTTATCATCAATAATTTGATCGGCATTCATCCCAAAGCGGTACTGGAGTTCAACAAACTGCCGGGCAAGCTACACGAAGCGGTTGCAAAACGTTCAGCCGGTTATCCTGACCCGGTAGAGTTTTATGTGGAAAAAATCGTTGAGGGTGTATCAACACTAGCTGCGGCGTTCTGGCCAAAACCTGTCATCGTGCGTTTGTCCGACTTCAAGTCAAACGAATACCGCAAGCTGTTGGGCGGCGAGATATACGAGCCGATGGAAGAAAATCCGATGATTGGTTTCCGTGGTGCGGGACGATATGTGGCGGCCAATTTTAGCGACTGCTTTGAGTTGGAATGCCGTGCGATGAAACGTGTGCGCGAAAAACTGGGTTACACCAATGTTGAATTGATGATTCCATTTGTTCGCACGGTGCAAGAAGCAAAAGAAGTTGTCGCGACTTTAGAGAAGCATGGTCTAAAACGCGGAGAGAATGGTTTGCGCCTCATTATGATGTGTGAAATTCCATCCAACGCACTGCTAGCCGAAGATTTCCTGCAATACTTTGACGGGTTCTCGATCGGATCAAACGATTTGACACAGTTGACATTAGGCTTGGATCGCGACTCCAGTCTGGTAGCCGACCGTTTCGATGAACGTGATCCCGCGGTTAAAGTATTGCTAAAACAGGCAATTACAACTTGTAACCGCCTGAACAAATACGTCGGAATTTGCGGACAAGGACCTTCTGATCATTTCGACTTCGCAGAATGGCTGATGGAAATCGGAATTCAAACCATGTCTCTTAATCCGGACACTGTGGTTGAAACATGGCGTAAGTTGTCGCAACACGGAAACCCCAAACCATGAATGCTCGCATAAGCTAATGAACAATATCTAACGGAGATGCAGCTTCATTCATAAGCAATTTTTCAGCCCCTCTCAGTTTCCTCTCTCTCCTCATATTGGAGAGGGGCTTTTTTTCTAAGCGGCATTAAATTGCCTGATTGTCTTCAGGCGTATTCACATATTTAAGATATTATAGATATTGACGTTTGGTCGATATATTTAACTTTTGTTTTTTCGAAAAAGCAAACCTCGCATAGATAAATTTTTTCAATTGGTGTTATGGTCGATTCGGGGAGGAGGATGAATGAGATTTAGTTTAGTTGTTGCCACGTTGGTATTTTTGTTCTTTTCATCAGTTTTAAAAGCAGAAGCCATATTAAAAGACTGCGAAGACATCGCTGCCGATATTAATTACCGCCCTCTGCAAAAATATATTTCAACCAGAGACGAATCAAATGAACTTTGTCAGCGCTTGGATGAGAACGAATTCCTTTATACAAGCAACGATAATTTTTATTATTGCAAAGCAGGAAACGGGGCTTCTTTAAAATGTGAACCCAATGAAAGAGGCGTATTTTTCCCCGACTTATCTTTGGTAAAAAGATTTACGGGAGCGAATGGAACCCAGTTTGTGCTCTTTAGAGCACGCAGGGAAGCAGGCGAAGACTATAAAGAAAGCTATTACGCGTATTATCTGGTTCCTAAAAAGGTAAATTCCCGCGGGTATGTTTTATTTCTTTTTCCAGAAGCCGGCTCTGAAGATCGCAATGAAGGTTCGGGCAGGTGTGTCAATCCAAAAGATAGTGACGTGGTAACAATGTCAAAACCTGCTGTTGAAATTATTACTGAAAAAAACAATGTTGTTCGGGTCCGATTTAATCAGGTTAGATCGAATTGCAAGACAAATGAGCGGTCAAACCAAACATTGGAATACACTTGGCAAAAAGATGGCTTTCAACAAACCAGGAATCAACTTGAAAGAATTCTGAGACGCTAAATGTAGCTAAATTATGCCACCAACGCTATGTGTTATCCTGAATATATGAACCGTTACTTCTATATGAGACCTTATGGCCGCCTTTCGTTATGAAACTTTAGATGCGAATGGGCGCGAAGCTCGCGGAGTAATTGAGGCAGACACGTTGCGTCACGCCCGTGCGAATTTGCGCGAGTCCGGCCTGACCGTCATTTCAGTTCACCCTGTGTCGCAAGACAATTTGCAAACAGGCGAGGCGGGTAGTTGGCGTGAGCGTTTTCGATCGGGTATTTCCAGCGCGCAACTCAGCCTGATCACGCGACAACTGGCAACATTGCTCGCCGCAGGGCTGACATTGGAACAGGCATTCAATGCGCTTATCGAGCAGAGCGAAAGTGAAACGGCAAGTCAGGTACTTGCGGGAGTGCGTGCCGAAATATTAGCCGGACACACTTTGGCTCAAGCAATGGCAAAATACGAGCGTGTATTTCCTGATATTTATCGCGCTTTGGTAAAAGCGGGCGAAGCCTCCGGTGAGCTGGGGGAGGTGATGCTAAGACTGGCTGATTACACCGAGTCGCGCCAAGCATTGCAGCAAAAAGTGGGGCTGGCTTTTGTCTATCCCGCCATCGTGACTGCAGTCGCTTTACTGGTAGTGACCGGATTATTAATGTATGTCGTGCCGCAAGTAGTCAGTGTATTTCAACAATCGCATCAAAGCCTGCCTTTATTGACCAGACTGTTGATTGGTTTGAGTTCCGGGCTACAAGCCGCATGGCCCTATTTGCTGGTGCTTATTTTTGTTTTGGTATTCGGAATTCGGGTTGTGTTGCAACGCGAAGAGATTCGTTACCAGTGGCACCTGCGCGTGTTGCGCCTGCCCGTTTTTGGACGTCTTGTACGAGGAATTAATTCTGCGCGTATGGCTAGCACGCTGGCTATTCTTGCGGGTAGCGGAGTTCCGTTGCTCACTTCGTTACAAGCCGCATGCGGCGTGGTGAATAACTTACCCATGCGCCGTGCGCTGGAAGAAGCGTCCAAAAAAGTCAGAGAAGGCGTTGAGTTGAGTCGGGCCTTGGCAGTATCGGGATTGTTCCCCCCCATTTTAATTCATCTGATTGCCAGCGGAGAATCCAGCGGTAAGCTAGATACCATGTTGGATCGAGCCGCAGCCCAGCAGGAACAAGAGGTCGGCAACTACACCTCGATCTTGACCGCACTGCTTGAACCGATTCTTATACTGTCTATGGGCGGGGTAGTGCTGCTTATCGTGCTGGCGATCTTGATGCCTATTATTGAGATGAACCAGATGGTGCATTAGCGGTTACCGTTTGCCGACTATGAACATGGATACATTCCGTACAGCAAATAATTTTGATGCCGAGGCAATAGCGCAACTAGTCAACAAAGCATATCGTCCGGAAACAGGTACGGCTGGCTGGACTCACGAATCTGATTTGGTATATGGGAACAGAACAAGTGTCATTCAAGTTGCGGAAATTTTGTCAAAACCAGATTCCGTAATTCTTGTTGGCCTCAAACACTCAGAAATTGTGGCATGTGTCCACGTTGAAAAAGACGGAAGTTATAGCCAGATCGGAATGCTCGCCGTTAATCCGAAACTACAAGGCGCGGGAGCTGGAAAACAATTACTCGCTCATGCAGAAAGATATGCAAATGAAAACTTCGGCTCCGAAAAATTCACTATGATTGTAGTGTCATCAAGAAGTGAACTTATTGCCTTTTATTTAAGGCGCGGTTATCAAAAAACTGGAACCATACGGGATTACCCGCTATCTGTTGGGGTTGGTACTCCAAAATTTTCAAACCTCAAGATCGAGATTTTAGAAAAAACTGCCTAAGATGGACTGGCTACATTTCAAGTGAGTTTCTGAATGAAATTAGAATTTATACAAGCAACAGCAGACAACGCAGAAATTATTGGCTCACTGGTCGTCCAGCTTACACAGGAAATCTGTGAGCGCACTAATGCACAACATTTCGATATTGATTTGGAAGGCACAATTCAGAGGTGTGAAGAGTTGTTAGCGGCAGGCCATTACGCGGCAATTATTGGCTGGGCAAATAACATCCCGGTTGCTGTTTCGACAATCACTGAAACTTACGCTTTATATGCAGGTGGAAAGATAGGAGTAATTCAAGAGTTTTATGTTATTCCTGAATTTCGCTCTACAGGTGTCGGAGCAATGCTGATAGCGCAGGTCAGAAATTATGGACAAAAACATGGTTGGTCGTGCATCGAGTTATGCACACCACCGCTCCCTGAGTTTGAACGTGCGTTGAGCTTTTATCAGAACAATGGCCTTGTTCCTGTTGGTGGTCGTAAAATGAGACAGAATTTAGCTTCAAATGGTTAATCCAGCCAAGCTTATATTTCTGCCGGGTGCCGGGGGAAGTCCGCATTTCTGGCAACCAGTTGCCAATCGGCTAGTTCACCCTGCGCCCCGCGTGTTCCTTGGTTGGCCTGGTTTTGGGTCGGTACCCATAAATCCAAAAGTGCAAGGTATTCAAGACTTGGTGGCACTTGTCGTTGATGAGATCGATCAGCCCTCGGCGCTAATTGCCCAGTCTATGGGCGGAATCATTGCCATTCAGGCAGCACTCAAGCGACCAGAACTGGTTACTCATTTGGTTCTCACCGTCACGTCAGGCGGAGTGAATATGTCTGACCTACACGCGGAGGATTGGCGCCCCGCGTTCACAGAAGCGAACCCGACGTTTCCTCGCTGGTTTGCAGAGTACAAAGACGATATTTCTAGTGCATTAGGTTCCGTTCTAGCGCCAGCGTTGCTGCTATGGGGAGACGCTGATCCGATCAGCCCAGTTGCGGTAGGCGTTCGGTTGAAGGGATTACTACCCACAAGCAGTATGCATGTGTTTCTCGGTGGTGAGCATGATCTTGCTAATAATCTAGCAGCGGAAGTTGCACCGTTAATTGACGAGCACCTCAAAAATGCAGCCAAGCCCGCGTAGCATGGAGCCACATTCGGTGCAATGCGCTACGCTTATTGCACCCTACAACTCTTTCAAGGTTTCACCCAAAAAGTTAAGCCGTCTCTTGGTAAAACCGTTTGTTTTACCTCTGTGATCTCGGTGTTCTCGGTGGCAAAAAGCTTTTTGAAGTCTAACACTACATCTGCTGGTAAATCGGCCCCTCTCCACCTTGAGGCGTCACCCAGTTTATATTTTGGGTTGGGTCTTTAATATCGCAGGTCTTGCAATGCACGCAGTTCTGGGCGTTGATCTGTAGGCGGGGATTGCTGCCGTCTTCATCACGCAGGATTTCATACACACCCGCCGGGCAATAGCGTTGTTCCGGTGCGTCATAGAGGGCGAGATTCACGCTGATCGGAACATTCACGTCCTTTATACGCAGATGGCAGGGTTGATCCTCGGCATGGTTCGTGTTGGATAGAAACACTGAGGAAAGTCTGTCGAAGCTGATTTTCCCATCCGGTTTGGGATAAAAAATTGGAGTTGATTCCGATGCTTTTTTTAGCTGAGTATGGTCTGCATGATGTTTGAATGTCCACGGTGCTTTGCCACGAAACAGGTAGGTGTCGACGGCTGAATACGCAATGCCGCCCCAGAGTCCCCAGCGGAATGAAGGACGTATGTTGCGTGCCGTGTGCAATTCCTGCCACAGCCAACTTTTTCTGAATTTCTCCGTATAGCTCTTGGCTTCGTTGACTTCTTGCGCCGCCAGCAAAATTTCCACTAGAGATTCTGCCGCCAGCATGGCCGACTTCATTGAAGTATGCGTACCTTTGATCTTGGGTACGTTGAGTACACCGGCAGTGTCTCCAACCAGCAGGCCACCCGGGAAAGTCAGTTTTGGCAGTGACTGCAACCCACCCTCGGAAAGCGCGCGTGCACCGTAGGAGATGCGGCGCGCACCTTCCAGATATTGGCGGATTTCAGGATGTTGTTTGAAGCGTTGGAATTCTTCAAATGGCGACAAATGCGGATTGCTGTAGTCCAGTCCAATGACGAAGCCAACAGCGACTTTATTATCCTCAAAATGATAAAGGAAGGAACCGCCGTAGGTATCACTAGCCAAAGGCCAGCCCACCGTATGCATAGTCAAGCCGGATTGATGTTTAGCCGGGTCAATTTCCCACAATTCCTTGATACCGATACCGTAGGTTTGCGGATCGACACCTTCACGCAAGAAAAAGTGCTCAAATAGCTGCTTGGTGAGAGAGCCGCGACAGCCTTCGGAGAAAACAGTCTGGCGTCCCAGCAACTCCATCCCCGGCTGATGCTGGGCCGTAGGCTGACCTGCCTTGTCCAGCCCCATGTCGCCAGTGGCCACGCCACGCACTGCACCGTTTGCGTCGTAAAGAATTTCGGCCGCAGCAAAGCCGGGATAAATTTCCACACCGAGCGATTCGGCTTGCTCAGCTAGCCAACGACAGAAGTTGCCCAAACTGATGATGTAGTTGCCATGATTATTCATCTGCGGCGGCGTGAGCAAACGAATAGCATTATTTTCAGTCAGGAGCAGAAATTTGTCTTGCTTAACTGGCGTCAACAGAGGCGCGCCGCGTTCCTTCCAGTCCGGGAAGAGTTCTTTCAGCGCGCGGGGTTCAAGTACCGCACCGGAAAGGATATGCGCGCCAATTTCTGATCCTTTTTCCAACACACATACGGAAATGTCGGCACCTTTTGCTGCCGCCAATTGTTTAAGATGAATAGCGGTAGTTAGACCCGATGGCCCACCACCAACTATCACCACATCGTATTGCATCGATTCCCGGCTCATTGCGGACTCCTTTTTATTCTAACTACATTTTCAGTTACACCAATTCAAATACGCCGGCAGCCCCCATGCCGGTGCCGATACACATACTGATCATGCCATATTTGCCACCGGTGCGTTTCAAGCCATGCACCAGCGTCGCTGTACGGATCGTTCCGGTTGCACCGAGAGGATGTCCCAGCGCGATTGCCCCACCCAACGGATTGATCTTGGACGGGTCGAGTTGCAGATCGCGGGTGACTGCCAGTGCTTGCGCGGCAAAGGCTTCGTTAAGTTCGATCCAGTCAAGCTGTTCTTTGGTAATGCCTGCGCGCTTCAAGACCTTTGGAATTGCGGCAATAGGGCCGATACCCATGATATCTGCGGGCACACCGGCTACAGCGAAGCTTAGGAATCTCGCCAAGGGTGTCAGGTTTAACTGCTTCAGGATTTTTTCCGAAACCAGTACTACGGCAGCGGCGCCGTCGGACATTTGCGAACTGTTACCCGCTGTTACCGAGCCGCGTGTAGAGAATACAGGGCGCAGTTTGGCGAGACTTTCCGGCGTGGTTTGCGGACGCGGGCCTTCGTCCCGGTCCACTATCCGTTCAACAACACGCTCGACTCCGCTGGCAAAATCGGGCACATGGGATTTCACCGTGAAAGGAGTGATCTCGGCGTTGAAATGCCCCGCATTTGCCGCCGCAACGGCTTTTTGGTGCGATGCCAAGGCGAAGGCGTCCTGATCTTCGCGGGAAACTTTCCATTGCTCGGCCACATTTTCTGCCGTCAGTCCCATGCCGTAAGCGATGCCTATGTTTTCCTCACGGGCAAAAACCTCAGGGTTGATTGATACTTTGTTGCCCATCATTTGCGGCATAACAGTCATCGATTCGACACCTGCAGCAATCATTACATCAGCCTCGCCCAAACGAATTCTTGCTGCAGCATCGGCTACTGCTTGCAGGCCGGATGAGCAGAAGCGGTTGATGGTAATACCCGGCACATTATTTGGCAGACCTGCCAGCAATACGCCAATGCGCGCCACGTTCATACCTTGTTCCCCTTCCGGCATGGCACAGCCAACGATCACATCCTCGATCAGCGCCGGATCGAGCGTTGGAACTTGTGTCAAAACCGCACGTAATGCTCCGGCCAACAAATCATCCGGGCGGGTGGTCTGATAAAAGCCGTTGCGTTTTGCTACCGGCAGACGGGTGGCTGCAACAATGTAAGCGTCCTGAATTTGATTACTCATGTATGTTCTCCTTGAACTCTCGGTTTGGCTGAGCTCAGTTGCGTAAAGGTTTTCCGTTTTCCAGCATATGCTTGATGCGAGCCTGCGTTTCCGGGGTTTTTAGCAGTTCAACAAATTCGCGGCGCTCGATAGTGAGAAGCCATTCCTCATCCACTTTGCTGCCGGTATCTATATCACCGCCACACAGTGCAGTTGCCGCTGCCTTTGCAACACGGTAGTCATGCTTTGAAATCATGCCGCCTTTCAACATGTTGACTAGCGTCATTTCCAGAGTGGCTATACCGTTGCGTCCGGCGACAGTAACGCCGCGCGCTTTCAATGGTGGTGCGTAACCCGCATCGGCCAGTGCCCGCGCTTCTTTGAGCGCAACATAGAGCAGTTCGTGGGCATTGAAAAGAATGGTGTCCGTAGGCTTGGCGAAACCGGCCTGAATTGCTTCATGTGCGCTTTTGCCTACTTTAGCCAAGGCAATGGTCATGAATACGGGCTGCAGGAAGTTGAACACCTCGCCCGGAGTTGCAGTACGTGCCGCATGTTCAGCGGCAGCAATTGCAAATTCCTTGCAACCACCACCGGCAGGAATTACACCGACGCCAGCCTCAACCAAGCCTATATAACTTTCCAATGCAAGAACACGTTTCGAGGCATGCATGACAAACTCGCAGCCACCACCCAAGGCCATACCTTGAACCGCTGCGATTGTCGGAACTTGAGCATATTTAAGTTTCTGCGAGGCACGCTGGAATTTTTCGATGGTCACCTCAAGTTTGTCAAACGCCCCTGCCGTACAGGCTTCCAAGACCTGTTTAAGATTGGCGCCAACTGCGAATGGAGGCTCGTGCCACACCACCACACCGGCAAACTTCTGCTCGGCGATACCTATGGCCTCAATTACACCATCGAGTACTTCGTCTCCGATTGTATGCATCTTGCTTTTGAAGGAGAGGATTGCTATGCCGGGATCGGCTGAATGTGTCCATAAGCGCACGCCATCGCTTTCCCACACAGTTGTACCAGTGTCCGCGCTGGCTTCTCCGAGTACGTTTTCCGGGAACAATTGACGTTGGTAGACAGGAAGGGTAGTGCGGGTACGAAGTGTTTTGGCTGAGGCAGACCATGATCCCTGCGCTGTATGCACTCCATCACGCTCGAACACCCAGTCGGGTACCGGTGTCTTGCTCATTGCAAGACCGGCAGCGATATCTTCTTTAATAGCGACGGCAATCGCTTCCCAACCGGCAGCCTGCCAAGTTTCAAAGGGCCCCTGTTTCCAGCCGAAGCCCCAGCGTATAGCGAGATCAAGATCACGGGCATTGTCGGCAACGTGTTCAAGTTGCGTCGCACAGTAGTGAAACACATCGCGAAAACTGGACCATAGCAACTGCGCTTGCGGGTGCGCAGAGGCGCGCAGTGCGGCAAATTTTTCTGTTGGATTTTTTATCTTCAGGATTGCGTCAACTTCTTCGGCAACTTGGCCGGTCACCGGACGATGGTCTTGTTTTGCAAGATCGAGCACATGAATTTCCTTGCCAATCTTTTTGAAAATACCCGCCTTTGTTTTTTGACCCAGCGCTCCTTTTTCGATCAGCGCAGAGACCCATGCCGGCAAATTAAAATATGCGTGCCAAGGGTCATCGGGCAAGGTGTCACGCATGGTCTTTACCACGTTCGACAAGGTGTCCAGACCAACCACGTCTGCGGTTCGGTAGGTGGCGCTCTTCGGACGTCCGATCCTGGGGCCGGTAAGCGCATCGGCTTCATCAAAGCCAAGTCCCAAGCGCTCGGTGTGATGCAACACAGCAAGCATTGAGAAAACACCAATACGGTTGGCGACAAAGTTCGGCGTATCGAGTGCGCGTATAACGCCCTTGCCAAGCCGCGAAGTCAGCCATGTTTCCAGTGCGTCTAGCGTCTTGGCATCGGAACTGCGTGTGGCAATTATTTCCACCAGATGCATGTAGCGTGGCGGGTTGAAAAAGTGGATGCCGCAAAAACGTTTTTGCAGCGAGCTTGGCAGCACGCTGGCGAGAGCATTGATTGACAGCCCGGAAGTATTTGAGGCGATAATCGCATTGGGAGCCAAATGGGGTACGATCTTTGCGTACAAATCATTTTTCCAGTCTATGCGTTCGGCAATGGCTTCGATGACCAGATCACATTCGCCGAGCAAAGACAGGTGCTCTTCGTAGTTGGCAGCGTCGATGTATTGCAGCTTATCCTTGCTGGCGAGGGGGGCCGGCTCAAGTTTCTTGAGACCATCCAGTGCTTTTTTGACGATCCCGTTCTTGTCGCCTTCCTTGGTGGGCAAGTCGAAAAGAATCACCGGAACGTTGGCATTGGCCAGATGCGCCGCGATCTGCGCGCCCATGACTCCGGCTCCCAGCACAGCAGCTTTCCTCACATTAAATCGTTTCACTGCTAACTCCTTATTGATATTTCGTTATCGAAGATTGTTCTGACTGTTTGATATCGTCAGGCGTCAACAAACCGCGACGGTAATTTTAGCCGCTATAGCTTGCTCGAATTCGTAGGGGAAGTCGCCGACGCACACACTGAAATTACACATTTTTCTTGTGGTAATAGCACGATGTACTCGTCGGCGTTAAAAAATATTTCTTAGAACTTGTAACCAATTTTTACTGTTAAGTCAGTCGGGTCGATATTCAATTTTGCGGTTGCTGTATTGGCACCGAGTCCCGGATTCCCGTAAAGTGTCACAGTGCCAGTTAAGGGAACATAGGAAAGACCTATATTTATTGACCAATGCTCATCTAGGCTATAAATTCCACCCACGTTATAAACCGGATTCCATGACGAAGACAGACTGGCGCCATACCCTGCAAATGCTTGTACTGTGTTGTATTGCGTGTTGGCCGATACTCCTGAAAAAGAATTGTACGTTACCCCTAAACCTACATAGGGTCTGAAAGCGTCTTTAGGTTCATTGAATACATATTTAACTACAAATGACGGGAAAGATGCCGTTTGAGAAATAGCAGAAGTCATTTTCGTATTCGTTAAACCAGCGGCGCCGGCATTAGGGGCGGTAACATCCGATTTCATCGCGGGAGGTACGCCAATCGTTAATTCGCCAGCAATGTTGTCGGTAAACATATGCCATCCTGTAACAATGACAGTTGTAGCGGTTTGTACTTCTGCCGTAGTTCCGGCGGTATATGCACTATAGATAGGATTTGAGTCTGTAACTGCGCCCAAACTCGAATTCGGCACGATATAGGCAATACCCCCATAGATAACATTATCTCCAGCCTGTAGTGCCATTGCGACCTGAGACCCCAGACTTGCCATGGATATGAATCCGCCCAAAAATATACTTTTCCTTAAATTCATGATATCTCCCCGAAATTACTTAATTAACATTTAAAAAATATTTTGTTTTGAGCACCACCCTTTTGTTTTTTATTGGGGTTCAAAATCAGTATTCTCAAACAAGTTCCAAAATTCAAATTTAAGTCGTCAGATTATTTAACTCATTCATTTCTCCTCTATCGTTTATATTTATATTGTGCCCTCGCATACCCCGTGGGCCAAATTGATTACTTGGGTTTCCTATCGTCGATTATTTTTTTCAGGCATATTTTTGCAACATCAATGCTGTCTTCCACTTGTAAAAATCTTGCATCGTGCTGCAAACCCAGAATGGCGGAATAGATTGCGAACAGCATTAATCTGGGATCGCAGTTGTTTCTTAAATGACCTTCCTCTATTGATTGTTGGATCGCTCTCATTAATGCACTTCTCCAGTTTTGGACAATTTGCACGAGTTCATCCCGCACTGGCCCTGGGCGATCATCCAACTCAATTGCTCCGGAAATGTATATGCAGCCGGTTGTTAATTCTGAGATTGACAAGCTAATCCACAAATCCAGCATCATTTCCAGTCTGGGCAATCCTCTGGGCAGTTTCATTGAAGGGTCGAATACAAATTGTTTGAATCTTCTGTTGTATTCCTGAATGACTTCTATCTGGAGACTTTCCCTGGACTCAAAGTGTGCAAAAACACCACTCTTGCTCATATTCATACGATCTGCGAGCAAACCTATCGTCAAGCCCTCCAGCCCATCTCTTCCTGCCAAATGCAGGGCCGCGTCCAATATTAGAGATTTGGTTAAATCACCTTTTGATTTATGTTTGTTTACGGATGTATCCGTTTTTTGGGTGACAAGTTTTAGATCGGCGCGCATATAGTAATAGCCCAAAGTAATAAATAGCACAGTCGTGCTTTTTTAAAACTATACACGAATATTTTCATTTGGCAACACAAACAACTATGTTTTAGCACGAACGTGCTTTTTTGTAAAAAGCTGGGTATACTCTAATGAGTTACGGGCATGAGATTCAGGACGTGGGATTTTGCTTGGGAAAGTTCAGCAATAACAGGAGGATGAAATGAAGGTATTGGTGGCTATAAAACGCGTTGTTGATTACAACGTAAAAATCAGGGTGAAGTCAGACAGTTCCGGTGTTGATCTTGCCAATGTAAAAATGAGCATGAACCCGTTTGACGAAATTGCCGTAGAAGAAGCGGTGCGCTTGAAAGAAGCGGGGATAGCTACCGAGGTGGTGGTGGTTTCGGCAGGAGTTGCGCACTGCCAGGAGACTTTGAGAACCGCGTTGGCTCTGGGTGCAGACCGCGCAATTATGGTTGAAACCGAGGTTGAATTACAGCCCTTGGCCGTGGCTAAAATTTTGCAGGCAGTGTCAATCAAAGAGCAGCCCCAATTAATCATTTTGGGTAAGCAAGCCATTGACGATGACAGCAATCAAACCGGCCAAATGTTGGCTGCCTTGCTGGATTTCCCGCAGGCTACCTTTGCTTCCAAGCTGACCGTTGCAGATGGCAAAGCAACAGTTACTAGAGAAGTTGACGGTGGTTTGGAAACAATTTCTTTGGCATTACCGGCGGTTGTTACTACCGATCTGCGCTTGAACGAGCCGCGCTATGCCTCTTTACCCAACATCATGAAGGCCAAGAAAAAGCCGCTGGAAATTATCAAGCCTGAAGATTTATCAGTAGATGTTCAACCTCGCTTAAAGACCATCAAAGTGGTCGAGCCTGCCAAGCGCACAGCAGGTGTGATCGTGGCCGATGTGGCTGCGTTGCTGGAAAAATTAACCAATGAAGCGAAGGTGATCTAAATGAGCGCATTAGTCATTGTCGAACATGATAATCAAACACTGAAAGCGGCAACGCTCAATGCGGTGACTGCAGCGCTGGCTTGTTCTTCTGAAGTAGACCTGCTGGTTGCGGGTTTCGGGGCGGATTCTGTCGCGCAAGCAGCCAGTCAAATCGCGGGCGTGCGTAAAGTTATTCTGGTGGGTTCAAGTATTCTGGCAGATCAATTGGCTGAGCCGTTTGCAGATCAAGTTTTGGCGTTGGCCGGAGCATACGATTACATATTGGCCCCCTCTACCGCACGCGGTAAAAATGTATTACCTCGGGTAGCCGCAAAACTGGATGTGGCACAACTGTCGGATATTACCAAGGTCATATCAGCAGATACCTTTGAGCGCCCTATTTATGCGGGGAATGCAATAGCGACAGTGCAATCGAATGACGCAAAGAAAGTTATTACGGTACGCACCACAGGTTTTGATCCAGTTGCAGCCAATGGCGGCTCAGCTCAGATTGAAAAGATAGATGCCGTTTCTGGATCGGGAAAGTCGGCGTTTGTAAGTCGCGAATTAACCAAATCAGACCGCCCGGAATTAACCGCTGCCAAGATCATTGTTTCGGGTGGACGTGGTTTGGGTTCTGCCGAGAAATACCGAGAGATTATCGAACCGCTGGCGGATAAGCTGGGTGCTGCGATGGGTGCTTCGCGTGCGGCTGTCGACGCCGGATATGTGCCCAATGACTATCAAGTGGGGCAAACCGGAAAAATAGTCGCGCCGCAACTTTACATTGCAGTGGGCATCTCGGGGGCTATCCAGCATTTGGCCGGCATGAAAGAGTCCAAAGTGATTGTTGCCATCAACAAAGATCCAGATGCACCTATTTTTAGCGTCGCCGATTATGGATTGGTTGCCGACCTGTTTGTCGCCGTTCCTGAATTAACCCAAGCCCTGAATAAATAATTTCCGCTGAATAAGGAGTTGATATGAGTTATGCCGCCCCCGTTAAAGACATGCTTTTTGCTATAAAGGAAATTGCAGGCATCGACAAAATTGCCGCAATTCCCGGCTTTGAAGACTTTGGTTATGACACTGCCGCCGCTGTGCTGGAAGAGTCGGCAAAATTTTGCAACGAAGTGATTGCACCTTTGAATCGGGAAGGGGATATCAATCCGAGTACTTGGCATGATGGCAAAGTCACCGTAACACCGGGCTTTAAAAAAGCGTTCCAACAATTTGCAGAGGGCGGGTGGCAAGGCGTAACGCTTCCTGCTGAATATGGCGGCCAAGGTTTCCCCAAGCTGATTGCAACAGCCTGTACCGAAATGCTTAACGCGGCTAATTTATCATTCTCCTTGTGTCCCTTGTTGACGGATGGCGCCATTGAGGCATTATTTACTGCGGCCAGTGACGAACTCAAACAACGCTTCATCCCCAATATGGCCAGCGGCAAATGGACGGGAACCATGAATTTGACCGAGCCACAAGCCGGATCAGATTTGTCGCTGATTCGTTCACGCGCCGAATCGCAAGGTGATGGCACTTACAAAGTTTTCGGTACCAAAATATTTATTACTTATGGCGATCACGATATAACAGAAAACATCGTGCATTTGGTATTGGCCCGCACCCCAACCGCACCCGAGGGCGTGAAGGGAATTTCCTTGTTTGTAGTGCCCAAGTTTTTGGTCAATGCAGATGGTAGCCTGGGCGAACGCAATGATGTGGAGTGCGTATCGATCGAACATAAACTGGGCATCAAAGCCAGTCCGACGGCTGTGCTCCAATTCGGCGATCACGGCGGTGCTATCGGATATCTGGTGGGCCAAGAAAACTTTGGTCTGGAATACATGTTTGTGATGATGAATGCCGCGCGTTTTGCTGTGGGCATGCAAGGTATTGCCATTGCTGATCGTGCCTATCAACAAGCGGTTGCTTATGCCAAAGAACGTATACAATCAAAAGACCTGATCGGGTCAAAAGCTTCTGTCGCCATCATCAATCACCCGGATGTTAAACGCTTGTTGATGACCTCGCGTGCTTATATTGAAGGTTCCCGCGCGTTGGCCTATGTTGCGGCAGCGACGAGTGATCAAGCTCACCATAACCCGGACGAAAACATACGCAAACAAAACCAGGCGTTCTTTGAATTCCTGGTTCCGATTGTGAAGGGCTTCTCCACAGAATTGTCAATTGAAGTAACTAGTCTGGGTGTTCAAGTCCATGGCGGTATGGGTTTTATTGAGGAGACTGGCGCAGCCCAGCATTATCGTGATGCCCGTATTTTGACTATTTATGAGGGCACTACCGCCATCCAGGCAAACGATTTGGTTGGGCGTAAAACCTATCGGGATAAAGGTTTGGTGGCAAAATCTATAGCCAAACTGATTCAACAGACTGAAGCTGAATTGGCCAAGAGTCCATCTGCTGCTGCCAAGTCCGTATTAAAACATCTATCGGCAGGCCGAGTTGCGTTTGAATCTGTCGTTGATTATGTCGTCGCAAACTTCAAAACGAATCCACAAGCTGTATTTGCAGGAAGCGTTCCTTTTCTGCGCTTGTCCGGACTTGTTCTTACGGGTTGGCAACTGGCGAGAGCCCTGTTGGTGGCAGAGAAAAAATTGGCGGAAGACAGCAATTTTTATTCGGCAAAAATTGCTACCGCAGTTTTTAATGCCGAACATTTGCTGAGTCAGGCTCCCGCCATTGCCGGCACAATTCTAGAGGGCGGAGAGTCTGTGACAGCCATGAATATTGATAGCTTTTGATCACCGTAAATAACATTAACTATTTAGGGTCGGGGGTTGCATGTCACGCAAAAAGATAGATACATCAAAGCTATTATTGGGTCAAATGATGGATCACCCCTTGTTGATCTCGGACATTCTGGTTCATGCAAAAAAACATCATGGCGATACGGAGATTGTTTCCCGGCGTACAGAAGGAGATATTCACCGATACACTTATGCGGATTGCGAATTACGTGCGAGAAAAGTAGCGCAAGCGCTGGAGAGACTGGGTATTATTCCCGGCGAGCGTGTCGGAACGCTGGCGTGGAATGGATACCGCCATTTTGAGCTGTATTACGGCATTTCTGGCAGCGGGTCCGTTTGTCATACCATCAATCCGAGATTATTCCAGGAGCAAATTTCTTACATCATTAATCACGCGGATGACAAAGTTATATTTTTTGACATCTCTTTCTTGCCGTTGGTTGAAAAAATAAAATCTGCATGCCCGAATGTTGGTAAGTGGATTTGTTTGATTGATGAATATCAAATGCCAAGGAGCGATTCTCTGGAATTAGTCTGCTACGAAACACTCATCAATGCCGAAGAGGGTAATTATGAATGGCCGACTTTTGATGAGAATGCGGCTTCAGTTCTTTGCTACACATCGGGCACGACAGGAAATTCAAAGGGCGCACTGTATAGTCACCGCTCAACTGTTTTGCATGCTTACGCTTCTGCAATGCCTGATTCAATCAGCATTTCCAATTTGGATACGATCATGCCGGTTGTACCCATGTTTCACGTAAATGCTTGGGGCATACCGTATAGCAGTCCTTTAGTAGGGGCAAAAATTGTATTTCCCGGAGCAAAATTGGATGGCGCATCAGTTTATGAATTACTGGAAAAGGAAGGTGTCACCATGTCAGCGGGTGTGCCCACTATTTGGGCAGCTCTGCTTAAACATGTAACCGATAATAAACTGTCTTTCACAACCTTTAATCGAACTTTGATTGGCGGATCGTCGTGTCCGCCTGCAATGATGGATGCATTCCATAACCTTGGCGTAAGAGTGATACACGCTTGGGGAATGACGGAACTTTCACCTTTGGGTACGATTGCCGGACTTAAAGCAAAGGACTTGAAAAAATCCAAAGCTGAGCAAAATTTGATTTTGCAAAAGCAAGGCCGATCCATATACGGGATTGATATGAAAATAGTGGACAGTGATAGAAATCCGCTTCCGCATGACGGCAAAACAGCCGGAGATTTATTGGTCAAGGGGGCATGGGTAATTAACAATTACTTTCAGGAAAGCAACTCCCCGTTATTTGATGGTTGGTTTCCTACCGGTGACGTAGCCACAATTGACCGCGACAGTAACATGCAAATTACTGATCGAAGCAAGGACGTAATTAAATCAGGAGGAGAATGGATTTCTTCCATTGACATTGAAAATATTGCAATTTCACATCCGGACATTTTGATGGCCGCTTGTATTTCGACCCCGCATCCCAAATGGGATGAGCGTCCTTTGTTGGTTGTCGTTAAAAAGCCGGAATGTGATAAAGATGAGGCTGCTCTGAAAAAAGAAATTATTGAGTATTTCGATGGTAAAATTGCCAAATGGTGGATTCCGGATGAAGTTGTTCTCATTGCGGAAATGCCATTTACTGCCACCGGAAAATTGTACAAATTAAAATTGAGAGAACTTCTTAAAGATCATTTGCATCCTTTTTCTTAGGCCTCACTTTTTCGCAGGTTGATTTATTGCAACTTCATTAAAGCTTCTATGGAAAATAGTTCGTTACCCTCAGTATTGTTCTTTGGAGATTTCCCTGTCGGTAAAAGCTGGGATTTGGGGCAATATACTTTTACCGAAAAAGAAATAGTCGAATTTGCCAATAAATTTGATCCGCAGTCGTTTCATATTGATGCCGATGCGGCAAAGAGTTCCCATTTCAAAAGTCTTATAGCAAGTGGTTGGCATACCTGCTCTGTCATTATGCGAATGAACTGCGACGCTTATTTACTTAATTCAGCCAGTCTGGGCTCGCCTGGCGTTGAAGAAGTGAGATGGATGCATCCAGTGCGTCCCAATGACACTTTATCCGCCAAGACAACAATAATTGAAGCGCGCAAGTCAATCAGCAAACCGGACAGAGGGCTGGTTAAGTTTTTATGGTCTGCCCGAAATCAAGATGGGATTGAGGTTATAACTATTATTGGCAAGCTGTTTCTTAAAACAAATCCCAATCAGCTTGGTTCCTAATTATTTTCACTCATCATTGGGATGAATTATGGAAAACGTAGTGATTGTCGCCGCAGCGAGGACAGCGGTAGGCAAATTTGGCGGTGTTTTTAGTAATGTCCACGCAGTCGAACTGGGCGCAACTGTTATCCGCAGTTTGCTCGAACGCACCGGGGTTTCCGGCGATCAAATCAACGAGGTAATTTTAGGGCAGGTCTTAACGGCTGGTCTCGGACAAAATCCGGCACGACAGTCTGTGATTAAAGCCGGATTGCCCCAGAGTGTAACAGCATTGACTGTTAATATGGTGTGTGGCTCAAGCCTTAAGGCGGTCATGCTGGGCGCTCAGGCTATCAAGAGCGGTGATGCGGAAATTGTTATTGCTGGCGGCCAGGAAAATATGAGCATGTCGCCGCATGTTTTGAATGGTTCCCGTAACGGCTTGCGTATGGGGAATGGGAAATTGATTGATAGCATGATTACTGATGGCCTGTGGGATGTGTTTAACGATTACCACATGGGCATTACTGCTGAAAATGTTGCCAATCAATACGGCATCACCCGTTTGCAACAGGATGAATTTGCCTGTGCTTCGCAGAATAAGGCTGAAACCGCGCAAAAATCGGCAAAATTTGCCGATGAAATTGCTCCTGTCACCATCAAAAGCAAAAAGGGCGATACTGTTATAAATGTCGATGAGTTTCCACGGCATGGCACGACGGTAGATATGCTTTCAGGTCTGCGTCCCGCATTCGACAATGCCGGCACGGTGACCGCCGGAAATGCGTCCGGTTTAAACGACGGTGCCGCAATGGTATTGCTGATGTCGGAAAGCAAAGCGCAGGAACTTGGCTTAAATCCACTGGCAACCATTAAGTCTTACGCATCAACCGGAATTGATCCAAGCGTGATGGGACTTGGTCCCATTACAGCCAGTAAACGCAGTTTGGAAATTGCAGGCTGGGGAGTAAACGACTTGGATTTGATGGAAATCAATGAGGCGTTTGCAGCACAGGCCATTGCTATCAATCGTGAAATGGGTTGGGATACCTCCAAGGTTAACGTTAATGGTGGTGCCATTGCGATTGGCCACCCTATCGGTGCCAGTGGTGCCCGTATTTTGGTAACCTTGCTTCACGAAATGATACGCAGAAATTCCAAAAAAGGTTTGGCATCTCTGTGTATTGGCGGAGGAATGGGGGTCGCCCTCACAGTTGAACGGTAGCTATTTGAGTTCGATCAACCAGCCGTTCAATGGTATCTTCCAACTGGTTTAATGACTGGACGAAATATCGAACACACTACAGATGCTCGTGCGGAATATCGATTGGTAATTGGCCGGGAAGTGTGCTGATTATTTTTTTCATTTCTTTGTCACTCACGGGGACGGCAGTAAACGTCTCCCCTGAGCGTTGCATGGCTTTGAGATCAAGCATCGCGCCGGATATGAGGTTTTCACCGTTATCTACAGCCCCTTTGACCGCATATAACACCCAATTTGGCCCTTCCAGCGAAAGCACCATATAGGATGCATCGGAAACCGCTAAGACAGCCTGAGCGCTTAGTTGCGACAGAGTACCGTAACCCAGCACCAGCCCTGAACCTAATTCGTAACCTGTGGGTACTACAACCGCCTTGGACAATTCATATGTACCCAAAGCAGTACCAGTTACTACTGAAGCTGTGCTCCCTCCCACTAGCGCAGTGCCAGCGGCAGTGTATCCCGCTACGTCGGTAGCACCCTCTCCGATAACGCCTACCGTCGCCACTCCAGCACCAGCAACGGCCTTAGTTGCTCCGGCAACCACACCAAAAGTGCTGCCCCCTACTGCGATACCTGCAGCGGAAAGTGGTGCACCAACATACTGCACGGTTTTTCCCGACAAAAATCCGCCGCCTGCCGTAGCTGCAGCCGCAGCCTTGCCTACGCCGTAAGTAGCTGCAGTAGCAGTAGTACCGATAACCAGTTCTCCACCGGCCAGCACTTTTCCGCCTACTAGTTCCATCGCACTAAACATACCTGCCAGTGCGGCAGTAGCGCTGGGTGCAGTCACATCATAGGCAGAAGCAGCACTGTTCCAAGTGACTTCTACGGCCACGTCCGCCACCGCGACACCTTCTCTATATGTAATTAGAGCAGGGAAGGCGACCGCGTTGACGGTAACATACCCAAGAGAAGCACCCGCAAGTTTGCCCACCGGTTTGATGGTGGCATCCCAAAATATACCTTGCACGACCCATCGCAAAGATTTGAGCATCGCCAGTGTGTAGCCCGTTTCTTCGCCTTCACTAAGTTCTCCTGCGGCTGATTTGAATGATTTTCCGATGTCTTTCGTGTAATTGGCCGCAGTCTCGACCACGATGTCGCTCATATTGCCCAACTGTTCTGAGCGCCATTCGTTTGAATGCTGATAGGCATCTACAAATTTTCCGAGAGATGCGCTTTCGCCAACATTATTAATACGTTGCTCCAATTTATTGGGCAAGGCTGCGTAGCCTTTGACGAAGCGATCTGTAGCATAAGAAGCATGTTTGCCTGCAGCCGACTGGCTTGCTTTGGATGTGTCTCCCGCCAGCTCCAACGTGACCGCCAATAAATCTTTAGAGACATCCGTTGTGCTTGCGCTAATTTGCGCCCCCGCAGCAAGTGAGTCTTGTGCCAATTTAGAACCAGCTTGATCAGTTTCGTTGTACGCCTTGCCCGAATACATAACAGAAGCGCCAACGACATCACTTACCATTCCCTGCGAATTGCCGATCATCAGTGCGCCGAAACGTGTGATATTACGAGCCCCCCCAGCTATCTCGGTCGTACCTTGTTGTACCGCTTGCGCTGCATCTACAGATATTTCGATACCGGCTCGTGTTAAGGCTACTGATTCACGGGCGTGTAGAAGAGATTCCTGAAACGATTGTCTTGCTCGTGCCCCAGACAATTCTGCAACCAAATCAAGTGCGCCAGGACCGGGTGGGATAATGTGGATGGTTGTCATTGGCACTTCGAAAGCGCCATTGTTGTAGAGCGTGGCATGACCCTCGTAAACCAGCTTTTTGGTATTCTGCAGGAGATCCTGTTTGGCGGGTTGCTGGGCACAGCCAACTAGTGTGGCGCATAACAATGCTAATTTGACAAATTTCATGGTTGATTTCCCTCACGCAAATCGGCAGGCAATTTGCTCAACACTTTTTGCACAACATCCGGATCGTCGCTGATGACTTGCACCTGTACGCCCGGCTCCTTGCCCAACGTTTTTAAATCGACCACGCTGCCCACTGGCAGACTCTGAACCGGTATTCTAATTTTTTCGCCATTTTTGTTCGTCCATTGCACCTCCCCCTTTACCGATGCCAGTACTAAGCGGGGGCCGTCATATGCCAGAAACACGATGCTGTTCACTGTTCCCAATAGCAACTGGGTTGGAAGCGCAGTGAGCGCGTTGTAGCCGAGCACGATTCCTGATTCCGCTTGATTCATCGTCACTTTAGTGACGCCTTTGATTAAGTCGTAACTCACTTGGGCGGCGTAAATTCCAGTATCGGCAGCACCAACAGCCACAGCCTTGCCCGTTCCCGCCACAGGAGCCACTGCCGTGACGGCGACCTGATTGAGGACTCCCGCAGAATAGCCTACGGTAGCTGTAACTGGTATGGCGGTATAGGACAGCATGGACAACCCCGTCAACAAGCCTCCCTCGACGGTCGGCGAAACCAGTTCGACACCGATGGAAGTGGCGTAATAAAGACTAAGTCCGGTCGATTCGATGGTACGTCCGCTAACGACGAAGAACCCAGCCACAGGCAAAAAGACAACATCGGCGGCGCCCTTGGCTGCACCCTCCGTTCCTTGCACTACTGCGCGAGAAGTCGGTTTGACCAAGCCTGAATAGAACACATTCAAGTAACCAACTATGATGTCACCCAGTCCAGAAAGAGAGTTGCCTCGTGTCCCTGATTTCTGGTATGACTCGTTGAAATCGGCTCTGGCCTCACTGAATGCTTCATTCCATCGCCCTTCAATGTTGGTGGACATTACTTGTTTGGCGTTATCGGTTAGTTCTTGAAGGTTGCCGAAATCACTCTTGATATCCTTGTACCAACCACCAGGCAAAGCTGCTAGCGCCAGCCGGTCTTCAGCCGTGCGTTGCTTCAGCGTCATATTGCCTTTTACAAAACGACTCCAAGCCTGGTTTAGGTTGCTGGAGCCGTAATCCCATTCGTTCGCCACCAGAGACGTAGTTAAATCCGTCAATTGCTTACTTAATTCTGTTCCATCTTTGAACACGTCTACACCTGTTTGAACTCCTCCTTTGCCCGCATCAACAAGATTTCCTTGAAACTCCTTGCTGTGACTGCTTGCATCCGCAATCGCGAGACTCACCGCTTGACCGGAAGAGGTGACGGCATGTTCCTTTGCATAACTAAAGGCTTTTTCGGTGGAACTGATCACGAACCAGCCCTCGCGGTACAGCGATTGCTGTCCACGCAGATTGGATTCGGTTACGGGAATGATTTCGGCGGGAGTTTTTTTGATTGGCGCGTCTTCTGCGAAGGCTAAGCCTAAAGTCGAAATGCAAAGAACAAAAGTAAAGTATTTGAAAAAAGACAAAGCAACCCCTCCGAATACGGTACCGGAGTCTAGCAGTTGCGGGCGAAAAATTGAAGTCGCAGGCATTAACTCCGGATGATCTTGTGTTTGGCGAAATACACCTGTTTTATGCCTTTATTCAAACCTTGTCGTAAATTTCAAACTGCTACCTTAGTAATAAGCCAGCGTCTTGGTTTTAACGCAAATGAGGTAGATCATGTCAGCTCAAAAGAAAATTCGTTTAGTGACCGATGAAAATCGTGCTGAAACTGAAGCAATTCATGAAACACGGGGTCGGATGGAGGCTGAGATTGAAGCCCAACTTGCGACGCAAGCACGAACCCGCGCCGAGGCGCATGCTCGAGCCATAGCAAATGGAAAAGTGCGCCAAGAAAACGAATTGGCTGAACAAATCGAGTTGCGTAGCCGTTCAGAGGCTCAACTGGTAGCAGAAGTAAAAACACGCCTGCAATTGGAACGCGAATTAACCGAGTCTGCCTATGAAAAACTGCATGCAGAACAACTCCTCACTGAAGCCGTGGAAGCCAAGCAGGCAGTAGAACGGCAGGCACAAGCCGAGCTTGCACAACGTTTGGCTGAAGAGAATCGTTTGTCCAAGGCGATTGAAGAACGCGCAAAAATGGATCGCGAAATTGCCCTGAGCGCACAACAGAATGCACATAACGAGGAGCAACTCGCAAAAGTTACCGAAGAAAAACTCAAAGCAGAAAAAGAAGTATTGGCTCTGGTTAATGCAAAACTGACGGCTGAAATGGCTGCAATGGAAGCGAATCAGGTTCGCTCTCGTGCAGAAACAATCGCTTTGTCCGAAACACAAGCTCGTGTCGCAGCAGCACTGGAGGCCGAACGAATCGAATTGGCTCGGGCAGAAGAAGAACGGAAAATTACTGAAACGATCGAGTTGCGTGCACGGGTAGAGCAGCAAGCGCAAGCAGAGGCAAGTGCCAGAGTGGCCGCGGAATTGAAATTGGCTGAAATGGGGAAAGTTTCTGTTCAGAAGGAACAGGAAAGCCGTATTGCGGCCGAACGTAAATTGCAGGCCGAGCAAGAAATGCTTGAGCTGTTAAACGCGCGTGTTGAGCTTGAGCAGGCGGCAGTGAAAGAACGTGAAGCAGGCAATGCCTTATTGAAACAGGCTGAAAATGAAGCGCGCGATCACCTGGCTGCTGAAATTCAAGTAAAGCAGGCAGCCGAAGCCAAGATACAAGCAGAGCGTGACTTGACTGATACGGCCCGCACCCGTGCCGAGGCAGAGATGCGCGCAGCCCGTGCCATCGAATTGCAACTTCAGGCTGAAGTTGCAGCAACCTACACGGCAAATAAAAGAGCGGAAGTAGCGATGTGCGCCAAGCAACTGGCAGATGAGAATGCCGCGATGAATGCGCAATTGCTCAAGATTGAAGAATTGACGGCAAAAGCAGAGGCTCAAGCTAATCAAGATTATAAAAAGAAACTGGATGCAATTAACGAACGTATAAAGTTGGCTGATGAACGCGCGCATTTAATGGTTGTGGAATACATGGCGGAAGCAGAGCGGTTAGAAGCGGATAAAGCTGTTGTCAATGCGAGCCGCCAGCGTGTCGAAGCGGATCAGAGAGCAACTGAAGCAACACAAAAACGGCTTGAGTTGGAAATTGCGGCGGCGAAGGTGTCGGCTGATCAGATCGAGATCGAAAACAAGACCGTTGCAGAAATTACCTTGCGCATGGACACCGAGTTGCGCGCGATTGATGCGGATAACAAACGTCTTGTTGTAGAGGTGCGTGCGCAGGAAGCGGCAGCAGCAAGCCTGGTGGCCGCAGAGGCTGCGATAGCGGTAGCGAAATCAAAAGAAGGTTATGAGTTGCGTTCATTCAATATGACTAAGATGCGGGTTGAGAACGAGGCCAGGGCCGCGAAGGCGGCCGAGGAGGCGTTGCAGGCGGACTCCCGTGCAACGGTGATTGCACGTAAAAAAATTGCAGCGGCAAATCAGGCAAAGAAATTGGCAGAATCACGGGCAGTTGAAGAATCACTTCAACTTGAGTTGGCCCAGCAAAAAGCTCGTATCGAAATGCGCGCAAACGAAATCGTATCCGAGAGACTTGAACTTGAACGTCGCTCTGTTGCCGAAATAGAAGCAAGAATCGCGGTAGAGCAACAAGCAACCGAGGCTGCCCGCCAGCTTGAAATGGCAGAGGTGCGGGCAAAAAATGCCGCCAATGAAAAGCTTCATGCGCACGAATTAACTGTCAATGCGATGTTGGCACGGGAAGAACTTGATCGTCATCTGACAGAAGTTGAGCGGGAAGAATTCCAACGCATCAATACTGAAATCGAGACTGGAAAACTGATGACCAAATTGCGCAAAACAAGTTTAGTGAGCAAAATTTCTCAAATCGGGTTGGCTGCTTCGTTGGCATTTAGCCTGAGTTATATGTTCACAACCGGGCCTTCGGGCACTGTTGCTGATAATGCCGTTAGAGCCTCAGAGGCCAAAGTAAATATCGCTCCCGCCATCGTGGCAGATGCTGTGGTTGCCAAGAACCAATCAGTCGAACCCGTCGTGTTGGCAAGTTTACAAATGGCAAAAGAATTGAGTAATTTACAATCATCCGGATTGCCGCCAGAAAATCTCGCCAAGAACTAATCTTAAATTTTGAAGGGGAAAGCGGGGGGATAAATGCCCCCGCTTTTTTTATGCAGTCGATTTTCGCATAACAAACAAATTGATGAGATATCGTCTGGTTGAGTTGGTCATTCGTTTCGGTTATAATTCGCGCCCTGTTTGTTTGGCATGTCGCCTGCAAACGTAATTTGCCCATCCGTTCATGTTGGGGTGCCCGTATAGCAAAGTCAGCCAATCCGTATCAGCCGGAGGCTGATCGGAGTTAATACAGGGTCAGGCTGACGGGTGGTTGACTTTAACCCTTACACATTGGAGTAATAATCATGGCTGTAACTATGCGTCAAATGTTGGAAGCTGGCGTCCATTTCGGACACCAAACCCGTTTCTGGAATCCCAAGATGGCTCCGTACATCTTCGGTCATCGTAACAAGATCCACATCATCAATTTGGAAAAAACCGTCGTTATGTTTAACGATGCGTTGAAGCAAATAAGCAAGCTGGCTGCAAAAAAGGGAACAATCCTGTTCGTTGCGACCAAGCGTCAGGCACGCGAAATCATCCGTGAAGAAGCGATTCGTTCGGGTTCGCCCTATGTTGATTATCGTTGGTTGGGCGGCATGCTGACCAATTTCAAAACCGTGCAGCAATCCATCAAGCGTCTGCGCGAACTGGAAGCAATCGTTGCCGATGGCAGCATCGACAAAGTATCGAAAAAAGAAGGGCTGATATTGCGCCGTGAGTTGGAAAAACTTGAGCGTAGCCTGGGTGGCATCAAGGATCTGCAAGGTTTGCCATCGGCGATTTTTGTGATCGACGTGGGCTACCAAAAGGGCACTGTAACTGAAGCGCAAAAGTTGGGTATTCCTGTAATCGGCATTGTGGATACAAATCACAGCCCGCTGGGAGTTGATTATGTGATTCCGGGCAATGACGATTCAAGTCAGGCGATACGTTTGTATGCACGTGGCGTCGCAGATGCAATTCTGGAAGGTCGAGCTCAAGCGTTGACCGAGTTGACGGAACAAGTCGAAGCGGCTGCTGCGTAAGCAACCTCTCTACGACTAAGGGGCGCAAGCCCCTTTTTTTACAAATAATGAATGTTTAGGAGTGCAATATGGCGGAAATTACCGCAGGAATGGTTAAAGAATTGCGTGAGGCTACCGGCCTCGGCATGATGGATTGTAAAAAGGCGCTAACAGAAACCAATGGCGACTTTAAAGCGGCTGAAGAACTGCTCAGAATCAAGAGTGGCGCAAAGGCAAGCAAGGCGGCATCCCGTGTGACTGCCGAAGGAGTGGTCAGTGCTTTCATCACGCCCGATGGCAAAGCCGGTGCTGTGGCGGAAATCAACTGTGAGACAGATTTTGTTGCAAAGAACGATGACTTCGTGGCATTTTCCAAAAAAGTTGCCGAGATTGTTGCGAAAAACAATCCCGCCGATATTGACGCATTGCTGGCTCTGCCGGGTGATGCGGGTACCGTTGAAGAAACACGCAAGGCGTTGGTGATGAAGCTGGGCGAAAATGTAACCATCCGCCGTTTTGAGCGCTACGAGACTTCAACCGGTAAGCTTTCCAGTTACCTGCATGGCAGCAAGATCGGCGTGCTGATTCATTATAACGGCGCAGATGAGACACTGGGACGTGACCTGTCTATGCACATTGCGGCAAGCAAACCCAAGTCAATTGATGCTTCCGGCGTGAATCCGGAAGATATCGCCACAGAGCGTCGTATCGCAATCGAAAAAGCACGCGAAGCCGGTAAGCCGGACGCCATGCTGGAAAAGATTGCCGAAGGTTCTGTACAAAAATTCCTCAAAGATGTGACACTGCTCGGCCAAGTATTCGTTAAGGCGGAAGATGGCAAACAGACTGTGGAACAACTCTTGAAGAGCAAAGGCGCAGTCGTGAATGCTTTCCAGATGTTCATCGTGGGCGAAGGCATCGAGAAAAAGGTTGAAGATTACGCTGCTGAAGTTGCTGCAACCATTGCCGCCATCAAGAAAGACTAAAGAAAGATTAAGCATATGTCCAACGCCCCTGCCTACAAACGTATTCTGCTCAAACTATCCGGCGAAGCATTGATGGGTGATGACAGTTACGGTATCAACCGTACCGTTATCGAACGAATAGTGGCGGAGATTGCGGAAGTAGTGGGTTTGGGCGTACAAGTGGCGATTGTTATCGGCGGTGGCAATATCTTTCGCGGCGTGGCTCCGGCCGCTGCCGGGATGGATCGCGCGACTGCCGATTACATGGGAATGCTGGCAACGGTGATGAACGCGATGGCGCTGCAAGATGCCATGACGCGCACAGGGGTGTCTTGCCGTGTACAGTCGGCGCTTAATTTGGAGCAGGTAGCCGAGCCATTTATTCGCGGTAAGGCTTTGCGTTACTTGGAAGAAGGCAAAGTAGTGATCTTTGCGGCGGGGATCGGCAGCCCGTTTTTTACCACCGATACTGCAGCCGCTTTGCGCGGTGTGGAAATGGATGCTGATGTTGTCATCAAAGCAACCAAGGTGGATGGTGTCTATACCGCGGATCCGAAGAAAGATCCTAAAGCGGTTCGTTACCAAAAAGTAAGCGTAGATGAGGCGATAAGTAAGGATTTAAAAGTGATGGATGCGACTGCCTTGACTTTATGTCGCGATCAGAAGCTTCCAATTATTGTATTTAGTATCTTCAAGTCTGGTGCATTAAAGCGTGTGGTGACCGGAGAAGACGAAGGTACCTTGGTTCATTGCGATTGATGAGGATTGAAGATGATTGCTGACATCAAAAAAAACGTAGAGCAGAAAATGATCAAGTCGCTGGAAGCGCTCAAAGCAGACTTCGGTAAAGTTCGTACAGGCCGTGCGCATACGGGAATATTGGATCATGTCACCGTGGATTATTACGGCAGTCCAACGCTGATTTCACAGGTCGCCAATGTGACCCTGATCGATGCGCGCACGATTGGTGTGCAGCCTTGGGAAAAAAAGATGGTATCGCTGGTGGAAAAAGCGATACGTGATGCCGACTTGGGTTTGAATCCTTCCACGAACGGGGATTTGATTCGTGTGCCGATGCCGATGCTGACTGAAGAGCGTCGCCGTGACCTGATTAAAGTAGTTCGTACAGAAACTGAAAATGCCAAAATTGCCGTGCGCAATATACGTCGTGATGCCAATGAGCAATTGAAAAAACTGCTTAAAGATAAAGAAGTCGGCGAGGACGAAGAGCGTCGCGCGCAAGATGACGTGCAAAAACTGACTGATCGGTTTGTAACCGAGATCGACAAGTCGCTGCAAGCCAAAGAAGCAGACTTGTTGGCTGTTTAATCATCAAGGTGCCTCTCATATTGAGGGTGAAAGTGCTGGCAAATGGCGCTATTTAGAAGTTCGACACGCACCATCCCTACATCTCCCGATGTTCCGCGCCATATTGCTATCATCATGGATGGCAATGGACGTTGGGCCAAGCAACGCTTGCTTCCCCGTATTGCGGGTCATCAACGCGGTGTCGAGACGGTCAGGGAAATGGTAAAAGCCTGCCTCAATCTTGGTGTTGAGTATTTAACTCTGTTTGCTTTCAGCAGTGAAAATTGGCGTCGCCCGCAGGAAGAGGTTTCTTTCCTGATGCAGTTATTTCTGAAAATGCTGGAACGGGAAGTGGGCAAATTGCATGAAAATAATGTGCGTCTGAAAATCATTGGCGATCTCAGTCGCTTCGATGAGCAACTCAGGCAATACATAACATATGCAGAACAATTAACATTGGCTAATGACGGGCTGACACTCACGATTGCAGCGAACTACGGCGGGCGTTGGGACATCATACATGCGGTGGAAGGTTTGTGGAAATCCCATCCCGAGATACAGGGCAGCTTCCGGGAAGAAGATTT
>Ga0224559_1000090_pt1 | contig 52467 bp, 50 predicted proteins | sample 714S33034metaG_FD_180676 | JGI IMG/M metagenome (GOLD analysis project Ga0224559, IMG submission 180676) | Peat soil microbial communities from Stordalen Mire, Sweden - 717 S3 30-34 | ecosystem: Environmental > Terrestrial > Soil > Wetlands > Peat | place: Sweden: Norrbotten County, Stordalen... | reverse complement strand
CCGACGAACAGATCCTCGAACGCCTGGTGGCGCTGAATGCGGAGCGCGCGGCCGAAGAGAATCGCGGCCTCATCCGCTGGCTGCGCCCGGAATTCCAGAACCCGCAAGGCGCCAATGTGCAGAAGTCGGCCAAGCCCGCGACCCAGCAAAAGCTCGCCGCCATCGAGGACGCCGACGAAGCCGCCGAGGCCGCCACCCCCGCCGCGGCCACGGCTGCGCCTGCCTGGCCCAAGAAGCTCGCCGAACAGATCGCCGCCATCCGCGACCTGGTCGCGCGCACCCATGGCAAACAAGACGCCTGGACCGTCGACAAAGTCTGCGCCGCCTTCAAGGGCGCCAAGAAGTCCGACGTCGAGGAAGTCCTCGAAAGCCTCGAAGCCCTCGGCCTCCTCACCGGCTATACCCACAAATCCACCCGCCGCTGGAAGGCGGCAGGATGAACCGGTGGCCAAGTCCGCTACATGGTTTGCTGGCGCTGGCGTACGGATTCGGGTACCAGCAGGCCGCGGACGGAGAGATCTTCGTCCAGCTTGGGCCAGTGGATCCCCACTCCCCTACCGACAAGACGCCAATCGCTCAGGGACTCGGCGCTCGCATCGCGTAACTTCGGGAACCATTCGAGCGGCACGCTGACAGTCCGGCCATCTTCGAGATGAACGATCAGATCGCCTTCGAGAATCTCTACGCGAAGGGCTCGGGGATGCTCAGGTGCCGAAATACTCACGCCATTTCTCCCTGAAATCGATGCGATGCTGGATCACCAATAATCTAGCACGGCGAAGCTCGCGTGTCCCCATGCCCACCGCGTCGACCAACTCGACCGGCTCTAGCCAGAATTTGGCGTAACCGTCACCGCGCTCGACATGGACATGTGGCGGCTCGGTTCCTTCATTGCTGAAGAAGAAGAAGCGGTAGCCGTCGACCAGAAGCAGTGTCGGCACGGACCGGACGTTATCATGAAACCCACCTATTCTTCAGATGGGCATCTCCACAATAGAAATCCTCGGGAAACAAGTCGGTCATCAAACTTCGCTGACCATCGATACCATGCCACGAGCACGCGGAATCATGGCCCAGCGTGTGTCCCAGGATGCGACGGTGACTTTCGTGGGAACAGTCAGAGAGGTTGACTGCTGTGGAGCCCCCATCAGTTCATTGCGCCGGTGCTTGACTTCAACGAACACGCGCGGCTCCTGCAAGCCCAAGCCGTCGGGCTATGCGAAGATGTCGACTCCCCTGTCTGGGCCGTCGGAAGCCACGCGCGTTCAGTATCCCATGGTCGATCCGGTCGGCACAGACGCAATCACCCCGTGCGATCTTCTCTGGACCTAGCGTAACGCATATGTTACGCTTGTCCCTGCCATGAAGACGACAGGATTTGACCGCTACTTTGGTACCCGCATGAAGGATCGCAAGTTCGCCGCGGCCTACGCGGAGGCTCGGGCGGAAATCGACTCGGTCGATGCGCTCATGCGGGCAGTCGAGGCAGCGCGAACCAAGGCGGGGCTGACCAAGGCGGAACTAGCCCGACGCACCGGAACGCGGCCTGCGGCCATGCGCCGGTTGTTTACGATGGACACGCCAAACCCAACGGTGGCAACCATCATGAACATCGTGCGCTCCATGGGTTACTCGCTGGCGCTGGTTCCGGCAAGTGCCCCTGATGGCACAAGGCGGACGCGAAGAGCGGCCTGACCTGGAATGGCTGGACTACGCCAATACGCTACGAGGAGTACGCTTCCTGAACTCCGCTCCGATTTGGTCGGGCATCGCCGAAGAAAGTCCAAGGCGGGAACCGAACGCGCCGGATCGTCGGCCGCGTGGCGCTGGAAAAAATGGACTCGCCGAGGACCCAGCCGCGCACCTTGCGCGCGCGTTTCCGCTCGTCTGCCGTGGGCTGCCCTGCTCACTGCAACAATTCTCGCTCAGTACCGGAGGAGGGACTCGAACCCTCAAGACCGTAAGGACGGCGGATTTTGAATCCGCTGCGTTTACCATTCCGCCACTCCGGCAAAGTATTCGGTTTTCAAACGTCCGGAGAACCCGGCGAGGCGCCTATTTTGCCCGTCGGTGCCGTGAAGTCAAACGAAGTCAACCGCTGGCGCCGATAAGCGACGTCCTGGGCGCGCCGACGCGGCTGGTGAGTTCCAGGAGCCGGTAGACTAGGTGGTCGAAGACGCTCTGCAATTCCACATCGGAAGGGATGGGCGCGAAGAGCCGGCCGCCCGCGGTGGTGCCGTGCCCGCCCGAGGCACCGTCGCTGCCGATGAGTTGGCGCATGAGCGCCCCGGCGCGGCGCTGGCTGGGCTCGGTGCGCATGGAAACATAGCCTTGCTTGCCGAAACGGCCGCAGCAAAGCACGAACTGCGCGCCCTCGTAGTCGAGCAGCAGGTCGGCGATTTCAGCCACCAGGTCGGGATAGGCGATGGCGCCCAAGTTGACCGTGATGATGTCGCCCCAGGTCTCGGCCATGCGCAAGGCGCGGTCCAGGGCTTCGTAGTATTGGCGCGGCAGCTTGGGCTGCTGAATGCGGAACATCAGGTGGTGATCCACCTGCGGAATGAGGAAGAGATAGGCATCGCGTTCGGCCGGCGTGGCCTCGCGGCCGAGGTCGCGCGTTTCCGAACGGATGGCATAGAACAGCGCCGTGGCCAGGCTGGTGTCGAGGAGGACGTTCTTCTCGCGCAGGTACTGCAAGACGATGGTCGAGGTCGCGCCTAGGTGGGGACGGATGTCGCACCAGGGAGCGTGGGCGCTCTCCTCGCGCGCGGGGTGGTGGTCGATGACGATGTCCACCTTGCGTCCGCTGGGCAGCGAGTTGTTGCCCGTGCCGGGCTGGCTGTCGACGATGGCCACGGTGTCGAAGTGGTCGGTGTTGAGCACGTCGGCCGGGATGAGCGGCACGTGCAGCTTCTCGACCATGGCGCGGTTTTCCGCGCGCCCGACGTACCCGCCCAAGGCCAAGGTGGCGCCGAGGTCGGTGGTGCTTTCGACCAAGTGCTTCAGCCCCATCGCCGCGGCCATGGCGTCGGGATCGGGGTTGTCGTGCATGTAAATGAGCAGGTTCTTGCGGTCCTGCAAGATCGCCAGACCCTGGTCGAGTTTGAAGTCGCCGAGGCCAAAATCGGAATTCGCACCCGTGCGCGGCTCGGGCGTGAACAGACTACTCGTGGCGGACGAAACGTCCTCAACGGGGAGATTCTTGCGCGTAGCCATGGCTATTCCAGCGGCCGAATCGTCAGGTTGTCGAACGCGACGTCGGCCTCCCAATCGTTGATGGCGAAGAACTCGTGACCTGGGCCAGCGAGCGGCTGAGCATCGTCCCACGTGAGGTAGGGAGTGCCGTCGACCTTCCAGTCGATGAGGCCGCCGCGGCGGGTGATGGTGAAGTGGTAGGTGCGGCCAGGGACGACCAGCGGCTCCGGCCCCTGACGATCCCGCGCCGCCTTGACCGCCTCGTCGTGTTCGCCCAGGCGGCTGATGATGCTCCTGCTGTTATTCCAGCCACCCATGACGATCATGTAACTCGTCGGATCGTAGCGTCCCTTGTCGGGGTCGAAAGATTCCCCGTCGCCGCACAGCTCGACCTTGAGGTCGCCGGCCGGGCTGCGCGAAACCGCGTCGAAGTCGATTTGCATGTTGCGCGGCAGCTTGCGCCGCAGCCATACCGGATGGTTGTAGGCATGGACGAGGCGCAGCCGGCCCTGGTCAATCTTCGCCGCCTGCCCGGTATCGAGCCAGTCCGCGCCGACTTCGGTGCGTTCGAAGGTGTCCGAGAAAGGCGCGTCGATGGTCGGAACGCGCGGCTTGCAAGCCGGCCCCGCGGTCATCAAGACCGCACCCAGAACGATGGCGGGAAGGAGTTCACGCACGGCGAGTGAGGGTAAGGCTATCGGGAGATGTCTGGGGATGCAAGGAGCGGGGAAAGCCAAGGGCGTTCCCCTCCACGTCATCCTGCTCGCCTCGGCATGCAAATGGACTCGCGTCATCTGGCGCTGCTGGTACGACCGCCAACCCTACGACGAAGCTCGCTACCTCTTCGCTCTCCAAAAACGCTACTCCCCCCTCAGTGCCCACGCCGCTCACTCACCGTGATCTTCGCTTGCGGTCTGCTTCAGGGCTGAGTTCGACGGTCCCCACAAGTGATCGCCCCGCGCGCTACTCGCACGCCGTTCCGGCGTCGTTGGCATTCTTGCCGTTGGGGCATGGGAGACAGCAGAAGGCGCCGCCGGGATTTCGGTCCGGATTGCAGTCCTGTGGTCCACGATTCGGGCAGACGTGGGCACCGATCACACATTCCCCACCCGCCGCGCGGCACGCCTCGGGTCCCGAGCTTGAGCAAGCCGCAGAGAGCAGCACCGCCAGCGCCAGAACGATCTTCATCGACCACCTCCTCAGACATTCATTCGCGGGATCCGTCGAACACCTTGCCGTTAAGCGGTGGGCGGCCGTCTGCGGCCGACTATCTTCAACGGCTTTAGCCGGGCCTTTGTCCCTTTGCCAGGCTGTCCGATATCTTGCATAGGTACTCGACCCAGCTTCGCAGCTCATTGTACGTGATTGTGTATTCTTTCGTGCACAAGCCATCATTTCGAAGCCATACCGCACGCAAGTGCTCTTCAGAGAGATCCTTGGCGGGATCGTAGTGCCGGCTGATGTTGTAGATGCGATTGATTCGTTCCAGATCGCTCCCATCGCCCTTCTCGAACAGTCGCTCCTTGACGTTCTTGCGAAGAAACTCGAGGCCTTGGTACGTGTTCGCGAGGGCCGACTCGAACGCCCCCAACGCCTGGAAGTACCCGTCGATATTCCGTTCGGCTGCGAACTGTTTGAGGGTGTCAACGCCGTTGTCGTAGGCTTGTATCGCTGCCTGTGCTCGGCGGATGACGGCGAAGATGGATGCCCCCACCTCGCGTGTGAAGGGCACGTTGCACATCCAGTTCAGGGCAAACTGGCTGAGCCAATGATTCTGGTCCGGGAAGTCCGGCCCGAGCGGTGCCGCACGGGATTCGGAGAGGGACGAGATCTCCTGTGCGACGTACTTGTTGAGTGCATATGAGCTGATGGGTATCGCGGCTCCGGCTAACTATTAAGCCTAACCCGCGAAGGATAACCAATATCGCAGCGGGTGCCGCGCGCCTTCGAGGCTGACCTCGTTTGGTGAACTTTCGTGATTTCGCGGGGTTGTCGGTCAGGCTTCTGGGCGCTGCGGGCGAAGGTCTTGCTGGATAAACACGGAGGGCTTGTTGCATAAGCAGATAAGAAAGCGCTGCGGAGCCGTTGGCTGCCAATGATTGAGAGGGCTTCGGAATCCGATGTGCCGTAGCGGCCTCGGCTTCCCGGTGGCGGTGCCAGTGTTTTCTTGAAGCCTTCTTGAACGACCCGGTGGCCCGGTGGCGGTGCCAGTGTTTTCTTGAAGCCTTCTTGAACGACGGATGAACAATCGATGAGGCCGGTGCCCGTGGGCGCCCGCGCGTGGGCGCCAAAGGAAAGCTCTGGCACCTCCCTTGATCAGTTGTGGGGTCCCGAGACGCAGTCGGAAACCATCTGGGCTTGCGCCGGGGTGTAGGGCTGGAGGGGGCAATTCAGGTCGCCAACGGAGTTCCCACCAAAGCTGATGTAGAGCGCGGTGCCATTCGAAACGCTTTCGCACATGTACGGTTTCCGCGCCTCAATCGTGGTGAGGTCCCCGACCGCTTCGAGGTCGGCAAGGCACTGCAGAACCCAGGGTGTGCCCGGTGGAAAGTAGCTCGTGGTCGGGCAAGACTGGCCCTCGCAGGTGCCGTCGAGGAATGGGGCGTTGCACGGTATCGAGCGATAGAAGGCACTGCCATCGCAGTAGAGATCGGTCGAGGATCCGCACTGGTTGGTGGACGGCTGGAAGTTGATCCAGGCGATCGGAACACCCCCATCCACACCCGCCATGCCGCCATCTCTGCTTCCTTCAGGTAAGGGGCATAGAACGACCGGCGTATCCGTCTTGTCGGTGGAGCTCACGTCCATTCCCGTGTCGCTCATGGCCGTGGCGTTGGAAGAGTCCGGAGCAACATCGCTTTGCTGCTCGACTGGACTCGAAATATCGCCATCTACGGCCCCGTCTGCGTGGACAGTCAAGAGCGGCGAGGACCCACACCGTACAAATCCCAGCGACAAGGCGATGACGATGGTTGAAACGAGTTTCGATCTTTCCATGTGCGCTCCCGACGAACTCACGAATGGTACCACGGGTGGTCGGCGCGGCTCTGGTGGAGGCGGCGTGGGCGGTGCGCGCGGGAGGTGCCAGTGTTTCCCGGGATCATGGCGGTGCCACGCCGATGCTTTGGGAATTTGGTCACCTTCACTTGGTCCGCTGTCTCCAGCAAGAATTGGGCGACCTGCTTGGGTGTGGTTGACCAACATGCCTCCCATTCCTGTTCTGGCACGGCGATGACGCGCGGGCGGGGCGGGGCCGGCGTTGTTGACTACCGTGAGGGCATGATGATGCCAGCTCGCCCTTCTTCGCGCAGAAGGCGGCAACTGCGGCGGGCAGGTTCGTTGCGCAGTTCCGCTCTTGCACGGCATCGGCGTCTTGCATGGTCTGGAAGCTCCTCTGCCCCTCGTCGATGAGCGGCTGGGTCTTGATGGCGTTGACAGGCTGACCCCTTCAGGGGTAAGCCCGTGGCATGGGTGCGCCAGGGTCCGAGCTGCCAGCCTACGGAACTTCGCTTGCGTGGTCGATTGCTTCGCTTGCGCTGGTGTGTTTGGTGGCCTACGTGTTGCTGCGCTGGCTGGGGCGCAAAGGCGTTGGGCGTTCGGATGAGCAGGTGCGGGTGCTCGGGCGATGTTTTCTGGAGCCGCGACGGTCGGTGTATCTGCTCGAAGCGGGCGGGCGCTGCTTCTTGGTTGGGGTAGGCGAGGGGCCCATGACCTTGTTGGCCGAGATCGACAAGGCCGCGATTCCGGCCAGCAAGGGCGAGACGGAGAAGCCGCGAGCGGGCCTGTCCGACGCGCTCGCGAATCTCTTGCGGAGGCGGCGATGAACGGCTTGCTTTCCGTGGCCGCGGCGAATGTGGACAAGGCGCAGGGGCTGGCTTCGCGCCCGGTCTTGATGTTCGTTACGCTGGCGGCGTTGTCGATCCTTCCCTTTGTCGTTTTGCTCATGACCAGCTTCGTGAAGATCGCGGTGGTGCTGTCGATTCTGCGAAGCGCGCTGGGCTCGGCGCAGATTCCGCCCGCGCAGATTGTCACCGGGCTGGCGCTGATTCTGACCATCTTCGTGATGGCTCCGACCGGCGAGCGCATGTTTCGCGCCGTCGAGGCCGACTTCAGCTTGGGGCGGGGCGGGGAAGCCGAACTCTTGAGCGGCCAAGGCTTGGAATCCTTGCGGCTGGCGGCCGATAAGGCCAAGGAGCCCTTGCGCGACTTCTTGCTTCGGCATGGGTCGGCGAAGGACCGTCGGCTGTTCCATGCTTTGGCTTTGCGCATGCGCACGGAGGCCGAGCGCGCGGGCATCGGCGAGCGCGATTTCCTGGTCGCGGTGCCGGCCTTCGTCACCTCGGAATTGCGGCGCGCCTTCGAGATCGGGTTCCTCATTTTCATTCCCTTCCTGGTCGTCGACTTGGTGATCTCGAGCATCCTGCTCGCGCTGGGCATGCACATGGTTTCGCCGACCACGGTGTCGCTGCCCTTCAAGCTGCTTCTTTTCGTGCTCGCCGATGGCTGGCAGTTGGTGCTGCGCGGATTGGTGGAAGGCTATGTCTAGCGTCGCCACGGTGGATCTGGTCATGCGCGCCTTGCGCGAGGGCTTGCTCCTGGTCCTGCTGGTTTCCGCGCCGCCCCTGCTCGCCAGTTTGGTCGTGGGATTCTTGGTCGGCACCCTGCAAGCAGCCACGCAGATTCAGGATCCCAGCATCGCGTTCGTGCCCAAGCTGGTGGCGGTGGTCTTGGTGCTGGTGGCGCTCGGGCCCTTGCTGGGCGCCCAGGTGTTGCGATTCGCGCAGGCGTTGTTCGAGGCCATTCCAGCGATTCGGTGACCCCATGACCAGTTTGCCATCGGAGGAGATCGCGCGCGTGGTTCGCCTGGTGGGACTGGGAGCGGCGCGCACGCTGCCGTTGGCGTGGTTCGTGCCGGCGTTCGGCGGTGCGAGTGTGCCAGCGCAACTTCGCCTTGCCTTCGGCCTGGGCCTCGCGGTGCTTTGCTTGCCAGCCCTCGGCGCACACCTGCCGGTAGCGCAGACTTGGTTGTGGTTCGTGCTGGCCTTGCGCGAGGCCATGGTGGGGGTGACCTTGGGCTTCGTCTGTGCCTGCATGTTTCGCGCGGCCGAGGCCGCGGGCCATACTATCGATGTCCTGCGCGGGCAGAACCTAGCCGAGGTGCTTTCGCCTACGGGCGAAAACCGGACCAGCCCGTTCGGCGCTTTGTATCTCCTTTTCGCCGTCGTGGTCTTTTTCGAAATCGGGGGGCTTGGCTTCGTCGCGACGGCGCTCGCGCGCAGCTACGAGGCCGTGCCCCTGGCCGCGCCGCTCGGCGAGCGATCGCACGCCATGGCGTTGCTGCTGGTGATGGCATCGGGTCGGCTCATCGAGGCCGCGGTCGGATTGTGCGCTCCGGTGATGGTCGCGCTTTTGCTTGCCGACATCGTGCTGGGGGCGATCGGGCGAGCCGTGCCGGGGATTCCCATCTTCTTCGTGGGCATGCCGCTGCGGGCTTTGCTTGCCATTGGCGTCGTGCTTTTGGGGCTGGTCACGCTCGACGTGGCCGTGCGCAGTGGTTTCGCCAGATTCATGGAGATCTTCGCGGCGGTCAGCCATGGCTGATAGGCAGTTTGAAGACAAGACCGAGGACCCAACCCCGCTGCGTCTGCAGCGGGCGCGGCGCGCGGGCCAAATCGCGGTTAGTCGCGACCTCGGCACGGGCTTCGCGGCGCTCGCGTTGTGCGTGGTCGTCCTGGCCGGCGGCAATGCCTGGATCGGGGGGCTTGTGGCCTATCTGCACACGGCGTTCGCCGGCGCGAATGGTTCCTGCGCTATCGAGAAATCGCTTCTGGCGGGGCTCGGCGCGGCCTGCGTGGCCCTGGCCTTTCCGCTCGGCAGTCTGCTGGTGGTGGCGTCCTTGGCCGGCCTGGTGCAGACGCGGGGAAACATCGCGGTGGTGCGGGCGCGACCTGAAGGCAAGCGCATCCTGCCTTCGTGGCGCCGGATTGCTGGCCGGGAAGGCGTGGCCGAGGCCGGCAAGAGTTGGCTAAAGATCGTCGTGCTCGTGGCGGTGGCTTGGTGGACGCTTGGTTCTCAGGCAGGCGCGCTCGCGGCCTCCGCCGGCGTGGACAGCTATCGGCTTCTGCGCATGATGGGCGCGCTGGCGCAGGCGCTGGGCATTCGGCTGGCGCTGGCGCTGCTCGTGCTCGGCGTGGCGGACTATCTTTGGCAATTGCACCGGCACCGGAAAGCATTGCGCATGACCCGTGAGGAGGCGCGGCGGGAGCACAAGGAAAGCGAAGGCGACCCCTTGCACAAGGCCGAACGTCAGCGCATCCACCACGAATTGAACGAGCTATAACCATCGTCCCCGATGGATTCTTCGGCTTCTTCTCAGTCTCGCTCCGGCACCAACCCGCATGGGGAGACTCTGCTTGAAGTCGCCGTCGCGCTCCCCGTGATGGAGCTTTTCACCTACCGCGATGCGCGCGGCGGCGAGCCCGCTCCTCTCGGCGCGCAGGTTGTCGTGCCCTTCGGCCGGCGCACCCTCACCGGTTTCGTGGTGGGCTACGCCAAGGACGCCTCCGGCCTTGCGAGCAGCGAGATCCGCGACATCGTGGAGGTCGTGGGCGACGGCCCCGCGCTCGATCCGGCGGTGCTCGAACTTTGCCGGTGGGCTGCGCAATACTACCTTGCCCCGCTCGGCGAAGTCTTGAGCGCGGCTCTGCCCAGCGGTGCGCGCGCCTCGGCTTCGCGCCGCTTGCGCCTAACTCCGGCGGGCAAGGATGCCACCGGCGAGGGCAAGACGTCGGCCCTTGCGGCCTTAGTCTTGGATGCTGGCGACCGTGCCTTCTTGTCGAGACTCGCAAAGGCGCGCTCGCTTAGCCAGGTGGTCCTGGCGCGCGGCGATCGTGCGGGCGCGGGCCGCGTGAACTTCTTGATCGAGCGCGGCTTCGTCGAGGTGACCGACGCCATTCGCGGCGCGCGCAGACGGCGGACGCTTTTCGACGTGGATTCAACCGCGGCTGGCCCGATGAAGCAAGCGTCATTGCCGATCCTGAACAGTCACCAGCAAGCGGCGTTCGACAGTTTGGCGAAGGCGCTCGCAGGGGGCTACGCGACCTTTGTCTTGCAGGGGATCACGGGATCGGGAAAGACAGAAGTGTATCTGCGCCTCATCGCCGAAGCGCGAAAGCAAGGTCGCGGGGCTTTGGCCTTGGTTCCGGAGATTGCGCTTACGCCTCAGCTTGCCGCACGATTTCGCGCCCGCTTCGGCGACGATGTCGCGGTCTTGCACAGCGCCTTGCCGCCCGCCGAGCGCATGGCGGCCTGGCGGCGTTTGCGCAGGGGCGAGGTCGGCATCGCGGTGGGCGCGCGCTCGGCCGTGTTCGCGCCGGTCCGCGACTTGGCGGTGGTTGTCGTCGACGAGGAGCATGACGGCTCGTTCAAGCAGGAAGAGGGTTTTCGCTACCACGCCCGTGACCTTGCCGTGATGCGCGCCCGGCAAGGCAACGCGCTCGCGGTTCTGGGTTCAGCCACTCCGTGCCTCGAAACCTATCACAACGTCGTGCGCGGCCGTTTCGCTCGGCTGCTTCTGCCCGTGCGGGCAAATCCCGCGGCGGCGGATCGGCCGCTGCCGCCCGTCGACGTGATCGATCTGCGCCAGCATCCGCCCGGTCCGGATGGTTTGCTTTCTCCGCCGCTGGCGCAGGCGGTGGATCGGGCCCTGGCGGCGGGCGAACAGACGATTCTGTTTCTCAACCGGCGCGGCTTCTCCACCTTCGTGCATTGCCGGGCGTGCGGCCACGTCTTGCGCTGCATGGACTGCGCGGTTTCGCTCACGCTTCATCGTGGTCGCGGGCATTTGCTCTGCCACTACTGCGGTCGCAGTGAACCCATTCGCGAGTTGTGCCCGCGGTGCAAGACCAAGAGTCTGGAAGGCATGGGAAGCGGCACCGAGCGCGTCGAAACCTTGGTGCGCCAGCGCTTCCCCCAGGCGCGTATCGCCCGCCTCGACCGGGACACGGCGGACGGCAAGCCAGGGCGCTTGGAAGAGATTCTGAACAAGGTCCACAAGGGCGACATCGACATCCTCATCGGCACGCAGATGGTCACCAAGGGCCACGATTTCGGCGGCGTGACCTTGGTCGGTATTCTGCAGCCCGATCAGGGCATCCACCTGCCCGATTTTCGCGCCGCCGAGCGCACCTTTGCGCTCATGGAGCAGGTGGCGGGCCGGGCTGGCCGCGGCGAGCGAGCCGGCCGCATTCTTGTCCAGACCTACAGTCCCGAACATCCGGCGATTCAATTCCTGTGTCAGCACGACTACGAGGGTTTCGTGCGCGACGAGCTGGCCCGGCGAGAGGCAGCGGACTACCCGCCGTTTTCGCGCATGGTTGTGCTGCGTTTGGACGGTCCCGACGCGGCCGAGGTGGGCGCGGCGGCCAGTGCCGTCGCGGCGCGGGCGCGCCAGGCCGGAGCGGTGCGGGTTCAGGGCCCGTCCGAGGCTCCCATCGCGCGCCTGCGCGGGCGTGCGCGATTTCAGGTCTGGCTGTCTGGCTCGGATCGCGCGAGACTGCTAGAGGTGAGCCGGGCGATACGCTGTGTGGCGCTTCCCCGGAGCGTGCGTCTTGAGGTAGATGTGGATCCGCAAAGTGTCTTGTGATGAAGCCGAGTAACGACGATCCAACCCAGCTGCTGGGACGCCTGGCCGACAACATCGACGGAATTCTCGATGCCGAGATGTCCACCGCCTTGCATGATCTGGTCGAGGCGGGCCCGGTGGCCAGCGGCGATCTCGCGGAGCAGGACATGCCGGCGCTGCTCGGCCGCATTTTCCGCGACGGCATCACCGGCCGCCTGCGCGTTTGCCGGGAGGCGGTGGAGAAGGCCATCTACTTCGAGGCCGGCCTGCCAGTGATGGCTGCATCCAACGACGCCGCCGACCGCATGCTGGCCATGCTGGTGCGCGAGGGCGCCATCGACGCCCGTCAGAAGGACGAGACCATGCGCGTGGTCGACGCCACGGGAAGAAAGGTCGGCGCGGTGCTTATCGATCTGGGTTTCCTGCGCAGCGACGAGCTTCTGCCCGCGGTCAGGCGGCACTACGAGAGCGTCATCCTCTCGCTGTTTTCCTGGAACAGCGGCACCTGGAAGATCGATGCCGAGGTGACCGCCGGGCCGGAGCGAACCCGGCTTCTGCGTCACCCCGCGACCATCGTGCGCGAGGGGCTCGAACTCGCATCCTCCGATGAAAAGATCGCAGCGCGCTTGGGCGCGGGAAAGAAGGTCTTTCTTCTCGATGCCTCGGCCAACGCTGCGGACATTCGTGCCCAGGTCGCGTTGGAGAAGAATGAATCGCGCGTGCCCATGCTATTCGACGGCGTGCGCTCGTTCGCCGAGGTCGTGCGCAGCAGCGGGCTTCCCAAGGGCGTCGTTTTGCGCATCGCTTTGATCTTGTCATGCTTCGGCGTGCTTCACTCCGTCGAAGGTGCCGGCAGCGTGGGCGGCCATATGGGGTTGCGCGATCTCGGCATTGGCCGCGAGCGCGTGCAAGCCCGCTACGCACTGGCCCTGGACAGTGACTACTTCGGCGTGCTCGGCGTGAGTCGCGCGTCCAACGCCCAGGACGTCCGCCGGGCCCACGCGCGCTTGAGCAGCGAAATCGCGCCCGAGGCCATCGGACCCGAGCTGTGGCACGAACTGCGGCAACAGATCGAGACTATTCAAGAGGTGCTCGACGAGGGGCTGCGCATTCTTTCCACGCCGACCCTGCGTGCGGCCTACGACTTCAATCTTACCCACGGTCCGGACGCCGAGGGCGAGCCGGAGAATCGCGCGGTGACGCCCGCGCCCTCGTTGGGTCCGCGGGAATGAGCGCCTTGCGAGTCGTCTTTTTCGGCTCTCCCGACTTTGCCCTTCCTTCGCTGGCCGCGGTGGCGGCATGCCATGAAGTCGTCGCGGTGGTGACGCAACCCGATCGGCCATCTGGTCGCGGGGCCAAACTGCAACCGTCGCCGGTAAAGGTCCTGGCCAGCGAGAAGGGCCTGCGGGTGCTTCAGCCGCAGAAGATTCGCGATGGCGTGCTCCTGCGCTGGCTTGTCGAACTGGCTCCGGACTTATTCGTGGTCGTGGCCTACGGACGTATTCTTCCGCCAGATCTGCTGGCCGTGCCGAGGCTGGGGCCGTGGAACGTGCACGCGTCGCTCTTGCCCAAGTTCAGAGGTGCGGCGCCCGTCCAGTGGGCGGTGATTCGCGGCGAGACAAGCACGGGTGTGTGCGTGATGCGCATGGAGGCCGGGCTGGATACCGGGCCTGTCGCCGCGCTTGCGACCGAGCCAATTTCCGAACGCGACACCGCCGGGAGTTTGGCCGAACGTCTCGCGCCTCTGGGATCAAGGCTATTGCTCGAAACCTTGCCGCGCATTGCGGATGGGAGCGTGGTGCTGCGCGAACAGGATCACGCGGCGGCGACATTTGCCCCCATTCTGACCAAGGCCGATGGTCAGCTCGATTTCGCGCAGCCAGCCGCGGCGGTTTCAGCGCGCGCGCGTGGCGTGGATCCTTGGCCGGGGGCCGCAACCACCCTCGGAACCGAAGTCATCAAGGTATTTGGCCCGGTGTTGGTTCCCGGCGCCGGACGGCCTGGCGAGGTGCTCGGCTTGGTCGACCAAGGCCTCGCGGTCGCATGCGGAGCGGGCGCGGTTGCTTTCGCCGAAATCCAAATGCCCAGCCGCAAGCGCCTGCCCGCCCGCGCCCTCCTAACCGGACATCCCATCCCGCCAGGGACACGGCTGGGATCGTAGCTAGAGTATTTCTCTCTTGGCCATCGCCTTGCGCATCTTGCCCAGCGCCTGCTCTTGCAGCTGGCGAACCCGCTCGCGCGACAAGCGGTACTCGTCGCCGATTTCCTTCAACGTGCGCTCATTGTCGTTGATGAGACCAAAGCGCTTGCGCAGAATGTCGGCTTCGATGGGCTTGAGTCCACTGAGCAGCTTGAGCATTTCCTGCTGCGTCTCGCTGTTCATCATCTGGTCGGGGGGACTCGGGCCCTCGTTGGGATCCACGAGCACGTCAATGAGGCGGCGGCCGTCGTCCTCGGACAGGGAGCGGTCGAGCGAAACCGGATTGTCGGCCAGGAAGGTCCGCATCTTCTCCAGCTTCTCGGTTTCGATGCCGGTGACCGAGGCGATTTCCTCGGTGGTGGCCGGCCGCTCGAGCTTCGACTGCAGCTCGCGCTCGGACTTGGCGATGCGATGGTAGGCATCGATCATGTGCACCGGCAAACGGACGGCGCGACCCTTGTCGGCGAGGGCTCGGCTGATGGCGTGGCGGATCCACCAGCTCGCGTAGGTCGAGAAGCGGAAGCCTCGGCGGTAGTCGTAGCGCTCGACCGCCTTCATGAGGCCGATGTTGCCCTCTTGAATCAAGTCGGGCAGGGGCAGGCGGCCGTGGTTAAAACGGCGCGCGATGGAAACCACGAGACGCAAGTTGGACTTCACGAACTCGTTCTTGGCGTGTTTGACGACGCTCGACTTCTTGGTGATGGTAGTCGCGAATTCCTGGAACGACTTGGTTTCGGTGTTGAATCCAAGCCCTTCGATGGGGCGCTTCATACGCGCCGCCCCGCGCAGGCGTTGCAGCTCGGTCAGGGCCGCGTCGACGAAAACGCGGTCGATGTCGAGTTCCTTGATTTGCGCCGAGAGGGTGGCGACCATCTTGGCCAGCTTGCGCTTTTCGGCGGTCGAACCCTTGCGATGCACGCGCTCGGAAAGGGCGCGATACGCCTTGAAGTCGGCGAGGGTGTTCCCCATCGCGGATTCAACCGTGGTCACCACATGAGACGCCCAGGGCGCGTAGCCAAGCAACACCAGCCAGAGGTCGATCTCCAACTCCTCGATGTGCCGCGCGGTCTCGAATTCCTGCTCTGGCTTGAGCACCGAGAGCTCGGCCATGTCCCGGAAGTACATGGCGAGGAAGCTTTGAGGCTCGTCGGACTTGGGGCTCGCCGCCGCGGCAGGACTGCCTTCGCCGTCGGACTCCGCGTCGCTGGCAGCTTCGATCTCCCCTTCGTCTTCGCCATCGGACTCGGCATCGACGGGGTCGGGAATGGTATCGGCCGGCTCAACATCGTCGGGAACGGCCCGGACGACCAGTGTTTCCGGCAGGGAATCATCCTCAACTTCGGGCTCGACCGCGACGACGGCCTCCGCCACCACGTCAAGGTCCACTCCACCCTTCGCGAAGTCCGCGTCTAGCGCGGGATCGACGGGAAAGTCGACGTCCACATCGTTGGCGGGCCGACCAAAGGGCGCAGCCGTGTCCTTCTCAGGCACGGCCTGCCGGGCCGTCTTGGCTCGGCGAACCGCACGGCTTGGCCCGCGTTTCCGATCTGAACTAATCTTTGTTGCTCCACGATGCATTGCGCATTCCGTTTCTTTTCTGTCGCCCTGTCGACGGATATCCTACACGATATACCGATGTAGGAGAACAACTATTCCCTGGCGCCCATGAATTCTCGATCCACTATTTGATGCTTAAGTCTCAAGATCGGTTGTATCGAGCAGCAATTTAGCTGCTCTCAATCTGTTAGTACCTGTTTGGAGTCATAGTTATTGCCATCTGGTTCACAGATTCGTGACTTCGCTCACAGTTCGGGGGCTCGCCACCGGCCCGAGGGCGTGCAGATTCGCGAAGTTGTGCTACGTGGGGGGACGTTCACACACCGCGATGATATTGCGCGATGCGGCTCCAAAGAATCTGGATTTCGTGCCCAGTCCTCCCGAAACGTCCAGAACGCGCACGCCGGCCTGGCGCAGGAGCTTGCCAAGTTCGTGCAGACTGTACGCGCGCACCGAGAGATCTTGTTCGACTTGACGGCCGTTTCCGAACACGACCGATCGCCGGATGAGAACCCGGCTTGTGTGGTAGTTGAAATCCACTTCTTCCAACACCACGCAGCCGTCACCTTCCCACCACACGCGGCTGGGTAGGTCGCGAACGATGTAGTCGCGATTGATGATGTCGAGGAGGAACCGTCCGCCCGGCTTGAGCGACTTGCAGATGGCGGTGGCCACGCGCAGGTTGGTTTCCTCGTCGAAGTAGCCGAAGGACGAAAGCATGCAGTAGGCGGCATCGAATTGCCCGCTATAGGTCATCTCGCGCATGTCCGCATGGACGAAGTTGACCGAAAGCCCGCGTTTCTGCGCATGGTCCGCGGCGCGAATGAGCAGTGGCAGCGACAGATCCAGTCCGGTCACGCGCAATCCCTGGCTCGCCAGATCGAGCGCATGGCGGCCATAGCCGCACCCGACGTCCAGCACTTCACCACCCTCGGGAGGCGACAAGGCATCGCGAATGAATTGCACCTCGCGCGCCGTCTGTTCGGCGGTCATGAAGGGCAGGGTGCGCAGATAATCTTCATCGAAAACTTCCTCATACCAAGGCTTCGAGCGTTTGACGAGCGAGCGGCGAGCTAGGGCTTCGGGCAACGGCTCGCCCTCCGGGATGGACAATGGCGGGTTCTCGAATAGCGCAGCGGCAATGGCCACGGGTGGCGGGGACGCCGCCGCCTCGCCGGTGGTCTTGGGCGCGGGCGCGGCCCGGCTCATCGTTGCTGTCGCTTCGGGCGGAACCGGCGGCGGGGTTGGCAGGGCCGCTTCGACTGGGATGGGCGGAGGGGTTGGCCTTTGTAGCTCGTCGAGGATGTGGTCGGGCGAGTTTATCGCTACGGCGTTCTGAGCGGACTCGGTCTCGTCGAAAACCTCCACCTCGACCTCATGCGGTTCGGCCGACGACGATTCCTCGATGGTGACTTCAGGCAGAGTGCCGGCGCTGTCGGCGGATTCGGAAATGATCGAAACCGGTGCCGCGCCTCGATACTCCGGGGCTGGTCCGATGCTGGCGGACGCGGAACCCGAATCCACGGCGAGGAAACCGGCCGGTGTCGCGCCGGCGGCAGGGTCGGCTGGCGACGGAATCGGAGTACGGTCAGCGAGCGGTTCTTGCGGCACGGGTGGCAGGGTCGCTTCTCCATTGGCGACCATACTCGTGGGTGCGGGTTCCTGCTTGCTCGGGTCCACGGCGTCCGTGACGATCCATTTGAGGGTCGGATCGCTCGGTGCCGGGGTGTCTTCCGTTGCTCCCGCGCCGTGCGCGCTTGCCACGTCGTCTTCCGCGGGAGTTGCGGTGATGGCGCCGGGCGTGTCAGCGTTGCGGTTCATGATCGCGGGGTTGGTCAATCAGCCTACTTTGCCATGATACGGCCAAGTGGGGCTCCCATCTCTATTTGAGCATCGAAAACCAGGCCGTCGAGTTCGACGCGGGCTGGCTCGAAGACCGTAATGGTTGTGGACCCAAGGTTGAAAGTGCCGAGTTCCTGACCACGTTCGATTGGGATGGGCGGGTCAAAACGCTTGTGACGCACCTGTCCTTTCGAGAAGCCACCGTCGTGGGTGGCGACCTCGGGATCGAAGCTCGCCGTGATGTGGCCGACTCCCACGGCAGCCACCATCACTACGGCATAGCACCCAGCCGGTCCTTCGACGACGGTGACGAAGCGTTCGTTCTTGGCGAAAAGCCCAGGTTCGCGTTTCACGCTGGCGCTGCCCACGGGAAACAGTTTTCCCGGAATGTACGACCAGGAAACGACCTTTCCGCTTGCGGGAAAGTGAACGCGATGGTAGTCGCGCGGCGAAAGGTAGATGGCGACGAAGGATCCCCCGGTCAGTCGGAGGGCAAGTGCATCGTCGGCCAGCAGGTCGCGCAAAGTGAAGGCCGAACCCTTGGCCTCAAGCAGCCTGCCCGCTGTTGCGAGACCTGCTTCGCAGATTCTCCCGTCCGAGGGAGCGACGACGATATTCTGATCTTCGGGCAAGCAGCGGGTTTCGGTTTTCAGGCGGCGTGTGAAGAAGGCCTGCAGACTATCGTAGTCGGACAGGGGGAATTCGGCTTCTGCGTCGTTGACCCGATAGGATCGCGCGTACAAACGCAAGAGGCGCGCCTGCAACGCCCGCGGCAGCCGTCGCGCGGCCCCCCAGCCGATCATGGCCGACATGAATCGCTTGGGCGCCGAACGCCAGGCGTGTCGTGCAACGCGTTCGCTGAGAGAGAGACTGGCCATGGCTTTGACGAAAGTGCGGACGAAACGTCACTGTAGGTCAGGCGTCGCGGACTCCGCAACGGGTTTCGCGTCGAGCTTGCATGCGGCCATAAAAGAGAGAGCCCGCCGGTGGGCGGGCTCTCTCGGGAAGCGTCTTGGAAAAAGGCGGACTACGCGTCGAAGTACTGCATGAACTCGAACGCGGTCGGGCGGAGGCGAGATGGCTTGAGCTCGTTCTCCTCTTTCCAGTTGATCCACGTCTCGACCACTTCCTTGGCGAAGACGTCGCCCTTGAGCAAGAAGGCGTGATCCTTCTTGAGGCTCTCAAGCGCCTCTTCGAGCGAACCGGGGGCCTTGGGAATTTCCTTCAGCTCCTCGGGCGGAAGCTCGTAGATGTCCTTGTCCATCGGGTCGCCCGGCTTGATCTTGTTCTGGATGCCGTCGATGCCGGCGAGCAACATGGCAGCGAAGGCCAGGTATGGGTTGGCCGTCGGGTCGGGGCAGCGGAATTCGATGCGCTTGGCCTTGGGCGAGGACGCCACGGGCACGCGAATCGACGCCGAGCGATTACGCGACGAATACGCCAGATTGACCGGAGCCTCGAAGCCAGGCACCAAGCGGCGGTAGCTGTTGAGGCCAGGGTTGGTGATGGCGAGCAGCGCCGGGGCATGCTTGATGAGGCCGCCGACGTAGTAGAGTGCGGTCTCCGACAGACCAGCGTACTTGTCGCCCGCGAAGAGGTTCTTCTCAGCCTTCCAGATCGACTGGTGGCAGTGCATGCCCGAGCCGTTGTCGCCGAAGATGGGCTTCGGCATGAAGGTCGCGGTCTTGCCCCACTTGCGGGCCACGTTCTTGACGACGTGCTTGTACCACATGGTCCGGTCGGCCATGGTCACGAGAGGGCCGAAAACCATCGACAGTTCGGCCTGACCGGCGGTCGCCACCTCGTGGTGGAAGACCTCGACGGTGATGCCGAGCTTTTCGAGGGTCAGCGCCATTTCGGCGCGGATGTCGACCTGGGTGTCGATCGGGGGCACGGGGAAGTAGCCGCGCTTGTAGTCGACCTTGTAGCCGAGGTTCCCGCCCTCTTCTTCGTTGGCAGTGTTCCAGCGGCCTTCCTTCGAATCGATCTTGTAGAACGAGGTGTTGGGGCCCTCGCCGAATCGGATCTCGTCGAAGATGAAGAACTCGGGCTCGGGGCCGAAGTAGGCGACGTCGCCCAGGCCGGTCTGCTTCAAGTACTGCTCGGCCTTCTTGGCGATCTGGCGTGGATCGCGCGCGTACGGCTGATGAGTGACGGCATCCGCGATGTCCACGATGAGCGACAGCGTGGGCTCCTTGATGAAGGGATCGATGACAGCAGTGCCGGCGTCGGGGATGCAAGTCATGTCCGACTCGTTGATTGCCTTCCAACCGCGGATGGAGCTTCCGTCGAAGTTGAAGCCCTCGGTGAACGTCTCTTCCTGCAGCTTGTGGATTGGCATGGTGGTGTGCTGCCACTGGCCCAATAGATCGACGAACTTGAAATCGACGAGCTTGACTCCATTCTTCTTTGCGAACTCGAGAACCTCGGCTGGGGACATGGTGCGGTTTCCCTTCTGCGCTAGCTGCGCGGTGCGTTTATCCTAACTGCCTGAAGATGTTGCTAGAGCGCGTCCTCACCGCGTTCGCCGGTTCGGATGCGGATGACTTCCTCGATCGGAGTAACGAAGATCTTGCCGTCGCCGATGTGGCCCGTGCGGGCCACGCTCATCAAGGCTTCAACGATGTCCTTCACCATCTCGTCCTTGGCCACGATTTGAATGCGGACCTTGGGAACGAAATCCACCACATAGGCCGAGCCTCGGTAGACCTCCTTCTTGCCGCCGGTGCGGCCGAACCCCTTGACTTCGGAAACGGTCATGCCTTGCACGCCGATTTCACGCAGCCGGTCTTTCACGTCGTCGAGCTTGAATGGCTTGATAATGGCTTCGATTTTTTTCATGAGTCACCGGCCGGAGAGACTAGACGGCCTTGTTGGAAGCTTCAATCCCCTTCGTGTTCAAAGAGGCGATTTGAAGACTAGCGACGAATGGTTTCCAACGTATTTCGCAATTGCTAATTCGTGGTAACCGCGTTAGTTAGGCTTCCGGCTTGAGCGCACCGACCAGTTCGCGCACGTCGGAAATTGCGTTTTGTCGGCAGAAATCGTCGATTTCGCGCACGATGCGCTCGGCAGAGGCTGGGTCGATGAAGTTCTGGGTTCCCACTTGCACGGTATTGGCGCCGGCAAGCATGAACTCGATGGCGTCGGTGCCGTCTTGAATTCCGCCGATGCCACAGATCGGGATGCCGAGGCCGGCGCGATGGACCTGGCACACCATGCGCAAAGCGATGGGTTTGATGGCTGGGCCGGACAACCCGCCAAAGATGGTCGCCAGCTTTGGTCTGCGCGTGCGCGCATCGATGGCCATACCCGTGATGGTGTTGATTATCGAGACGGCGTCGGCGCCGTTGCCGGCACAGGCGCGCGCCAGTTCGACGATGTCCGAGGTGTTCGGGGTTAGCTTGACCCATAGGGGTTTGGCGATGACCTTGCGGCAGGCGCGCACCAGATCCCCGAGCACGCGCGGATCGCGGCCGAATTCAATGCCGCCGGCCTTGATGTTGGGACAAGAGACATTCATTTCCAGGCCATCGACGCCTTCGAGCTGCGCCAGGCGCGCGCCGCATTCGACGTAGTCGTCGAAGGTGGTGCCGAAGAAATTGACCAAGACCTTCGTTCCGCACGCGCGCAAGAAGGGCAACTTGTGCTCGGCAAAACCGTCGACGCCGACATTTTCCAGGCCAATCGAATTGAGCATTCCCGACGCGGTTTCGCAGATGCGCGGGGCGGGATTGCCGAACCGCGGTTGCGGCGAAATGCCCTTGGTAACCAGGCCGCCCAGCGCCGGAAGGGAAATCAGGCCTTCGAATTCCTTGCCGTAGCCAAAGGTTCCGGACGCCGTAAGCACCGGGTTGCAAAAGTCGATACCTCCGCAGTGCACGGCCAGGGCCGCATGTGGTTCCCAAGTAGAGGCATTCAGAGGTGCATCGCTCATGGAGCAGCCTCCGCGGTGCGGTCCATGGCCGGCGGAATGACGAGATCCGATGCGAGGAACACCGGACCATCGCTGCACATGTAGCGGAATGGCCGCGAGCGAGCCGGGACCGCGCAACCCAGGCAGACTCCAATGCCGCAAGCCATGCGTTCTTCCATGGAGAGATAGCACTCGATACCCAGCGGCTCGGCGATGCGCGCCACGGCCCACAGCATTTCGCGCGGGCCGCAAGCTAGAATGCGCAATTTCGCGCCGGGGTTCGAACCGCGGTGGTGGTCGATGCGCGCTTCGAGTTCGGCCGTGACGCGGCCCCGGCGTCCGGCCGAACCATCCTCGGTGGCCAGGTGGGATCTCAAGCCAAGGGCGTGCATTTCGCCCAGCAATAGGAGGTCGTGAGCGTTTCTGCCGCCGTAGAGCATCTCGCAGTTGTCGACCATGCCTTGGCGGGCCGCGCGTTCGGCTTGCATGAACAAAGGCGGCAGCCCGACGCCACCCGCGACCAAAAGGTCCAAAGTCTCTGGCGAAGGATCGGGGAAACTGGTTCCGAGTGGCCCCAGCACCGCGACGCGCGTGCCTAGAGGCGATGACTCAAGCAGCCGCGTGCCGCGCCCGACCGCCTTGGCAAGCATGTCGGCTCGGCCATCAGGCGAAACCGATAGAAGCGACATGGGCCGCGGCAGAAGAGGATCTCGTCCCCAGTCACCACGCAGCATGACAAACTGCCCTGGCCGGCTGTTCGCGAGCCACTCGCAGCCTCCAAGTCGAAGCGCGAAGTAGCCATTGCCCAGCGCGCGATTTCCTATGATCCTTGCGTCAGAATAGCGCATTCGCTTGTCCGAAAGCGCTTTCTACACTGTTCGACCCGATTTGCGCCATGATCGGCTCAAGATTTGCGCTCAAATCGGTGGAGATGGACGACATGTTCATAACATATCGTAACTAAAGGCAAATCGTTGGAAACACCGATTCTGGGTCGTGGCGATGCATCCTTGCCGTAACAGTAAATGGCGGGATTTGTTGCAGGTCGCAAGCTAACGTGTTACTAGCCGAAATCATAGGCCGCGTGAGTCGCGGCGGGCTCTGCCCGACGAGACTCTTCGCGGAGAGATTGAAAGAACCCTCCCAGGGTTCTTTGCTAGGAGAACCGGGGCGCAACCATGGACTTCATGTTCGAGGATGATGTCGACGAGGTCGGGTCCGACGTTGAGGCGTACTGCCCGAAATGCAAGGCGGATACGACTCATGTCGTCATCTCGAAGTACGAGGACGAGATTCGTCGCGTCCAATGCAATCCGTGTGGGGACGTGCACTCGTTCCGCAAGCCGCGTGGCGAGGCCGAAGAGGACATGCCAGAGCCGGTGGCTGCGCGCAAGCGAGCTTTGCTCAAAAAGCTGACTTGGGAGGAGTTCTTCGCCAAGCACGGGGAGAAGAACGCCAAGCCCTACGAGTTCCGTGATACCTATCGCGAAAACAACATCGTCTTCCACCCCAAGTTCGGCAAGGGATTTGTGTCCGAGCTTGTCTCCGAAAGCAAGGTGGAAATCACCTTCGCGGATGCGCGGCGAATCCTAGTCCACAACCGGAAAGATATTCCCGGCTCGCCCGTGGGTAGGGAAGACGACGGTCTGCCCTCCACCACGGCTCCGGCCAAGGTGAGCGGCAAGGGTGCGGCGAAAGCAGCAGAGAAGGCTGCGGCCAAAGCAGCGGCGGCCGTCAAGCCTGCTTCGACTCCGCCGGCCGCGGCCAAGAAGCCGGAGATGAAAGCCCAAGAAAATCAGCCAGTGGCCAAGCAGCCAGTGGTCAAGAAGCCCGAGGTGAAGAAGGCCGTGGTCAAGCCCGCGTCGGCCAAGAAGCCGGTGGCCAAGCCCGCGTCGGCCAAGAAGCCAGTCGCCAAGAAGCCAGCGGCGAAGAAGCCGGCGGCCAAGAAGTCCGCGGCCAAGAAGCCTGCCTCCCAAAAGCCGGCCAAGAAGAAACACTAGCCCGCTGCCTTGGTCTGTCGTCCCGCTAGCGGATCACAAGCACGAAGATGTCGTAGAAGGCGTGCGTGTACACGGCGACGGCGAAGCCGCGCAGCTTGAAGAGCAGTCCGAATACGAGTCCGGCGAGAACGCGGAAGGTGAATGAGCCAAAGGTGAATGGGTCTCCCATCGGCGGCAGGTAGTGCATGAACGAAAAGATCACCGAGGACAGCACGAACGCGCCGAAGATCGCGGCCCATCGGGCCATCCCGACGATCTTCTCGAGAGCCACGATGCTGCCCCCGAGAAGGCCCAGCCGGAACACGGTTTCCTCGTAGACCCCCGCGCCGAGCGACATCACCAACCTGGTCGCGAGTCCCTGTTCGGGCAGGCCGACGGCCAGGCTCGGGGGAAAACCCAAGACCTTGGTCATGACCAGGACGATGAAGGAGCCCATGGTCAAGGCATAGATGGTGCTTTCAAGAAGCACGGGCAGAAACACGCGGCCGTTGAAGTGCTGCTTGCCCTTGAGCAGACCGAGCGCCAGCCCGAATAGCCCGACGACTCCGCCAAGGAAGATGAGATAGCCCTTGAGCGCGAGCCCCAGCGAAGAGAAGAGCAGCGTGGTCACGAAGTCCGCGCCATTCAACATGGGCAGCGTGAAGAGAACGCCGACCTGGTAGACGAGGAAAAGCGGAAAAACCAGAATGAGACTGGTCAGCAGGTTTCTTGGATTCGCCGGTTGTGCTTGCACGCGATCTACTTCCACTCGGATTCGATCTTGCCAGCCACCGCGGACACGTCGGCCGGGAAGGCCGACATCGCCCGCGCCGGGAAGCCGGAGCCGCTGGCGCGAGCCGCCGCGCGCGCGGCGCCTGGTGAGGCGGCCGGCGGTTTGACCACGGCCGTAACCTCGCGTTCCGGGTTGAGGTACTTGCGCGCGGCGCGCGCGACGTCCGCGACAGTGACCTTCATGACGTTCTCGCCGTACTGCCGGTATGCCTTCCATCCCTGTCCGTACGCTTCGTGGAAGGCCAGGGCCGCCGCCAGCGCGCTCTTGCGTTGCAGGCCGATGGCATGCACGCCGATCAAGTAGCGCTGGGCGCGGGCCAGCTCGTCGGCCGTGATGCCCTTCTCCACCACTTCACGCAGTTCTTGGCGCACGACCTTGACGGCTTCTTCTAGGTTTTCCGGGCTGCTGGCCAGGTACACCGCGAAGTAGCCCGGGTCGAGTCCCTCGACGGAGAAGGCGCTTACCCGGTAGGCGAGGGCGCGCTTTTCCCGAATCTCGGTGAAAAGCCGGCCGCCTTGGCCGGACAGCACGTAGGCGAGAACCTCGAGCGGAAAGCGATCCGGGTTCGCGAAGCCAACCCCTTGGAATCCCAGCACGACGTGCGACTGCTCCTTGGCCAGGAATTTGAAAACCTGCACCGGCTCGGTGCGATCGGGCTCGGCTGGAACCAGGGGTTTCTCCAGGTTCTCACCGGGTTCTTCGCCGAGCAGAGCGGCGACCTTGGCTCGCACATGCGCTGGATCCACGTCGCCCACCACCGCCAGGGACATGTTCGAGGTGTTGTAGTACTGGCGGAAGTGATGCAGGAGTTTGCGCCGGGTAAGGCCGGCGACCGACTCGGGGGTTCCCATCGGATCCAGGCGGTAGGGATGTTTGTGCCACATGGCCGCGTGGAACATCTTGAACGCGACATGGCCCAGGTTGTCCTCCTGGGCGTGAATGTCGTCGAGAACGATGCGCCGCTCTTTCTCCAGCTCGTCCTCGGCGAAGGTGGCGTTGAGAAGGCAGTCGGCGACCAAATCAAAGCCGCGATCGAAGTAGCGCGAAAGAAACTCCGCTTGCAGCCCAAGGCTGTTGCGTCCGGAGTAGCCGGTGAGCGAGCCGGCCATGCCTTCGACCTCGTTCATGATCTGCTCGGCGCTGCGGGTCTTGGTGCCGCGCGCGAGCAGGGCGGCGAGCATGTTCGAGATGCCACCGGTGCGGTCGTTCTCGTAGCGCAGACCGCCGACCCACGTCGCGCGCAGGGCGACAACGGGCACCGAGCTGTCGCGCAGGATGAGCAGCCTCAGCCCCGATGGGAAGACATGCCGGATCACGCGATCGGCGTCGGCCGTGCCCGGCGCCACGCGGGCGAATCGGGCATTGGCACGCGCTTCGGCGCGCTCGGCGACGGTGCGCACGCGCGCCACGAGCTTATCTAGCTTGTCGCCCTGCTTGTTTTGACGTGGCTCCGGCACTTGAACGTAGATGGACAGGTTGCCCGGGCGCAGGTACCGGCTTGCGATCTGCCGCAGATCCGCGGCGGTGGTTCGATGCAGGGTCGCCAGATAGCGCTCCTCGAAATTGGGATCTCCGGCGATGGCCGAGAAAAATCCCAGCTTGCGCGCGTAGCCCTGCACCGTCTCCTTGTCGTACACCCGGTCGCTTTCCAGGATGGTCTTGGCCTTGGCCATCTCCTCGGGCCGAACTTCCTCGAGGGTCAAGCGCAGCGTTTCGTCGAGCACGGCGCGGGTTGCCTCCTCGATCCTGCCCGGCGGCAAGCTGACCGCGACCACCAGCGAACCGGGATCGCGGGCCGAGAAGAGGTAGGCCGAGGCGTTGGTGGCGAGTTGTCGGTTGCGCACCACCTCGAGGTTCAAGCGCGAGCTGTCCCCCTGTCCGAGCAGCACGGCCAGAAGATCGAGGGCCGCGATGTCGGCATGGTTGATGGCCGGCGTGCGGAACCCCAGCAAGAGCTGCGCTTCCTTGACGTTCCGACTGGCGCCCTTCACGCGCAGGGCGGTTTGCTCGGGCTGAAGCGGGCGGGGCCCCACCGCGACCCCTTCGGGCATGGGAGAAAAAGCCCGCTCGATCTTCGCCTTGGCCTGGGCGATGTCGAAATCGCCCACCACGACCAGGGTGACGTTGCTGGCCACATAGTGCTTGGAAAAAAAGGCGACGATGTCATCGCGGCGCAGTTTGCGAACCGTGGCTTCGGTGCCGATGATGGGCCGGCCATACGGGTGCGCGTCGAAGATGGCCTGAAACAGCCCCTGACCTGCCTGGCGCTCGGGATCGTCCACACCTTGTTTGACCTCCTCGAGGACCACGCTGCGCTCGCGCTCGAGTTCTCCGGCATCGAAGCTGGAGTTCATCAAGGTGTCGGCCAGAATGTCGAGGCCGGTATCGAAGAAATCGCTGGCCAGCACGAGGTGGTAGACCGTCTCGTCGTGGCTGGTCCAGGCGTTGATTTCGCCGCCCGCGCTCTCCACCTCGCGGGCGATTTGGCCCACCCCGCGCTTCTTGGTGCCTTTGAAGAGCATGTGCTCGAAGACGTGGGCGATGCCCGCCAATTCGGGCGGCTCGTCGGCCGAGCCGATCTTGACCCAAGCCTGAAAGGCGACAACAGGTGCCGCGTGATTTTCTTCGAGGACTACCTCGAGGCCATTGTCGAGTTTGAATACCACGCGTTTGGATCTCCCTTCCTCGTCCGCAAGTCTCGTCTGCCCGCCTGATGAGCCCGCGAGCTTTCCGGCACAACCGGACAAGACCGCAAGGACGCAGCAGGTTAGGGCGAATCGCACGGCGAAACCGTAGCACGTCAGGGCTCGCCTTGGGTGCCCTTGAGCGTGCTACAACATGCCCGTGGCAGAGCACAGCCGATGTCCCATCTGCGGTCGCGACGTCCCGGCACGCGCCGGGGGTGCCGGCTTCGGCCCCTTCTGTTCGGCGCGTTGCCGTGCCGTGGACTTGGGTAGCTGGCTCGACGGGCGATACCGCATCGGCTCGGCCCTCAGCGACGAGGAGGTGGATGCCCCGTCGTCGCCGGACGCGCAAGACGCGGACGACAAGGTGTCCTGAAGCCGGGTGATGAGCTTTTTTGTAGCCACGCAAGCCGTTCGTGATAACTTTCGCCGCCTTGGCGGCGGGGAAGGGGACTAGGGCTTCGGCCCCAAGCCTCTTCGGGGAGACAACACAATCGGGGCGTGGCGCAGTCTGGTAGCGCGTTCGGTTCGGGACCGAAAGGTCGGAGGTTCAAATCCTCTCGCCCCGACAGACACAACTTCTTGCGACGGTTCGCCGATGATCCGGCATGTACCTCGCGTTCTGGGCCGCGTTCTTGGCTTTCGGAATTGCTCTCGGCATCGCGACCGGCCACGCGACTGTCATCGGCATTGCCGCGACAACTGTCGCCGCCGTGCTCGCGTCGCTGCGCGCCTGGAAGCTGGCCGTGTCTTTCGTGGCCCTGGCATTGGGCGCCTGGTTGGGCGCTCGCGAGGTGCGCCTTGCCACGGCCGCTCCGTCCGTCGAGGAGGACAAGCAGGTTGAAATACTCGGCCGCGTGATTCGCGGTGCCGACGTCGCCGAACCGGCGCCGGTCTCGGGAGACGAGGCCGCCGCGGGTGAAGGGAGGGACCGCGTCGCGGGGTCGGGCAGGCGATGTCACTTGCTTCTCGATATTCAAACCGTCGACGAGAAACCTATTGCGGCCACGCTGTCGCTTCTGGTAGTCGACGGTGTACCGGATCTGGCGCCGGGAGAGTGGGTTCGCTTTTCGGCCCGGCTGTACGTGCCGCGCGGTTTCGCCAACCCTGGCTTGCCCGACGCCCGCCTGCTTGCGCGCGGGCAGGGAGTCGACTTGGTCGCCGCGGTCCGGACTCCGTCGGAACTGCATCGAACGACTGGCTCCGTGCGGGGGATGGACTTTGCACGCCGGCTGGCGTTTCGGGTACGCCAACGCATGGCGCGGGCCATCGACCATCAACTTGCCGAACCGGCCGCGGGCTTCGTGCGGACCATGGTGGTCGGCGAGCGAACCGATGTGCCGACCGCAGTCGAAGACGGCTTTCGCGCGGCGGGTGCCACGCATGTGCTTTCGGTCTCGGGCCTCCACCTCGCGGTGGTAGTGGCGCTGGTTTTCCAGGCCCTCTATCGACTCCTGCTGCGCTTTCCCGCCTTGTCGCTGCGCCTGCCGCCCAAGGCCCTGGCTTCGGCCCTTTCGCTTCCCGCTTGCGCGTTCTACACCTTGCTCACCGGCGAAGCGGTGGCGACGGAGCGCTCGGCGCTCATGGCCGCGGTTGTTCTTGGGGCAGCGGTGGTCAATCGGCCGCTCACGCTGGCCACCAGCATTGCCGCCGCTGCCATTCTGCTCCTGGTGCGCTCGCCGCTCGCGCTGCTCGACGTATCCTTTCAACTTTCGTTCGCCTCGGTCATCGGCCTTGGCCTTTTCGCACAGTGGCTTCTGTCTGCCCAACACGGAAAGGCAAGGAGTCGGCTGTGCCGCGCGCGCGACTGGCTCTTGCGATCGCTTTCTGCCAGTTGCGCCGCCAGCTTGGTGACCATGCCGCTCGTCGCCCATCATTTCGGCGAAGTCACGCCTGCCGCGCCCCTCGGCAACTTGCTTCTCGTGCCGCTCGTCGAGCTCGCTGTTTTGCCCTGCGGATTGGTCGGCTCGCTGCTCGGGTTGGCGCATCCTTGGCTGGGAGCCGTGCCCTTGTTCGTGGCTGGGCTGGCTTCTCGCGTGTCGCTTGCGCTGGCCGAGGTCTTTCGCCGTTTGGCGCCTGTCGTGCTTGTGCGTTTTCCCAACTGGGGCGAAACGGTGTTGCTCGTGGCGGCGGCGGCCTGCTTGTTGCGCGCGTTCTCCGGAGGAACCCGTCGACGCTGGCTGGCGATTTGCCTCGTCGTCACGCTGGCCGCCACGTCGAGCCTCATCGCGCGCGAGGTGGCGAGGCGCTCGCGCGACGACCTTCGCGTGACCTTTCTCGACGTGGGACAGGGCGATGCCGCCCTCATCGAGGGACCACGTGGTTTCGCTGCGCTTGTCGACGGTGGCGGTCGCTACGACAACAGCTTCGACACCGGCGCCCGCATCGTCGAGCCGGTGCTGCGCGCGCGTGGCATCACCCGGCTGGATCTCGTGGTGCTATCCCATCCCCATCCCGATCACATGAACGGCCTTCTGCGTATCCTCACGCGGTTTTCAGTCTCCGCGCTGTGGACTCACGGCGACGACGGCAAGAATCCTGTCTACCGGGATTTGATCCGCCTTGCCTCCGAACGCGGAGTACCCATGCCCACGCCTGGTGTTGTCGTGCGCGACGGCCTTGCCGTCGAAGCCATCAGTCCGCGCATGGACGGCGTGGTGGGCGTGCCGCCAGGGCTTGGAACCAACGATGCGTCGTTGGTAGTACGGCTGACCTTTGCGCAACGAAAAATTCTCTTCACCGGCGACATCGGCGACGCGGGCGAGGCGGAACTGCTCGACCAGCGCCAGCTGGGGCTCGACGTCCGGTGCGACGTTCTCAAGATGCCCCATCATGGCAGCCGGTACGCTTCGAGCGCGGAACTGCTGGACGTGGTTCGGCCCAGACTGGCCGTGGTTTCGGCGGGCAAGTTCAATCGCTTCGGCCTGCCCAATCCGGCCGCGCTGGAGCGCCACCAGCAGCGGGGCATTACGGTCATGCGAACGGATCGCGACGGCGCGGTGAGCGTCAGCATCGACCAGCTGGGAAAGATTCGGGCAGCCTGCGCCCGCTCTCCGTGAATTTGGACGGCGCGCCCGACTGGATCAACTCTCTGCGTAGAGTTTGAGCTGCTCTCCGACGGCGTTCTCGTTCAGGCCCGTGCGCAAAGCATCTTGCAAGCAGTCGGCGAGGGTAATTTGCATATCCTCGACGCCGCCATCCTGCATGATCTTGTTCAGCAAGGCACGCGCCCCGGGCGAATCCTCATCGCGGAGGAAATCCTTGACCATCTCGATGGTGAGCTCGCCCGAAAAGTCGAGCATCGCGTGGTCTAGGAGAAAGGCGATGAGTTGTTTCACAGGAACCTCCGGCGACTGGAATGGAAAAGCGAATTGAAGCTAATACCTCGAAAAGCAAGCACTAATCAAGGGGTTTGCTCGCCAAGGGCAACGATTTGTATGCCGCCTCCCGACATTCGACCACACCTGTCGCCGTGGATTCGCGCTTCGCGCGGCCTGGGAAGCGATACTGCGCGTGCTCTCACCCATCGGCTTCTTGACTGATTTCGTAGATTTCCCTAGTGTCCGCATCGTGTCGTCCCGTCGCCAGCTTCGGGTGCTCGCGCTGGTCTTTCCGTTCTTCCTCGGGTGCGGACCTGCCTTGTACTTGAAAGAAGTCAGTATCCGTGCGGCCATCGCCTTGAGCCAGGCGGAAGCTGACGGGGGAGATCGCTACGCTCCTTATGAAATCACGAAGGCCCGGCTCTACTACGACAAGGCTCGTGAAGAAGCTGGCCACTCCTACTTTCAAAATGCCGTGGAGTGGGGTCGTCGTAGCCAGGATTGTTCGGCGCGTGCGTCCGCACTGGCGCACGCCGCGCAGGCCAAGCCTCACGGCGAGTCGCCCAGGCCCAACCAGACCTGCGGGGATCTATGAATCGATTTCGGCCTTGCGCGCCCTTCGTCCCGCTCCTGGTCGCGGCCTTGGGGCTGGTCGGGTGCGCGGGGGCGGATCTGGCGGAGCGTGTTGGCGAGGTTCGCGCAGATCTCTCGCGGGCGCGCAACGCCGGCGCCTACCACTGCGCCCCGCGCGAATTGGCGAAGGGCGAGGCCAACGTCGAATTCGCTCAGCGGGAATTCGACAAGGGCGAGTATTTTGCGGCCAAGGACCACCTCGAAGGAGCGCAGGAAGCAGCAACGAAGGCTTTGCGCATTTCGCTGGACGAGCGAATCTGTCCCAAGACCAGGCGCACGCCCGCGCTACCGCGACGTCCCCAGCCCGCCCCGGATCCATTGGCTGACCGCGACGGCGACGGGATTCCGGACGTCAAGGACAAGTGCCCCGACGAGCCCGAAGACAAGGATGGCTTCGAGGACGAGGACGGTTGCCCGGACCCGGACAACGATCTGGACGGCATCCCGGACGTGAAAGACAAATGCCCCAACGAGCCCGAGGATTTCGACGGGTTCGAGGATGAAGACGGCTGCCCAGATCCTGACAACGATCAGGACGGCATTCCCGACGCGGCCGACAAGTGCCCCAACGAGCCCGGTCCACCGGGAAGCGACGGCTGTCCGCAGAAGTTCGAGTTCATCAACGTCACGCAAGAAAAGATCGAACTCAAACAAGCCATCTTCTTTCAGACCGCGAAGGCTGTCATTATGCCCAAGAGTTTCGGACTGCTCGACGAAGTGGGGGCGGTCCTGAGCGCGCGACGCAGTATGCAAGTTCGAATCGAAGGACATACCGACGATCGGGGCGGCCACGCGTACAATATGCGTCTGTCGCAGTCGCGCGCCGATTCGGTCAAGGCATACCTGGTCGGCAAAAGGATTGGGAGTGATCGAATGCAGGCAAAGGGGTATGGTCCCGATCGGCCCATCGAAAGTAACAAAACCGCGGCGGGCCGCGAACGCAATCGCCGTGTCGAATTCATGATCACGCAGCAATAGGAAGGAATCGCTCCCATGGTCACAAAGGATTTAGGGTGGTCAGCCGCGGGATTCCGCGCAGCCCGACTTCTGGCACTCACGGCGAGTGTCTCTGTCATCGCGCTCGCGTTTTCGGCGAACCCGGCGCTTGCCCAGGCCAAGAAAGGCCGGGACAAAGTCGTTGAACTCAACAAACAAGCCTTGGCTTCCTACGACGCCAAGGACTACCAGGCGGCCAAGGAAGCCCTGACCAAGGCGTTGAAGGAAGCCAAACAGTCGAACCTCGAAGACGACAAGATGACCGCGCGGACCTACCTGCACCTGGGCGCGGTCTATTGGACCGGCTTTCACGATCAGGCCATGGCCCTGGAGAACTTCACCCTGGCCAAGCGCATCCGTCCTGACATCCAACTGACACCCCAGATTGAAACCGCCGAGCTGCAATCCGTTTTCGATCTCGCCACGGTCGAACCGGAGGCCGCGCCATCCGTCTCGCCCGCGCCGCACGCGTCGAGGACTTCGTCGCAAGCGTCCGCCCCCGTTGTGCCAACTTCAGCACCGGCGCAGCGGGGCTCCTCGCGCTCACGTTCGGTGGCCTTGGCCGTTCCGGAATCTGGCGCCGCCGAGGGTGGCGACGATGGCGAGCCCGACCTTCCAACCAGCATGTCCGCTCCCCTCATGTGCGCCGTGCCCGAGGAGGCCGCACCGGGCAAGGAGTTGACGATTCGCTGCGCGCTCAAGCCGGGTGTCAGAGGCAAGGTCGTCCAACTTCACCACCGTGCGCCGGGCGAGGAAACGTACAAATCATTGGACATGGAGCGCACGCCGAAGGGCTGGTATTTGGCGACCTTGCCCGCGCAAGTGTTGAAAGGAGAGAGTCTGCAACTCTACTTCGATGCTCGCGACGGCAACGACAAGGAAGTTGCCAGCAACGGGCATCCCGACAGCCCCTCGACCATCGAGATCCGGAAAAAGGGTCAGCGCGAGGCGGTCGCCGGGCACGAGGTAGATCCCATGGAGCGTCTGCGGAATCAGGCCAAGGAGGAGAAGTACGAGGCCGGGTTGCATCGCCGCCGCCAGGGCGCGATTTGGATTGGATTTGGTGGTGGCGGCGGCTGGGGCTACGCCCCACAGGGCAATCTGGAATGGGAGAAGTCCATTAAGGTCAGCGCTGTCACCACGAGCACGGGTATGTTCGATTTGATGCCCGAACTCGGGTACATGTGGTCCGATGATTTCGCCCTCGCGCTTCAGGCGAGGTGGGAATACATCAAGACGGAACAGGCATACTATAATGGCCAGTTGTTGGCGAACCCCTTGAAAGGCGCCCCTACCAACCAGGCCTTCGCCCTGTTCTTGCGAGGCATCAAGTACATAGACATATCAAGCGGCGGCAACTTTCGCTTCTCATGTTCAGCCGACGTCGGCGGCGGATTCATTCGCTTCCCCGTGAAGCCCGTAGGGAAAACCATAAAGGATAACCAGGGGAACGATGTTCCAGACCCGACTCAGAGTATCTACGAGACCGACACGCGGCCGGTGGGGATGGTCCTGGTCGGAGCGAGCGGTGGCTTTCTATGGAATCTCTCTCGGCATTTCGCCATTTCCGCGGAGGCGCGGGTCTTGACCGGTCTGCCCGACTTCGGCCTTGTTATCGAAGGCACCTTGTCCGCGCAGGTGGCGTTCCTCGGCAAGGCCGGTCCCTCGAAGAAGGCCACCGACGAAGACGAGGAAGAAGAAGCCGGCCCAGGCGGATCCGACAAGGACGAGTCTTCACCCTCGGATTCGTCGGCCGAGGAGTAGCAGCTGAAAGAGCGAAGGCGCCAGGCCTTCTCGGTCCTCGGAGGCAGGGTCGATACATGGGGCGATGCCGCCCCGGCCCGCCTCATGGCTTCGTTGTTCGAAGTCGAGGCCGGGCTTTCGCGTGCGCTCACGCACGGGTTTCACAGCTATGCCGGCCGCATGCATCCGTCGACGGCTCGCGCGGCCATCGTCGGGCTGTCGAAAACCGGCCAGCGCGTTCTGGATCCCTTCTGCGGCAGCGGCACGGTGTTGGTCGAGGCCATGGCCTCCGGGCGCAAGGCCACCGGCGTGGATGCCAGCCCCTTGGCCGTGCTCGTCGCCAAGGTGCGCTCGACCGTGCTCGACGAGGCTGGTCGCGAACGACTGGTCGTGGCGGCGCGCGAGATCTCGGTGCAAGCTTCCGAGCGCGCCCGCAAGCGTGTGCGACCCGAGATTCCACCCTGGGCGAGCCGCGAGAACGAGCGTTTTTCCCCGCATGTGGCGCTCGAACTTCTCGGGCTGCGCGAGCTTTTGGGCCAATCCGACGAGGATGCGGTCGGCTATGCGTTGCGCGCCTGCTTCTCGTCCGTCTTGGTGAAATTCATGCGCCAAACCGATCCATCCGACGCGGGACCGGGTGGCCAGCGCATCGGTCGCGGCGTGCCCTCGAAGTTCTTCGCCAGCCGGGCCGAGGAGCTGGCGCGCTCGTTGGCTGCCCTGGCGGAGGTGACTCCCGCGGGAACGCCAGCGCCGGACATCCAGCTTGGCGACGCACGCCATCTCGAAGGATTGCCCGACCGCGGATACGACCTGGTGCTGTCTTCGCCGCCGTATGCTGGAACCTACGACTATGCCGAGCACCACGATGTGCGTTTTCTATGGCTGGGACTGCCGCGCGATTCGCTCGATCGCCTGCAGGTGGGAGCGCGCAGCGAAGGCTTGGGCTCGCCCGAGAAGCGCTGGCGGCATGATCGGCGGAAGTGGTTGGGGGAGATGGGGCGCGTGGCGCGGCCGGGAGCGGCGGTGGTGCTGGTGGTGGGCGACGGCGTCGTGGGCAACCAGCCCGAGGACGCCGCCGAGGTGGTGTGCGCGGATGCGGCCAAGGCGGGATTGATCCCCGTCGCTGGTGCGTACCAGGAGCGGCCGCCGCGTGATCGCCGGCTCTCTGAGATGTTCGCGGGCCACGGGCGGCGCGAGCACATGCTGATGTTGCGTCGGGAGGGTTGATCTATTCCTCGGCCGCTCGTCGTTGCGAGGCGGATGCCGCTCGATGCCTTCGCCGCGGCGATGCTGGAAGCCTACGGTCCGCAGGGCTGGTGGCCGCTACTTGAGCATGCGGGGAAGAACCCCACTTCGACGGGCCGGCTGACTGGCTACCATCAAGGCGACTTTACCTTTCCGCGTACCGATGCCCAACGTTTCGAGATCTGTTGTGGCGCGATTCTCACCCAAAACACCGCCTGGTCCAACGTGGAAAAGGCCCTCGACGGTTTGGTCCGCGCCAGGTTGCTCTCGTCACGCACCATCCTGTCAGCGCCGGACGCCTTTCTCGAAAGCGCGATTCGCTCCGCGGGCTATTTTCGCGCCAAGGCCAGGAAGCTGCGGGCCTTCTCGGAATTCTACTTGCGGCATCGCGGGCGCACGCCCACGCGCGATGCGTTGCTTGGCGTGTGGGGCATCGGACCGGAAACCGCGGATAGCATTCGGCTCTATGCCTACAAGGAAGTCGAGATGGTGATCGACGCCTACGCTATCCGCGTGCTCCGCCGCCACGGCTTCTGCCGGCCGCCCCTCGACTACGTCCGCGCCAAACAGTATTGCGAACGGCGCATTCCTCGTTCGCTCGCCGACTACCAGGAATTCCACGCTCTCATGGTCGAGCACGCCAAGCGTTTGCGTGCAACAGAACGCGTGCGGAGCCTGGCGGCTTTGCCGCCAGCGTAGCGTCGTGGGAGGGTTTGGGAACCCTCTCAGGGTTCCCATCAAGAGCGGAGGATTTTCGCCAGAACGGCGTCGAGCTGGTCGAGCGAGGCGTAGTGGATCTCGATGCGGCCGCTGGTGGGGCTCGATTCCGCCAGTTTCACCTTGGTGGCCAGCGCTTGTTCCAGGCGGCGCACCAGATCGCGGGCGGCGGGCGAGGGCTGCGCGAGCTGCCCGGCCGGCCGATCGCCGTTTTCACGTTCGCGCTTGACCAGGGCTTCCACCTGGCGCACGGACAGGCCGCGGCTGGCCGCCTGGCGCGCCAGGCGTTCGATGACGTGGTCGTCCTCCAGTCCGAGAAGCGCGCGTGCGTGCCCCATGTTCAAGCGGCCCTCGATGACCATGGCGCGCACGGCGGGCGGCAGCTTGAGCAAGCGCAGGGCATTGGCCACCGTGCTGCGATCCTTGCCCACGCGCGCCGACAAGGATTCCTGCGTGTAGCCGAACTCGGCGACCAGGCGCTGGTAGCCTTCGGCTTCCTCGATGGGATTCAGATCCTCGCGCTGCAGATTTTCCACCAGCGCCATTTCGAAGGCTTGCGATTCCGCCACCTCGCGCACCACGGCCGGCACTTGATGCAGGCCCGCGCGCTGGGCCGCGCGCCATCGCCGTTCGCCCGCCACCAGCTCGAATCCGCCACCTGCTCGCACGCGCACCACCAGTGGCTGAATGATGCCCTGGCTGCGGATGGATTCCGCCAATTCGTCGAGGCGGCTGTCGTCGAAGTGCTTGCGCGGCTGCTTGCTCGACGGGTGAATGCTTTCGATGTCGAGGGTGCGCAGGCCGCCGCCGGCCTGGCCGCGCGCGGGACTTTCGCTCGCGCCATCGCCGGCGCTCGGAATCAGCGCCGCCAAGCCGCGGCCCAAGGCTTGCCGCTTGCCGCCCGAACTCACGAAGCCTTCCTTCCTTCGTTCTCGCGCGTGTGCCGCGTGAGAAACTCGCGTGCGGCTTCCATGTAGCTCTTGGCGCCTTTCGATGCCACGTCGTAAAGCAGAATCGGTTTGCCGAAGGACGGCGCCTCGGAGAGGCGGACGTTGCGCGGAATGGTGGTGTCGTATACCCGACCCTCGAAATGCTTGCGCACTTCGCTGGCGACCTGTTCGGTCAAGTTCTGTCGCGTGTCCACCATGCACAGGATAATACCCTCGATGTCGAGGCCGGGATTGAGCGAACGCCCTACCAGTCCGACCGTGGCGCGTAGGTCGGACAAACCTTCGAGGGCGTAGTACTCGCACTGCAAGGGCACCAGCACGCCATCGGCGGCGCACAGGGCATTCAGGGTGAGGAGGCCCAACGAGGGTGGTGTGTCGATGATGATGAAGTCGTAGTCAGGGGCCGCCAAGCGCAAAGGATCGCGCAGCTTCGACTCGCGGCCGGGCAGGGGCACCAGCTCGATTTCCGCCCCGGTCAGATCCTGGCCCGACGGCACGATCTTTAGAAAAGGTAGCTCGGTGGCGCGCGTGACCTCGGCGATGCTCTTGCGTCCGATGAGCACGTCGTAGACGCTGCCGCCCTCGGCGCTGCCGCCCTGGCGGGCGTGTCCCAGGCCCGAGGTCGCGTTGCCCTGCGGATCCATGTCCACGAGCAGGACGCGCTTCTCGGCCACGGCGAGCGAGGCCGACAGATTGACTGCGGTGGTCGTCTTTCCGACGCCGCCCTTCTGGTTCGCTACCGCAATAACCCGACCCATGAAATATCGCCGCCCCAGACGTTGGGGTGCATCGTCCTAGCATCAACCTTGGTGACTTTTCAATAGCCGCGGACGCGTGCGGGCGTTCTCGTGGGCGCGGGCGAAGTTGAAAAGATGGAGAAAACTTGACGACGATTGGAGTCGTTATACTACTTGTACCTACATGTAGCGCTTTTCCCTGCAACCAAGGAGAACAAGTCATGAAGTACGACGACCAAAGGATTTACCGGACCTTCGAAGAGTTCGAGCGCGAGGAACTGCGCAGAGCGGATGGTTTTGGCGGTTCCATGGACGATGTGCTCGGGCAAATGTTCGCGGAAGAACTTGATCTCGAGTTCAAGGCATCGCGGCGGTCTCAAGAAAACGACGACGACGAGTGAGTCGAGTGCGACGAGCGAGCTTCCGCCTCGCTCCCGTTTCCGGTCCTTTCGTCGTCAGCGCGTCGAAACCCAACAGCAGCCGGAACGGAAACGGGAAGGGCGCGGAAGCCCAGCAAGTGCACTCCAAACCCCGCACTATCGTGAACGGCCGCCGCGGCCAAGCGGTCGCCGTCGGATGCACCGGCTGGCCACGAGGGCTAGCGGCAAGAAGAACGCCGGTCCGAGAAGGTCTTTGTCGCGAGCGCCGACCCTGCAGGAACAACCGCCGTTCGTGGCCGTGCCCACGGCGCCACCGCTAGAGGAAGTCGCGGATCCATCCGCACCGCCAGAGCCGGACGGTGTCCCCGAGGACGTTCTGCCGCTGCCCGTGCCGCCCGCGCCGCTCATGGCGCCACCGTCGCTGGTCATGCCGCCCGCGCTGCTCGCGCCGCCGCTGCCGATTTGTCCGCCGCCGCCGCCGCTGATGCCTCCGTTGCCCGCGCCGCCGCCGGCGCTCGCGCCGCCGCGGCCTCCGCTCGTCCCATCGGTGCGCGATCCGTCCACGCCGCCGGTGCCGCCCGAGGTTCCGCCCGTGCTCCCATCACTGCCCGCGTCGCCGCTTCCACCTGCTGTCCCGCCCGTCGAGGTGAGTGCGCCGTACTCGAAAGCTCCCAGATCCGGGGCCGCGCCGACGTAGGCCGGGTAGGGCTGCGGCAAACCGGTAGTAGTCCCCTTGTCGATCTCCGGCGCGCCCGTCGCCAACCTGAGAAACGGCACGACCGGCAGGCTGCCGTCCGCCTGGCGTGCGCTCGCCATGCCGGCGAAGCTTTTCATGTCCGTCGACGTCACACAGATCTTGCCCCCGGGGCTGTAGTTGGCGGGACATGAGGTGGGCGGTGCGAAAGCGACGCTTTGGAAGTCCCCGTTGGCCACCGTGATGCCTAGGCTCGCATCCCAGGAGTTGATTTTGTCGTCGATAGACCCGCCCAAGGTGTTGCTGGAGACAAGCGTCCCGCCAAAGGCGAGGTTGTTGCGCAGAAATCCGACCGAGATCGACGACGCGCCGTCGCTGGCCACGCCCAGCATGTTGAAGTTGGTCCCGTTCCGGTAGCCGGTGTTGTTGTAGAAGTAGGCGTTGTTGGGCGAATGGTTGGCGTAGAAACCGTTGGCCTTGTTGAAGAAGGCCACGTTGAAGCGAATGATGTGCTCGGGCGTGGGCGAGGGGATGTTGGTGGCAGGCAGGCCGTAGCCGCCGCCCTTGAAACCGTTGCCGTTGCCCGCGTCCAGCGAAACCGGCGCGCCACCGCTGATGGCGTCGGGTTTGTAGCCGTTGTACCAGGACCACGAGTACTCGACGGTGCAGGCTTCGGTCGCATTGATGAAGTCCCAGCCGTCGTCGCTGTTCCACCAGGCGCGGCAGCCCTGGAACAGGTTGCCCGAGTCGCCCGCGCGGTTGGGGTGGCAGCCGAAGCCGTCGGCACTTTGGCCGTCGCCGTTCGAGGTCAGGGTGTCTTCATTTTCATGGGAATCGCAGTTCAGAAACGTGTTGTTGCCGCCGCGCTGGAGGAAGAACCCCGGGCCCATGTTGTGGTGGGCGTCGAGTTGTTCGAAGATATTGTTGCTCCCGCCGTAGACGTACACGCACCACGACTCGTGGTTGAGGTTGTTGAGCTGCAGGACGCCGGTGAATTCCAGCCCCTTGAGGTGCAGCCAGTTGCCCGTCACGCGCACGCCCGTGTGGCGGCAGTTGTAGTTGCTCATGTCGGTGACGCCCGAGAAATCGAAGACGGGCGTTTCTCCCGGATAGGCCCAGTACCGGATGGGATTGCCCGACAAGCCGCTTTTGCCGAGCATGATCGAATCGACCGTCGCCGACGTACTTCCGCCGCAGGTCGCGGTCGCGGTGGTGTAGAGGTAGCGGCCACCGCGAAAGTAGACCGTGTCGCCCGCCGACGCGGCCGTCTCTGCCTGCGCCCACGTGGCGAAGGGTGCGGATTCCGTGCCGGGATTGGAATCCTTGCCCGCGGTCGCCACGTAGTAGGTGGCCGCCCGCGCCGCGCCCGACCCGCACAGAGCGAGGGAGAAGACCCCGGTCACGCAAGCTGCTCTCAATGTCATCGTCATCTCCTTCGCGGACATGGGAAGCTCTTGGTGATGGTTGGTGGCGGGGAGCCCGCGGTTTGGTGCGAAAAACCGCTCTGAATCATAGCCCGGTATGCGCGTTGCTCTACTGTTGCGTATGACACGTGATGCTGGCAAGCTGCGGGCACCTGACCATGAACGAAACCTGTTTGAAGTACGCCGTCTTGGCCAGTGCAGTCGTGATCCTCGGTGCGTGCGCGCATGAGCCGCCCCCGCCGCCGTCGCCCTGCACCACGCCCGAACCCATCCGCATCAGCCTGACCGCCTCGCCGCGCCTCAATCCTGGCGAAAACGGGGAATCGCTGGCCACCACGGTGCGCATCTACCAGCTCAAGGACACGGGGAAGCTCATCGAGACGACCCTGGATCGCATCCTCGACGGGGATCGCGCGGTTCTGGCCGATGACTTCATCTCCGTGCAGGAACTGACGCTCTATCCGGGCGAACGGGCGGCGCCGGTCATGGTGCGCGGCGAAGGCGCGACGAACGTGGCCGTGGTGGCCTTATTCCGCCGTCCGAATGGGCCTTCTTGGCGCGCCATCCGCAAGCTTCCGCCTCCCAATCCGCAGCACTGCCACGGCACCGTGGCCACGCCCGCGGCTCTCGCGGCCTCGCAGCTAGCATTCACGTTGGAAGACAGCCGAATAGATATGAGATGAGGATATTGACATGAAGGGTCTGCAGCGCGTTGTTTGGTCCGAGGGGATGCTGGTGTCGCCCCAGCACCTGCAGCAGGCGGACCTGTATCACGAGCGGCTTCTCGACTGCCGGCTGGCCGCCACGGCGGCCCTCAGTTGGGGCATCAATTCGGTGGAAATCGACGCTGGCGCTCTGGCCGCGGATCAGCTGGTGGTCAGCCGCTTCGCGGGCATGCTGCCCGACGGGCTTCCCCTCGATATCAAGGCCGGCGACCCCGAGGCCCCGGCGGCGCGGCCCATCGGTGCCAACTTTCCGGCCCAGCTTCCCGCCTTGGAGGTCTACTTGGCCGTGCCCAAGGAGCGCGAAGGCGTACCCTCGGTGGCGGCGGAATCGATGCCAGGCGACACCAAGTCCGCGGGGAGAAAGGCCCCAATTCGCACCCGTTTCCACGCCGCCAGCCAGAAGATCGTGGACATGACCGGCGAGGCGGCCGACCTCACCATGGCGTTCGCCCAGCGCAACCTCACCATCTTGTTCGGCAACGAAGCCCGCGACGACTACGAGTCGATCAAGATTGCGGAAATCGTGCGGGACGCGGGTGGCGCGTTGTTGGTCAGCGATGCCTATATTCCGTCGGTGCTGTCCATCTCGGCTTCGCCCTTCCTAATGAGCGCGGTGCAAAGGCTGCTGGCTCTCATGGTGGCCAAGCAGCGCCAGCTGTCGGCCGAGCGGGCGCAGCGCGATTCGGCGTCGATCGAATTCGGCGCCAACGACGTCACCCGCTACTTGCAGCTCTCGGCCCTCAACGCCACCATTCCCTTCCTGGTGCACGCCGGCCGCAACGGCGAAGTGAGCCCGCGCGAGCTGTTTCTTTTTCTCATCCAGAGCGCGGGCCAGCTGTCGACCTTCTCGGTCGATACGGATCCCTCGGCCTTTCCGCCCTTCGTGTACACCGACTTGCGCTCGACCTTCGAGGAACTATTCGCGCTGCTCACCGGGCTTCTGCGCGCCAACCTGCGCGAACTGTGCGTGCGGGTGCCCATCGAGGTTCGCGAAGGCATCCACGTCGGCACGCTCAACGACGAGCGCATTCTCAAGTGCCAGCAGTTCGTGCTCGGCGCGACTTCGTCGATGCCGGTCGAGCAGCTGGCGCGCGAGCTGGCGGGCAGGGTCAAGATTGCCTCGTGGACGCAGTTGCCTTTCCTCATGCGCTCCGCCATTCGCGGTGTTCCCCTGCAAGTTACCCATCGCCCGCCAGCCGAGATCCCGGTGCGGGCGGGCGTCGTGTACTTCTTGATGGATACGTCCATCGATCATTGGCGGCACGTGCTCGCCGAACGCAAGGTGGCGATCTATGCCCCGCCGCCGTTCGATCCGTCCCAGGTGAAGGTCGAGCTCTACGGCATTCCCAGCAAGGGTTGAGGAAGCGACATCATGGCTGACCTAGTTCAAGAGTTGACCGGAGAGTGTTTCGGCGCCATCGCGCGCCTGCGCGAGCTGGACGGCCCGGTGCCATCGCCGGAAACCGTGCATGCGCGGCTGCGTGGCTTCATCGAGGCGCTCAAGGATCGCGCGCGCAGCCACGGGGTTCCCGACAAGGATACGCAAGACATCATCTACGCCCTGGTGGCGCTCACCGACGAGGTGGCCATCAACACGCCCGAACCGCTACGCTCGTACTGGATGAACCAGCCCCTGCAGTTGCACTACTTCGGCGAGAACATCGCCGGCGAGGGCTTCTTCGTGCGCCTGCAGGCCCTGCTCAGCGATGGTCGGCGCTTGGAGGTGCTGCGCGTGTACCACCTGTGCCTGCTGTTCGGCTTTCAGGGCAAGTACGGTTTCCCCGGCGGCGAAGTCGAGCTTTTGCGCATCTCCGACGGGGTTCGCAACCTGCTCGAACGCCACATCGAACCGCCGGACTCGATGGCCCCGGCCGGAGAGCCGCCGGACGAGCCCGCCGTGAGGCGCGGGAGCAGCAACCTCATGCTCTGGGTTTCACTCGGCATCTTCGCCTTGGCCATCGCCGTGTTCGTGGGGTTGCGGATTTCCTTCGATCAACAAGTGTCCGACGTCACCACGCGCGTCGACAAACTCGCTCACTAGAGGCCACGCCGTGCTCAAGTACATCTTCGGAGCCATTTTCATCGCCCTCGCATGGGCCGCGGCCATCGTATTCCACGGGGTCAGCGCTCTCTTTCTCGCCGCCATCATTGTTACCGTAGTGGTTGTACTGGGACTCGCCGCTTGGGCCATCTACAAGATGGTGGCCACCAAGCGCGCGGCCAGCGCCATCGAAGCGGGGCTCGGGGATCTCTCGGGAAAGTCGAACATCCGGCCCGACCAGCAGGCGGAAATCACCGCGATGCAAGTCGAGTTCCAGAGGGCCATCGGCGGCCTCAAGTCGTCGCGCCTGGGACACAAGGGCCGCGACGCACTCGGCGTGCTTCCGTGGTACATCATCATCGGCCCTCCCGGCGCCGGCAAGACCACGGCCTTGCGCAGCTCGGGCTTGCAGTTTCCCTACGCCAAGGGCGGCAAGGTCAAGGGCGTGGGCGGCACGCGCAATTGCGACTGGTGGCTGACCAACGAGGCCATCATCCTTGATACCGCCGGTCGCTGGGCGACCCAGGACGACGACCACGAGGAGTGGCTTTCCTTCCTCGATCTGTTGCGCAAGACGCGACCCAAGAAGCCGGTCAACGGCATTCTGCTCGCGGTCAGCCTCCTCGATCTCGAAGGCGGCGAGGAAGAAATGTCGGCGTTGTCTAAGGCGCTACGCGACCGCCTGGACGAAGTCACCGGGCGATTGGAAATGGTGGTGCCGGTGTACCTGCTCGTCACCAAGACCGATCTTGTGCCGGGCTTCGTCGAGATGTTCGGCGATCTGCGCGACAAGGAGCGCGGGCAAATCTGGGGCGTTTCGCTGCCCCTCGTGGCCACTCCCGACGAGCGCACCGACACGCTCGTCGAGCAGATGCAAGAACTCTTCGATGTGGCCGGCCAGCGCGCCTTTTTCCGTATGAGCGAGGAGCGCCGCGTGGACGCGCGCTACAAGATCTACGAATTCCCGCAGCAGCTCGAGGCCTTCGGGCGGAACCTGTCGTCGCTGGTCACCGATCTTTTCGCCGAGAACGTGTACCAGGACGCGCCCATCCTGCGCGGCGTGTACTTCACCAGCGGCACGCAAGAAGGCCGACCCATCGACCGCATCATGCAGAACATGGCGGCGGCTTTTGGCGTGTCCGGCCGCGCGGCCGCGGCGGTGGCGGTCAGCAAGCCCAAGAGCTACTTCTTGCGTGACGTCTTCACCTCGGTGGTGTTCCCGGATCAGGCGGCCGCCGTGCGCAGCACGCGTGTCATGCGCAAGGAACGCATCCGCCGAATCGCGCTGACCGCGGGCGCTTGCGTGCTCGCGGCGGGTTTCCTCTTCTTGCCCATTCGCTCGTACCTCACGAATTCCGGATATGCCCGGGACGCTTTGCGGGCCATCGACAAAATGGCTTCCAGCAAGTCGAGCAAGGATGGCGCGGGCTTGGTTTCGGCGGCATCGCTCGAATCGATCGAGGATCTCGCCAAAGCGCTGGCCGAAGGCGACAGCAGCTCGGTGCTCTTTCCCCGCGCCAGCGTGACCAAGCAGCTGCGCACATCGGTCGAGCGTCTGGTGGTTCGTCCCATCCTGCGCGCCGACCTGGCCAAGGCGGTTTCGCAAAGCGGCCTGGGCGCGTCCGACCTGATGGATGCCCTCGTGCTGCACCTCCTGCTCACGCAGGAAAAGCAGCCCGACGAACCGACCCCGCGCACCGATCGCTGGCAAGCGGCGGTGAAGCTGGCCGCCGAGAAGGCGGCCGCCCGGTGGGTGTCGCTGACCAACCAGCCGGCAGCCGGCCGGGCGCCGCGCGTGCTTGAGAATCTGGTCACGTTCTACGCCTCGGGCATCACGGATCCCGCCGACATGATCGACCGCGACAAGAAGTTCGTGAACTTCGCGCGCACCATCCTGATTGGTTCAGGCGACGATCCGCTGGCCGAGATCATCAACGATCCCAGCATGCCGCGCGACCTCAAGGCCATCGATCTCCTTGGTAGCGCGGTGGTGCTTCTGAGCCCGCAACAGAGCAAGAACAAGAAGGATGTCGCGGTCCGCGGCGCCTTCACGCCCGCCGGTTATGTGGCGGTCAAGAAGCGGCTCACGCAGCTCGAGAAGGCGCAGGACGACGACGAGAACTCGTGGATTCTTGGCAAGGAACGCAAGGCCCGCGATGCGCGCGCCATCGCTAAGATCAAGGACGACTATTTTGTCCAGTACATCGGCGCGTGGAAGCGCTTCTTGCTCACGCTTTCGATGAAGGAACCCGTCTCGCTCGACGAGGCGCGCGCCCTTATCAAGCGCTTGAACGCCGAGAAGCCATTCGAAACCACGTGGAAGAACATCAGCGAGAACCTGGTCATCAAGGAAGAAGCCTCATTCGCCGACAAGGCCATGGGCATGCTCAAGGGCGCGGCCGAAAGCAAGGGGGTCAAGGATCCGCGTGGCAACAAGGGAGACGATGCCGAGGACAAACGCGAGGCCGGCGTGCGCCAGATCGAAACCGCCTTCGAGGGCCTGATGCGCTTCGGATCCGTCAAGCCGACCGGCTTCGAGCAGTACGGGCAAATCCTGACCGAACTGGCGGGCGCCATGGGCGAGCAGGGCATGCCGGACGGCAAGGCATTCCAGAACGCTATCCGCACCCAGCGCACCAACCTGACCAATCTCATCGCCCGCTACGACGACCAGGGCTGGGAGCAGGGGATGTTGGAGAAGATCCTCATGCCGCCTCTGCGCGGCGCCGAAGTCGCCGTGGTCGGGGCCAGCGCGGATTCCGCCAGCCGCAAGTGGTGCGAAACCGTGGTCGTCGCCTTCGACCAACTGCTCGCCGGCAAGTATCCCTTTGGAAGCGGCAGGGGCGCGGGCGAGGCCAAGGTCGCCGACATCGAGAAGTTTTTCCAGCCGGGCACGGGAACCCTGTGGCAGTACTACACGGATTCCCTCGCCTCCGACATCGAGCGGGTGGGAACCCTGTTCCGGCTCAAGGAAGGCGGGGCGGTTCACTACCGCGAGGAGTTCCTGAAATTCCTCACCAACGCCGCGGAGCTGACCAGCCACATCTTCGCCAAGGAGCCGACCAAGGTTTCCATGCCCGTCGGCATTCACATTCGCCCGTCGGCCAATTATTCGAAGATCATCCTGGATCTCGGCAGCAAGAGGATCACGGGCCTCAACTCGGTGGACCGCTGGGATGAATTCGTGTGGCCCGTTCGTCGCGCCAATCTGCGGCTTTTCGTCAAGAGCGACGAGGTCGAGGCCATCGGGCCGCGCGACGAGGGCGAGTGGGCGCTCTTCTACTTGCTCGCCCAAGGGGCGAATCCGTCCAAGAGCGGCGACTATGTTTCCCTGACCTATTCGGCGGCGAACGGGCAGACGAAGATTCTGATCGACTTTAGGCCGGACAACATCCGCGAGATATTCCAAAAGTTCTCGTTGCCCCGTGGAATCACCGCGGGCGGCGGTTCGTGCAGGAAGTAGGGAGGCGCCATGGGCTTCGTATCTCCGCCACGCATGAAGGAGCCAGCCGTTGGGCTCTACGGCAAGATTCTCGCCGAACGCGATTTCGTCCGCATCAACGCCGGCGAGTTTCAGCAGGCCGGCCTCGACCAGTGGTTCCAGCAAGGGGTCGAGAGCTTGCACGCGGAGCACACGCGCTTGCCCGACGAGGCAGTGAATTTCGTGCTCATGTCGCCGACTGGAGATGCCTTCGTGGGCGGCTTCCGGCCCGGCGAGGATGCGGTTGGCCGTAACTTCCCTCTCGTCATTTCGGTTCGCCTGGAAGCGCGCAAACTCATGGATGCGCTGCCGCTCTTTCCCTCGGTCTTCGGCGCCTTTTTCGAGGCCGCCGCGGCGGTCGCCGAGGAGGCACGCGGTTTGTCCGCCCAGGATCTGGCGGCGCAGGTCGATTGGCTGAAGCAGACGCTGGAACAGCGGGCGCCAGCGTTGCCGCTCGACGAACTCTTGGCCGGTTCGAGCTTCTTCGAATTGCGCGTGGCCATCGGTGGCCTTACCGACGGCGGCGGCTATGCCCTGCGCACCCTGATGACCGCATGCGAGCAGGCCGCGGCCAAGCCGGCCGAATCGGCCAAGCAGACCATCACCCTCGAATGTCCCACGCCGACCGAAGGCATGCGCGCCTTCTGGCTAGAACTCCTGCGCCGCCGCCTGGGCGCCACCACCTTCACGCCCTCGGTGATGTGGACCGCCAGCCGCTTGCTCGTCGCCCTCGGCCCCGCGCCGCCGCTCATGCTGGCCTATCTCGCCAACCCCGAGCACAAGGGCCAGCGCCTGTGGCCCCTGCGCACCAGCAACACCGTGGCCAGCGAGAAGGCCGCGCAAGCGTTGTCCCCCGCGCAAGCCCAGCTCCTCGCCTCCGGCCAGGCCTCGCTCGCCGACGTGCTCGCGACCTTCGGGCGAAGTTAGCCGCCTAGTGCTTGGGGTGGCGCTTGAAGAATTCCCAAGCCTGGTCGGCAAAGTCGATATCCTGGTTGGTCTTGCCAAACATCTGCCAAAGCCCGCTCCATGTCTGCACGGGATTCGGCCAGCAATGTCCCATTCCGGTGGCCTTGTAGTACCAGAATTCCTGGCCATCCGGGCCCAAGGGATAGCGTTGTCGTTCAATCGTGCTGCTCTTCAGGTGCGTGCTCGGCTCATAGGAGTCTCCGGAAACGAGATCCGGGAACTTGTCGATGCTCGGCGGACCTCGGATTCCCATGGCGGAGAGCCAGGCATCGCGGGTTTCTTCCATGCCGGGATAATGGGCATTGGGATACTGGTTTGAACCGCCTGGAGTGTAGGAAATAGACGGATCGTGGGTTGCGACCAGCATGGCAATGGAGATGCGCTCATGGCCTGGCTTCGGGTGGCAATGGTGCAGCCAAGGGCCTTTGGGTTGAAATGGCAGGCCGACCACTGGAGCAATGGCGGCCACCAGGTCAGGCGCCTCCAATGCCAGTTGGAAGGACATGCCGCCACCCGAGGAAATCCCGGTGGCGAACACGCGCGTGCGATCGATGCGCAGCTCGGTTTCCAGTTGGTCGAGGATACGACGAACATACGCGACATCCACTCCCTCGCCCGAGTGTTCCGCTAAGCAACCCTGGAGAAACCCAGCCTTGGGTATTGTCGATTCGTCCTCCGAATCGGCAGCGTTGGGCAGACCGTTCCCATAAACGACGACAAAGCCGTCGCGATCGGCCAGGCTCTCGAAGCGCGTGCTGGTGTTGTAGAAGGCGACGGCTTCGGCGCTGGTGGACCTGCCCGGAAACACGAACACGACCGGCACCGCGCCCGACGGCAACTTGGGCGGAACATACACGAGGTATCGGCGCTCGACATTCTTTGCACCAAGCCAATCGATGATGGCCGGATCGGTTACCTTCTGCGTGAAAGTCACCACGAAACCTCGCGATTGCCGAGCACCAGGCGGTCCCTTCAACCGGAGGGGAGGCTCCGTACAGAGTCCGAAGCGAAAAGCCGCTTTCGATGGAGTCACCACCGGAGGCGATACTGCATGGTGGCCGCCGCAAGCAGCGATGCACAGGCCTAGGACGACGGTATGAGCAAGTCGGATCACCAATGCGAGGGTACTCCTCGCAGAAGCGCATGGTATCAGACCGAAGGGAGCTAGGACGAAATATGGATCGCTAGCATTCGGCGCTTCGCTGCTCGTTGCATCCAGGCCGAACCCACTCCGAACGGCTCGGTCCGACTTTCGCCACGAGCAGCAGGCGCTCTTCCGTGCTTCGAGTCGCCGTTTTCAATCAGCCGCGTTCCCTGGCGATTTCGTGCGATCGTCTCCATCCTTGACCACCGGAACGGGCCAGCGGATAGTTTGATTCGTGCAGATCGACGTGCTTCTGGCCGACCTCGACGAGAGCCGCTCTCGTACTTGGGTGGCATCTCGCGAGCCTGGGTGGTACGCGGCGGCCATCGCGCTCTTGCGCCCGATGCTTGCTGTGATCGCGACATGTTGCTTGAGCGCGTGCAAACCGACCTTGGTGGTGGGCGAATGGGAGTGCCCCGCGGTCTACACGGAAGCAGGCAGACCGCCGAGCCCCGCGGATCCGGTTTCAGTCCCTTGGGAAACCGGCTTCGAGGACCGATTCTGCGACTACACGCAAACTGCGGGGTTCTGCTATGGCGATGGGCCTGCGTCGTTCCAGGTCGTTTCGTCTCCTGTCCATTCCGGGAACCATGCGGCTGCATTCACCGTGGCGCTTACGGGCGGCCCGGGAGCAGCGGGGCCGGTCGGCCAAGCGCGCTGTGTTCGGCAGGGCGTATTTCCGGCCGAAGGCTACTATGGCGCCTGGTACTACATTCCGAAGCTTGCGACTAACCAGGGCGTTTGGAATCTGATCCACTTCCAAGGCGGTAGCAACTCATACCCGCACGGGCTTTGGGACGTGTCGTTGGCCAATGGGGTGAACGGCGAGCTGCACGCCCGAGTGTATGATTTCCTGCAGGGCAATGTCGGACTTGGGCCGCCTGTGCCGATTGCGTCTTGGTTTCACATCGTGTTGTACTGGAGGCGAGCAAAAGACCGAACTGGCGAGGTTGCCTTGTACCAGGACGGAACGCGGGTGGTGGACTTTACAAATCTGGTCACCGATGATAGCGACTGGGGACAATGGTTCGTGGGCAACTTCGCCACCGCCCTCGTGCCTCCCGAGTCCACTGTGTACGTGGATGACGTCACCATCAGCGCAACCCCATAGCCGAACCCGATTGCGGCCCTCGCGAAGGGATGTGATGGCGTGGCCGATCGTCGGGCTGAGCGTCGTGCTGTTCATGGCGGCGCCGGCGCTGGCCGAGCCGCCGTTGCCGATCGACATACGCTGGGAAGCGCCGCCGGGTTGCCCGCAGGAGAGCGACGTGCGCGACCGGATCCAGAAGCTCCTCGGTTCCCGGCGCCAGGACAGCCATCTGCGGGCCGAGGGAACCATCGTGCGAGTGGGCGAACGCTTTCGCCTGGAACTCGTGGTGCGCGCTGGTGACGTCGTTGGAACACGCAGGATCGAATCCAATTCGTGCGAGGATCTTGCCGGCGCCGCGGCGGTGGAGCTTGGTTTGCTCATCCACTCGGCCGAGTCGGACGGCGAGCCCAACCATTCCGGCACTTGGCCGCTCACCGTGCCACCCGTGAGCAAACCAGAGACATCGAACTCGCCTTCTCGCGGAACGGACGCGCATCCGTCGCAGGCGACCGGCGATGCGAGCCCCACGCAGCGAGCGGCGAACAACGCGAGTGCCGAAAGCGAATCGAAGGCGGATCCATCTCCGATGGCGTCGCAACGGGGCTGGCGTGCCTTGGTGCAGGCGCCGCTCGTGGCGCTGGGCGTAGGCCCTCTTCCACGGACGACTGCCGGTGTCGGGCTATCCGGTGGCATCGAGCACGCGAACTGGCAGTTGCAGTTGAATGCATTCTTGTGGCAGCGCCAAAGTGTTCCTACGCCTGATTTCCCAGGGTACGGGGCGGACGTCGATCGAATCACCGGGGGATTGTGGGCCTGCCGCGGTTTTCGCTTCTCTTGGTTCGGGATCTCGCCATGCCTCACGCTGGGGCTCGACTACGTGTCCGCGAGTGGCACTGGACGGGATGTTGTTCCGAGCGCGCAACACATGATTGGGATGACTGCCGGTGCCGGTGTTCAGGCGCGGCTCTATCTGGCCAGCTGTATCCGTTTATTGGTAGCCGCGGGTGGCCAGGTCGAACTATCCAAGCCCCAGATTTCGATCGATGGCGTTGGGTCGGTGTTCCAATTCGCCCCGGCCACGCTGATCATCGCGTCAGGATTGGAGTGGATCTTGTGACGGAAGGAGGAATGGTCTGCCACTGCATGCACGAATGATGATGCTTGGAAGCAGGTCCAGGGCCGATGCTCCCGCCCTCCCGCAGGAAGCAGATCCTGTTCACGGCTTCCCAGCCTATCCCGTGCCTACTTTCCAAAGCATCTACAAGCAATACTTCGACTTCGTGTGGTCGTCGGCCAGACATCTCGGGGTCACGCTCGACGTCATTGACGATGTGTTTCAGGACGTTTTCATGGTGATCCATGCCAAGCTTCACACGTTGCAACGGCCGGAAGCCCTGCGCAGTTGGATCTACGGCATCGTGCGTCGCACGGTAAGCGACTATCGGCGGTCCGGGCGGACTCGTGAAGCCGCGAGAGCCAGACTCGGCGTCGAGTTCAGGTCGAGTCAGCCGTCGCCTCACGATCTGGCCGAAAGGAATGCCGAACTGAAACTGCTCGAGCGTGTGTTGGCGGAGCTCGACGAATCGAAACGTGAGGTCTTCGTGATGGTGGAGGTTCTTGAAATGGCGGTACCGCAAGTGGCGCAAGCGCTGGAGATACCGCTAAACACAGCCTATTCGAGGCTTCGGGTGGCGAGGCAATCCTTCGAGGAAGCGCTCGCCAGTTACGAAGCGCATGGCAAGCTCAAGAGGCGCACATGTCGAGCCTAAGTCCCAAAGGTCTTTCTCTGGTTCGTGCCGGTCGACGCGCTTGTCAGCCGACCGACGCGGATCGCGCGCGGCTCCTCAGTGCGCTACGCTCCAGGCTAGGTGGTGCCGCGCTGCCGCCCGACCTGGGTTCGGGGGCGGCCGTGGCCGCCGCGGGTCACGCGATGTGGCCGCTCATCTCGGTGGTCGTGGTTGGTGTCGGCGTTCTAGGCGGAGCCCTGTATCTTGCGCGGCGCCCAGGGGCAGGACAGGCCAACCCACAAGGGAAGACTGTCGCTCCCGTCGCCGCGACGGCGCAGGCGAACGCTCCGGTTGCGGCTCCCCCTGCCGAGGAACCACCAACCAAATCCGAGGTGACCGCACCCGCGGCTGAACCTCCCGAGGCGATCGAGTTCTCAGCTCACCACGCGCAGGATCGGTTGGCCGCGGAGGTCGCAATTCTGTCGCGTGCGACGCGCGATTTGCACGCGGGGCGCGCCACCGAGGCGCTCAAGGAGCTGGACGAGTATCGCCGCAAATTCCCCAAAGGGCTGCTGAGCGAGGAACATCTTGCGGCCAGAGCCGAGTCGTTATGCGCCTTGGGGCGATTCGATGAGGCGCATGCGAAGCTTGCGGGGCTGGCGCCAAAATCCCCGCTGGCGGCGCGGGCCAAGCAGTTCTGCAAAGCGACTAGTTCAGCGGCGCGCTGAGTGGCGGAGAAACCGCCCGTCGGCCCGTGGAGGAGTTAGACCCTTCGGACTCAAGTTCGGGATGGTTGCGCACTCCCCTTGTCAGGCGCTTCATATCTGGCGAGTACTTCCTCGAAGGATTGCCTCGCCATCCGAAGCCTCGAATAAGCTGTATTGAGCGGTATCTCCAGCGCCTGCGCCACCTGCGGTACCGTCATTTCGAGAACCTCCACCATCACGAACACCTCACGTTTCGACTCATCGAGATCCGACAAGACGCGATCGAGCAGCTCAACCTCGGCATTCCTCTCGGCCATATCGAACGGCGACGGTTGGCTCGACTTGAACTCGACGCCGAGTCTTGCTCTCGCGGCTTCCCGGGTCCGCATGGACCGCCGATAGTCACTGACTGTGCGCCGCACGATGCCGTAGATCCAGCTTCGAAGAGCCTCCGGCCGCTCTAGCGTGTGAAGCTTCGCATGGATGACGATGAATGCATCCTGAACCACGTCATCAATGACATCCCTTGCAGCGCCGAGGTGTCTGGCCGACGACCACACGAAGTCGAAGTACTGCTTGTAGATTGCCGGGAAGGTCGGCACAGCAGAGGCAGAGGGGCCTGGATCGGGATCCCCATGGCCAGCCCCTGCTGTGCTACGAGCTGTCCAAAAAGACATCACCGGTATTCTTACATGAAGTCACCCACACCGGGAGTCCCAAAGCGGCATAGAAAAGCATGTTGTCGCGTCGCATGCTGTCGACTGAGGCCGGCTCCCCGGCCGCCCGGAAATGCCTGCCGCAGAAGGCGTGCGGGCCTCCCGGCCCGCGTGCATGCCGGAGCCTTGGACTCAGCGTCGCCGACGGCGAACGATGGAAGAGAAGGCGAACCCGAGGAATAGCAGCGCGCCGCCAGCGCTTGTTCGTCCGGTTTCTTGCGTGGCGCAGGAGCAGCCTGAGG
>Ga0224559_1000087_pt1 | contig 53124 bp, 80 predicted proteins | sample 714S33034metaG_FD_180676 | JGI IMG/M metagenome (GOLD analysis project Ga0224559, IMG submission 180676) | Peat soil microbial communities from Stordalen Mire, Sweden - 717 S3 30-34 | ecosystem: Environmental > Terrestrial > Soil > Wetlands > Peat | place: Sweden: Norrbotten County, Stordalen... | reverse complement strand
CGGGAACTCTGTCAGGTACGACTTTAAACTCCACCATAGTTTCATCGTCTCTTACCAGTGTTGGTACTATTTCAACTGGTATCTGGAACGGTACTACAATAGCTGTCGCTAATGGTGGAACAGGCACAACCACGGCCTTTACAACTGGTAGCATTGTATTCGCTGATGGAGGTGGAGTCTATACCCAAGATAATGCTAATCTATTCTATGACGCCGCCAACGCGGGATTATCTGTGGGTAGTGCTTCGGTTGGTACGTCCTTAAATAGCGTAAATTATAATTCCCGCCTAAAAATTCATAATCAAGACGCTACAAATTTGATGGAATTTACAGTAGGACGGAATTCGAACACAGCCACATCCGGCTCCTTGTCTTCATTTTTAAGGTCTAGGGGTACCGAAGCTTCACCAACTCTAGTTCAAACTGGCGACATGATACACGCTAAAGGATTCTGGGCATACGATGGTTCGACCTACCGCCAAGCGGCCCAGTTAGAGTCAGATGTAACTGACCCATCTCCCAGCTCCTCCAGCATGGCTGGTAACTTGAAGATAATGACTACTCCAGTAGGCTCTATTACACCTGTGGTAGGCTTAACTGTGAATAGTGACCAATCTACGACTTTCGCAGGTGCTGTTAAATATAGTACTTACGTAATGAGCCCCTCCGAGTATAATGCGGGAAATAGTTCTACCACTATAACAGTAGATTTATCAAAAGGCTCCTCTCAACTAATAAGTATGACTGGAAACTGCACAGTAACTTTGAGCAACGCAGTAGCAGGCGGCTCATATGTTTTACGTTGCGTAAACACAAGCGGTTCAGCTTACACAATAACGACAACGGGCAGTGGTACAACCACATGGATGAATTCATCATCAGTAGCCCCAGCAGCAATTCCAGCTACAACTGGGGTACTCTTAGTGAACATTTACGCTTCTACAAGCAGTTCATTTTTTGTAAGTTTTGTCGGAAACTATTTGGCGTAATATGGGTTTAATTAGCACAACTCCACTAGCAATGAGACAAGGCGACTACGTTAGTAGAATTGTAGGAACTCAGTCAGGAGGGTCAACAGCTAATGGGACAGCTGCGTTATCTGTATCAGTGAGCTCCCCTCGCGCGCTCCTGTGTGATTCCGTAGGTAACCTTTACATATCCAATTCAGGATATAGCATTATTCAAATGATCCCCAAAGTAACTGGGACGTACTGGGGCATCTCCATGACAGGTGGTAGTGCGTACACTATTGCAGGTACACTGTCTCAGGCTGGTAATTCTGGTAATAATGGATTGGCGACAAACGCTAAAATATACGCGCCTCTGGCGTTTGTCGGGGATACCGGCTCCAATCTGTATTTTACAGATTCTGGGGCTAATACTATACGCGCAATTTCTAGAACTACTGGAAATTATCTAATAGGAGTCACGTCACTGGGGGTTAATATTCCAACTACAGCAAACTATATTTACGGGTGCGTAAACGTTACCGGATCTTCTGGACGCTCTGTTGATGGGGTATCACTTGCTAACTTTAATACGAATTCATTGTCGGGGTGTGCGATTGATACTGCTGGTAACTTACTTTTTGTCGACTTGGGCAACTATCGTGTAGTTTGTGGGTGCCAAACAACAGGCACCTATTATGGCGTTTCGATGACTGCGAATAACGGTTACACTATTATAGGAAGCAGCTCGGGTACTGCTGGGTCTTTCTCTAACGGTGCGTCCCCATTAGGGAATATATTAGGGAGTATCTCAGCCATTTGGGTGGATACACAAAATAATATTTATTTGAGTGACTTAACCAACGACTACGTTAGTGTGTTGTCTGCCGTAACTGCGACTCAGTGGGGAGTGTCCATGACTGCGAGGAAAATGTATAAAATTGCGGGGACTGGAACTTATAACGATACTGGTAGTGGTGGTCTTGCAGTTAACGCTACATTTAAACATATTCAAAGTATTGTCCAAGATGGGCGTGGTAATATTTGCCTTGCAGATCTAACTTCGTCTAAAATAAAAGTAATCTCCGCACACACTGCCACGTGTTACAAGATTCCAATGAAGCCCAACTACATATACGATATAGTTGGAATCACAAACATTGGAAATGGCACCACTCCTCCTACTAACTACATTATAGGCACAGTTATGGCGATGGGTTCACCAATCACTTTAGCGTGGAATTCTAGTAACAACACGTTGGTGTACGCTGATACCGGTACTTCTTTAATCGGACAAATTCTAGTGGAGTAACTCATGACAGTCCCGTCGATCCAAAAAGATATAAGCGAAATAAAAGAGATCTTGGCCCGACAAGAAGAGGTGCTTAAAGACCATATACGACGCACCGAACTGCTAGAAGTTATGGTTCTACCGATCCAACGCCGCGTGTACATGCTTGAGGGAGTAATGTACTTTCTGAGCAGTGTTGGCGTTGGCTCTCTAATTATTTATCTGTTGAGCAAGTATGGCACTAATACATCACATTAATACAGGCTGTTGCGAAAAATGTGCTCAAATCTTCGACCGCTATCCAGACTTCCATCCAGGCCTACGCGCTTGGTTCACCCAGCTCCAAAAAATGCATCCTGAAGCGCATATATCCTGGGCTGGACGCGGTAAAGAGGACCAGGAGCGCTTCTGCGACTTAGGTAAATCTAATGCTCATTATGGCCAGTCTGCTCACAACTTCAATGCGGCTATTGACTTATTTAAGCTTACCCAGCTTGGAGCTGACTTTGACCGTTATTGGTTTAGAGATATTGTTGGCGTGGCCGTCATCAACTACAACGCGGACCCGGGTAAAGAGCTGACGCTGGAGTGGTACGGTATGCCTCACGCCAAGTACTTCGAGCTTCCGCATATCGAAGATCACGACTGGAAGGCCCTACAGCGAGCGGGGAAGCTCAAACTGGTAGAGTGACATAGACCAAGCCCTCGGCGTGCGTCCTTGGGCATTATACGAGGTTTTATGATGCATGACAAAAAGACCAATATAATCAAAGACCTGAAGATAATACGAATCCAAGAGCGATGTATGCACGAGTCCAATGATTTGATTAAACACTTGGAATCCTTGCTGAATAAGGTGGAAAGAGACACAGAAATATGTGAGGATGAGCGCTTGGATACAGCGTCTGGGTTGGAGGAAATACTATCTGAGATTAAGACCATCAGCGCATACACGGATAACAGAACGTGCCTAACGGTAGTTAGTGGACGAAAGAACGCAGAAGGAGATATTGACCTATGGTTCGACTGCTAGCCGTTGCGGTCAGCACTATCGATTTCGTAGACTAGATTTTATTTCAGCCGGAGATTCCTTAATCGTGAATTTGGCGTTGCTCTCCGTTATTGCGGTCAGTCTGTTGAACAAATCATCGATGTCTTTATATCGGTTATCTCTAACTGAGTTATCAGTATACACCCAAATAATCTGTCGTTTTAAGTCTATGAACACTCTAGTTACGTAATCTCTCATGTTCAGTCCCACCATCCTCTTATATGTCGTTGAATATGTTTGAGTAAATAGGCATAATCTTGTTTTAATAAATACTCCTCGTGTGCAACCATATGCCGCAGTGCTTCATGATATTCAGCTTCCATCAGGGTGTCCGTGATCTTTGCACACGTTAAGTGCCCGTCTTTTAGAACAAGCTCACCGAATGTACGGGTTATTAGCTCTTCATCGTAATCCGTATACTCATTGTCTAGAATACGCTGAATAAGCTTCTCGGCTATCCAAATCTCTCTTCCCACCCGATGGGCATCCGTAATAAGTCGATTCTTCACAATGCATTTTCTAGTTCGGCTTAGCTTGTATTGAAGCAGTTTTAATACAAAGTGATAATCCCAATCCTCATCATCCCATAGGAGTCTGGCGTACTGACTCACCTTAGTCAGCCATCTTACGCATTTCCTTAAGAGTTTCATAGTCAATCTGTATCTGCTGTTTTTGGCACACTCTACAACGTCTCTTACGATACCACAGAATTTTACACCGTGATTGAAAAGGCTCAGACCACGGTGACCACCAGCATGTCAGCCAATGTAGTTTATTCATAAAACTGCGAGGCGGTCGCGACTCCACCCGCTCTCGTGACACCAGGCTGCCCTGCCTGCGATTATCTTTACGACCGTAGCGTGTCATCCTAGTCTCCTACACGAGAGTCACTATAGGTTCTGTACGTCTCCAGTGCCGACTATCCCCGCACCAGCGGGGGTCCATCACAGCTTCCCGTACTGCCGCAGCTTTATGATTTCCGAGTAATATCTGTAAGCCTTGAAAGACCATTCTTAGCTAACTTGCGTTCTAACAGACTCTTACAGAAATTACTCAGTAGCGTTACCACCAACCACCACTATTTCCCTCTCCACGCCCAGAAGCGCCCTCGGCACTCTCCAATCGCTCGATTTCCTGTCGCTCCATTTCATCAACTTGAGCTGCAAACCACTCTTTCGTGCCCCACTTCGGCTTATCGGGCTCCTGGCTATTCGCCCAAGCCATGGTCTCCCTGAACGCATATAAAGCCGAGTCTAATATATCCGAGTGGAACCTATCACTAACCACTATGCGCTCACTTGTCGACTTCTCGCGGTCTATCTCTACAAGCATTGACTCTTCCGCAAATCGGCTATTCACTCTCGCTTTGAAGTGACCAGTCCTTAGAGCATCATCCAGCAGAGCCATGTTTTCCATCTTGCGCGTTTTCTCAGCACTAATCAAGGGAATGTGGTGACGGCGTGTTAGCTCTTCCGATATTTTCCTTCCCAATCCGCCGGTATCCATTACTATCTTAGAAACATTATAGCGATTTCGCAGGTACTGAATATTCTGCATCAACGATGTGATATCGGCTTTAGCTACTATAACCTCTTCAACCAAGTAAACACAATGTGTGGCGTCTGATGCGGCCAGCACACACAGAGCATCTGAGTCTTCAAATCCAATGTCAACTCCCATAGTGTAGGTGTACGCTCCGGGAGGCATCGTGGTGTAGTCATTTTTAGTTTCTGACCAGTGTAAAAGAAGCGCATCAGAGTCCAGGACCCATTTTCCGCACCACTCTCTTTGTATAGAGGGATGATTTATGGTGACTCCTCTACGCTTAAGCTCGCGATCTAGAAGCTGCTGATGAGTCTTGCCCGATTTCTGGGCTATAAAAGGATTGTTAAAAAAAGACCACTCGTGGTGTGTAAATTCTTTTGAACGACACGACTCAAAAAAGAAGCCAGTAGGAACCGGCCCAGGCGTCCCGATTAGTCTAAGTACTCCGTTGTAATCCATTAGCGCTGGGGCTAGAATGTCGTCAATAAGTTCTCGTATATGTGCCCGGAATGATTGACTTTCATCAATATACACTTTTTTAAAGGGGAGCCCTCTGAGCTTCTCAGTTTCCTCAGAATCTTTAGCACCAGACAGTTGAATCTGAGAATCATTAGGAAACGTTATAGTCAAATCAGTGTTATTGAATTTACCACCTAATCCAAAGTCTCTGTTTATTTGTTTTAGTATTGGCCAAACGATACGCTTTGTGTTCTTGCGGGATAGGGTTATATAGGCTGACACAGTGTCCGGATTCTTAAGGCAGGTGTCTATCAAATCAGACGCGCAGGCTACAGTCTTTCCCGCACGACGTGAACATAGAGCGGTAGAAAATGGATGTGGATCATTAACGAAAGCTAGTTGTTCGGCAAACAAGTATTGAGCGATATCAAATACCGGCTTCTCACTCTCCGCCGCTTGTTTTTTCCGCTTCCTTTGTAATAACTCTTGCTGCGCTTGACGCCCTTGCAACACGTTTCTTCCTCCTTAGGAACTTCTCCAATTCCTCATCCGACAGCTTAGCCAACGCCTGGTCATCTTGGTGACTAATTTCTTTCAGGAGCCGGAGGTATGCGACTAGATCGCGACTTTCACTAACTTCTAGCTTTTTAGAGGCAGAGATTTGTAGGAGGTAATCAATCTCCCGACGCATAACTTCGATTGCTTGAGACGACAGGTCATCCAGATTAGTGTCTTCGACAGTGGTGTACAGAGGCTCTTCTACCTTCGGCTCCCGAACAATAATTTTACGATTCTTGGCATCAGGCGGATTGTCAAAAATCTGAATTGTCTTTTTTGGATCTCGCTCCATAGATACACATTCTCGACAATAGAATTACTTCACCTTAGCATATTCGGATATCACCTAGTCTGTGCCCGCTGCATCTGGGTACAGCTCGAAAACCTGGATATTGTTAAACGGAATAATCGCATTGGATCCCTTGTAGAGCAGCTCAATACCATGCTGTGTGTAAATAAGCTTCATCCCAGGAAATCGATCCGTAGAAACAAGACGCTGCAAATCGAACTTACCCAAAAGAGAAATCGGCTCCCTAAGCAATACTGACTTCACTGGGTTGTTGTATTTTAACATCGGCTTCTTTCTCCTTTTTAATTAGTTTCCCGGCTTCGGCATCTAGAACCTTAAGCCTAGCTTCAATTTTTTCCATTTGGTCGAAATTACACTCGTTGTGGTAGTGCAGCTGCCCTAACAGGCCACACAGAGAAGTGAACTCCTGTTGCAGCTCTGCGAGTGTTGGTTTTTTTTCACTATCCATTATCGTTTCCTCCTAATACAGCGAAGGGATTAAAATGAAGTCCTCTGCATTGTTTAATAAGACGCTCTCCCACTCTAGTTAAAATAGTAACCCATTTTACCGGGCCTAAGGACTTTAGCAATGCTTTAGCTACTCCAAGTTTTCTCCACGCAGTTTTAACAAAAATAAAGTGCAGTATTCCCCGTTGGTCGCCAAGCGCGTAACCAATTATACACTCAGGGTCATCCGGCAAACAGGCTATTTTTAGCACAGCGGTGGGCGACTCTAACAAATTCGTAACTATTTGGTGATAGTTTGACATGAACTCCGCTTTAGGTATAAGGCTCATTTGGGGACAGCCATAATAAACCCCTCGCAACATAGTCGCATATACGAATGTGCGATCTTCCGGTGTTCCCTCTCTTAGACTAATAACTGTATCTAACTTATCCAACATCTTAGCCCTCACTTTACGGATCTCTTTCGCTACGAACCCGAGTCCGATATGATGTTTTTTAGCGATTTCTGTATTCTCTCTACCCTCTGAGTGCTCTTTCCAGATATACCGCTGTTTAGCACATAAAAAAGAATTCTCAAAAAGGAACTGACCTGCTCTTTCGTAGTATGCCTGCTGTGCCCCGAACACGTCCGATTCCACTCGGTAGAACCTTGTGCTATCATAATGCTGCAGCATGGCGCAATCCCCAGGCAGTTCAATGTCTTTAAAACCGGACTTGGCGAGTTTCCCGTACCACTGTTGTTTGAGTTTTTTAAATTCCGGGTTTTCATATTTAAGAGATTTGGGTCGAGGCATTTGGCACCGCCGCTACAGGAGTGGCTACTGGTGATTGCTGTGCCTTCCTAGCCGCTTCCAGGACGTCGTAGGCGACCTCGTTGGCTTGAAGCTTCATGATTGACTTTACGAAGTATCGCACTGGCTTCTTGACGCACTGCGCAGGTAAATGCATTATACCCGTAGACACCGCAAACCTGCAGTTAACGGAATCGCCAGGCAACCCGTGAGCCTTAACGCTGTTCATGAGCGCCTCAAAAGCTGCGGGGGTACGAGGTAACTCAGTTGGCAGGAATGCCTTCAACCTGAGTAAAAAATATTTTATAAAAGTAACAATGTTAGCAATCTTTGATTTCATCTATCCTCCTATTAATAAACATGGTCATTTTGGCTTAACTATTTGATTAGTTGTTATAATCATTACTAAATTGTCAAAAAAGTTGACACTTACTTAATTTATCTCTCTTTTACCAGGAATCAAGTACTTACCCCATGTTTTTGTGTCAAAAAAGTTGACAGTATAATTTCTTTAATTATTGCCATGGTTTACTTTTTTTAATCCCAAAATATCACCATGTTTTTAGTATACGCGAAAAAAAAGGAAGGTTGTAACAGTGGAACACTACCTATAAGCCCAAAACCAGATAGCGCCACTAGACTTGTTAAAAATAACGTAAAGAGCGCTGGCGCACTTGTTGCATGGTAAGGGCTTCGACTGGAGGCTGTATGTGGAATCGACTAATTGCAATTTACATGATCGCGCTACCACTAATAGTGGGCTTCATGACTTACCAATGGCTTATCACCCGTTGGAAATATCAAGAGGCTATGTCCTATTATGAAGCTGCTCGCGAACGGCTGGAAAGTGACGTTCGAACTAGAACCCATAAGATAGATCCGATTTTTAGCTGTCGTCTAAAACACTGATAAGTAAAGGCTTTTTATGTCTAGGAATCGTACGACTGTAAAAAAGATAATCGAAACTCCTAAGTTGCCTAAACAGTTAGTTAAACACCCAAAATTCACTCTATTTGAGCATTCTATGAATCAAAGTTCAACAAGTAATTTACTCTATTTCACCCAATTTCAGATGAAGAGAAGCTGGCACAAATACTGCAAGTAAAGCTGGTATGTGGCTTACAATAGACAAAATAGAATCCTCCTACGGGACTCAAACAGAATGGTTATTCGCTAATGCTAAAGCTGGGAACTTGAGAATTATCAGAGTTATGGGTAGAGTCCATTTTAATGACTACGAAGTTGAGCTGTTACTGGAGGTGGAGGCTCAAAAAGCGTTACAGCAGCTTTCTGAAATTAACCAGATACGGAAAGTGGAGGACTAATGACTCAGTGGTGCCACAGATGCCACGGGGACGGGCGTAAACATAGAATTCACCGTGTTGGCTGTTTACGTTGCCTGTGTGCAGAGCAGAAGCGAGTGCTCGTCCCTTTTGAAGATTGGGTCTTGTTACGAAATACACGTGAGGAAGAGATTATCAAGGCTAAACAGAGTCCTTGGATACGGTGGTGGTTAAAACCAACTGAATGAGGTTACTATGAGAGTCCCTGATAAAAGAGCCGGAGTATGGGATTGGGAAAAAGAGCTATGTGATCTGATAGACGAAGCCGTTGATCGTCCCCGTAAAAAGCTCGAAATTACGGAAGAGATCATAAATTTAGTAGAGGATATAATTTTCACGGCTTATTACAAAGGGCGTGGATTAACCAAAGGACAAGACAGATGACACAGCTAGAGTATGACAAATTGAGCATAGGGGACATCATTTATGATGATTTCGATTTATGGATTGTCACGGACTCTGCACTTAAAGCGGCAATTCAAGTGGACAGCGGATTCTCCGATTCTCGTTTTATTGGCACTGAGCTAAGGCTTCCCAAATCTCTTATGCTAATGGCATCTTGGCATGTTGGGTTTTTGGAAACAGCTCCCTATCAGATTGAGTTGGTTCCGGGAAGCTACGAAGAAGCAGAGCCCACGTGCAAGTGTCAGGGGCCAGACATCAGCTCGCATTCGTCCGACTGTTCCTGGAAAAAGTGGAATGATAAAAGAAGAGCAACTTGGGGCTTGCAAAAATAATTAAGATGTGGTACAGTTTATAAATGGGAGGAAATATGGTGTACAATTTTATGGGTCTGATGTTTTTGGGTATTTTTATCGTAGGATGCGGACAAAGTGGGACTACGGCTTTTGTTACTAATCCCCCAGAATGTACCACCACTGTGGTAGCTTCTGGGATTCAGGTTAGCTGCTTGGGTAATGACCCAGTAATAGTGCCAAACGGCGCTACAGGGGCTACAGGGGCTCAAGGATTGACGGGAGCTGCTGGGCCTATGGGTCCCCAAGGACCGCAGGGTCCGCAGGGCGCTACAGGCGCTACAGGCGCTACAGGCGCTACAGGCGCTACAGGCGCTACAGGCGCTACAGGCGCTACAGGCGCTACAGGCGCTAATGGACAGGATGGAGCAGTAGGTCCGCAAGGTCCTCAAGGCATTGCTGGGGTGGATGGAGCTAATGGCACTAACGGTCAAGATGGGGCTGTTGGTCCTCAGGGAACACCCGGGACTGATGGTAAGGACGCTACTCCAGTCACAACCGTGCAGTTTTGTCCGAACGTGACCCCCACATATCCCACGACATTCCCGGAATATGGAATTTGTGTTGGGGGGAATCTATATGCTGTTTACTCAGCGAATGACGGGTTTTTAGCCCTGATTCCTCCTGGGGTATATGCCAGCAATGCGATAAACTCTTCATGCGATTTTACTGTGCTAGCGAATTGTCAAATTAGTGAGTGAGGTGCATATGAGTGTTACGCTCAAGAAAAAGCTCAAATATGTGGTCAGTATCTTTATTAGAAGCTACCTGCTTGGAGTGATAATTGGGTGTACGGTGGTAGCCTGTATGAAATTGGTGGGTGTATGAAAAAAGCAAAGAAAAGAAATAATTCGCCTGAATTGTTAAGTCAATTATTTTATGCCGCCAAGTTTACGAATGAGGAGACTAAACGTATATTGTTAGGTTGCTATCACGTAGACACTGTGTACCAGCTCACTATGGAAGACTTAAATGAAGCTATTGATACTGTTGCTTGGATTTTACGTGCTAGTAACCCTACAAAGCTCGAAGAAATTATGGCGGTGGGGAAATGAAAACTGTAGATTTAACGCAGAATAGTAAAGATTGGTTTGCGTGGAGAAAGAAGGGGCTAGGGGCCAGTGATGCTCCAATCGTTATGAATGACAGTCCATGGACAAGTCGCTTCATGCTTTGGGCGATGAAGACCGATTTGTTACAGGCTCCTGAGCCAGAGATTTATTCAGCAGTGGCGATGAGGCGAGGTCATGATTTGGAACCAATCGCACGAGCCGCTTACATGAAGCAGACCGGAATTCTGATGACACCCATCACTGGAATTCACGACGAACATGAGTTTATCAGGGCTTCGTTGGATGGGTTTAATGAAGATGAGTCTAAAATTCTTGAAATCAAATGCCCAAGTAAGGCGGATCACGCTCAAGCAAAGAAGGGAAAAACACCTAGTAAGTATCATGCCCAGTTGCAACATCAATACTTGGTTACAGGCGCTAAGAGCTTGGATTATTATTCGTTCGATGGGTCCAGCGGAGTTATAGTTTCCGTTCCTTCGGATGAGGAGTACCAGAAGAAGTTGCTGACTGAGCTTTTGAAATTTTGGGAGTTGATAGAAAGTCGCACTCCCCCGGAGATTGACCCTGAAGAGCTTGTAAAGATCGTAAAAGCTACTGAGAGCCAAGTTAGAAAACTCACTGGCTCCGTAAGCGCTCTTACTATTATTGCAGGGAACTTATTTAATCAAAAATATGGAATAACTAAAAAAGGAGAATAAAATGGCAGGTAACTTTAATTTCGATTGGGCTTCAGTGACTAAAGCAAGTCTGGACGATCTGGAAGGTCAAGGTAAGAAGCTAGAACCTGGTGAACACGACGCAACGATCACTGATATCAGAGCAGCCAATACAAAAAATGGCGCTTTTGGAGTGACTCTCACTTATGCAGTTGACAACAGCAGTTCTACGATCAAGGAGTTCATCTGCATGACCACTAAGGCTGGTGCTGCTATGCCCTGGGGCCCTTCCAAGTTGAAGCGTCGCATGATGAACGCGGGGTTGACTGCAGAGCAGATCACAAACTTCCGATATCCGTCTAAAGAGACTGAGCTGGCTGATTTTAAGTTAATGCTGGATGCGAAAGTTATCATAACAGTTGATAATGAGGAGATCAAGGACGGCCTTCACAAAGGCAAAAGTTTTCCCCGCGTGCAGAAAGTGTTCCCAAGAGGAGAGCAAAAGTAAATAAATGGACTACACGACTGAAATAGTCACCTCTCTCTCTCGGTTCCAAGAGATAACCGAGAATGCACCGACCCGGGTAGTAGCCGACGTCGAGACAAAGGGGGAGTTGGATGTAGCTGGGATTCTACTCGGCATAGCCCTGGCTTTTAGACGTGCCAACTCCCCCAACGTTATAACATCTTTGTACGTTCCCTTTTACGAATATGATTTACTCACCCAAAATCTCACCCCCGCCGATGCGACCGGTATGCTCGGCGGGGTAACCTCCTTCTTGCAAGGGAGGGAGCTGATTGGGCATCAGGTTGAGTACGATAGAATGTGGATTGACGCAAAGTTTGGACTCAGCACGAAGTGGCATGCGGATACGCGAAAGATGTGGCACCTATCGGATGATACAGATGCGAAACATGGCTTTGGCTTAAAAATGGCTCAAACTGAACTGCTGGGATGGGCTGAAACAAATGCAGCAGCTCTTGAAAAAGAAGTGGAGGAGCGTGGTGGAAAACTTTCTAATGGGGATCATTACCTTGCTAGTAGTGACACTCTCGCTTATTATGCTTGTTTGGATGTTGTCAGCACTCTGCAGTTGTATGAACGACTTGTGCCGTTTTTTGAAAAAAACGATTACTGGACTTTTCTTCAGTGGCGACAAGATTATCACCAAATCCTTACCGAAGCCACTCGGACCGGGATGCGAGTTGATGTTTCCGCTCTGCTCGATGCCAAGGAAACGCTCACGGTCAAATGCGAAAACTCAGAAAAGGAAATCCGGAAGACGTGTCCTAAAGAAATTGAAGCCCTAGAGGAATGCTGGGCAGAGGAGAAGGCTCTTGCGTATAAAACAGAAAAATTCGCAAACGCTCATAGGCAAGATAAGGAAAAATGGCGAAAGTTCAATCCGAACTCAGGGGACCAGCGTAGTCAATTGCTGTACGGAATGCTTGGACTGCCAGTTAAAGGAACTACTCCAACTGGCAAACCAAAGTCGGACAGAGATACTATCGCAAGCCTTAACCATCCAGCCGCGCGAGCTTTTGTTACTTTGTCAGAAGACCGAAAAATCTTGCAGTTTACTGAAGGGTACCTTGAGTCTTTGCGGGCTCACACTGATGGAACGTATACTATCCATTTTCCGTATAATACTTCAGCCACAGTATCCGATCGCCTTGGCGGATTCAAACCGTACTGCCTTAACATGCCATTCTCAGAAGAAAGTGTGATGAAGGCTTTTCAGCTCCCTGAGGGATACGTTGGGATACATGCTGATTTGGCCGCCATTGAGCCTTGCTTAATCGCGGCATACTCGGAGGACCCTACGCTACTCAAGGTACACAGGGACGGTTTAGGAGACGTTTATTTGGATTTGGCGCTGTCTGTGTTCCCGGAGAACGAGGCCTTAAAACTATTCTACGACCCTATGAAGCCCTGTTCGGCTGAAATTAAGAAGAAGTTTAAGGATATACGGGCCATGTGCAAGATTGTTCATTTGGCTGTGGGCTACACGGGAACGGCCTTTACAATACACAGAAATCTGAATAAAGTCGGACATGAGATATCGCTAGATGACGCAGCCTATTTGGTGAATAAATATTGGGAGAAATTTGACTTGGTTGCGAAGTTTAACAGCAAACTCAAGGCTTTGCACAATAAACAAGGCTATTTAAGAAACATCTTAGGTCGGATTATACGGGTTCCAAAAAGGTACGAGAAGGATACGATGAACCGGTTTATCCAATCGGGTGGGCATGATTGTTTGACGGCATGGGTTATGGGGATTGATGAGCGCCGACGAGCGATGCAACATATTGGAATGTTTCCAGTACTTGTTGATTTGCATGATGCTACAGGATGGGCGGTAAAGGAAGAGTATTATGATGAAGCTAGACGAATTTTTGACTTGAGTTTAGCGGAACTTAATGATAGACTAAAATTACCGGTAACGCTCAAAGTTGAAACAAAAAAGTACAGAACGTTGCACGGATTAAAAGGAGATGAAGAATGAAAAAGTGGTTACTTGGCATCTTGGTAGTAGGTTTAGTGGGTTCGTCGTTCTGGTTTCAGCACCACGTTTACGCGCAGCGAGAGGCTCGTATGAAGGACGATGTGATTCGTATAGCCGGAATGGTTTACTACGCTGCGTGCATGCAAACCGCTATTGATTTAGCTCAGAGCCTGCACATGAAGGCTGACGAACAGAAGCTTGATCCAATCTGTCAAGAACGCGCGATTAATTTTATCGCCGGAGCTACTGGTGGGCAGGAGAAGAAGTGAGAAACGCAATTGAAAATAGGCTTCTTGAGATTCGAGATATTGTGGTTTATGGCTTTAAAGTAACGAATCAAATTTGTAGTTTTGGTTATAGTATGGGCGTGAGTTTGAGCCCCAGTGAACGGGAAATGTGGTTGGCTTTATTAGCATTAGGGCTTTTACTCGCGCTGTAAGGAGTGTCATGAAGTTTATAATGGGAGTGCTAGTAGGTATCCTATTAATGTGTGTGACCATCGTTGCAATAGCTTTCACTCCCACAAAAAAACCGGAGATTCTTCCAAGACCCGAAATGATAATAAACAATAAAGCCGTTACACTTGTTAAAATACCTAATGGTCGCTGTACAGGATTTTATATTCGCACTGGGATAATTGTAACAGCTCGGCATTGTATGCCTGATAAAGCTAAAATTGGGACTCCGATTACAGTCGAACTGAATTCAGGGCTGACCGTAATTACGACTCTTATCGGATTTGGCGAAGGGGGCGTAAATGATTTCGCAATTCTTAAAGACCCTGAAAATCGAGCCGTGTCCATGCACAACTATAACAATATTGTTTATAGCAGTTCTTTGTGTGCCAATATTAGGTACGACGGTGTTACCAAATTGCAAACTATGACTCCTTGTATAGTGGGCTCACCAAGCGCTGAGTGGATGGGCTTCATAGTAGTTCATGGCATCGTGAATCCCGGGGATTCTGGGGGACCTCTAGTAGACGCCAACGGTTTGGTTATTGGAGTTATGGTTCAGACAAATCAGAGCACTTTTGAGGGCGCGGCTGTGTATATCTGGCGAGTGATTAACAAGCTTGATGAAATACAGAGGCAGTAAATGGATTCAAACTTTTTTTGTTGGTATGTTTGGAAGCGCTCAGTGACTAACCCGGACTTCAGGGTGTTACAGCAGTCGGATTTGCCCAGTACGGGATTTTCGTCCGTGTACGCAATTGACGAGTCCAGCGCTGAGGCTTTACAAAGGACTCAGAATTATGTTGGATTTAAGGGAGTGGTTTGGTCGGATAAACTGTGGATTGACGCAGACACGGAAGAGGCCGCGATTAAAATTGATGCCGGACTCCGAGAAAGTGGTTTGGGATTTACAAGGTACACTACGGGGAATAGAGGGGCTCACTTTGGCATCAATCGAGAGGCCGCTCCTTCACAGCTTTTACCTGAACAGGATAAGGCTTGGGTTAAAGCGCGCTACCCGGAAGCAGATTTGAAGTTGTACGGACATTTGCATATGTTTAGGCTTCCCGGGACGGTGCACGAGAAGACAGGAAAGCCAAAAGAAATAGTCGCAACAGTTGAGGGCACGACTATTATACACGGGAGACCTGACAAGAAACGGGCTGTCCAATCGTTGGGTTCATTGATGAATCCTAGTACAGAGTCTGTGTTTGTCGATAACACGATCATGAATAACTCAGTTCCGTGCACAAATGGCCAGCGTCACTACGCATTATTGAGTGTGGCCACTAAATTTTCAATGCGCAAAGAAGATCCTAAAATTGCACTATGGTGGCTCAGAGAAATTAATAAAATGTTTACTGAACCTAAAAGCGAAGAAGAGCTTAATAAGCTAATCCATTGGGCATACGAGGAGCGTGATCGTGACTAAGAAACCTTTTGACTTGCACGGCCATATTGAGCGGCAACTCCGAAAGGTGTGGCAGTGGTTCCCGCCTAGGGCTGAGGCTAGGAAGCGCGTGCAGGTTGGTAAAGACTTGTTTACCTGTGAAAGCTGTGGGAAACAGTTCACACGTAAGGAGACACACGTTGATCACAAACAGCCAGTGGTAGCGGTTACGGGCTGGGTGGATTGGAATACATTTATAGATAAGCTTTTCTGCGATGTGTCAAATTTACAAATACTGTGTAAGAAGTGTCACAAAGAGAAAACGAACGCGGAGAATAGGACGCGGCGTTTCGATTGGGGTGGAATGAGATGAGTGATAAATCGAGTAGCGTAAGTTACGGATATTGTTGTCCCAAGCATGATAAATATTTCTTTATGGAGAGCGCTGAGAAGGGCTCCTACGTCGGTTCTTGGCAATGTCCGGATTGTCTAGATGAACAAGCTGGTATGTGTAATAATGGCGCTCTTAGTGGACCTACTCCCTCGATGGAAAATAAACTATTAATTGTTGAAGATGGAAAAGAATCTCTTGCTGAGACTAAGGGAATACGATATAATACAGATAAAGACAAGCTATCGTGGGTTCCTGCATCATTAGAGAGAGCGGTAGCTAAAGTTTTATGGAAAAGCTCAGCTGAGGGTGGGGGTAAGTACCCGGCCCAGAATTGGCGAAAGGGCATGTCGTGGAGCGAAACTGGAGAAAGTTTAATGAGACATGCCAAACTTCTTATTCAGGACGGAGAAGAAATTGATAAGGAATCTGGGTTACCCCATATATTCCATATAGCGTGTAATGCAGCTTTTTTGATTGAATACCGAGAGACGCATCCCGAATTGAACGACTTGTATAAAAAGGGAGGAAATAAATGAAGCAGGATCGAGAGAAAGTATATATCGCTGGCCCGATGAGCGGGCTTCCACTCCTAAATTTCCCGAGCTTTGATAAGGCCGCTAAGAAGTGGCGCAAAGCCGGATATGCAGTTGTTTCCCCGGCTGACCTTGACCGCGTTAACGGTACTAATGAGTATACTCCAATGGAAGAGCGTTGCAGTTACAGGGATGCAATGAAGCGTGATTTAGCAGCTATTTGCGAATGTGATGCAATAGCGCTGCTTCCTGACTGGCAGAAGTCACCTGGGACAAAGGTTGAATTAGCTCTTGGTAGATTATTGAATTTGGCAATTTACGATGCAAAAACAATGAAGAAAATGAAATTTGAATAGGAGGATTCATGACAGACGAACTAAAAGAACTAGCTGAACAAGAAACGCAAAACCCAGAAGAGATGATAGCTCCAGCTGCTGTGGAAGTGGCTTTTCCCAAGATGGTGGATGCTCGACATCAGGCAGTTCAACAATTCCGGAAAGGAGTGTTGCAGCTTCTAAATCAGTCGATTACTGGGGGAATCAATAAAGCGATTGTCGAAGTTAGTATGGTCTCCGATATGATTGTTGACGAGACGTCGGAAGAGTTGAAGCTGCTTGGTTACGATGTGTCTTTTAGAAATATTGTTAAAAATAATGCAGGTTATACCAGTAAGAATATGGTGATATCTTATGACTGGAAAACAAAGTAAATGTCAGGCTCCTGGTTGTGAAAGGAATGTGAACTCCAGAGGCTATTGTTTTGCCCACTATCATCGAATTAGACGACACGGTTCTTTGGAAAATATAAGGGATAAAAATAGTGAGCTTGATTCGATGTTCAAAAGGCTCGCTGAGCAGATTGCAATTGAGAATGAGGAGGTTGTTTCCTATGAAGAAGAAAAATCTATTTCAAGTGACGAAGAGCTTGAAAAATTGCTCAAGGCTGCGTACGATCTTGTACGTTCCAGACGTGCATCGACCCTACCACGACGAAAAGGCATTTCAGCTAATGCTAAAAGTCGCAAAGGACATCGGCGTTGACCAGATAGAGGTTTTAGGGGACTTCCTGGATTTCTATTCAGTCAGCTCCTTTTCTAAAGACCCTAATAGAGCGAGTAGGTTAGACAGTGAAGTGGCTTCTGGGAATGTGGGTTTGGACCAGCTGGATAGTCTGGGGGCTACCACCAAAGTGTACATAGCCGGGAATCATGAGGATCGTTTGGAACGCTACATGCGAGATAAAGCTCCCCAGGTATTCAACATGGTGCGCTTGGAAAAGATTCTCAAACTTAAGCAACGTGGATGGCAGTTTGTACCCTACAAAAGTGATCATAAGACAGGCAAGCTCTTCTCGACTCACGACGTTGGAGCTACTGGGCGGTTTGCAATTTACCGCTCCATTGAGATCTATCAGCATAATACAGTTACAGCTCATACACACCGTATGGCCTACATGGTCGAGGGCAATGCTTCCGGAGAAACGCACATATCTTGTTCTTTTGGTTGGCTTGGTGATGTAAATATGATAGACTACGAGCATAGGGCTAAAGTTCTAAGAGACTGTACATTAGGTTTTGGCTTGGGTTACTTGGATGTTCGCACAGGCAATGTTTTCTTGGTTCCAGTTCCTATCGTAGACTATCAATGTGTAGTGAATGGTAAACTTTACAAGGAGTAATGTTATGGATGATAAGACGCATTATCCGCTCGTTGTACTACAATTCTATGACCACAGTTCTGGTACTGTCGAACAAGTGGAGCATCCTCTTATCTGCCGTATTGTCGGCTGGGTCTACAAGGAAACTAAGCTATATTACACAGTTGTAACCTGGATAACTGGGGATAACATGGGAGATCATCAAAATAATGAGGCTTTTCTAATTCTGAAGAGCACGGTAATCTCAAAGCGAGTGATTAAAGGAGTGTAACATGCTAGCTATTTGGTCCTATATTAAGAACCTGAAACTGACAATAGCCCAGTGGATGCAAATTATGAGTGCGGCTGGAATTGCTGTGTTGGTTCTAACTCTGAAAATAAAGAACGACCAGTTGCACGTAGCTCGGATTGACTTGTTGCGGCAAGCACATGAAATCGAAGAAGATAAGGCGGACCGGGCTATCGCGACTGCAACCAAAAAAGTAAGTAATGCGAGGTTTAAGTATGTTCAAGCAATTGATGATTACAAGCGCTCTGGTCTTAGCAATCTTAACTAGCTCGGTACGCGCGGCTACGTGCGACGATGTATTAGGGCTCTGTGAGACGTATGTGAAAAGCCTAGAAGAGTTAAACGCGGCTCAGGAGCTTAAGATTATGGTGTTGACTAAAGAGCGTGATGAGGCTTACAAACAACTGACAGCCGAGGAGCAGAAGGTAGATTGGTATTGGTACGTATTGGGAGGAGTAGCGGTGGGTGTTGCGGGAACAGCGCTACTAAAAAAATGATATGAAACGCTGGAATTGGGAAAATTTTATTTGCAATAAATGGAAGCTCGACCAAGATTACATTCAGTTATTATCGACAGATGAAGCGCTTTGGTTGTATCGCTTTAATATGGAGTACGTAGGAGGTTGGATTCCTAAGTCCTCCGCGTTGCATTCGACTCCAGCGTTAAAGCGAAAAGTTGCCAGAGCCGTGTACGCGAATAGGAGTGATATACTAAGTAACCCGAAGTTCACCGACTGTGGAAATATGGATGATCGGTTGAGCAGTACAGCTGAATCAGAAGGACGTGTGTGTGCCCGTGACTTGGTAGCGACTAAGTCCAAATTGCATGCGGTCCTGAGGGCTTTACGGGGCTAATTATGATAACACTAGACATGCATGGGAAAACTAGTAGATATGCAGTTAGCGAGTTGATAGCATTAATCGATCGAGTTCGAAAAGACCGGGATCATCTGGCTGTGCGATTTATTACTGGGCAGGGTATGATTAGGAAGGATTTGTTGCGTGTAAGCAACAGGTACGAACTAGAATATTACGACTGGGATTTGGGAACATTGCTAGTTTTTATTGAGTAGTTACACCCAATGGGGCTAATAGGGCGTTTTTAAAAAGGAGGATATGTGATAGGATATTTTCTAAGCGTTAGCTGCATATTCGTGGCTGGGGTGGTAATCGGGGAGAAGGGAAGCCTGATTCTAGCTATGGTTCTTATGTTTATGGGATGCCTGTATGTATCATCATTATGCAAAGCGTTAGAGAATTGTGAAGCTGAGTTTAAACGTCTTAGTGACCGGGCTAATTCTAGTACTGTGGAGGATTTAGACTAATGACCCAAATAACTCGTTTATTGAATTTTTTACGACTGATTGACGATGACAAACGGTTGTCCCTGACCAATATAGCGCTTATTATAGTGGTTATTAAACTTGCGTATGTGGAGCAGGCGAACATGTTGGACCTAGGAACCCTTTTATTGGCTCTGGCAAATTACAACATAAAGAAATACTGGGTCAAGGGCTCCCTAAGCACTAACATGACATCCATACAGCAAGATATTAAAAAGGTCATAGTAAATAGCTCAAAGTCAGGTTCGTTAGGCTCTCAGTCAGAGGAGGATTCGGAGGACATTGAGATATGACAGTATTATTGGGAATTTTAGAAGTTGTTATTGGAGTTATAATAGCGGAGCTCCTTATGGAACACGTTATAAAGCCATTACTGAGTAAGAAGCCAGATATAGCCTGCGACAGCTGTAATCAAGTCCGCTTTCTGACCCTGACCCCGGACGAAAAGCATTGGCTATGCGATGAATGTATGGCGGCCTATATGTTGGAGAATGGGAACGATTTAATTGATAACGCTAAATAATAAAACTTTGGAGGTGCCTTATGCCATACATTGAAAAATTAAAACGACACATCTTGACTAATGGCGGAAAGCCCATGAATTCTGGCGAGCTGAATTTTTTGATAACTACGCTTGTTAGAGAGTATTGGCTAGCACATGGCCCCAAATACCAAGCTATTAATGACATTGTAGGAGCACTGGAGAGCGCTAAAGCCGAGTTTCAGCGACGTGTGGTAGGAGCTTACGAAGATCAGAAAATAAAGGATAACGGGGATGTATACTAAACTCTTAGCCCAGCAGTACGCCAAGGGCTATAAGCAGGGGTATTTAGACGCTCAGGATGAGGTTAAAAAGGGCTGTAGGCACTGTTATAAGTTGGATGTAGCACTCAAAGCTGGTAACCGGACCGTTTGGATGCCTCGCTGTATCCACTGTGGGAGTTGGAAAAATAAGCTGGGTGGTGAATTAGGTGGGTAATTTCCTATTACTTTTTCCGCTTTGCCATAATCGCTTCTACAAGTCCTCTCATTCGTGACCTGTGCGCCTGCACCTTCTCCTTAGACTCCATCGGCTCTTCTGGCTCAGCTTCTCCGCCTTTCGCCATTCTATGCTCGTCCTGTTCGTCGGACATGTCATTAGGGCTCATTTCGAAATGCTCGGGATCAGCTTCACCCATCTTCGGTTCCATTTCATCCATATGGTCTATATCTTTGGGAAGTCCGGCGTATGCCTGGATGTCCTGCTGAAGCCGTTGGTGAAAATAATCGTCTAACAGTTTCTTGGATTTGGATTTAGCGTCCATGTTTACTTCTCCGCCTTCTGCCATCTTACGTGGTTTACCGTGCCTAGCCACAGAGTAAGCTATTGCGATAGCTTGTTTCTGGGGCTTTCCGGCAGCCATTTCGGTTTTAATGTTTTGGCTCATCGCTTTTTTTGAAGAACCCGATTTTAATGGCATAAATTACTCGATGGGTGGGGGTTGATAAGCTGGTTTATCGGCTTCTTCATCTTTATCGTATTCTTCATGGGGCTGGCACTCGCAGCACTGGAAGGCTGCGTGAAAGGCGCGAGCTGCGGCCATGATGTCGCCTTCTGCGAGAGCTTCCTTCAATTCGTGCATAGCGACTATTAGTCCATTTTCAGCTGCATCGAACTTTTCGTCCTCTGCCGATTTATTAGGCATTGGGAACCTCGGTAATATACCGTGCATATGATACCTCTAAATAAGGCATAGGCAAGTTATATGCCTTTTGTATGATGGACGATACCTTAAAAAGTCAAAGTTCAAAAATTAAGAAAATGACAGCGCTAATGCGAAAACATGGCATTAAACGATTAAAACTCGATGAAATAGAGATTGAGTTGCAGTCAGCTCCTGAAGCGCCACTAAGCTATTATAAACGCAAGCAATTGTCGAAAGATAATGGAGTGGAGGACGGAGAAATCAGGCCTTTGAATTATAGTGAAGAAGATGTTTTGTTCTGGAGTTCGGCACAGATACCTCCAGAAAAGGATGAACAGGAATAATATATGCCAACAGTAAGACGAAAAGAAGCTGGGGAACGCACTACAATACAAGCGCATACGACTAATAAGGACGTTAGACGCATCGCAACAGTTGCAAGTTGGTGGAAATCGACCGGAAAACGACAACTTCAGAACGAATTACTCAGCTCGTTCGAATACTTGAAACGCACGCAGAACCACCGCTATCGTCAAATCGCCGTATTCTCGCGATTGTATGGAAGTATTCCGCTTATGGGGGTCGTTGGAACCAACCTAACCAAAGTTGGCCTCTCCGGAACAGTACCGATAGATCGTCCAACCTTTAACGCCATCCAGAGCTGCTCAGACACCCTCGTAGCCCGCATATCGCAGTCGAAGCCTAGAGCAGTATTTCTTACGGACGGTGGAGACTATAAACAACGTAACCTAGCGAAAAAGCTCAATGCTTTCATGGACGGCGAGTTCTACCGTACCAAGGCGTATGAGAAGGGTGAAGCAGCCCTAAAAGACGCAGCGATAACCGGCACCGGCGTGGTAAAAGTGCTGGAAAAGGATGGTCTTGTTAGCGTAGAGCGGCTTCTTAATACCGAGCTTTTAGTAGATATGAATGACGGAATGTATGGCGAGCCCAGACAGATGTACCATATGAAACTCGTGGATCGAGACGTATTGGCTGAGGCCTTCCCAGAAGTTAAAGGGGTAGTGAGATTAGCCGAACAAGCCTACCCAGACAACTCAGATGAATCAGGTAAATCCATAGCTGACCAAGTTATGGTCGTGGAAGCCTGGCATCTACCCAGTAAAAAAGGTGCTAAAGATGGGCGACACTCAATTGTGTGTTCCTCTGGTGTAATACTTGATGAAGATTGGGAAAAGCCATACTTTCCGTTCGTTTTTCTGCATTATAGCAGCCGAATGCTGGGATTCTGGTCACAGGGATTAGCCGAGCAGCTGATGGGCACACAGGTTGAAATAAATAGGCTTCTCATTACCATGTCCCAGAGCATCAACCTAGTCGGCGTACCCCGCGTATTCGTGGAAGAGGGCTCCAAGGTCGTTAAATCTCACCTAAACAACGCCATAGGAGCCGTGGTGATGTACCGAGGCACCAAACCACAGTACGAGGTAGCCCCATGCGTTCCCGTTGAGCTGTACGGGCAATTAGAGAGGCTTATTGACTATTGTTATAAACAATGTGGTATATCTCAGTTAGCGGCAAACGCCCAGAAACCAGCCGGTTTGGACTCTGGAGAGGCGATTCGAACATATGAAGACGTATTTGCCGATCGGTTAACCACCATAGCTCAGCATTACGATAAGTTCTTCGTTGAATTAGCGTACTTGATAACAGACTTGGCCAAGGATATAGCGAAACGAGAAGGGAAATACTCAACCATTTATCCCGGAAAACTCGGCAGCATGCAGATTGATTTGGCCAAAGCGGATTTGGCCGAAGACCCAGTAATTCAGATATTCAACGCCAATTCGCTTCCTAGAGACCCAAGTGGCCGCCTAGCCAAGATAACGGAAATGACCCAAGCCGGAATGATTAGCATAACCGAAGCCCGAAGGCTTTTGGACTTTGCCGATTTAGCTCAAGTAGAAGTATTGGCGAATGCCCCGGAAGAGAGAATATATCAAACGTTAGATGATATAATCGAAGATGGAAAGTACTCACCGCCTGACCCCTTCACCAACTTACAGCTAGCCGAGCAAATTGTGGTGCAGTATATAAATCTGTATGTTCCCATGAAGCTAGAGGAGAAAAAAGCGCAAATGCTCCGAGACTACTACACTCAAATACAGGATTTGAAACAGACTGCTATGCAACCCCCTCCAGGGATGCCAATGCCAGTTTCTGGGGGTGCGCTTGCAGGGACTCCGACTGCAGTACCCCAACCTCCAGCTCAGTCGCCCATATTGCCAAATGCACCTCAGAGCTAATGGGTTTTTCATAAGAACGCCTCTAAGGTAAAAACGCTATTGGGATGACGATTGTAGACCCAACGACTTGTGTCCATAATTTAGTATCCAACACCCGTGTGGTATCGTGAGAGTTCATGTTACAGACCATCAATATATTTGTGACGATAAGACTGCCAATTATACATCCGTATTTATCCTTTGTGCCAAACGTAGTGTGACATACGGTGTACAAACCTATCGAAAGCCCAGCTGCTAAACCAAGATCTACGGGAATATTGGTAGAGTTCTCCTCGCACTTAACAACACTTGACAACAGGAGACTTAATAGTATGAATATAGGGATGTATTTCATACTATACCCCCTTAGTCTCTTTTTTCAACTCCAGAAACCGGACCCATTCTTTGATCAAAACCTCGTCGATCTCGGCTTTGGTTAAATCCTTAAAACGTATCTTGTGTAGCTTAAGAAACTCTTCTACTTCTTTAGTGTATTTCATCTGAAGCTCTCCTCCTTATTACTGGTATAAATAGATTTGGCCTTCATGTATCCTTGGTACCGACCAACGCACCATCCAACAAGGAGCGAGTGACACATGACCACTGCAAGTGCTGCAGGTGATAATATCATTTTACCTCCTATGACCATCCTAGTCCGACTAGGGGGCCTCCCAATTGAATAGGGGGCATAACCCCGGAATTTTTCCCCCACCATTCAAATAGGGAGGGGTAGTTTTACAATATACCCTATTAGTGGCCAATTATTTATTCCCCTGGCCTAGGGTACATCTAGGGGTAGACACGCCATACCTATACCCAGCATAGACCTAACTTGCTCATACGTTTCAGCGACTTCTAATGCAGCTTTGTAGTTGCCCTTGAAGTATATCAGTGCGCGAGAGTTAAATGGGAACACAACGTCGATGGCATCAGCGTTTAATATTACTTTGCCCTGACTTGTTTTTGACTTATATTCAGTTATCTCTATAAACATGATTTATCCCTTTCTTGGATTGGTTATATTGTTTGCAAGCCTGTTCAAATTTTCGTACCTTGACCGCGAAAGCGTCAACCCGCTTGCCGAGAGCCCGAATGCGCTGTTCTAGAGCGTCGCATTCACGTGTCAATTCATCTAATTTTATCTCACGCATACCCTTACTCCCTTCTACAATCTTTCTCTATGCATGCCAGGACATAGGCCACAGGCTCTACGACGTCTAGGACTACTTCATTATCTAAGAAAATCTTCGTTACAACTTCATCCTGAAAGATGCTGTTAACGTGCAGGCCGTTAACGAATCTAATCCTGAATCTACGCCCTTGGCCGTATACGTGGTAGATTTCTGTGACTTCAAACATGGTACCCTCCATTTCGCGTTACAAGGGCTCCGCAATCCACGTGGATTATAGGGTCATATAAACCTAAGGGTTCACACACGCGCGTACATTCTCGGGCCATTGGCGCTTGTTACTCGATGAATTCTACCGTATACGCTTGTGGCCCTTTTGGACCTTCCACTTGTGTGAACGCAACTGGCTTCCCCTCGATGTCGCCAAGGTATTGCGTTACATTTGGCTTGTCTATCGCGCTGTAGTGAAAGAATATGTCCTCACCCTCTGACTCCAGAAAGCCATAGCCCTTGTTCTCATTGTACCACTTGACATAACCTGTATGGCATGATATGGACATGTATATCATATCTCCTCCCTTTCCCACTGTTCGGCATCGACTGTTATAGTCCCACCTTCGACTAGTTGGCACGACTCGCACCAGTCCCATATTTCGTCGCCCGCCGATACAGTTTGGATTGGTTCTTGGCAGTGAACGCATATACGGAGTTCATCATCTTTCATACAGTCCTCTTTTCTTCTAGTTGTTCTTCAAAGTATTCAAGCTCAGTTTCAAGGTATTCTAGAACATTCTTGTAGGCATCAGTGTCAAACTGAATTGCCCCATGAGCCCGTTCTACCGCGACACGTATCTGTTCTAACCCTTCAACCATCTTGACAGCTTTCTGGTATTCTAGATTTGTCATATTATGTTCCTTTCGTTAATAATCAATCGCTTCCTGTTTCGTTATAAAACAATGAATGCCTGACGTGCACACTTCGCGAATGTCCCGATTGAAACTAGACTTAACCCACTGTCCCACATGGTATTGAAAATCACGGGTATGTGAGGAGTAAAATCTAGTAAGTGACGTTGTCTTGCCATCTAAAGTCTCAGCCTTGAGCACTTTAACTCTCTGAACCCTACATTTTCTTTCAGTAAGACCGCCAATTCTAGGTGAATGTTTGGATACCAATAGTGTCAATATATACTTATTACAGTCATCATCCTCTACTTTCTTATATGCAATGAATTGACCAGCTTCTGGAACTATGCTGCGCCTATCTAATCCAATGACACCGCTCAAGTTGGAGCGACTCAAGTTAGCATAGCTCAAGTCGGCACCGCTAAAGTTGGCATAGCTCAAGTCGGCACCACTCAAGTTGGCACAGCTCAAGTTGGCACAGCTCAAGTTGGCACAGCGCAAGTTGGCACAGCGCAAGTTGGCATAGCTCAAGTTGACACGTCTCAAGTCGGCATCCCACAAGTCGGCATCCCACAAGTCGGCACGTCTCAAGTCGGCACCGCTCAAGTCGGCACCGCTCAAGTTGGCGCGAATTCCTTTAGAATTGTCCCGTAGCCAATCCCGATGATTTTTGAGTATTACAGCCAATTCTTCTTTAGATATATTTCTCATAAATCACCCATTCTTTATAAATAAAACCTAATTCACCTTTGTATCCATTACTCCATCATGTCTTCAAGTTCCATATCAAGCTGATTGCAGCTCTTACATTGCATCTTCGACGCATCGACCGATAGTACTGTTTTATGGCAACCTTGACACACTGTAACTGGGATAACCTTAAGGAATACAGGCTCTGTGCGGTGAAAATGTTCCAGTACACAATTTATAGCCTCTGCGTCAGTCTCCACATACCACGTAGTATGAGTCAATCTACCATCCTTTTGCACGTAGAATACTTTGAATGCATTATGTATCATAAATCACCTCATTTCTTGGTTATGTCGATACGGTTAACGGTGCCATAATTGTCTACGCGGAATACTGGATAACAGACGCCCTGGATTTTCATATACGCCAATATAAGTGCATTGCGCTCTCTCCGAGTCGCGTATTCGTTAGATTGAATCACAAACTTGCCGGAGTCGGTATCGAATACGTCACCGTCCTCATTTATCTGGATGTTCTGACATTGGTACTCTAGTAGAGCTTTGTTCTCTACATCTACACCATAGCCACAATCGTTTAAATAATTCTCAAGTGCCTTAAGAGCCGCTGGGTCGGTGGGCAACTCAAACTTTTCGAGGCGTACCCAGCTGTATATGCCCATGTCGTCGCATCCATATTCGTTCGACTTGTTGAGGTTATGGATATCTTGATGTAAACTTGCAGAGTTGTTATATGTTGCGCCCCAGATATCCGCTATGGCTGTTTCGAGCTTCGAACTCTCTGTAATAAATTCCTTCTTCAGTTTCGATAGATTATCGGTCCAAGCCTGTAACTTAAGTTTATTGTGTGTATTCATATCATCTCCTTACTTATTTTCAATTGGGTTATAGCCGATAAGTGCATATGCGCGCGCAACATCGGCTTTTCTTATATAAATAGAGCCGTCTGCGTCAGTGTAGTCACACCCTAAGTCGTATACAGCGTCAATGAACGCGCGCTGTTGTTTCGCATCTAATTCTCCGTGGCAGTTAGATACATATTCAGTTAGGTCATCACCCTCACGTTCACTGTAGTCTAAATCGTTGAGCACGGGATAGTTCTCTAAATCTTTCTTAATCTTATATAACTCTATCACAGCTTTCTTGTTAGACTTGTGGACTAGTATTTGTTCAATCCAGCCGCAACCCCAATGCCCAAATCTATGCACCTCAACACCTTCGTGTTCCCCACCCAATCGTTCAAGGGCACTTGCAAAGTTAGATTCTTCTAGTGACTGAGAATCACGTGACCGACCGGGACCAGTGAAGTATTCTCCCAAGTCAGGACCAGTGTAGTTATCCGCACGCTCCCAAAGTTCTAGTCCTTTACAGGCTTGTTTATAAGTTACTCTTTTCATATTATGTTCCTTTCTTTAATATTTGGGCCAATACCAGTCACAAGCCCAATCAAATAAGAACCATGTAATCCAGAATGCGCTGTATGCGGTTGCCAAGATAATCATCAGTCGGCTCCCTTACTTGCGGTTTAACCGCTCTATTGAATCTTGCACGTCGCTCTTCCAACATCCGAGTATGACCAAGATACAGAATACTGTAAATGCACTCATATTAAACTCCTTACTTCGTATCGGTTATCGTGTAATGATGTGCAATACTGCGGCGATTGTACAACCCTAGTCGAAGGGCTTTTGCGCATTCAGCGTCGATGCGTCTGTGTTCGCGCTCTGCAAGATGGCTGATATGCATCGTCCGTATAGCCTGAATCAAGCAAACTGTCGATATTAACGCAATTATAATCATAATGAATCTCCCGTGTTCGTGTGCGTCTGTTCTATTAAACAAGTATTGCATCCGCCATGCCAATCCGCCACGCACACCCAATTGTGTGAATGCGTGAAGTTTTAGACACCACAATTGCAGTTTGTGCGTGCGTCGTGCGTGATGTGCGAGTAGTGTACAATGTCAAGTTGGTATGCAGCATTGTGCTGATTGCCACAATTGCATTGGGTGTGAAGCGTTTGATGTACAGCGAGCTATTGGTATGAGGATGGTATACATGTACAGCAGTTTAATTGTGGTATACTTATATAGCAGTGTAGTGCAGTTGCGCGCGCGTGTGTGTGTGTGCATAAACCAGCTGAAAATGTGTGTAGTGATGTGCATGTAGAGGGTGTACTGATATGCATGGAATATGAAGGTTGATATGCATCATAATACGCATAGTAATACACATCATAATATGCATCATAATACGCATCATAATATGCATCATAATATGCATCAACTTTGATGCGTACCTTTCACTTTAAGCCTTGATTGAACACATCACATCTAAATTAGCCCTAAAGTAAGGCTATAACCTCATTTAACGTACAATGCCTTATAATCCACGTGACTTTACAGCCAATACATTCACATTCCCTAACTGTTTGACGCTGAGCCTTGGGCATTGTAACACACGGCCGCATCCCGCAGAACATAGTATGTAGATTGAAAGTACCAGGCACAAGTGTCAGGCTTGCGAATGCACGGGGTTAATAGAATGAACGCAGGTTGTGTAAGGTATTTGCACACGCGAGAGAGCGGGATGTTTGCGGACACACAAGCGGAGAGGCCCCACCGGGGGAGGGGGAGGGGTAGGACCGGGTTTGTGATCTCAAAAGACCTCGATCACTGCAAACTCCAGCCTAGAAATTTTAGAGGTCAATTTTAAGATGTCAAATTTTATAGAAGAGTGATATCAGGTATTTACAAAATAACAAATTATATTTTCGTAGGAATGAAAATTAGAATCAGTTCACTCCACAGTCTCTGGAGCCTTGGGATTTAGTCGGCGATAGATAAAATTAGCCGGTAGTCCCGTAATCTTAGCAGTCTCTCCGTAAGACTTACCGGACGCAATCAGAGCACGAGCTTGCGTCATGTCCACGTCTTTGGGTTTCGCCCCCAAGCGCTTGCCCTTAGCTTTAGCCGCCTTCAACCCGCTTCGAACTCGTTCGGAAATAATCTCGCGCTCGAACTCCGCAAAGCTCGCTAGCATATTTGCAGTCAGCCTTCCGACCGCAGTGGTTAAATCAATCTGGTCTTTTAGAGCGATAAACGAAATCCCCAACTCGGTCAACTCTTTCAGGGTCCACACGGTCTCACTCAGAGAGCGAAACCAGCGGTCGAGTTTGTATACTACCACGGTATCAATCTTCCGCTCACGAGCCAGTTTCATCAGCCGTTTCATTTCCGGACGATTGGTTGAAGCCCCGGAGTGGCCAGCGTCATCAAAAATTTCCAAAGTAGCGTACATGCGATGAGCAACGTACTCCTGCAGCTCGACCCGCTGGGAATCCGTGGTTTGTTCGTTTGTGCTGCAGCGCAGATAAATTGCTACGCGACCTAATGCGTGTCCTGGCATAAAAACCTCCTACCCAAGTAGTAACCAGTCCAATCTATGAAACCACAACTCCTGCGTTTCCAGGGAGCCGTACTTTTCGTTAGCAATATTAGCTGCAGCGCACTTGGCGCAGTTCGCCCAACGGTAGTCCCCCGTAAGCTCCGAGTAAAAAAATTTTTCAAGAGGCAACTTAGCTCTACACGTCCGGCAAGTTTTTGTGAAACCCGCTTTGTTCTGTTTTTGATTCGATTTTCGGGACATCGTGCTCCTCCGAGAATTCCGCTGGTCGAACGATTTAGGCTTTTCTTGTTCGACCATGAATTAATACTAACTTATTTCGTTGTGGATTGCAAGTGATTTCGAGCTTAATAGCTGTACTACGCGATATTGAGTATGTATATATTACTAAGTAGTATATAAAGGCTTCACTACTTAACTACGCGATATTGAGTATATATTACTAGTTGAGTTGGCCGCCCTACTCTCATTTCCTCTCCCCCCGAGCCCTGCGGCGGCGCATAACGCATATAAGGCAAATACACACACATACTGCCTTTCATGAATTCACAATTTGTGCATTCCAGGCGTCGCACCTGAATTGCGGCAAGCTAGCAACACAAAACTTAAGGAGAGCTATTTATGCCAATCGTTACATCACGTAGCGCACACACGGAAGTGGCCCCTGGCCGCAGCGGTCTTCCGAACGCTACCATCCAAGCCCACACACAGAAACACACCGCGCACCCAACACCGCCGCCCACGGCCCCAGCGCCCAGTACCCCAGCAATTGCGTCAGAAGGGGTCGCCAGTGCATCCGGAGCGTCCAGCCCTACTCAACCTACTCAGGAAACATCGGCGTCGATTGTAGGGGCATCTACGGCGAAATCAGGGGAGCCGAGTTCCGTACCACAAGTTTCCGCCCCTAGTGAGGAACCGAAAGCAGCGACACCGGTAACAAGCAAGCCTCAACCTCCCGCTGACTCAGCTAGATTTGCAGCCCTTGCCCGAAGGGAAAAGCAAATGCGGCAAGAGAAAGCCGATATCGACGCTAGGGAAAAGGCCTTTCAAACTCGTGAGCAAACGATTCGTGAAGAAGCCAGAGCCGAAGTCATTCGACAACTACAACAGGACACTTTGGGAACTCTGCAACAGCATGGGATTGACTACAACCGTCTGACCGAATCACTCCTCAATCCGCCCTCGCCAGAAGCGAAGCAGATTGCGGAACTCAAGTCTGAGATAGCCAAGATCCAAAAGAGCCAAGAGTCGACGCAGCAAGAGTGGAAAAACTCGCAGCAAACAGCTTACGAGAACGCGCTTAATCAAGTCAGGAACGACGTTAAAGTTCAGGTCGAAAGAAACAATGATTTCGCGACCATAAAGGCGATGAGCGCAGAAGAAAGCGTTGTCGAGTTAATAAAGCAAACGTTCGACAGTGATGGCGTTTTGCTGACAACCGAGGATGCTTGCAAGGAAGTCGAAACGTACTTACTCGACGAAGCAATCCGGATGGCTTCACTAGACAAAGTGAAGTCGAAGTTAGCTCCCCTGGCGCAGCCGGACTCAGGGAATCAGCCAGTTACTCCCCAGCAGCAACCAAGTCGCACTCTATCGCACAGCATAGCGCAGTCATCACATAGACCTCCATTGACGATGGAAGAGCGACGAGCACGGGCAATTGCAGCATTCAATGGACAGTTAAAATCATAGCGATGTCAGATATTTAGCATGGTGCTGAATATAGGACTAGCTCAGTGCGAGGATACATCACATGGCTGCTGTATATGCCAATGTTAGTAACCAAATCGCGGCACTGAAGGAACTATACGACGATCCCAGTTACGTCATGAAGGACCTGATCTTTAAACGGAATCCGTTTTTGGCTCTAGTCCCTAAGGACGAATCAACCCAAGGGTTTGTTGGTGAACGATAAACTTGCCAACGTTAAATTGGACAAAATCGGTGAATGCTGAGATGCAAATACCGAGCTAAATTATGGAAGTAAAAAGACATAATCAGCGTAACGAGCAGGAGTTGACCCTGGCAATGCCAGAATATAATGCTCCCAAGAGTGTCCGATTGACTGAGACCGAAACAAAAGTATTGCGGTATCGGATGATATGTGATACCTTTGTAGATGGTGGAGGTCAAAAAATGTGCTCTGAACTTAAACTAAAAGTATGTAGCAAGTGTAAGATAGAAAAAGAGACTAGCGCTTTTCACAAAGATAAGCAACATTCCGATGGGTTCAACAGCCAATGTAAATCCTGTAAACGTGAATTTAGACTCGCTTGGAATGCCAAGCATCCAGAAAGTCGAAAACAAACGTATTTTAAGCATGATTTAAAACGGCATTACGGGATTAGTGTTGAGCAGTACAATACCATGTTTAATGCTCAAAACGGATGTTGTGCATCATGTGGAATCGTGCAAGACCAAATGAAACGCAAATTTGCTGTAGATCACGATCATCAGACTGGAGTCGTGAGAGCTTTATTGTGTGATCGGTGTAATCCAGCATTAGGATATATGCAAGATAGTCTCGAAATGATTGAACAATTAGCCGCATACTTAAAGAAGTTTAAGAAGCCTGGGATAAAGAGCCCCGGCGATAACAAAGTCAGCTAACTAGCTGATATTTGAAGTATTTCCCAGTGCCCCTAGTATACGGTGCCCCACAGGGCCGTAGTGCAACGTTCAGTAACGCCCAATCACAACAGACCGCCGCTGCCGTGGCGAGCTTCCTGGTTTATCGTGTCAGCAACTACGAAGTTGTTTCGATCACGAACGAACTTCTCGAAGCCACCAAGGACAACGCTGGCGCATTCGTGGATGAATGCAAACTCCACATGGACACTGGTTTTCGGAATATCACGAACGACCTCGCGTCCGATCTGTTTGGTGACGGCACAGGAACCCGCGCCCAAATCGCGGCTGCTCCGACCACCTCAGGTGCAACCAACGTTGTAGTTTTCACAATCACAAACGCCGCCGATACCACGAAGTTGGAAGTCGGAATGTTGCTCGTCGCGTCTGCGACCGACGGCAGCGCTCCTTCAGCCGACACCGTTCAGATCACGGGCATTGACCGAATCAATGGCATCGTGACTGGTATCTCCAGCACCTCAGTCTCCAGCTCATTGTCAGGCAACTGGGCCGCCCTCAGCTTCATCAGCGTGGACGGTGATTTGCCAGCGGCTGGTGCGTCGACCACAGGCTCCTTCCTGAAGATTTCTGGAATGGCCGCGTGGATTCCGACCTCTGTCGCAAGCACTGACTCGTTCTGGAATGTTAACCGCTCAGCCGACCAAAGGCTTTCTGGTGTCTATCAGGTTCTGAATGATAGGCCCATCGAGGAAGCTCTGATCGACCTGAACGCCCAAATGTACCTCATGGGTGCATCAAGTGACTATGTTTTCATTAACCCAGTCTCTTATGCCAGCCTTGAGAAGTCGTTGGGTGCGAAGATCCAGTATGTTGACGTGAAACATGACGAAGTTGATATCTCTTTCGAAGGGATACAGCTCAGCGGTCAGACCGGGAAGATGACTGTCATCGCTGACAGAAACTGCCCCGCGAAGAACGCGTTCATGCTTCAGCTCGACACATGGAAGCTGAAATCCCTCGGTAAAATGCCACACGTGCTTACGTATGGACTCGAAGGTCTCGAAGGGTTACGCGTGGGAACGGCAGATGCGCTCGAAATCCGCATCGGTAATAATATCATAGAGTTATCGGATTCGAGCATTGTGACTGTAACTCATGGATTGCAAGCCTTGGAAGGCTGTTTCCGCAAATCCGTAGTTGCCGATGTAAAATCGTCCAAAATCGGTGAAAGCTGTGATGCTAATACCGAGCAAACCATTGACTGTAACTGGTTGATGGCTGCGTAACGCGTAGGGATTGAAACTGTGATTACACAGAATAAAAAATCTCCAAGAGTGGATGACAATCGAAAGATTGAAAATGTATGCTGGACTTTGGCAAAAGTCGAAGCCAAAGAAATTGAGATAAAAAACTCAATGATAACAAATACGTACTACGGAAACCTTTGCAACAACGCTCCGGGTTGGAACGGACGCTGCTTACTATCAGCATAAGCTTTAGTAAGTTAAGCAACTTAGAGGGCTTGGTCGAAAGATCAAGCCCTTTTTGGTTATTGTGAGTATCCGGGTTGTGTTGTGATGCAGACTATGTTATATTGATTCTGGAGGTATTAGATATGAAGACCTGTAGTAACAAGAACTGCAATCAGCTAAATCCGCAATCAGAAACTAATTTTTTATCTGACAGAAGAAACCAGAGCGGTTTGCAGAGTCAATGCAAATACTGTAAAGCAGCCCAGCAAAAAAACAGAAGAGATAACTTACGCAAAGCGTTTAATGAAGGTTTTGTTGAAGCAAAAAGAACTGAAAAAAATTGTACTAACCCTAGGTGTACTCAATCCAATCCTCAACCTATGATTAATTTTTATCGAGATTACGGAATGTCGGACGGGCATAGGAACACGTGCAAATACTGTAAAAACGCAACAACGGGTAAGTGGCGTGAGTTAAATCGTGAACACTATATTGCAAAAATGAGGTCTTACAATCACAAAAATTACCAGAAGATGAGATTTCAAAAGTACAAGCTTACACCAGCCGATTTTTCTAAAATGCTTTATGAACAAAAAGGAGTATGCGCTATTTGTGGAGGACCCCCAAGAGGTAAATGGGGTCTCTTTGTAGATCACGATCACAAAACTGGTCGGGTTCGTGGGCTACTCTGCCATGGCTGCAACCGAGCTATCGCAATTCTCGATAATCCTAAAACACGCGACAAAGCTATAGAGTACACAAAAAAATAGCTTCCCCGCACTCTTGATTGCCTTAAGTGGAAAGCGGAAACTAAGCCCGGGAAAGTCTCGGGAAACTAAGCCGCTAAACGAAGTGAATGAAATCATTCATAAACAATCGAGAGTAAATCATGGCTAATCGCCGATTCTATCAATTCACATTCTCCCTCAACCCAGCCCTCACGTACATTCAAGGCTCCTTTCAGGTCGGCTCCGCAGGTGCCGTGAGTAACGTAAAAGGCTCTGGTATTAAAAACGTAGAACACCTAGCTACAGGAATATATCGCGTTGATTTTACAGATGAATACAATCGTTATCTGCAAGGCACAGTTGGACTCGTGGCGCCTCTTGCTGGTGTGATTAAGTACGCTAACACGGTTGTCACTGGCACTGCTTACGTCATCACCAATCCCGGCAATACTAATTGGAACGCAATTGGTCTTCCGGCAGGTGTGGTCGCTGCTCAGGGCATGTCTTTTGTGGCAACTGGAACCACTGCAGCGGGAACAGGCTCTTGCTACGGTATTGGAACCACTGGTATTTTTGTCACAGAAATGATAGGAGACCCGAACCCGTCCATCGGACAGGCTGTTGCCCCCTATGTCATGTTCCAGTTTTTGAATGCTGCCGGATCACAGACTGACCCTGCTTCCGGCTCCACGGTTGGTTTTGACGCCATGCTGCGCAATAGCTCAGTAAAGGGTAAAGGCGAATAATTTATTTTCCCCTAACACGGGCGGGGCACCTCCTCCAAGCCTCGCCCGTCCCGCCATTGAGGTGAGTGATGGCTGCGACGCCGACAAACGTTCTCCTCCAGCAAGCAAATGGAAATGTGCTCGTATCCTGGAATTACCTGGCTGGAGCGGTCTCTTACAACGTTCAGCGCGATGTTAGCCCCTCCATGAGCACGATTGCCCTTTCCACATTCAACACGACAGCTTTATCCTACCTAGACACTTCAGCCATAGTCGATACACAATATTACTACAGCGTGGCTTCAGTAGACGCTAGTGCCAATGTGAGCGTTTACTCCACTCCTCAGACCGCTATCCCCACAGGTACCGGAAAGATGTCTCTCCTCCAGCTCCGGACAGCTTCTCAGCAACGCGCAGATTTAGTCAACTCTAACTTCATAACCACCCCAGAATGGAACAGCTACATAAACCAAAGCTGTCACGAATTGTACGATCTTCTCATAACCTGCTACGAAGACTATTTCATGGCGCCCCCTTGGATTTTCTTAACAAACGGTAGCAAGGATTACTACCGCCTACCAGACGGCACCTCAGCTTTTCTAGACCTAGATGGAAATCCTCTTCCAGCCTTTCAGAAACTGTTGGGAGTAGACTGCGGTCTTAGCGCTCAAAGTACTGGTCCCGGACAAGCCTACGTGACAATCAAAAAGTTTGATTTCATCGCGCGTAACCGCTACGTCTATCCCAACATTACGAGCACATTTTTAGGCGTCTACAACATGCAATATCGGCTCATGGGAAATAATCTTAGGTTTATTCCCGTGCCAGCCGCCAATCAGCACATCCGTGTGTGGTATATCCCAAGGCTTGTCGAAATGCTGGCTGACACGGATACTCAAGATTTTTTCTGCGGTTGGAGCGAATATGTAATCGTAGACGCGGCTATCAAAGCAATGCAAAAAGAAGAATGCGATTGCAGTTTACTGATGCAGCAAAAAGCAGCTCTGCTCGTGCGTATCGAGGACTCAGCGATGAATCGTGACGCATCGCAACCCGATACAATCTCAGATGTGCGTTCACAATCTGAGAAGTTTGGGGCTTACGGTGCTGGTGGACAAGGTGATGGTCCAAATGCGGGGTATTAAATGGCTCAATTGCCAGACATTCATTCTGCAACCTGCCCAGATTTAAACAATCTATCAACTCATTGGCGTTCAATGCTCAACCCTGCGCTAGCTCAGCCTATGTTAGGGGTTAACATAATTCCCAACATACAACTGGCAGTAGGCCCAAACGTAATTAATCACAAGTTGGGTCAGCAAATGCAAGGCTGGTTTGTCACAGATATTCAGGGTATGGCAACTATTTATCGTTCAGCTCCGATGAATAGCACTACTCTAACTCTTACTAGTTCAGCCGCCGTGACGATTAACTTAGGAGTTTTCTAATGGCTTTTACGATCTCCCCTTATATGAACCTGACCATCCCCACGGTGGGTGTGGAGCAAGGCCCGGCGTGGGCTACGGACATCAATGCCGATCTTTTAGCTATTGATAGCCATAACCACACAGTAGGTCAGGGTGCATTAGTTCCCATTACCGGGCTTCTTTTAAATTCCGACTTACCTCTCAACGACAACAATCTTACCACCGCCCGTACAGTTAGGTTTTCACCTCAGCTCTCTTCATTTACTCCAGGAGTTTCAGATGTTGGGTGTCTTTATGTCGCTGGGATTGACCTGTACTACGTAGACGGTGGAGGTTCGATAATCCCAATCACTGCATCGCACAGTCTGGACGTGACTTCCACGGGAATCGTTAGCGGTACCGCTACAGCAAGTTTTTCTGGGGGCGTATTTGTCGTAAACTCAAACGTTTCTACTCCCGCCAACCTGCAGGTCGCTGCGGTAATCATGGGAAACCCCGTTGCAGGCACAAATTATGTAACTCTCGCGCCCCCAAATCCGATTCCCGCACCAGGATATACACTAACACTACCTCTTCCCGTGACAGGAGTTCCATTTTTTCTAACTTTAGATTCATCAGGCAATATATCTGGAACAGTTTCGACTGCCGGAGGCATTACCGGGACAAACATAGCCACAAACACAATATCCGCTTCTAACATTGTCCCTGGAACCCTTACTGGAACACAGTTTCAAAGCAATATCAATTTGCCGGGAAGCACTACAACAATTAATGGGGCTTTTCCCGTAGTTGGTACAACCTCCATAGGCAAGAGTACGGAGGTATTGTTTGGTAGGTGCGATGGAAATAGTCTAGTGATAAATGGCGGAGTCTCTACGTTTACTCATCCATCTACTGGAGTGTACACTGTAACCCTTGCGGATGCATTTGCTGCTGGGTGGACTCCAACGGTCACAACTACGGTTAATGCATCAGCTGACGGTAATTTGTATAATGTGAGAGCGATTGTCTCAGGAACCAATCAGATTACATTTTACACTTCTTATGCAGCGGTGGGGGTCAATACCGCAACTCCAACTAATCTGGGTTTTTCATTCATAGCGATAGGGGCACAAGCGTAATGGCTAGCACTTCTACTCCACATATGAATTTGACAAGCCCGAGAATAGGGACGGAGATCGGACCCATTTGGGCTTTCGAGTTGAACTCCAATTTTTTAACAGTTGACCGCCATAACCACGTGCCAGGGTTGGGAGAACCCGTACCAATAGCCGGACTTCTGATAAATGTTGATTGGCCGTTGAATGAAAATAATATAACTACGGTTCGCACTGCTCGGTTTTCTCCACAACCCAGTTCATTTACTCCTGGAACAGCGGATGTAGGCTGTCTCTACGTGGAAGGAATAGATTTATACTACCGTGATGGCTCAAACCAAATTGTACGGATTACCGCAAGTCACAGTCTTAATGTAACCTCCACTGGAGTCTTTAGTGGCACAGCTAATGCCAGTTTTTCTAGTGCTCAGCTTGTTGTAACGTCGTCTCCCTCTGTGTTAACGTCTATCGAAGGCGCGTCTTTAATCTTAGGAAATGCAGTTGTTGGAACCCATCTCTTGACCCTAACCCCGCCAAACCCAATTCTTGCGCCAGGCTATAATTTGTATCTCCCGCCACCAGTAGTTGGATCTTCAGCTTTCTTAACTTTAGATACTGTTGGGAACATAACTGGTTCGTACTCAACGCTAGGGGGAATACTAGGATCTAATATTGCCCCTGGTACTATTACTTCGGCAACTATTGTACCCGGTACTTTGACCGGGTCTCAGGTGAGTCCCAATAGTAATCTCCCCGGCACAACTACAATAATTAATGGGGCTTTTCCCGTAGCCAGCACGACCTCTATTGGAACTCGTACTGAATTACAGTTTGGCAGATGTGATGGGGAGAATTTAGTAATAAATGGCGGGGTTGCGTATTTCAGTCACGTAAATGGTAGCGGAAGATACGATTTCCAGCTTAGTGATTCAGCGTCTCCCAGCTGGCTTCCAACGGTAGTGGCCATGATAGACACGTCTGATGCTTCGGTAACTTACTACATTCGCGTACTCATCACAGGCGCTTCAACATTCACGATTTATACACAAGGTTCAGCTTGGCACAGTTCCCCCGGAGTGTTCGAAGGATATCCCGTTGACGCACCCTTTTCATTCATGGCAATAGGAGCTATTCCTACATGAGCTTACAACGTCAAAGTGTAAATATTAACTTTTCAAAAGGGCTAAATCTGAAGGATGACCCTTGGCAAGTTCCAGTCGGTAATTTTCTTGCTTTAAGTAATTCAGTTTTTACTACTGGAGGCCGTCTTACTAAAAGAAATGGATATAAGAATTTAGCCGCTCTACCCTCTAGCAATTTTCCGTATGTAACCACATTCAACAACGACCTAACCGCAATCGGAGAATCTATAGCGGCATACTCGGCAGATACAGCACAATGGGTCTCAAAAGGTTCTATCCAGCCAGTAGGGGTCTCGACAATACCCATAATTCGTAATAGCCTAAATCAAACTCAATGCGACTCTGTCACAGCTCCGAGTGGACTTTCATGTATAGTTTATACCGAGACAACGGGTGTGTCTACTGACTACAAATACGCAATCATTGATTCTGTAACGGGTCAAAACATTGTAACTCCCACTGTCATTGTTGGGATCGGCGCAGGGGGCGCCGTTATCGGGAGTCCTAGAGTATTTTTATTGAGCTCATTATTTGTTATAATGTTCACTGAAGTGATAAGCTCTGCCTCCCATTTACAGTTTATCACTGTGAGTGCAGTTAATCCTACAGTTGTAACAGCGCCTAGAACATTAGTATCAAGCGCTTATAATGCTAATCCCGATCTTTCGTGGGATGGTGTTGTCATTAATGTCGCGTCATCGCAATCTTCAACATTATATGTAGCATACAGTTCAACTGCGGGAGGAAATTCGGTTTATGTTGTATCTATACTACCTACGTTGACAGTTTCGGCCCCTGTCCCCATTACTGGATATCTAGCCACTCTCATGTCGGTATGCGCTGATGTGACTGATCCAGTTCATCCTAGAATATATGTGAACTGGTACACTACAAGCGGGCATCTTGGATACACAGCTATACTTAATCAGAATCTAACTGTCGTAGTGGCTCCACTGCTCACGATAAACAATATCCCCATAGCGAATTTAACTTCGTGTGCACAGAATGGTGCTGAAACGTTATTTTACGAAGTGCTAAATAACTATGGGTATGACGCTACCATTCCCACTAATTATGTTCAATCGGCGTCTGTTACTATCACATCTCCCACAACAGCGACAACAGCTGTGATAGGAGTAGTTGTTCGTGGAGTTGGTTTAGCCAGTAAAGCGTTTATTGTAAATGGGGTAGAATACTTTTTAGCAGCATTTCAGAGTCCCTATCAGCCGTCTTACTTTCTGATCAATGGCAGCGTGTCTACAGAAATAGCTCCCGTAGTGGTAGCGAAACTGGCTTATGAAAACGGCGGTGGTTATTTAACTACAGGTCTTCCTAGTGTAACCGTTACTGAAAATACCGCTCAAGTTGCGTACTTGTACAAAGACCTAGTCGAGCCGTTAGCTACGTTAGACAACCCGGAACAAACAACGAGTGTGGCCGTGTACTCGCAGACTGGCATAAATCTAGCCTCGTTCACCTTGAGCACGCAAAATATTGACACAGTGGAAATGGGTAATAACCTAAACCTGTCCGGTGGATTCTTAGGACTATACGACGGTTACCAAGTTGTGGAAAATGGCTTTTTCCTATGGCCTGATAGTGTTGAGTGTACTTGGCACGATACTGGCGGATTCCTAATAGCTAATCCTTCGGGTTGGGTATCTGGGCAGCCATCGTATTATTATCAAGTGATTTATTCTTGGACAGACAACCAAGGCAATACATTTCGTAGTGCCCCTTCTATTCCAGTCCCAATAACTTTGGGAAGCGATTCTAGTGCACACGGCAGTGTAACTGTTAATGTTCCAACGTTAAGGCTAACCTACAAGACTGACTCACCAGTTATAATACAAATATACCGATGGTCTATCGCAAATCAAATATACTATGAAGTGACCAGTCCTATAACTCCATTACTGAATAATCCAGCTGTAGACTCGGTATCCTTTTTAGACGTGTCCCCCGATACTGGAAGTGGGGGCATAGTTGGAAATGCTATAATATACACAAATGGCGGAGTGGTGGAAGATATTAACGGGCCAGCCACTAATATCATGAGCCATTTTGACACAAGGCTCTGGCTCGTTGACGCAGAAGATCCAAATCTACTTTGGTACAGCAAACAAGTAATTGAGAATACTCCGGTTGAAATGTCGGACCTATTCACCATGTACATCAGTCCAACTATTGCCTCCCAGGGCTCCGTTGGTCCAATTACAGCTTTAGCTCCTTTAGATGACAAATTAATCATTTTTTTCAAGAACGCGATTTATTACATTAACGGTGTAGGCCCAGATAACACCGGAGCTAATAGTCAATACAGCCAACCCCTTTTTGTAACTGCCACAATAGGGTGTACGAATCAAGAAAGTATTGTATTTATGCCATCAGGCTTGATGTTTCAGTCTGATAAGGGCGTCTGGACATTAGGTCGAGATCTTAGTACGCAGTATACTGGGGCAGCCATTGAGAAATACAATTCAGCTACTGTAGAAACCGCTCTCAACATCCCGGGGACTAATCAGGTACGTTTTACCCTGAATAACGGTGTCACCCTAGTTTATGATTACTACTGGCAGCAGTGGGGAACGTTCAATGGAGTTCCCGCTCTATCCTCCACTCTCTTCCAGAACCTACACACCTGCATAGATTCATTTGGTCGAGTGTTCCAGGAAACCCCTGGGCTATTTTTAGATGGCGATAGTCCAGTCTTGATGAGCTTCACGACCTCATGGCTAAATTTAGCGGGTCTACAGGGGTATACCCGAGCTTATTTCTTCTATCTCCTGGGTCAATATCTATCGCCCCACTTTTTGGATATAGACATTTCTTACGACTACAACCCGTCACCCTTACATAGCGTCACTATTCAGCCTGATAACTTTTCACCCTACTACGGTACTGGAGTCAGCCAAAGTCCATACGGTGCCGGTACGACCTACGGAGGCCCTCTTCAAAAAGAGCAATGGCGTGTGTTTTTAAAACAACAGCGCTGCGAGTCCTTCCAGATCACCCTTAGCGAGCGCTACGATGCCAGTTTAGGCGTTCCGGCGGGTGGGGGGCTTACTCTAAGTGGTCTAAACGTCATGGTCGGCGTAAAACGCGATGTTCGTTTAATGCCAGCCAAGGAAACGGTTGGAGTTTCTTAATGGAAATCCGCAAATTTGGCCTAGAGTTATCGGATTACACTGAGGTGGATAAGTGGGTAGTGGGTCATAAATCAAGTGGGTATGCTGTTGAGCCCTATCCCGAATACGCCCTCCTCGCCTTCCATGAGGGAGAGCCAATTGCCATGATGGGGATTAAAGGGCAGCAAAACGTGGGTATTATCGACTGGTTAATCACCAATCCGCTGTCTGGATTGAAACTGCGGGCCAAGGCTATTGATGAGCTGCACGCCGCTCTAGAAGCTTACGCTAAAAACTGTGGAATGCACATCCTACTAGCGTGGACTGACCATAATTCTTTGGTAAAACACTTTGTTAAACAAGGCTGGTCAGTGCCAGAAATGACATTTTTAGTAAAGGACTTACGAGGATAACATGAGTATTCTTGGTAATTTATTCAGTGGGTCGAAAGGCTCAGGCTGGCAGGCTACGCAGCAGCAGTTAAATGGAAATGTGACTCCTCAGCAGCTAGCCGCTAATCAACAGGCTTCTCAAGGCGCGTTGGGCCAGCAACAGGCCTTTACCAATGCAGTAATGGGTGGTCAAGGGCTGAATAACCAGCAGAACGTCTACAATCAGCTACAAGGAATTGCAGCAGGCACAGGACCCAACCCAGCCCAGGCCATGTTGTCGCAGTCTACAGGGCAGAACGTCGCAAATCAGGCCGCTTTAATGGCCGGTCAGCGAGGAGCTGGTGCGAATATTGGTTTGATGGCTCGTCAGGCAGCCCAACAAGGCGCGGCTACACAGCAGCAAGCCGCTGGACAGGCTTCCACTATACAAGCCCAACAATCACTTAATGCTATTGGACAGGCTGGCGGTATAGCTCAAGGACAGGTTGGGCAAATGCAGACAGCTGCTCAGCAGCAAACAGCAGCTCAGCAAGCTCAGCAGCAATTAATGCAACAGCAGCTCGCTCAGTATAATCAAGCCGTAGTATCTCAGCAGAACCAAGCCAACGCTGCAAACGCCTCGATAGCCAACACCAATGCGCAATCTCAAAACTCGATGGGTAGTGGCATTTTTGGTGGAATTATGAACGGAGTGGGGTCTATCCTGGGGGGAAATGGGGTAGGAAGCGCTGTGAGTGGAGCGCTAGGCGGTTTCGCTACAGGTGGATCGGTGGATGGGGACTTGAACATACCCGCTTCTGACCCTATTGACATTAGGCAGGCACCTCAATCCTCTAACCAATCTTCAGGCGGTGGATTGGGAAGCTTGATGGGTTTGGCTGCACTACTTGCAGATGGCGGAGCGGTTTCAACGAATCCTTCAGCAATTCCTGTCAATTTACCTCAGAGTCAAGACACTTTAAGCCAATTTTCCCAGCAGTTTAGAAACACCACGGGAGTTCCACAACAGAATACTAATGAACCTCAATCTAGTTTTGGAAAAGCTCTAAAGTTTGGCCGTCAAAACGCACAGCCGGTAATGCAGCAATTCTCACAAGGGGCTCTAATTGGCGAGAAGTTCGCTCGACAAGCTCGGGTGGTCCCCGGCACAGCTAAGATAGCTGGTGATAGCACTCAGAATGACACCGTGGATGCAAAGTTAAGCCCTGGCGAGATAATAATTCCTCGCACAATAGCACAAGACCAAAACGCGCCACAAAAAGCTGCTAATTTTGTGGCTAAAGTTAAAGCCAAAAAAGGCAGAGGATTACGATAATGAAACCTTTCCAGATGCCCTGGCATGAATTTAAAAAAGTAGCCGAAGACGACAAAAGCGCTACTTTAGCCCACCCAAAAGGGCATCAGTTTAAAATTGCTAAATCGTCTTTGACGCCCAAACTTCGCGAACAGCTGGCCGCGATCCCAATGCAGAAAATGGCTAAGGGTGGACGCGTAATAGGATACTCAGGGGAAGGGGCGGAACCACAAGACCAACAAGTGTCAGCGCAAGATAGTGGGGATGCCACGCAGCCAATCACTCCAGACGCCTCCCAGGCTTCTTCTAGCCACAATACCAATATTTACATAACCCCCGGTCCTGCCCAGCCTCAAGCACAAGTGCAACCCCAAACCGTTCAAGCCGCTCAGCCTGCACCGGCCCAGTCTACAATGGCTAACCCCATACCATCTGGTCAGCAAAACTTTCTTCCAAGCGTTCCCGGAGACACCTACGGTATTCAGTCTCAGGGAGCCACTATTAATCAAGCGGGCAATTTGGCTGGTAAGGGCTTGGCGGGTGAAGCTGCGGCCCAGGGAGCGATTGGACAAGCAAATGTTCAAAGTTTAAATCAAGGGATTCAAGAACAGGCTAATAACTTAGACCAATTCTTGACTAGGACCACGACGGTGGACCAGCAGCGTTCTCAGATGATTGCCGATGCAGCTGCTCAGCATATTACCCCTAAAGACATCTTTACCGGCAGCACTCCCAATCAAATTAAAACTGGCCTAGGAATTTTATTGGGTGGAATAGCGGGTGGTGGAAAAAGTAATATAGTCATGGATCAGATTCAGCACAGCATCGATCGAGATCTGGACGCTCAGAAAGCCGAAGCTTCAAATCGGACTAATTTAATCTCGCACCTAAATCAACAATACGGAGACCAAATAGCCGCTGCACAAATGGCCAAAGTATTTCAGATGGACCACGTTAATATGATGCTCCAGCAAGATGCTGCCAAATATGCTGGAACAGTGGCGGGAGCGAAAGCTCAGCAAGCTCAAGCTGACTGGGCGATTCGTTTGGCTCCTGAAGTTCAGAAAGCTAAGTTGCTAGAGTCTAGTGTAACGGGTAATCTACCAAGTTATAATGAGTCTACGGGCACCTTCGGTCCGACAGCTCAAACTGGCACACAATCCGGTCAACCACAGCCCGCACAACCGTTATCTGCCGATCAACGCTTTAAGAATGCCTCAATGGCTGTTAGGAACTATGCAGCATTGGGGTTTATACCGGGAGACCAGGTAAAGACTGTCAATGATGAGTTGTCTAGGGTCGGTAAGGTAGAGGCTCTTAGAGAACAAATGCAAGGGTCTTTTAATGATCTGTCTCAACGCGCTTTTGCTGGACGAGGATTAAGCCCTCAATACCGAGCCGCAGCCATTCAACCCTATGCAGGACAGCTAGCCAAGTTGGCTGAAGGTCGATTTAACATGCAGGAAGCTCAGCAACAAGTGAATGCGTTGATGCCTAATGTGGGAAAAGCTAAAGCCACTCTAGCCGAATCACAAAAAGGCCTCACGAATATGTTCGACGATTTAGGAAAAAGCTCGGTGCTTAATGGGCTGGGTATTGATATTCGACCAAAGGGGACGGCGGGGCAGATGTCTGCGCCTGCTCAGGCCGTAGGAATGTCCTCTCCCAGCACTCAATCTTCCGGACAACCTCAGCTTACTCCAGTAGAGCAAGCTGCTCTTAAACAAGCCCAAGCTAATCCAAACGACCCCAGAGCAGCTCAGTTTGTACAGATGTTAAAGAGAAAATATGGAATTCAATAATGGACGCTTTAGACCAAGCTTTGCTAGAGAATTCTGACCCTCTTAATTTACAAGGCACCCCTCAACCTGAATCCACACCTGATGCTGCATCAACGCCTCAAGCTGATCCGCTGGATATGGGACTGCAGAGTTTGCAGAAAGAGGAGCAAACGGCCCAATATGGAACCCCATTGCAGCAAGCGCAAGGAGCCGCTGAATCGGCTGCTAGCACCCTTACGGGCGGATTATCTACCGGTTTCGAACGGCTAATCGGAGTACCCGCCGAAGATATTAGAAAACGAGCCGAAGAATTAAATCCCATTATAAAAATGACCACTGACACCGCAGCTCTTTTAGGATCCGGTTATGTGGGAGCGCCTATTGCTGGCGCTTTGGAAGGCGCAGGAATTGCAGGAGAGGCCGCCGCCGAAGCTCTCGGACTAGGTAAGGTTGGGATTGGTTCTGCAGCCGCTAGTGCGGCAGCTCAGAATGCGCTGCTTGGCGCTACAGACGAGGTCAGCAAAGCGTTTGCAAACGACCCTGACCAAACAGTTTCTAGCGCCGCGCAGCATATTGGGTTGAGCGGATTATTTGGAGCAGCGGTTGGTCATCTAGGTCAAGGGACTGAAGCCCTGTGGACAGCTAGCCCCGCCTCAGAGTCTACGAATTCCGTTTTGGAAGCTCTTGCTCGTAAATACAATCATCCCGACTTTGAAGGCTTAACCGCTCCAGCCGCAGAAGGCGGAGCCGCTTCAATAGGACGTCCTGAATTGAACCCAATAGCGCAATCCGGTTTAGCCCCAGATGGCTCATTGGAGTCAGGACTATACAAGCAAATGATGGACAAGGAAGCGCCAAAAGTGGTTAAGGCTGCTGAGGATGCTAATGGGCAGATTTCTCGTTATGCCTTAAAACAGGTGGGAAAAACAGATGCGGACGTAGCAGATATTTCTGAAGCATCTAATGCACAGGCCGGTGGGAAAATTGGTGACACCTTAGTGTCAGAAATGCAAGATAAAATTGATGCACGAGACGCTGCTTATGAACAAGTTAAAGAGCAGATTGGAAATGCTCCGTTTAAACCGGAGACTCCGTGGAAAGACCCTGAGACTGGAAAAGTTAGCCAGCCAGACGTGTTCCTTAAAGATAAATTGCAGACGATGTATGACCAGGATTACGCCATCAACCCATCTACTCCAGCAGCTAAGTTAGTCAAACAAGCAATTCGGGATGTAGATAATATAAAAACCCTAGACGATGTGATGAAGTCTAAATCGAATCTGGCTTCCTGGGATTGGAAAACTCCTGAAGACGTAATGGCAGCGAAAAGCAAAATGTCGCGAATCTATAATGAGTCTTACGAGACGGGGGTAGAACAGCACTTTCAGAACTCTCCTGAAGGGCAAGCTGCAGTGGATTCATGGTATGCTGCTAAAGGTGAGCACGGTAACTTGATGGACACTCTGGGCATGCTTAAGCAGCAGCTCAAAGTATCTGGGGATAGCCCTAAAACTATTCTGGATAATGTGTCACGAATGGCAGAGGACCAACCCGAATTGTTTGCTCAACGAATGGCCCCCACCGATCGAGCTAATTTCACACAATTATTGCAGAGAGAGTTTCCACAAACTGCCGAAGCTGTTAAAGAGCGCATGATAACCAATCTCCTTCTAAAACCCTCCACGCCAGCAAGATTGTTGAAGCCGGGTGAGGTGGTGAGTAGCGGGACAATCTCCAAAAAGATGGCTGCCTTAACTCCGGAAGTTCGTAACTTTATATTAACTCCCGCTCAACAGCAAGAGCTGGGGTGGGCTGGTCAGGCTTCTGGGGTATTAAACTACAAAGGTAGCCCTTTTAAAGCCGGTAAGGGGCTAATGGCTGTTCTAAGCCACATGCCAGCTCAGCTCACCGGTGCCCTTGGATGGTTGTTGGGTAAAAATCCGGTCACCGGGTACGCCTTAGGGGAGACGATGCGTCTTCTAAGCACTAAGGTTCCCGATGCTGTTAGAATCGGATTATTGAAGTTTTTTGGCACTCCCGCAGCTGTGGATTCGGCAGCATTCCGTAAAATGGTTATGTTTGCTGAGCAAGCTTCTAAAGGCGATGGGGCGTTGGTCAAAAGCGTAAAGAATGTTTTCGACAAGGGGTCTAAGGCTGTTATACCAGAGCTGTCTGATAATGAGCGGGGTAAGTTAGATAAGCGGATTCAGGATTTGCAGCTAAATCCGCAGCAACTTATGGATAACTCGGATACCACTTTAGCTCACTATCTCCCAGATTCTCAACAGTCACTGTCGAAAACGTTAACAGCTGCTGCGACCTATCTGAACTCAATACGTCCGCAAGTTGTTAAATCCGGGCCACTAGACCGTGGAGAAGTTAGTAAGGCTGCACAAGAGCAATTCAACCGTCAGTTGGACATAGCCAATAACCCAGCACGAGTTATAGAGCATTTAAAGCAGGGCACACTTCAACAGCAGGACTTAAATACAGTAAATGCCATCTATCCCAGCGCTCTTCCGCGTATGGGACGTGAACTTATGGACCAAGTCACTAAACGAACGGCTAAAGAGGAAGAAATTCCGTACCGTGTGCGATCTGGAATCTCACAAATACTAGGGCAACCCCTAGATTCTACCTTATCCCCATCGTCCATAAACGTGGCTCAGGCAGTGTTTGCTCGTTCCTCATCGCAGCAATTACAGCAGGCTAATACTCCTAGCAGAGGCACTCCTAAAAAGCTTGGTAAAACCAACATGTTAGACATGACACCTAGCCAGGCCAGCATGACTCGCGAGCTACAGCGCCGTTAGTCTTGGCCTTTTACAGAGCAACAACTGCTCAGGCTTAGGTCTACAAGCCTTTTGCCCATAAGGAGCCTCCATGAGCGGACGCAAGAATTTTCTTCCTCCATACCCTACACTTTCAGCTGCTAGCATGGCCGTTGAACAAATCTCGTTAATTACAGCTATAACCGAGCTTGATAATATATCAATGCAAGCCAATTTTACAGGCACTCCAGCAGGAACCCTAACAATTGAGGGGAGTCTGGACGAAACTACGTGGAATGCGATAATCACGCTTCCAATTTCCGTAGCTGGGTCTGAGCTTTTTGACATGAATCTCCTATCCTTTCCGTATATTCGATCTCACTTTGTTCCTAGTACAGGTTCAGTAGGTTCTCTAACTGTACTGGTCAGTGGAAAGATGGTGTAAGTTATGGGTTATCTTAGATATCCATCCAGTGGCTCTGGTATACCGGTAAATACGCCCGGTACTAATAATATTGCGATTGGCAGTTCTTCACTAAGCGCTGTGACCACAGGAGCTAGCAATATCTTTATAGGCTCTGGGGCGGGTGCTCTCACATCTACTGGTAGTGATAATGTTGGTATCGGTGTTGGTGCATTATTTCAGAATGGTACGGGTTTTGAGAATGTCGGCATAGGTTCGAATGCTTTAAGATACAATACAATTGGTACTTATAACGTTGCGGTTGGTTTTAAAGCGATGCAGGCCAATACGACTGGTATTCAGAATACTGCTTTAGGTTTTGAAGCGTTATGGAACAATACAACCGGTAACAGCAACGTTGCGATAGGCTCGGCGTTACTTTCTAATACAACGGGCTATGCGAATATCGGTATCGGTTTTCTAGCTTTAGGTTTAAATACCACTGGGCCAGGTCATACAGCTATAGGTTACGGTGCACTTTACAATACCAATGCTCCAAGTCCTAACGTTGCTATTGGATATGAGACCTTATACTCAAACACAACTGGTGGTGCTAATACTGCATTAAACTATCAAGCACTATACTCCACAACGACGGGTACAGATAACCAGGCGATTGGATATCAATCACTTTTAAGCAACACCACAGGAACCAGCAACATTGCAATAGGTACTTGGGCGCTTCACTTCAACACAACTGGCGGTAGTAACGTCGCTATAGGACAAGGTGCTTTACAGTCAAGTACGACGAGTTCGTCAAGTATCGCTATTGGAAATAATGCGTTAAACACAGCCACTACTGGAGGTCCCAATATAGCCATTGGTACAGCAGCTCTAACTAATCTCACTACCGGTTCTCACAACACAGCAGTTGGGACCAATGTATTGTTGAATAACATTGATGGCAGTTGGAATCAGGCATTTGGTGATAATGCTCTTGCTGCCAATACCCATGGGAATTATAACGTTGCAGTAGGTTATGTATCTTTAACCAATAACACTACAGGAGTTTTAAATGTTGCTTTTGGCAATTACTCTTTGAATGCTAATACGACCGGTACAGGCAACACAGCTATAGGACATGGGGCATTATACTTAAATAATGTAGGAACGGGTAACATAGCTTTAGGTTATACCGCTGGATATAACGAAACAGGATCTAATCAATTTTATGTTAATAACGTAGTGCAGTCTGGTATAGCTGGTGATAGAGCCTACTCTTTAATGTGGGGAACTCTAGCCACTGGTCCTGGCACAGTATCTGGGCAGCAGTTAACAATAAACGGTGTTGTAACACTAGGGTCTGCGAGCGCTACTCCCCAACATGCAATCAATACTGCAACCGCCGCTGCTGCATCGGGTGTTGGCACTATAACAAATCTGCCTGCGGGTTACAGTGGAAATCCTACGGGGTATATCCAGTGCACAATTAATGGCGGAACTCACGTAATCCCCTACTGGTAAGAGGTTTTCATGCGTGTAAATAATATGCAATTCGTGAGCGCCCAGCCCATGAATATCAGCTTTTTCAGTCAGCCCATACAACTTAATCAAGTCCTAGGCTTCAGCATCCAGGCTCAAATTACTGGCACTCCGACCGGCACAATCTTCCTTCAGGCTTCCACAGACTCCAACACTCCCCTAGCCACATTAGCTCCCGATAGCCCGACCCTGCCCACGAATTGGGATACTGTGGTTGATTCCCCGTTCAGTGTAACGGAAGCTGGTACTTGCACATGGAACCACCAGCAAACCATGTTTAATTGGGTTCGAATCGGTTACACGGACTTGTCCAGCGGCGCTAGTACTGCTACCGTAAGCGCTAGGATTAACACCAAGGGGTTTTAAATGTGGTACGTGTCTAAGATATCCAATGCGACCCACAATGTGGAAATTTGCCGTCATAGCGGAGAAAAGGTGGGCTTTGTAGTACCAGCCGAATTCCAATCCCACGACAAAAAGCTTAAATACATCGCCAGCCAAATGGATGTTCAGGAGGTGCGCTTAAGCCACACTGTTGCAGTGCCTACACTACGATTTAAAGGTCTTATAGCGGGGCTAATCATTGAATCGGCAGCTCTCGTATCAATTGTTATTTGGAGGCTATTTTAATGAGTACCCAGTATCGGGATCTGCCTGCTTACGGCTTCTATACCTGGAAGGCTCCCGTAGACACACTAGCCCAACTCCCCACTACCAATAATTCTGATGGTGATGTCAGAGTTGTTACAGCAACTGATATGATTTATGTATGGGACGCGGCTACCAGTACATGGAACGTGCTATTGAGTCCTCCTACTGGAGTGTCCAGTCTCAATGGTGAAACTGGTGCATTAACACTAACTGCAGGGACAGGAATTTCAATTACTACTCCCACGGCCAGCACAATTCAGATAAGTTCTAGTAACACACTTTCATTTATTGATAGTTTGGTGAATATCTCTGGGAATGTTAGCTTAGTTAACGATACTGCAACACCGGGTGCAACAAGCTATTACGGAACTAACAGCTCTTCAGTGTTAGGCTATTATTCCCTACCATCCGCTTTGAATGGTGTTTATTTGAGGCTTGACGGTACTAACTCTCCCTCCGCCGCCGTTGATTGGGGCAACCAAAATTTATCAGACATTAACACGTTGAGCGTTAACACAAGCGGAACAATTGGCACTAATACTAGCGCGGGCGGAGGAACCCATACTGGTACACTGACTGTAGCTGGTATGACTCTTGGGTTCTTGACATCGTCTACTGATTATGTGTCTTCATCGGAGAATTTATCCGCACTCTCTGGACGATCCTTATATTTTACCACCTACCCAAACGCATTCTTAGGGATTCCCGCAAGTGGGGTAGCTGCTGGGTCAGTAACTGTGACACCGGGTTATTCAAATATATCAACCCTAGCTCCTCAGATCTCAATCACTGGTGCAGTTAACTATGGCTCGGGTCAGGCGGGAACAATCGCCATACAGGCCGGTCGCAATCTAAGCGCTGGGGGTGGGAATGGGGGTCTAGTTCAAATTACGCCTGGTCGTAGCCAGAATAGCCCTGGTCCAACGAATTCCGGTCAAGTAATTATATATTCCAACGGAGTGAACGGGATAAACTACGGTTCGCAATATGCAGCTATTACAGTAGACGGCTATGCGAATACGATTCTTGGCCCTGTAGGATCTGCCCAAGATATACTACTACCCACAGGAGCGATATCTGGATTTTTATACCTTAAAAGTATGAACGGAGTTCCGTCTGGAACACCATCAGCAATATACACTGGGTCGTTGCCTTTCACCTACGATGCGACGGATAACGTCTTATACGCGTATCGCGGAAGCTCTTGGACAGCCATTACCTCCGCTCCCGGCACGTTTGTCACATCTGTTGGATTAAGCCTACCTGCATCTGTATTCTCAGTGACAAACAGCCCGGTTACGACCAATGGTACCTTAACCGGCTCCTTCCAGACTCAAATTGCCAATACAGTCTTTGCGGGTCCAAGCAGCGGGTCAGCAGCGACGCCCACTTTCAGAGCTTTAACAACCACAGACGTACCAGACCTTTCAGGAACCTATGTTACACAATCCGAAGTTGGCGCAGCTAGTGGTGTGTGCCCATTAAACGCCTCGAGTAAAATCCCCGCAACCTACCTTCCCAATAACATTTTAGAATATCAAGGAGTCTGGAATCCCTCCACTAACACCCCGGCTTTATCTGATAGTTCGGGGACAGCAGGTAATGTGTATTGGGTCTCAACAGCTTACGCGGGACCTATTCCCGGACTTTCTAACTCCTCAATGGTCAACTTTCAAGTAGGTGACTTGGTACTGTATAATGGCACCCAGTGGGAATTAACTACCCCAGCAGTGGGTGTACAGAGTGTTAATGGGTCTCAAGGTGTTGTAACGGTAAACGCCATTAATCAGCTCACCGGAGACGTGACAGCCGGTCCAGCCAGTGGGTCCCAGTCTCAAGTAGCAACTCTCACTACAGTTAACTCTAACACCGGCTCTTTCGGTTCTAGCACGGCTATACCGAACTTTACTGTTAATGCTAAGGGATTAATCACAGCAGCTGGCACAAGTGCGGTTGTGGCTCCTGCGGGAACTCTGTCAGGTACGACTTTAAACTCCACCATAGTTTCATCGTCTCTTACCAGTGTTGGTACTATTTCAACTGGTATCTGGAACGGTACTACAATAGCTGTCGCTAATGGTGGAACAGGCAAAACCACGGCCTTTACAA
>Ga0224559_1000086_pt1 | contig 53188 bp, 46 predicted proteins | sample 714S33034metaG_FD_180676 | JGI IMG/M metagenome (GOLD analysis project Ga0224559, IMG submission 180676) | Peat soil microbial communities from Stordalen Mire, Sweden - 717 S3 30-34 | ecosystem: Environmental > Terrestrial > Soil > Wetlands > Peat | place: Sweden: Norrbotten County, Stordalen... | reverse complement strand
GCAACATTGTACCTTAAATTATCTGAATTATAATTTAAGATGAGCCTATAGGTGTTTTCTTATTCTCTTTAATGCATAAGTCCCAATTGTTTCAGTACTTCCTATTGTTCAAATTAACACTAAATTCTTTATAATCCGCGTCTCATCGACAAGCGCATTAAGGAAATCTTATATCGGCAATTAGGTACTCAACTAAACGTTTTAATTTTTAACCTATCTATGAATAATATTTTCAGTGTATATATCAATAAATATTTTTTTATAGAATAATTAGATAATTGCTATTTAACCACTCTAATATATGTATAAAGAATAGCCACCATATATCAGTAAATATATAGTAAATATGTGTTTTGGATACTTTGATTGATTACACTAATGTATAAAGCATTTTTTTTAAATAATGCACTGCTTCAGCAAATAAACTACTCTAAAAATACTAAAAGTTAAAGCATAAGATAAATTTCAGGATTGTGCAAATAAACCGAAGAATAAAGTTTTTTTATGCATTATAAATTGAATACTTCTTTTAAATTTGTATATTACAACTAACATCGTGAACAGATATTACTTCAAAGAAAAAAAATTACTTAAACATAACATTTTGGAAGAATGGAGGTATATCGACGATAATAAATTTTAAAGGCAACAGCCCGAAAATCTCAAAGACCGCTTTTATTGCAGATTCTGCGGATGTGATTGGAGATGTTGAGATTGGAGATTTTTCAAGCGTATGGTTTAATGCCGTGATTCGAGGAGATCGAAATAGCATAAAGGTTGGAAATCGAACAAACATCCAAGATAATGTAGTAATTCATGTGGACTCCATTAATGGGGTTCAGGTTGAGGATGATGTGAGTGTGGGGCATGGAGCTGTGCTTTACGGTTGCAAAATCTGGAACAATGTGCTAATCGGAATGAATTCTACAGTTTTAAATGGAGCTGAGATAGGGAAAGATTCCATAGTCGGTGCAAACTCACTGATTTCTGCAGGAAAGAAATTTCTTGAAAGCAGCCTGATTATTGGAGTTCCGGGGAAGGTAAAGAGAAAAACAGAAGAGGAAGAAATTAAAAACATCGCAAAAAACGCGACAGAGTACGTAAAATCAGTAATAGAATACAGCGAGGAAGTGAGATTGAAAAAAATGATTTAAAACTATAGTCAGTATTGTTCATATTATTTTCCAGTTTCAGTCCCTTAAATATCGATGAGTCCACTTTTGTATACACCAATATACTATTTATTTAAGGTTTTGATGAAATTTGAATTTCAATAAATTAGATTATTTTAGTAAATAATATCATTTTTTATTATATAAAACAAAAATATATCAATATATATATTAAGTTCATGTTTTATTTTTATCCGCTGTAAGATAATAAACAAACATATTCAAACAAAGTAGAATTTGAAAGTGGATGGGAAAATAAGACAATATGCAAACTTAGTATTAATAACGTGCTTACAAAACCAGTCTATATAATTGCCAAAAATTGGGCCAAATGCAGAAATTGGTGAGAAAGAGTTGGACAGAATCCCTGCAAAATAAATTAAATGTAAATTGAAATCCCTAAAGTCTGCACAATCTACAGAAGAGTGTTTGCTATTAAATCATTATACAGAATGATAAATAATATTTAACCAAGAACTTCATCTAAAAAAATTAATATCAAGTACTTTTATGTGCGAATATTTTTACTGCTAAAAAACATACATGTATAATTTCAGAAAAAATATTTCCCGATTTTCCAAAAAAGACCCAAAATCGTGGATGGAGAAAAGTTTAAATTTAATATATTTGTGCCTCTAATTGATGAGTGGTGAATAAGAAGGTTAAGATAGTACTGAAGTGTTTGATGTAAATCTATGGAGCAAAACGTTGAGGAGAGATTTTAACAAAGTACTGACAATATCAATTGGATTTAATTTTATACAACAAGTACGTAAGTACTAATTGGATCATAACAAATGGATGAATCTACGAATAAGGATATAAAAAAAGCACTCTTGGATAGATGCGAAAGTATGGATATTCCCTTAGTCGGGGTTGCTAGTGTAGATCAATGGAAAATCCCTCCTTTCCTGCCATGGGTGCCCAAAGAATTCCATCCTCAATCTATATATCCTGAGGCAAAATCAGTGATAGTTATTGGATTGCCGATCTCCTTACCGGTTTTAGAGACATCTCCCTCGATATATTACCGTGAACTATACACTACAGTAAATATGCTCTTAGATCAATATACATATCGTCTTGCTAACTTCCTAAACTATGACGGAAAAGCTTCTATTTTCGTACCAAGAGATGGATATGGAAGCATTCAAGTACTCGTGGAAAATCCCATTGCATTTTTTTCCCACAGGCATGCCGCATTGCTCGCTGGGCTTGGAACGTTTGGTGTAAATAATATGATACTCACACCAGAGTATGGCCCAAGGGTCCGTTTCGGTTCGATTCTATCCTCAGCTGATCTCCATCCTGATCAGATATTTGAAAACCAGCTCTGCAACCACTGTATGCGTTGTGTGGAAATGTGCCCATCAAATTCTATTAACAGAGAGGATTACCCAAAGGGCCTAACAGATAAAAAAACCTGTTCCACCTATAGTGCTGAATTAAACAAGCATTATGTTTCACCCTGCGGTATATGCATCAAGGTCTGCCCAATAGGAAATGATAGGACGCTATATCAGAGAAATAATGATAAAATATATGTGGATCAGGATCGGTTTGCCAGTTATCATAAATCCTGGAAGCATGTTAGGACTTATGGCGGAAAAGCTCTATTATGACTTGGTCACTTTTCCTTTAAAAATTATGCACTTGGAATATAAAATCAATGACAATATACTGTGTGGCTAAACTTGTGATTTATATATTAAAAGGTTTAATGCTATTGAATTCTCAGTTCAACTGCTTAACCCATATCTTTTCTATATCTATCCCGAAATGCAATTTTATCCTTAATGTTTGATACCTTTGAACAAAAAACATGCGATTCGATCAAGTCAAATAATATCACAATAGAAACATATCTATAGCTCATACTATGCAAAAACCGAAGGGAAATCAAAAAAGATAGCAAATATGGCACAATGAAAAGAAACTATGTTAAATCCTTCAGATTTCTATTCCACTTATTTTTCTTCTAGGATTTTTTCTACTGCATTCACAAAATACTCAAAATTCTTCTGCCATTCCATGTTGTTTTCAAGCAGTTCCAGGAGAACTGTGCCCTTATCTTCCTTTTTTGCGACTTTCCGCTCTATCGGAAGCCTTGCAAGGAAAGGAATGTTGAAATTCTTTGAGGCTTTTTCGACACTACCAGTTTCGAACACTTCTATTGATTTGACGCAGTGAGGGCGGATCAGACCAGGCATGTTGTCGACGAGCTCTATAATAGGCACCTTGAGTTTCTCAGAAAATCTGATTGATTTACGGACGCTAGTGAGAGCTACGTCCTGAGGAGTTGTAACAAGTATTGAACCATCACAATTGGGAATCAGCTAAGCTATGCTCAGGGATTCATCTCCTGTACCTGAAGGCAGATCTATAATCAGAAAGTCAAGGTCTTCCCCAGCTAGCATCTTCCACGAACTCTTGGATAATCCCTATTTTTGCAGGTCCCTTCCAGATGATGGGGGATCTTTATTTTCGAGCAGAAAAACGATAGACATCCCCGAAAGATTGGGACGGACCTTAATTGGCAGTATACCTTTTTCATTAACAGCTAGTCTCTCAGATTCCAACCCAAAAATTGTGGGAATAGTTGGGCCATGGATATCACAGTCTAGAAGTCCCACTTTATATCCACGCAGAGCCAGTCCAATGGCTCTATTTTCGGCAAGTGTGCTTTTTCCTACCCCTGATTTCCCACTCATTATCATTATCTTACGCTTGATGCGCCTAAAGTTAACTATAATTTTAGATACTTGGGGCTTTTTGGATAAGCTTTCCAGTGGTTGAATCCGATCTGTTATTTTAATCATCTGTTTAAAATTTCCGTTTTTTCCCGTCATTTACCTCTCTGATGCAAAGAATCTACATTAATATCAGTACCTTTAGAGCCTGTCTTAATATTTATTATCAATCACTTAAAGTTTGATACAAGCTGGTCTCTTAATCATTATAGAACTCCCAGTAAATGCAAAAAAGTATTGAAAACACATAGATAAAATCTGTAAGTTCACTTGATTATAATCGTGAAAATGAAACAGCGATTTATAATAGAATTGTAGATATAAATGCAAGTTGAGCTGGAGATTAACTTACTTGTTTAAAATTAATTAGATATGCGTTTATCTATATTTTTAAGTTTGTGATTTAGTACTAGTAAGTAAACTGGCAATGAAAAGTTTAAGTTGAGAATATACATGTACTTTACTTTAAAACCCATGCATCAGTGAAAACAATACAGACAGGAACTTTGTTTGTATAATTATTGACCTTTCATTTTTGTATAATGAAATAAAAGGATATATAGTTATCATCTTCTCTACATAAATATTTAATATGCTGTTCCCATTACTCCAATGGAAATTATGCTGTATCTGCCTTATCTAAAAAAATGCATAAAGTTAGAGGTCCTAAAACACGATAGTGAGCCTACCCCTAGTAGTTATATTTTTTTGTAGATGTATTGTGCCTCGCTTTCAGTACATTTATAAACACTTAAATCTAATGCGGGGTGCAATATGAATTTATTATATTAGCTGTAGCTATTATGTAATCCACCTATAAAATCATTTTAGGATTCTAAGCAGCTGAACTTAGAAATCAATAGCATTAAGCCATCATCAATCTAAAATATGAATCTAAACCACAATACTAATGTATTTGATTTTATACCTCAATTACTTAGGTCCTAGTCCTTTAATAATGATAGATTCTCAGCCATAGGATCCTACAAATCAAGTTCATCTTTAAAAAATTTACCTTCAAATATTGCGCGAAACATATCTTTTCTATCTTTAGCCTTTATCGTAATTAAGCGGGTAGTCCCACCCCACCTCCTTCTATGAACAGTCTTGTTTGGATCAATGACTGCATTTCTAGCGCACATATAGCATTTTTGGTCTCGTATATCCATCTCTATCCCTGGACACAGGTGATTATATATACAAATTAACCTGTTTTAGCTACAGAATAGTAATTTAACGTTTTTAGAATTGATAGTAAGATAAGCTTATGCCTATCCTAAAATAACAACATAAAGTCATAAAGTTCATTTTTCTGTGCATACACCTTTTTTTATACATCTTGTTCTTTAGCATTATAAGTGCAGATTACTATCCCTCTTCTTTCTTCTGTTTATTGAAAGGATTTCAAGAGACACATTTCAGGTGAGATTTAGCTACAGCAATTGAATAGCCTTTCCAACTTCCAAATACTTCTCAAGCGCACCTTTTTCGAAGGGAAACTCACGGAACTGAGACTTTGATAACTTGAGTTCTTCATATTTAGTTTGGAGATTTCGGAGTTTATAACTGTTTTTACTAGCTTTTCTGAAATCGGTTATCTCATAACGTTTAACACCAAATTGAAGAAAAGCTTCTTCTTCGATTACAAGATTTAAAAACAAAGTAATTAGATGGCGAATTAAATCTACCTGATCGAAAAGATAATCTTTTATGAGTACGAAGATATTAACCATTGACTCTATATCCTTTTTTGTGGTAAAAGAAAAAGGAGAACATCTGCAGAAAGCGGTTTAAGATAAATATAGATATCCGAGCAGTTTGTTGAATCAACTTTGTTGCCTGATATTAATCATTCTTTGTTCTGATGATATCATCAAAATTTATATAAATTTGACAACTAAATGTACTGTAACAAAGATTTAATGAATCAAAGAAATATAATTTCCCAGCAGAAAGTTTTCTCTGCAGAGTAAAGTATTATATCTATTTTTGTAGTTATTTCTCATCATTAATATCTAACACACATAAAGAGGCTGAAAATGAAAAAAGCGAGATATGATAAAGCAAGTAGAGGTTATACCTTCATAAAGGCTTTAGGCATCACTTTACTGGCGTTTTTTATTCTAGTGAATATCGCCGGAGCGGTATCAATAGCAGACATTTCGAACTCCAGCAGTAACAATGCCTCTAATTTAAATAAGTCTAATGAAGCAATAAAAGCATATGACAAAGCAAGCAACTCTGATGAAGCACTAAAAGCGCTTGACAATGCAATTGAAATTAATCCACATGATTCAAATGTTTGGATCTATAAAGGAAACGTTCTTTCTGACTTAAATAAATTAGATGAAGCACTAAAAGCATATGACAAAGCAATTGAAATTGATCCGCAGAATTCAGACGCTTGGTACAATAAAGGAAGGGTTCTATATGATCTAAATAAATCTGATGAAGCAATAAAAGCATATGACAAAGCAATTGAAATTAACTCACATTATTCAGAAGCTTGGGAGGGAAAAGGAGTTGCTTTTGATAGTTTAAACAAGACTGAAGAAGCAATAAATGCATATAACAAAGCAATTGAAGTTAACCCGCGTAATTCAAAAGCTTGGAAAAACAAGGGAATTGCTCTGGATAATTTAAATAAATCCGAAGAAGCACTAAAAGCATATGACAAAGCAATCGGAATTGATCCACAGAATTCAAAAGCTTGGTACAATAAAGGAAGGGTTCTAGCTAAATTCGGTAAATTAGATGAAGCAATAAATGCATATAACAAAGCAATCGAAATTGATCCACATAATTCAGAAACTTGGTACAATAAAGGAATTGCTCTATATAAATTAAATAAATCCGATGAAGCGATAAAAGCATTTGACAAAGCGATTGAAATTAACCCGCAGGATTTAAAAGCTTTAAACGGCAAAGGTTATGCTCTGTATAAGTTAAATAAATCCGATGAAGCAATAAAAGCATTTGACAAAGCAATTGAAATTAATCTCTAAAATTCAATTGCTTTGTACAATAAAGCAGTTACTCTGAATAGATTAAATAAATCTAATTTGTAGGTTGAATATTTTACTTAATTTTCATTCATTTTTGCTCCTTCACGAGGTTAATATAGCAACTTTTTTGTTTTCTAACATAACACCATTTTTAATCAAAACAATTAGGTAAAAATGTACTAGTTTTCTAAGCTATCCTACATCTAGAGAACCAAAATCTACATCACACCGAAAATTGGATTAAGAGAAAAAGTATATGGTTTGATGGAAACAGCATTAATTTAATATTAATTATCTTTAACGGAAGTTTCCGATATTCATTATTCTATATGCCGAGAGCATAATCTTAAACCTGTATATTCATCTATTATCACGCCGCTAAAAATGTTGGGTCTAGGTGGATTTATTATATTGCAATCCAATAAAAGAGGGATATATAAAATAGTTGAAATAGTTTATGGAAATTATACTTATGATGTACTGGATAACCTTATTCATAATGACCCTGATTACACGAAATACGAATCTTTTGAGCCTAACACTTCCAAATCCCACTAATCACTTCCTCTTTTTATTGTTGCATCCTGTATAGAAAATTGCTTGCTACGAAAGATTAAAATAGATCCAAAGTGAATTTATTGATTTTACCTATGCTTTCTTAATACTTTTTTTGCATTTACTGGTCCAGGCAATCAATAGCAATTTGTACATTCCCATAAGCTCTGGAATGATCTTGTTCTTAAAAACATACGGAAGATACAGCGGAGCAAAACAAAAAAATTAAAGACTACTGATTCTTGCATATTTATATATGGTAAATTATGAATTATTTTGCATATAAATTTTTAATCTTGATGTAAAATTTACTTGTTTAAGTTTACATAGACAAATACTCAAAAATAATTTGGAGGGGATATCTATTGAAAAAAATACTAAATACTTCAATACTTGGAGTTGTGAAATTTTTTGTTGTGATCTGTCTAGTGACGGTAGCAATTGCCGCATTGCCTTTGACCCTTGCTACACCAATACATGAAACAACAAAATACCAAGATCCTCAATGGTCAACAGCGTGTATATCAGATATGACACAAGTGGATAATGATATGAAATCTCTAACTACTGCGGCAAAAAACTATGATTTCACGTCAGCTTCTACGTATGCACCTATTTTGTATACAGATAGTCAGAAAGCTATAGAAGATAGTGATTTGTACAATGTATCACCTTATTTACAAAGTTCAAAGGACGAATATCTGTTAGCAATGGCACAGGCTAATAGGGTAGCAGTTTATGCTAATTCTGGAGTCGAAGAATATAATAATGGAAATTTGGAAGCCATAAACACTGACTTGAAACACGCAATTGAATGTGTTAAGTCCTACAATGAACATATCAAAAAAGCAGTTAAACTATCGAATGATTATAAATCTAAGAAAAATTAACCAACTTACTGGGATTTGAGATAGCTGAATCGTCTTTATGGAGAGAAAATCAATACCCTAGACATACTGTTTTCTCTTAATACGAAGCAATTCAGATGAATGAATAATTTTCGATAAACCCCTAAATTTCTTCATGTGCTTATGAGTAGTATATAAATGCTCATGAAAATCAGTGGTTTATCGAAATTTTGCTATGGTAAGCTTGCGAATTAATCACATTTATAAAGAATGATAGATTATATTACGATTTTGATGTAAATTCAAAGTCAAATTTTTAAGTACTGTGCTTAGTTTTATTTTCACAATGTGGAATTTTGTATCAACTCACTTTTAGAGATTTATAGTTTTACAGAAAATTATGCATGCTGCACATTATGGCAGTGTACTGAAAGTTCTTCAACAACAGTCATCGAATTTGATGCATTTTCTGCAAATAGTGCACTCTAACTCAAATGTGTATATCATGCCACTTTTTCAGTTTACACTTCTATTTATTTTGGCCTATCCTCTCTATCGATATGAAAAATAACAAATCCTCCTGGACATACTTTTGACCAATATAGTTCTTTGTCAATCTCACGAAAAATTATGCTGCCAGATTTTAGCCACTTTTTAACACTGGAATACGTTAGTCCTCCTGGTACCTCACCTTTAATTGTAGCTTAGTCAGACAGTACTTTGATTGCATTGTCATCCATATACATTTAATCAACTCTAATTGTATTACATCATTCAGTACAATTTTGTCATTATAGCATCAAGCTTTATTTGAAGTATGTTCTTTTCTTTTATTCCAAAAACACGCATAATTCTATTGATCATAGTTTTACAAGGCCAGCACACAATTTTCAACCTTTTAGCCTTCATTGAATATTTTCAACCTATTTACCCAAAGCTTCATTTAAGATGATAACCAGAAATGTATACCATTTCACCAAAACAGATAGCAAGAAAGTGGATCTTTTTTGAAAACGTCTGCAAAAAGTGGACGTTAGTTAATATATATGCAAGTTTCCTGAATCAAAGAAAAATTGTAACCTTATGAAGGCTACCTAAATATTCACTATCAAATTTTAACTTAAAAGCATATGTTCAAACAGAATAAGCATACCCAAAAAAATTATAACAAAATCTATTTTTTAGAATGCATGTTTGAAAAGTATCTCAAATTAAATTTCCAAAAGAAAACTAGTCCTGCTATTTTCGAAAATAACTGATCTTTTTAAAGGCTTTCCTCTGTTTTCATACCAGAAAAATAGGGAAAAATGGCAACTTATTGCTCCAAGTGCTCTAATAACCAATCATTAAGCCAGTTATTCGAAAATTATTCTTGGTCTACAGCAGATCTTCTCAAATATATTTCAGTCTCCATTAAAAACCTATGTACTAAGCTACACGAAATTTATGTAGGCGGATGTCTTAGAAGAAAATGACCTTAATACAACTTTAGCATTTTGGACAAAACTCAGGCACAATATCATCTTTAAACCAAGCATAGTTACCTATATGCTACTATTAATACTATGAAAATTACATCCAAATAAAAACCTGTTGTGAACTACGCAGCCCCATTCCAGATTTTTACATCCAACAGCTTACCTTTACGAAAATAACGAAACGAGAATTACTAAAAGGAGAATTCTTGAATCTGAACCCAACGATCTAAGATCAAAAATACCATAAATAAAAATTCCTCCAGATTATCCCACTTTCTACAGATGTACACAAGAACTTCATCATTTTTTCAATATGACCGTAGCCTAGAAATTAACCTAACTCCAATGAATTAATAGTGGAAAATTAGACAACCAAATTATATATCTATATACATCTACAGAATGTCGGTTAAAAAACTGAAAATCTGTATCAAAATGTTATTATTATTCGGTACTATCATGATCATGGCGTTATCACAAGTAGTATCCTTAAGATAAAAATCCTCATCCGGGCTTAGTTCTACTAAGATGAATTTATTAAAAATTAAAACCACGAATACCTTTAAATACAACATCATTGCAATTTAATTTTTAATGTAAATATTTGAATTTAAATTACATGATATTGTATCCATGAAAAGCATGGAAAATATAAAAAACCTGCTCAAATATTTTTAACCCTGCTTATAACTTGAGATTAATGGAGGTGGGAATATGTTAAGTATAAATCCATCTGTCGAATTTTTTCAAGATGTCAACTTTTATTGTGATGTCTATAAATTTTTGTTTTAGACATTTGATGATTTAATGTCATTGATTTCTCGATTCAACCATATAAGTGTTAGTAATATCTATTCATGAAAGCCGCTGAATGGAAGTGTATCGAAAAATTATGTTATTCATGTTATTATTGTATCAAATTGAGCAAAAGTATGGAATGTATATGAATGGGAAAACAAACATTTGACAGAAGAAAAAATAAATTAGCTATTTTGGTAGTATTTTTTGTAATAATTTCAATGACAATTACTGCAGTAAGTGCCACAGATGAAATCAAACATCCACATCAAGGCGGACACCATCCAAGCAGACATCATCCAAGCAGACACACAATCCAAGCGGACACAATTTCCACAACTGGCATGACCACCACCATCACCACCATCACCACCTCCATGACCACTACTACAATGGTGTTTACTACAAGAACTATGAGTGGGTATATAATCCTGCTACTCTAGTGTGGGATTGGAACCACGTACCAATTTATAGAAAAAGTACAACCCGTAGTAGAAGAAGTACAACCCGTCTTAGAGAAAGTACAACGCGTATCTTATGTCCCAGCACCCATTGCAACAACCCCCATATCGCCTATAACCGAAAAGATGGGGAATACAACTGGAAAGATGGGTGAAACAACCGAAAAGAGAAGTAATATAAATGGAAAGATGGGGAACAAATTATATAACGAACATATAAACGGAAAGATGGCTGGAGAAATTGGTACTGCAACCAAAAAAATGGGGGACATGCCAGGAAAAATAGAGAGCATGACAAATTGACAAATACATTGTTCATACTTGGAGATATAAAGTTATAAAATGTAACATGTAGATAACGAATAGTTATCTAATCAAAGTTTTGGGGGTACCTACCGGTAAGCAATGGGGTATGTTCGCTCCAAAATTTTTCTAATTTCCTATAAAAAATCGCTACCTGATTCAGGAATAATTTATTATTTTCTTAATTTTTGGTTGATTGCAGTTAATTGGCAAGAAATTACTGGTAAATTTTGGTGATCTAAGAAGATATTAAAATGCTCAGAATTCAATGCATTCTCGAGAAGCTATAACAACGCACAAAATAATAATTTTGGATTGTAATCCATTGTAATAAATATGCCACTGTGATTTTTGTCATTTCTATAGGTTGGCATCCCACCAGATTGAAACCTTTAATCAATCTAATAGTAATATTCCAACCTTCGGTGAGGGTTTTATCTTAGCAAAAGGTATATTTTTTTCTAAAATTCGATCAAATCTAATAATATATAGGTATATAATATAAAAATTCGTGGATAATGAACATTATGAAGTTACTAGTAAATTAATTAAGGCCCATAGTTATATTGTATCCAGGATATTAATCATTAAAAAGATAAACCTAAGGATCTGTCTTTATCTTCATCAAACATTGGAAACGTATTCTTTTTTGAGTATTAATCAATTTCTCATATGATTATGGTGTCTATTTTTGATTTTAGTTGAATTCTTTGTTCGATAGCGAGAGATTTTTTGAAGGATAGTATGTAACTGCTAAGTGAATAAATATTGTATATGTTACATAAATATCAAAGATTTTTTGACAAACTCTCATTAAATACAAAAAACATGATGTAATATAGCACTAAAATCAATAAATCACATCACATAGCTAACAACAAAACAAGAATATTAAAAAGAGAAAAAAGATTCCATACGATCTAAAACGAGCGAAATAGGAAAAGTATATTAAAAATTTTGGATATGTGTGTAAAGATAGCTTAAAGCTTAAGTTCCTTAGCTATTTCTTGGAAAGCCTTTCCTTTATCCGTTGTAATGAAAAGTCCATTTTCATGCCTTATAAGCTCTTTCTCGTTTAATACTTCCAGGTACTTCTTTGCAATATTAAAGTTTAAATTTACCTCATATACAATATGAGTTTTCTTTGCTCCATTCATCGTTACTCTTAAAATATCTACTGCAATTTCAGTCCTGCTTCTTCTCTTAATACCGATCCCCCCAAGGTTGGTGAAAATGATTACTAGGTATAGCCCAGTTAGATTACGTATAGAAGTACAAGTATTTTAATCTGTTGAATGGATTCTAAATAGAATTGCCCCCCTTTGAATATAACAATGTCGTTATTATATACAATAGTAAGTTACGATCTTACATAGACAAACACTTAAAATGATATCGTACATTCTATCACAAAAAACGGATTGCATCAGAATAATATACTTCGGGGAAAAATGCCAAAAATCAAAAAAGCTGAGCAAGTTGGTAAAACAGATAAATAAGTACTGATACCTCAGAACAAATATCTAATTATTTATCTGTTTAAAAGCTAACTTTCATATTATGTTAACATGGAGTAATAGTTCTACTTCAACGATTATATTCCAAAATCTATGGTAATAAATACCAAATGTTAGAAGGAATTTTTCGCATAGAGTTATATTTAAATTATACAATATAACTAGATTAGTGAAGGATCAAATGATTTAAAAATTAGATTAATATATTTAATATTTATTAAAGTTTATTAAAATTAAATGAACTCTGAAAGGGGGAGAAGATCAGTGAAAAATGCAAACAACCTTTTTCCAATAGCCTTAGTTTTAGCAATCTTATTTTTTGGATCTTCGATGGTATTAGCAGCTGCTCAATCTGTAGATGGATGGGATTTTAATGGATTAGATATCAATATAAAACCCATTGCAGCTTTCTCTGCAGAGATGACATCTGGAACAGCACCATTAACTGTGTCTTTCACCGATAAAAGCACAGGATCACCAGTTGCGTGGACTTGGAACTTTGGAGATGGGAGTGAGAATTCATATGAGCAGAATCCAACACACACATATACTACAATAGGAAATTATAATGTTACAGCAACAGTGACAGGTAAGTGGGGGGTTAGCGACACAGTAACAAAATTAAATTACATAACCGTTGTGACTTCAAAAGCTCCAACTGCCATGAAAGCTCCTAATGCTGCGTTCTCTGCAAGTGTAACATCTGGAAAAAAGCCATTGAAAGTGTCATTCGTTGATAAAAGCACTGAATCATCGATTTCACGAATTTGGAATTTTGGAGATGGAGCTACTTCCTCATCCCGTAGCCCAACACACACATATTCTAAAGCAGGGAAATTCAAAGTAACTTTAACCGTGAGAAAAACTAATGGTAGCAACATAAGTGAAACATCAAGATATATCACAGTGAGACAAGGGGATATCTTAATTGCAAGACAACAAAAAAGCCAAAGCTAAAAATAACAAGGCTTTTTGCTCAAATCTAACAGGCTGATATTTCATTTTATTACTTTGTAGTGAGGATGTTCATGAGAATTACCCGTCATTTAGATATGAGGTGAAGTGAACACCCGCACCTTTTTGTTTTCGCCTATCCCTCTTAATCATCACTTCTTTGTAATACGAATCTATTTTTGGCACCATGGTCAGATCTTTTTTGTATCTAGTTCATATAAAATTGCGAGATATTATATGAGATCTTAATGGATGACTAGCTAATAAGATTAAAGATTTTCAGTTCTGGATTCTGCTAAGTTTTTGAAGGCTAAATAAATATGGAAGTTCTAAGAGGTATAGGGAAAAGAATCTTATTTATAAACAACTGCTTTGATTATTTTCATGGGCGTGGAAGCTCTGAATCCGGGCAAAAATCACTATTTTTGTCGTACTGTTATTCTAGACTTGCTAGTCTTACACGAAACCAATTCTTCGCTAAATTTTGCTGCTACAAATAATGGAAAGGGCATCTTGCTAGTAAATTCAAACAAATCTGGGCTTGTTTGCAGATTATAGCAGAGCTGCTGTATTCATTTGATGAATATGCTGATAAAGTAATTTTCTCCTGATCTTTTCCATACCTTAACAGGTTAGGCTCATGCCACAGGTCTACAGAGAGATGTTATAATCCCCAAACGTGAGGAAATGTATGGCTTTCAGACAACTCGTGAGAATTTCACATACTTTTTTCCCTAAGATCCATACTTGTAAATTTATCTCCATAAGGCTCAAGTAATCTCAATTTCTTTCTGTACTAAGTATCAATTATTTTGCATAAATGATTTTGTGATTCCGGCTAACAATCCACTAACATGATTGACTATAAGTTTCTAACCTATCGATGTCTTTGGGGATCTCACATTCGTGAATTTGCTTCCATTGACACACAAAGACACCATCATTAAATCTGCATTCATTCGGATAGAGGCAGAATTTGGACCTCTATTCTGCCCATTATAGGTTGGGATTCATTTTTTACTGAATCACGTAACTTTTTTGGAATTATGACTCCTCGCAGAGTTACTACGCATAAAGAGGGAGACAAAATGGTGTAAGGAATATAGCCTCATAAACTGTCATACCAAATTTAAATGTAAAATCTGGAAAAATAGCAATGTTTTAGCAATAAATATAGCTATCAAAACTGTATGATAAATTAAAAGGTCTCTGATATTCCTGAGAAATGATTTCCCTAAAAGTAATTTAAAGAAAGAATTACATAGTGTTGAAGAATAGACGCCGTAGAATTAGTGATAGTAACCTATCAAGCTTGCTTTTTTCGACTTTGCTTAGGATTTATTGAAAAGAGAACCCATGAAAATATGGATCGGAACCGAATAGTGAGAAGTAATGTTTACTTAACTTGTTTATGCCTATTTAATATTTTCAGACGATATATTTATAACACATAATCGGCATATAGTATCCGTAGAGGTGATATTGTGGACATATTATCACTAAATAGTATATATAGTATTGTTGTTCCCATTGCACCCGGTTTTTTATTTGCTGGCAGCATAATTACATTAATAATTATTTTCAACAAACTATGTTTTATAAGCGACCATGTGCCGATACCTAATATCGAAAAAAGACCTGCTGGAGTAGGGGATAAAAAATTTATCCTTAAGAACAACAAAGGACCTTAAAAAATAGATATTGGTACAAGTTGTTGTGGTCTGGATCATTGAAATATCCTGACTTGAAAATCCAGACCCTGTTTTGTCTTTTCGTTTTGGATTATAATTTTGGCTTGTAGTTATCAATCCTGTGAGAATATCCAGTTAGCTTTTAGAGGTTTATTGGAATCCTCTTTTGTAATTGATTGGATTCTTGCTTTGGAGAAAAAGGTTCAATTATCTTGGTTTCAAAAATCTTTGTTTAAATTGATCTGTGAATTGCCATCGAAGGCTCATATATATATTTGGAAACAATACTTTTAAGCTTCCTAAAATTAATAAAATCGAAGTAGTTCTTCAAAAAATATTTGAAGGGGAATTAAAAACCGCTACTATTTCGAAGTCTTGCACAGGAAATTACTATATCAACATTTTAGTGGAAGATGAAAAAACCTCCCAGTTAAACAAGTATTTTTTGAATCTACGCCTATTGGTGTAGACTTGAGATAACAGATTTTGTTGTAATTTCAACTGAAGAAAAGGTTGAAAATCCTACGTACTCGAAAAACTCTTTGAAGAGACTTAAAGTACTTCAAAAAGAGTTAGTCGAAAACAAAAAGGTTCTAAAAACAGAGAAAAAGCCAAACAAAAACTATCTGTACTTCGTGATAAAATAACAAATCAGAGAAATGATTTTTAACACAACCTCTCTTTTGAACTTGTTAGCGAGAAACAAGTAATAGCTTTTGAAACTCTGAATGTTAAAGACATGATTATAAATAACCATTTAGCATAGGCTATAGGTGATTCGGCATGAAGTAGTTTTGTAACAGAATTAGAATACAATATTAACCAAAATCTAATTGGGATCTGATACCCGCGGAAAAGAGAACGAAATAAACCAAGAATCCACTTAGTCTTCAGCGGAGTGTTAGTTCACATAATTGTGCGCACCTAGGGTCTAAAATAAAGGAGCAGATTTCAAAATTTCATTTCTGCCTGTTTTGGTGCATAAGTAGAAGTCCAATACATCTTATTGATCCTTATTTATCCATATGAGGAGTAACTTCAACAATGTGTAGATAGATTCGAAACTAGCTTAAATGAATTAACTTGATGGTTTATTTCTTTCAAATATCCAGGTAAAGAACCTGGATATCGACAAATTCCATTATTGTTGTTTTTTACCACCTGCGGTATTACAGCTTGTTTTGATTCCCCAATAATTGGTTGGGTAGACCTAAAACCAGGACCTTAATCGAGAGTTGCAGTTATCGCACCAACCAGAGGGATGCTGGGTAGCTATTACTTTTGTAATATCCTTGTTGGAAATGATATTATTGTTAAACGATCATCAATATTTTTGCATACACTGAGATAGTCACAGAACCAGAATTAATGTCTGCTTGTGTTATTGTGTAGTTTGCGGTTCCGGTGATGCTTTGCCCTGGGCTAAGATCAGTGTTTGGTATCGAGATTGGCCCATTTATGAGGCTATCTATAATGTTAATAGGTCCTTTGATATTCACATTTCCAGAGTTAGTTACATTGTAAATGTATGTAATAGTCTGTCCTATAGTAGCGTAAGTTGTTGGAGATGCTGATTTTACTATTGTTAGAGCTGGACTCTGCCCGGATGTAACTGTCAACGTAGCAGGGTTTGAGCTGGTTGATTCGTTATCCATTGAAAGATTAGCAAGTATACAAGCTCAATTTAGATTGACTGCTTGAAGCCTGCGCTTCGAAAGGAATCATGCTAAATAAAAGAATCATACTCAAGATTGCTGGCAGCATCACTTTGATCATAGACTGAAAACTGAGTTTATAGGACCACAAATGAGCTTCTATCGACATACTTCTTACAAGTTTCAAACAATTTGGTAAAGTATTTAATCTGGTTAAATTTACGCAATCTTTTCCCATCTTTATACACCATCTAGTTTTAGTCATATAAAATTGGACACTATTTAAGTAATTAATTCGTTGTTACAAGTTAAAAATTATTAAAATTTTAATCTCTGTTTTTAACTTTTTTTATAAAGATTACATTTTAGGTACCCATTAGGTTTCTTAAGTGCAAACCACTTCTTGAAAATTATAGGTTGCTGATTCTGAAATAGATTTTTAAATCAGAGACCGGACTATGTAATGTTTGAACATAGTTACTTTTATTAAACAGAATATCATTCACAACTATATATATTTTTCATATCATAATACTGATTTAAAATTAAAAAATAATATCAGTTTTTATGTGCAAATTAACAATGTAAGATTATTGGATAAATTTAAAAAATAGATTCGATGAAGCAATAAAAGTATATAACAAAATCAATAATACCATATAACACAGCAATTAAAATTAACCCACAGGATTCAGAAGCTGGGTACAATAAAGGAAACGCTCTCAGCAGCTTAGGCAAATACGATGAAGCTAGAAAAGCATATGACAAAGCAACTGAAATTAACCCACATAATTTAATGGCTTGGACTAATAAAGGACTTATTCTAACCTTCTTAGGCAAGTACAATGAAGCCATACAGCATGTGACAAAGCAATTGAAATTAACCCGCAGGATTTAGCATCTTGGTACAATAAAGCAATTACTCTGAATAAATTAAATAAATCTAATTTGTAGGTTAAATAATTACTTAATTTTCATTCATTTTTACCCTTTCAGAGATTAATATGGCAACTTTTTGGCTTTTTAAAACAAAATATGTTTTAATAAAAACTATGCATTTACTATGCAATCCAGTAAAATGCACTCTAATTTTCGGCTGAAAATCGAGAAAATACATAGGTTTTCACACAAAAGCTCTGCATCAATGAAACAATAAACACTTTTTTTGTGGTGGAGACAAAGGATACAGAGTCAATTAGATTTTACAGAACTTTAAGTATACTGCCGTTTTGTTTGTAGTATACTAAATACAGATTAGTACACATGTTTCACCATATATTATATTATTTGTTATGAAATAGACTAATATTAGTATCATAATAGCAAATATTTGAATATATAATATAGCTTCCGAATTTATTAATACGATTATTTTTTAAAACTCTACCAAGATTTATTAAACTGATGATCGTATTAATGTAGTTATCCACCATTGGCAAGCAAATTAAAATTTCAACAATCTTAAGATTGTATTCGCTGACAATCTAATCATTTTTACGAATATTTAACTGCATACAAGTTTAGAGTGGGCTTTAAAATGGGAAAACAAATATTTAACAGAACAAAAAGAACACTGAATATTTTATTGTTAGTCTTTTTTATAACATCCGTGACAACTACATTAAGTACAGCTAATTGTTGGAATGGATAAGGTAACTTTAATAAGGGGAGTTTCAACGGGAACTGTAATGGAAATGCAAATAGTGATTCCCTTAATGGGAACAACAATGGGAACAATAATTTAGGTTATGAAAACGGAAACAATAACGGCAACTGGAATGGTGGCAACCAAAGATGCGGATGTGGAGATCAAAGCTGTAGAGATGGAGACCAAACATGTGGATATGGATTCTTAACCTATAAATATGAATGTCCAAGCTGTAGATATAGATTTGCAGACTGTAGATGTGGAGACCAAAACTGTTGATGTGGAATAACATTGGTAACTAACCAAATAACACAATCGTTGAATTTCTTAAAATTTCCAATTGGAAATGTACGATGATGGAGTGGTACACCAAGCGGGTGGATACTTATTGATGCAGCAAGTGATACAATTTATGTTTTAAGTAACCAAATTAAATGAGCAGAGACTATTTGCGATGGAAATACAAAACACAGCGAAAAATTATAACGTAAATTAGGCTGAACAAGAAGTAGTTTGTTTAAAATCAAAGAATCTGCGTTTCTATATGCTCTTAAGCTTGTGATTGAAGGGTTAATAGCACAAAAAATTTTAATGGAAAGTTGACATTGAGAACATGCAAATGTTTTACTTTAAAACCTAAATCCGAAAACGTGAAAAAAAGTAAGAGTTATCAAAAGTAAAAAGTAATGAATGTTGTATTTAAACAACCTTAGCAGAATTAGCAGAAGAATCTGTTTTTACGATCGTTCCAGCTGTCTTTTTTGCGTGAACGCCATCCAATTTAAGGAATATTTTTGAATCAGAGTTATCATATTATATACCTTCCTATATTTAATATATTTAATGCAGATTGGTTTGTAATAATTACCTGTACGATAATAGACTGGTTTTACCTTATAAGTACTACTATATTTTTGTATTATCTATATAAAATCTAAATATCATATTTAAAAATCAGGCCACAAATATCTAGAAGTTTTAATTATGCCTATAATTATATCAATGATGTCTATGAGATTTGATTCATCTACAAACGCTATATATTCGTTTATAGTGTGTAATTTCTGTTTATTAGTAAACAAAATATTTTTCCCAAATTTTGTACTCATCCATTAATTCACAAGTGATATTTTCATGCAACAAACTCCAAAGTGGCTTAAGCTTACGTTCCTATGTTAATATAATACGCTTGCTCCACTAGAGCCCAAATATGAGAAAAAGATCTGGAACTGTTTGTATCAATACCAATAAACAGTACCCTATAGAGTCAATGCTAATGAATTTATATCATTTGGTTTAGTGAATTTTGGAGAGTTATTATTTTACAAAACTTTTTGTAAAATATAACTGATTCTTTATCCCTTAATTTACACAGCCACAATAAGGTTATAACTACAGTGATCTGTTTTTTTCATTTGATCGGAATATATGCCTTTAGAACCCAAAATATATGTTTTTTTGTGTCCTGTTTTTTAGTGATGTTCCCATAAATTTTATATATTTATATAGCATGTTCATTAATATGTATGTGGATAGCTTTAGTTTAAATAAAAATAAGTTTCCTATATTTTTTGTTCTTTCGTTTATTTTAGCTTGGTTCTGGGTTTTTTACATATGTTCAAGTTCAATATGGATAAGTTTTTTTTTGGTGTGGCCTACTTTCTTATTGCTAAGCTTACTTTTTTCAGATTTTTTGAAATAAGTCCCATGATATCTATTAGAAGTTTAATATTGCAGGAAGATAATGCAACAACATATATGAAATATTTAACTACCTCTTATGGAAATTTACTTGAATGGAGTTCCAGAAGAACTGAACGTGACCTTCTACCACTCCATTTAATGGATTTTACAGCCCTGCTACGTGCAAATAGTGAAAAAGAGAGAATACTTAATTCTTTTCAAATCGCACATCATAGGATACACAGATCAGTACTTAACCACAAAAATTAAATGATAGATGATCGGACCAAAGCCATGGACAAAGCTACTTAATTCAATGCGTATCACATCTCAATCAGATAGAGAGGATATCATATCTGAGCATGATTCCAAAAAAACTCATTTTAAAAATGATAGACTAGTTAGAGGATTGAACGGAAACAAAGAGAGTCAAAGGTTCACATCTTCACGATCGAAAGAGCAGGGAATTATTGATCCTCCACAAACCATAAGTAACAAAGCTCCCCAATACTCTTTAGCATTTACCTGGGTTATTTTTTCCCAAACTTAAAATGTTCATTTCTCAGCTGCTGTAATAAATCCTTTTTCTTTACTGTTTCACTTACCTTCTCGTTTGTAACAGTTGAAATGATACTCTATTTTCAAAATAGACTATATTGATCCGCAGAATTTTGGTCTGTTGAAGACCTCAAGTCTCAAAAAATCAAACTTATGTACTAGTCAATTCGTTACTGCATTCGGTAAATACTATTGTTAATAGCATTTCATGCTCTGATCCCAAAACTAGAAATTACTTTTCTGAATCATGAATTTTGAGTAATCAATCGAGTTCATGATCATAAAAATAATTCTGGAAATCCTATTTAAGGGTAAAATTGGTTTTGCGATGAGCTCTATCACAAAAAATAGAATACAGTTCAGAATATTTTAACATTAATTTTGAAGACCTGTTCATCGCCTGTCTCTTCTTCCCAAGATCTCTTATATATCCCCCGTATCTGCTGGCTACCTCTACCCACTGCTTTAATTTCCCACGAATGGAACCCTATAGCACCAACAACAAACCTTCCATCTTTTTTAGAATAATCCGGAGAATAATATTTGTCCATTAGCAGGCTAAGTCCCCTGCTCAGGGAGAGTTCCCAGGAGTAACCAGTGCTCGGATTTTCTTTCAGCCTCAGGTAAAAAATGTCCCCATTTTTAAGATATATGGTCTTTCCTGTGTCATCTTCGGTTATTACAGTCTGTTGACTTGCTGTATTAATCTTAGCGCATAAAGCCATTGGGATCATTGCTAAAATGAAATATATTATTAAAACTGTTATCACAGGTCTAATTCTTGACATATTATCACCTGTCAGTTCTGATAAATCAGAACTGTTTTCTTCACTATGTTACTCCCAGCTTTATTAGTTACCTTTAGAATAACAATGTATTGCCCAGCTTTAATATAAACATGAAAAGGATTCTGAATTGTCGAGTATGTGCTGTCTCCAAAGTCCCAGTACCATGAAGTTGGTGATCCTGTACTTTTATCAGTGAACACAACATTTAGTGGTACACTTCCTGAAGTCTGGGTTGCAACAAAATCAGTAACATAAGACATGTTTTCTTTGTCAGTGAAAGCCTTTATGCACACATTTGTATTTAAGTGATCTGGATCTGTAGTTATATCGGTCCAAGTAGTTCCATCAGGACTAATAAAACTCTCCCCAGAATTTGCTTTTGCCTTACTACTATAGCCAGAGATCGGCGCTTCTACTGCAACCGGGTAATTATATCCAGAATTTATGAGCTTCAGAACTACCGAGAACTTTTTACCCTCACTGAGCTGAATTCCAGAATTCAAATGAACAGTGTGATAGCCTGAGGTAGAGAGTATCCCACTTTGGGTAAGAATCGGGCCAGCATGACTAATGGGGTTGGATCCCAAATTAGTGTAAATATACATTTCATATTTGCAGTTTAGATCTGTTGTGTAGAAACTTACCGCTTTGAGTACTTCGTTAGTTTTTGCAGTAAAGATATTTGCACACCAACTAGTGAGGTTACCATATCCATAGTTATCAGTCCATCCAAGAGGATCATACTGGTAGATGTATTTATAATTATCAGAATTTTCAGCCGTGAAAACCGCATTGGAGATTCCTATATCTGAGTCATAGTAGGAAACATAGAAATACCCTTTTTCACCAAAGCTCGTACCCCAACAATTTTTTACGATAAATGCTCCATTTCCTGGAGGATGGGGAGAAAACCTATTTCTGTCAAAAGAATCGTTCCAGCCTACAATATCCACAGCATGGTTACTATCTAAGGTCCCGTTATAGTAGTAACTATGTGTGGTAGCTGAATAAAATGTGGGATCGTAATTTATAGTGGTATATACTACTCCATAGTTCATGACTGCAGATTTTATTTCATTATTATCCATAGGTCCATTTCTATCCGGATAGAAAGACACATTTTGTACATGCTTTTGTATGGGCAAATTATTAGGGGACATACCAGAATAGGGATTATAAGGATCATCTATTTCTTTCACTGGACCACTCCAGCGAGCCAGATAGGCAGTTGACATAAACATGTTTCCCCCTTCAATGTAATCAAACCCTCCTGGATAAGCAGAAGAGAGTAGATTTTTCAAATTATTTTCTGAAAAGTCCCAGTTTTCTCTCGGCATTAAAAATGATTCAAGAGACTCATAAGTGGCAAATGCCCAACATGTTCCTGAAGTACCCTGGTCTTTAATGGATTGACTTACCTTTTTTAGGCTCCGCAGATCATAGTAAGCCGGAGCAGTTATATTTGCTAAGGAACTATTGTTGGAATGGAAACGATAGCTGTAATGAAGACGATTGCTGTGTTGATGATGGTTGCTGAGATGACGGAGATCCACAGGCGCAGGTACAAGGCCTGTTTTAAATCTACCAAATGGTGATGTTACAGGGACGGATACAAAGCTTTCTGATTTTAGTGAAAAACCTCCAGTTTCATCGCTCCCTCCATTATCACCAAATATATTTTCACCCATTAACCCCCGAGATATCTCTGAATTAAAAATCATGTTCTTCTGGTATTTAATAAATTCGGGGTTTTTTGGTGCGGATTCGATCTTTGGAGAAAACTCTGTATGGATTAAGATATTTTTCTTAATATCAAATGATTTGTTTTCTTCCAAGAATCCTGTATATGCGATTGCTATCGATGAGCCGATGACTAAAAACAAAACCAATGCCCCACTAAATATACACTGACTTGAATTTAAACGTATTAATTTTGTTATTTTAAAATATTTCCCCATTTTTATTCCCCTATTTTTGAGATTTTAGTCTTGTGAGTTAATTATAAATCTAATTTCAAAAATTAGCACAAAGCAAATGCATAAAAAATCAAAAAAAAGTTTTTACATACTAGATTGAATAAATTTCCCCAGACTCTAGAACCTCCCCACAACGTACGTCACTATTGATTCACAAATTATTCAATATATAGCAATATCTTAAGATACATTTTATATATATTAATTTGAAAATACTTATCGAGTAAAAATTATTTTAATAAAATGTAATATTCATCTAATAGAATATACAATACATATTTGAGTATTGATACTAATATCTAACTATACTTAGACCTTTTTACCACTTTTTTATACATAGCTTATCTATATAAGGTTAAATAATCTGAAAATTAAAATATTAGAATTAATGTTCTGATTAAGTAGAACCTACATGGTTAAACTAATGAACTAACACTCAGCTGAAGACTAAGTGGCTTCTTGTTTCATTCCTTTCTCTTTTGAGAACAAGTCACAAAGCTCATCCCCCACAGGTATCAGATCCCAATGAGATTTTGGTCAATGAGAGAGAATTTTTTGATTTTAATTGCAGCATTAATGTCTCTATTATGCTTTTTTTTGCAATCAGGACATTTCCATTCTCTATCTTTTAGTGTTAGCTCAGAGTTATGGTAGCCACAAAAATAGCAGAAAAATTTACCATTAATTCCACTTCCAATTATCTGCAATCAATCAAATAACAAAAAAATGAAAAAAAGTATCGCAATCACATTTGATATTGGCCATTCCCCTATTAACACAATCTTGATTAGCTTAAAGACCTGGAAAAGAGTAAAAAATACATTCCCAAATAATTAATAGATTTATTTACAAAATTCGCAGAGTTGGGCAGAAATAAATATATACAGTCAGCTAAATTAAAATTATTTTCAAAGAATTGAATGAAAACATTCTGTGAACGAATAAAAAGTATGATTAATTGCTGAGTTGATTATAATTTAAAAATTTTAATTTAATAAAGTTAAGAGTCTTACTCTTATCTTGATAAAATATCAGTTAGTGTCATATAAATTTAATTAAAGAGCATAACCGCTTGTATAGCTTCCCATTAGTATAAGATGGTAGATCAAAATTTATTTAGGTGATCAACAATTAAATTTTTTAGGCACTAGCGATTTTTTTGTACAATCAAGCGCAATATTAACATAACTAGTAAGACTCTTATCTATATTTGACATATAATTTCCACTTTTTTACAGTTTTTATCTGTATCTTTCACAGTTATATCTATTTTTTTTTGTTAGTGGTGGTGGTGTCCGCCGTAGCCCCAGCCCAAGCCAGGATATCCAAGACCATAGCCATATCCAAGACCATAGCCATATCCAAGACCAATTGCGAGAGGTGCTGTTAAAACACCAGGCCCAGAAGCCACTACAACAGGTGAGGTCTCTACAGTTGAGATAGTTACAACAGGCACAGCCGCGGTAGCCATAGCTGGTACTGCAACTTCAGTCATCGCAACAGGTGAAACACCAACAGACGTTATGGGAGGATAAACGCCAAACGGATAGTTAAAACCCAATCCATATCCACATCCGGCACGATAATAACCATGTGCACTAGCTGAAACTGCTGTCAAAGACACTACAAAAAGGACGGCCAGCAAAACAGGCAGTACCTTTTTTATTCGACTAATCGATTGTTTAAGCATTTGTTTGAACTCCTTTATATTTATAGTATTTACACAATTTGAAGACTGTTGTTATTATAATTTACATCTCATCAACAGGCTCACTGCATAAAGATTATCTTACCAATTATTCGCAACATACATGATATAAACGGCTTAAATATATATTTAGTTAGATACTCGGCAGACATGAAGATGAGTGTGTTTTTTAACAGACGCACTATATGATAGTTAGTTAAACAATATAACCTATGGCGAAACATTAATTACTATAGTTTGACATAGTATATACTAAGACTGATTTTACTAAATTTTAACACTATATAGTAAATAAGATCTTAGTTTCAACAAACAAAATAAGAAACCCAAATTAAAGAGTATTTGAAAAACAAGACTATAAAGCCAATTAATTTTTTTTACAGTAGTAGGACTTACGCACTTACAGTACAAAACACTTTAGACATTGTTACCAAATCAACTTTTTAACAGTAAAACATTTAATATTATTGATTTCTCAGCCCAATCGCATAACTCCTATGATAATAGTCTGCCTAAATTAGAATAAGTGAACTAACACTCAGCTGAAGATTAAGTGGTATCTTGGTTCATTCCGTGTTCTTTTGCGAACAAGTCCACAAGCCAATCCATGCTTAATATTCACATATAACCATTTTGTTGGAAGTAATTCCTTTACACCCATAGCGAGGCACCAGCATACACCATCACTTGCAACAAGATGCAGCACCGAAATTTTGATTGAGAGACGATTTACTTATTTATTTAAAGCTTATTACTCTTAAGGACCTAATATTCCAGAGGTTTTATATTATTTGGGAATATATTTGAATTTAATACTTTATAGCAATCAAATAAACTACTCTCGAAACAAAAATAGGTAACTAGATAATTCCTAACAAAAGTTGCTATGAAGGAATGATTATTGGGGGTTGATGAAAAGTTTTATTCGCGAATTACATGCAATATAATCTTAAAAAATTCACATTTTATAACATGCAAAAAAAATAGAAAAATAGAGTGAAACATTGGAGGTAAATATAATGTTGGGATACGGCGGTCCTGCGTACTTTTTAGGTGGCTATGGGGGCTACGCAGGCTGGGGATGCTGTGGCTGCTATGGTGGCTGGGGCTGGTTCTAATATTAGGGTTCTACTATTCGGTTGTAGTTGATATCGTTTAACAAATTTACTTTCTCTAACATGCAAAAAGAATATAAAAACCATTGGAGGTAAAAAAAATGTTTCCATACTACGGTCCTGGATTTCTTTATGGTGCCTGGAGCCCATGCGGCGGCGACGATGGCTGCTGCGGCGGCTGGGGCTGGTTCTAATATTAGGGTTCCACTATTCGGTTGTTGATATCAATAACTATCAATAACTCACCTGGAGCAGAAAAATTAATCTGAAACAAAATAGCATCATAATCATCTTCGAAAATAAAAAAGTGTCATAGCCATCTTTTCGCGACAATGAGAAGAAAGTCCAGATAAACTGTCTTGAATTGATGACTATGAATCTAAAATTTTTTACTATTTTTAGACATCAGCATACCATTAATTCTCTTAGCAATTAATAAACAAGATAAACGAAAAAGAATTTAGATAAACCTCTATAATTTGTGCATCTGAAAATTTAAATTCTTTAGCATTAATTAACTCACGAAAACTCTTACTAATTTTAGTCATGTAATATTCCTCCCTGTCGGGTTGATACCCTCTGAGGAAGGGACTTTCATCAAGTAATTCCTTCATCCGTCCTCAAATTTAAGATCCATCGGGAATTCTTTATTGTTGAAGATTATTAATAAGTTGTTGATAGCTCGTCCAGAAGACATTTTGTGATAGGAAACATAATATCGATAGAACTATTTAGATCCCTATCAATGTTATTCCCGCAATCACAAATCATAACACGATTCCAAGAAGACATATCATGAGATTTTCCACAATAGCAACATTTCTTAATTGTATGTTTTTCGTCAATTCTTATTACATTTTCCCCTACAGGTTTTGCTTTATAGGTCAAGAATTGAACAAATCTACCTAAGTTTCCTAGACCCTAAGTAAAACGATTTTGATCTTTATTTTTTGGTCCTCCTTTCCTTTTTACCATCTTTTACTTAAGGTTGAGCCATTTGTTGCACACTAAGGTCACCTACTATGATACAGTCATCTTTAGTGTTTTCAACCATAGCTTTGGAAAGTTTGTGTTGGAAAGCTTTAACTTTGATCACCAACATAAACTAAAATTTAATATTGACAATATATGGCATCACCTCTAAGATTAAATTAATTTTTTGGATGAATTTATTGTGAAAATATTACATATAGGAGATGTGGCAGGAGTACCTCAAAAAATAGCCACAGCTCAAAGGGAACTAGGATATGAAAGTGATGTGCTTTCATATCAAAAACATCCCTTTGGATATGAAACAGACTTTTGTTATCCAATAAACTCCAAATTCCCCTATAATTGCATAAAAAAATTAGTCATTTTTTCTAAATTTGTTAGTAGGTATGATGTATATCATTTTCACGGTGGAACTCTTCTTCCAAAAGGCATAGACTCAATTTTATGGAAAAAATTTGGGAAAAAATTAATTATACATCACCATGGATCTGAGCTTCGATTTAAGGGTGAAGAATATATTTATTCCAAGTTTGCAGATAATATTCTTGTTTCAACTCCAGATCTTCTTGAATGGGCTCCTGATGGAATTTGGTTACCAAATCCGGTAGATGCAAAGGAATGGGAGCTTATTGATCCTATTCCTCAAAATAGCAAATTGAGAATTCTACATGCGCCCAGTTCAAGAAAAACGAAAGGTACTGAGTATGTGATACAAGCAATTGATAGATTAAAAAAATATGGGTATGATATTGAATTTATCCTGCTAGAAAATGTATCTCATGAAGAAGTTTTAAAACAAATAAAATTATCCGATGTTATAGTAGATCAATTTATTCTAGGATGGTATGGAATGTTTTCACTTGAAGCTATGTGCATGAGAAAGCCAGTTTTGTGTTACATAAGAGAGGATTTAGCAGAAAAATATAAAAACCTACCAATATTGAATACCAAGCCAGAATTAGTGTGCGACAATTTAATAAAACTAATTGAGAATAAAGAATTAAGATTAGAACTTGGAAGCAAGGGGCAAAAGTATATTGAAAATGTCCATGAATCTAAAAAAATAGCACAAAAATTAATAGAATTATATTTCAATTGATTTGAATACCTATTTCATCATTTGAGAGAATTTATAATTTGCTATAATATAATCACTTTATATTTGCATATAGTGTGCTCCCTGAAAATATGAGTTTTAAGGAAGTAAAAAATGTATTTAAAGAATCTGAAATTTGAACAGAACAAAAACTGTTATTTTTTATGTTAGTTTCTTTGATCTGGAAAACGGGCTTCTCCTCATTTTTTAGAAAATATTGATAAACAAATATCGGATAGTGATTTTCAATAATTAATGGCTATGAGCTGATATCCTTATAGAAATCGCTTGGTTTCATGAATTACATAAGTTCCATAATTTCCAATTGAAACAAATACCAATGAAAGCATGTGGAGATTGTTGATAAAGGGATATATACCTATGATATTTCCACTGTAATTCCAGCATTATGAGGGGGAGAGGACTGAAGGAGCTCTAAAAGATGAACTTCATAGTTTATGATATGAATATCATGTTGTTTGATTATAGAATTATAAATATATATAACTAACTAAACTAAAGTAATGATACTAGCTCAATAGCAAAGTATCGTATAAAATCAATTGACACGATACTAAGTTTTTTCCCCCACTTTTCCTATTTTGTTGTTACAGCAGAAATATCACAGGTATATCTCTTTCTTCTCCCCACTCTTAATGCTTAAATTACAGTGGAAATATCATATATATATTTCTATTTTCCTATTATTATGCTCTCGAAGTTACAGCGGAAATATCATAGGTATATCTCTTTTCTCTCCCTTCCAAAAAAAATACATTGATGAAGAGTGTATTTGTATATCTTTTTCTTCTCCCAGCTCCTGATGCTGTAATTACAGTGGAAATATCATATATATATTTCTATTTTTCTATTCTTATGCTCTCAAAGTTACAGCGGAAATATCATAGGTATATCTCTTTTCTCTCCTTTCCGAAAAAAATACATTGATGAAGAGTGTATTTGTATATCTCTTTCTTCTCCCAGCTCCTGATGCTGGAATTACAGTGGAAATATCATATATATATTTCTATTCTTATGCTCTCAAAGTTACAGTGGAAATATCATAGGTATATCTCTTTTCTCTCCCTTCCAAAAAAAATACATTGATGAAGAGTGTATTTGTATATCTCTTTCTTCTCCCAGCTCCTGATGCTGTAATTACAGTGGAAATATCATATCTATATTTCTATTCTTATGCTCTCAAAGTTACAGTGGAAATATCATAGGTATATCTCTTTTCTCCCCCTTCCGGAAAAAATACATTGACGAAGAGTGTATTTGTATATCTCTTTCTTCTCCCAGCTCCTGATGCTGGAATTACAGTGGAAATATCATAGGTATACATCCCTGTTCAAAGTTCAAAATCGGGTACATTGGACTTCAACATTACGTTTTTTAATCCTTCAAATCTGAAATCTCGAAGAATTATATCTTCTACCGGATATACCCCAACCAGTGGTTTAACTGCATTGTAAACCCCCCTCTTTCTCCCTCTCGATATTTTATTAACTGAAAGAATACCTAAAACGTTTAACTCTCCAAGGTAATCATTAACTCTTCTTTGAGTTACCGGATCAAGATTAATGATTTTACAAATTTGCGAATATGCTGTATAAACATCGGTTGCTTCAACATTAGCCCCAACTTGCTCATATTTATAAACACTGGCAAAAAGAACGGCTTTTGTTTGTGTTGGTAAACTTCCCACAACTTCAAGTTGTCGATTTAATTCAATTCGATTTTTCGCGGTTCTAGCATCGATTTCTTCAATTATGCTATTACCTCTTTCGTCTGCGAGTTCTCCTGCTACTCTGAGTAAATCTAAAGCTAAACGTGCATCTCCATTATCTTGTGCGCCAAATGCACTGCAAATCGGAATCACTACTCTATCCAATGCACCATCAACGAAGGCTACCTTTGCTCTTGCTTCTAAAATCCCCGCGAGCTCTTCTGCATTATAAGGTTTTATAAATAGTTCATGCTGCCCGATGACGCTTTTAGTTCTTCCATCTAAATTCGTATAAAAATTGGTATCATTTGTTATTCCTATAACACAAACATTATTCTTTGTAAATCCACATTCTTTAATTCTAGAAAACTCATTGATTACATTAGGGTCTTTCAATTTATCTATTTCATCAAAAATAATCACTATAGGTACATCTGACTGATTAACAAGTTCAAAAAAATACTCAAAATTCTTCGCATTAGAACCTCCCATGACTTTTTTTGTGAGATTAGGGATACTTTCAAAAAGAGTTTGGTTGATATATCGCATAATTGGACTTAATGCATTCATCGTCCCACAATAAATATAAATTACAATTATTTTACGCCCTGCTTGATTTACAGCATGAACAAGTTCTGATGTAATTAATTTTGTTAACATCGTTTTACCGACACCAAATGTGCCATATATTAAGATATTATCCGGCACTATTCCAAACATGGCATCTTTCAAAAAAGTTGAATATTGGATTATAACCCCATCTCTATGAAGTACTTCTTGTAAAGAACAAGGATGATGACCTTTCCTTAAAATTTCCGTATTTTTGAATACGGTTGGTTTTGCACACAACTTTGGGAATATATCTTCGACTACCATATTTACACCGGAAATTTTACTTTATTAGTAATTGCCGTTGTAATTATTAATAACTTTGTAATCGGAAATTTTCTGAAATTCAGGTAATAAGGGCTCACGTCGCGAAACGGAGAAAAATAATACGCTAAGATATTAAATCGGTTGATACTGGTCCTAATTTGATCTTTCTGCAGATTTTGATCGATTCAGCATGATTTCACTTTACAATAGAAATAGAATTTAGAGTCAATATTTTACTGATAAAGTTTCCGTTTCCCGTCACTTATGCACAGGTTTTAAAGTAAAATCTATGCATCAATTCAACGACAGCCTGCACACAATTCTGAAACTCTTATTGATGGGGAAATCAAAATTGTTTTGGGATGAGCTCAATGGTTATTATAAAATTCAATTCGTTTCTTCAAAAGGGCAGATGAAAAGATTCTATCGACTTCAGGACAAATAAAAGAATAAGAAATGTTTTATTTTTTTACTATGTGAAATAGTTTTCCATTTATAGACTGGTTATTCCTCTGGAATAGATTCATATAATTTTCTTCTTTCCAGAGGCATGGATTTGACATACTCTTTTGCTTCTTCCGGAGATACGACCCTACGGGTTCCATCAGGTTCCTGTAGAATCACTCCGCTTTCTATGAGCATCTTATACTTGCTTTTCGAACTTCCTTGCCAGGATGACAAACTAAATGGCAGTTGGAACAGGTGTAGGTGTATTCCATCCGGGATCCTGGAATAAGGCATATCTAAAATCCACCTTTAAACTTCGGTCTGCTGAGATATGCTTGTGTGGGTTCCGTTGCAAAAACTTCAGAATAAGCATGTAAATATATGAGTACAAAAAAAAGTCAAAAGATCCGAGGGAAATATACCAACATTATAAAATAATACCAAACAATTGATTAATACATTTGACTTCATTAAAAACAGAGTGATTTAGATTATTGACTTGTCTTTTTTTAACCATATTCATGGCTTTAATTCCCTTTAAAGTCTTATTAGCAGAGTGAAAAACTGAAAACCTAGCATTGGAACAATTATCCGCTTTATAGATCGATGATCTTATTCAATAATATTCTTCAGATACCTGGTTTGTCTAATTTCAACATTTTTAAACAAGTTCTTCTCATTTTTCAGTTTATCTATAGCAGGTGGACAAGCTGGATTTTTATCAACGGTTATTACTCGTGGAATTTGGTTATGATTAGAACTCAAAGCTTTCTTAAAGAATCTCTTCGCTGCTTTTAGATTTCGTTTTGAACTTAACATGAAATCAATTGTATCTCCATTTGAGTCAACTGCTCGGTAAAAATATTTCCATTTACCTTTTACTTTGATATAGGTTTCATCAACTCTCCATGAATCATTTGTTGGTCTTAAATGCCTTCTTATCCTCTTTTCTATCTCAGGTGAATATCGATGTACCCATCTAATGATTGTTGTATGGTCGACTTTTATTCCTCTTTCTGCATCATTTCCTTTAAATTTCTATAGGTCAATGGATATTTTAAATACCATCTTACTGTTTGCAGAATTATTTAGCCTACAAAGTGTTTCCATTTAAAGGCATTTAATGGCATATTATATACTCTTAAATTCCTATTTATTTCATAGTATCGATCTCATATTTTTTTGCAACGGAACCAAATTTCTTCTAAATGAGATTTGCATTGTCAAAATAAGATTATAAGCTTAAATTATATAAAATAAAATATATATTTATATTAACTTCTAAATTAAATTGCTGACTTTATTTTCTGCAATTGATATATAGCGTTGACGCGAATATCCAAACTGATACAATTTAAAAAAAATTTAAAAAATATGTTAACTAACATACTTAATTTAAATTGATTGATACTGAAATCCAATAAATAATTGTATCTACCAAACCAGTTTGGGGTGATTATATGGGGAAACAAATATCTAAAAATATACCACGTATTTTAACATTATTTATTGTAGCAATATTGATATCGAGTGTAGTAGCAGCTTTTGATGATAGAGATTCTAGTGAAGATTCTCATGATAGTCCTATGGCATCGATGAACTTTGATCATGACTTGGGTAAACTTGGGAATGGTGAATGGTTCAAGTTCCTTGATCAGTTCCACCCAGAAAATATGACAAAAGAGAACAAAACCTCTGACAGAGATAACAATGGCGGACCTGGTTATGGAGGTTATGGCGGTGCTGTAGTACCTGTACCTATGTATGGCAGTCCTATGTATGGCAGTCCTATGTATGGCAGTGAACCTTCCATGATTGGCAGTGAACCTTCTACAACTGCAGTACCAAATTCGGAATCTAATGTCTGTAAGGGTAAGGTTTCTTCATCTAAATGCCACAAGGGTAAATGTGCTTTGAGTAAACATAAACATAAACATAAAAACCATTCTAACAAGCATAAAGCAGAAAAAAATTGTTAAGTGTAAATTAGATTAAATAATAGTGGGGTTTCCATTTTAATCAAATGGAAATTCTTTATTATTGTCGTACTTATTCAGTATGGAAAAAATAATATCAATAGCTAGTTTCACTAATATTTACTGAGCAAATTTATATGAGCTCGTATCTTAAACTGTCGGCTGTTAATACTTTTTTTATTTCCCATCAGTTAGTAATCAGAAGTATTTATTGCAACAAAATCGATGTCAGTCATTTTTTCTGGCTAGACTAAACAGCTAATTATTGTTATTAAAATAAATCATAAGTAGTGAGTTTTTGGAGGCAAAAGATTCAGAAAAGCAGAACTATGAAAGCTTCCTATGAGAATACTCAGGTATCTCGATTACTTTTTTTAAGTCGCCTCCCACTCTGTAAACACATCCAAAAATTTGATGAGTACATAACTAATATGAAATGTATTTATTTTGTGGGCATTGCTACTTATCTACTGAATTCAAAGCCAAATTGTTGCATAATTATGCTTTAAAGTTGTATTGTGTCTTTCTAACTCTTCAGACCTGGCGCGCAACTGGGACACTTTCACGGTGTCCCAAATTTGTGTAGGCTGGAGAAATTTGCATTATATTATACCCAGCCTGAATCCGTATTCATTTTTTTGTGAGTGAGTTATTCCGAAAGCTCCGAAAATGGGAGAACTATTTTTAATGTAGCTGCTAGATAAATTTTATGCATTGTTATACTAGATAATCCATTGTAGCTGGGTTAATTAAAAAACGTATGCTTTTGAGTGGAATGGGTAAATCCAAAAGTTGAATCAAAAGTAATTTAATATGTTTTAAGAAATGTTAAATTCAATAATCATAAAAAGATTGAAAAAAATCCACCTTATCTAAGCCCTCAAAAACGAGGGAAACAAGATGCTAATCAGAAAACAAAAGTAAGGAATCTATTTAATGGGTTTATACAGCACAAAGAAACGATCATAAGCTTTCCTCCCAGATCTGAGGATTCCACTTGCAAATAGCCAGGCAGAAAAGGCCATTAAAATTATGAAATTATAGCAAAAAATACAAGGAATTTTCAGGACCACACACATAGATGTAGCTTCCTGTAAAATTAGAGCCTACGTTCCTACTCTATCATAAAGCACGGTTTGTTGATTATGGATGTCATTATAGCGGTGCTCAAGGGAGATAAGCTAATGATACTCTGAATAAGCGAGAAATTGTATACGAGTTTAATTCCTGTGGTCACATGTCTCTTTAGTACCATGATCCATCAAAATATCGACTGTTCAAAAAATTGAAAGAATCTCAAATAAATACAATTATCTGAGAATAATTATAGAAATAGGCTGATTGATATATTCGGTGTAATTTTATGTTGGACACTTGGTTTTTGTTTTGTTTCCTGGTATGTATGTAATTTCATATGAAAAATTTGTGACACTAAAAATAAAAGAAATATTGGATAATGATTAAATATAGTATAAAAGTGTATATCTTAGAATGCATAAAGAAGCTTCATGCATCTTTTTTCTTCATACAATTTAAAATTCTATCTCGAAACTTTGATTTCAACATTGTTCATGTTTCCGAAAAATACACTGCAAATAAAACGCTTTTTAGTAAAAGTTTTGAATATTAAATGGGTTATTTACCAAAATATTCTACTACTCGTTTTTTTATATACTAATTATAATATACTAAATAATGTTTCATGATATATTATATAGTTTGAATCTAAATTAACTAACTACAGTACCAAAAAAATTACGAGTTGATTTATAAATACATTCTTTTAAAAATAGTACTACTACGAGTTATAAAATCAAACTTTTGTGATCATTTGGTAAATCTGCATTGAAGTGCTTTACTCGATAGAACATGGATTATGGAGTAATTCGCTAAATCACAAAATTTTGTATGTACTTATAAGTAGTATCTAAGTGACTCGTGTAAATCAAAGGTTCATTGAAATCCTCTATAAAGAATGTCAAATTAATTTGAACATATGAAGGCATGAAATTATTAAGATTCCTACGTCGAGGAGATAAATTAAGCATTGTAGGCATGTAACATGTGTTATGATTCAGAGTGTTTGAAGTCCAAAGATGCTTATTCCCAGTTTCAAATATTTTAATTTAAATTATTCAAAGGAGTGATATGTTGTTGAAACAATCAGTTAATAGAGTGCAAAAGAAAATGCTTATTTTGCTGTCAGTCCTTTTTGTATTATTAGTGATTGCTACGGTTTCAGAGGCTGCAGATTTTTCTGATAACTACAAGCATGGTAATGGGCACTGTGACCAGGGGTACTGTGAATATGGTAATAGGCACTGTGACCAAGGGGGTCATTGTGATCAAGGGCATAGTGACTATGGGCATGGAATGCCAGCTGTGCCACCGAAGTAATATCATAACAAGAAAAAATCGAAATTTTGTTTTTGCATCCAGTTGCAAGTAACAAGGAGTTCGTGCCCGCGCTCGATATATCCATATATTATTCAAATTATACATTATTATCTTATAATATCATTTTTTTCGCTCTGAGTCACCTGAATTTCGACATCTTGTCATAATAACATCGAGAGTAATGCGTCATCAATATTTCCAACATAACAGACGTAACCAAATAGCCCAACATTCAATAACTATTATTAAATAACGTGATATTCTTTAAAAATTTTTACTGTATTTTTTGTTATCTGCCTAACTCTTGAAGGAGAATATTTCGGTTAAGCGCCTACGAAAAGATATACCTTATCTGCATTAGTACGTATTGCTTCAAACTCAAAACAGTATTTTTCGACCAATTTAAAAGGTAATGGTTTTCAAATAGTTAATTATGTCATTTTTGTAAAGAATTTTTTTGATACTCTATACACAAAAAAAATCAAAGGTAAAGGTAATGCTACCGAAAGAGACCTTGTACAAAAAAGGTTAATCTTTACCATCAGCTTTTAGGGATAATAAATATTTGGCAAAATTTTGATCAAAAATTGTGGAAATTTAAATCACAATCGACAATTAATCTAAACTGTTATTTCTCTGCATGAATATACATTAAGGGAAGCAATAATCTTTTGTTCCAAAGGGTTGCTATAATGGTTGATTTTTCCCTTTCAATTAATTTCCATACTCCACATCCCTGAGGTTCTTTATTACAGTTGAATGAGTTACTTTTGTATAGTTTACAGTATGATAAACGAGGACATTTTCTTTTCAGTTATCTTACCCCCATTAGCCATTAATTCAATTTAGTAAAATCTATTGCGAAATAAAGATATACTTATCAATTTAACTCATTAGGGATTTATTCTCAATCTCTTAAGAAGTGACTAAGAAGCCGTTTTGTTCCATCGTCAGTAGTTCTTAGGCTCAGTGACTGTTATTAGTAAAAGCACAATTAGTAGCTTTGGCTTCAACAATTGTGTTGCATCCAAATAAACATTTATCTGCTTTCATGCTGTTTTTCACTCATTATTTTTGACATATATACTAAAGAAACCTAGTTCAGTTTTATAGCTCCTTTTTATTCGAATTATCTTGTTGGTTCTTCGGCGATTGACACAATGAATATACCTATAATTAAATATAATGTTACTTATAATTATAATTAAAAATTAATATAGCCTTATTTTAATAAATAAACTTTATTAGACCTTTTTTTTGATAAAAAACCTTTAAGAACTGGATTAACACTTTTCAGGCCCATTATAACTTTAGTTTAGTAAAGAAAATTTGTTTGGAGATTTCATAAAAGTATAGATTTATAACGTTGGGACAGCTTCCCGAATAACATGAACAAAAAAGCATTGAAATGGAACCAAACCAGTTGAATCGACATAGTGAAATGATTTACACAATAGCAGGTTCTAATGGTTGTTTTTTTAAAAGTTTTCAAATTTTACAATAAATTCGAGTCGTCGATAGTTTCGCAACATTTAGAGGTTTTGTATAGAACTTGTTATGAAAAGTACCAAAGCTTAGAGAAACATACAAGTCTTTTAGGAAAATATACAAGAAATGCCAAGCAATCCCACAGCAAAAGAATTATGATTATCGGAATGATTGAGCTGATACTTATTCGCAAAGCTACTAAATAGCTACTAAATACATATAAAATATGAATATTAACCTTGCGCCCCCTAATGTCTCCAGTAACTAAGCTGTTTGAAGCATTATCGAACCGAAAATTAGTGTTTTTATCCTCTTTTCACGCCAGGTTTTGAAAGACAATGGAGCTCCATGGAAAAATATACTACCAAATATCAACCTTTTCATTGTTTCCTATAATTAAGGTCTTGATGATCAAAACCTGTATTTTGAGTAAGTTTGTATATGAATACATTAGGTAACAGTATTTGGAGCAACAAGACTGGTAAATTTTGTGGATACCCCAACTCCGAGCTAACACTAAAAGATAGAGTATGGAAATGTCCTGATTGGACGACAAAACATAATACATATATTACTATTGCAATTAAAATCAAAAAAATTCGCTCTCATTGACCAAAATCTAATTTGGATCTGATACCTGTGGAATGGGGATGGGCTTTGTGACTTGTTCTCAAAAGAGAAAGGAATGAACCAAGAAGTTACTTAGTCTTCAGCCGAGTGTTAGTTCACGACTCTAATCTGAGTTTCAAAATCCGAATCAGATCTGTTCGAGATAGAATTCCTACAAGTAATTCATTATCAACAACTATAATCCTCCCAATATTCTTGGACACAATAAGTTTCATGACGTCACTAGCTCTCGCATTTGAAGAGACGGATATTACATTTTTTGTCATAATATCCGAAACTAGGGTCATAGAACGCTCAAGATAAGGAACATGCTCAATGTCTGTAAAAGTCACAATTCCTTTCAAGCTACCCCCTTCTATCACTGGATAGCCCATATGTTTTTTTTCAAATATAAATTGAACAAGATCTTCCACTGTCATAGAAGGATTAACAAAGATCACATTCTTTGTCATAATATCCTTGACTAGAATGTTTCTGAGAGCTACATCGGTCTGAGTAGATTGTTCCTCTTCAGATGCGCCAACATAAATAAAGAGAGCTATTAGAGGAAACCAAAGATTTCCAACAAAAATTCCAAATATTGCCATAAGAATAGCAAAAAACTTCCCAACAGAAACTGCTCTATGAGTAGCTTTCGCATAAGACATTTTCCTGGCATAAAGGGAACGAAGGACCCGCCCCCCATCCATAGGAAAAGCAGGCAGTAGATTGAAAATTCCAAGTATTAAGTTCATGGATCCAAGTATCCAAAAGATAAGATATACTGGATTTAGAGACAACGCTGGGTTCTGGGAGATCAGGTATCTGTGCATAGAAACGCAGATAGAGCCTATAATAATACTCGTTAGAGGCCCGGCGAAAGCCATCTTTGCTTCTTGTCCGGGTTTTTTGGGTATTTCTTCCATAGCAGATACACCTCCAAAGAGAAACAGAGTGATGCTATCAATTTTAACTCCATAACGCTTTGCAAGATAGGAGTGTGCTAGTTCATGTAAAAGAACTGATGCAAAGAGCAAGATGGAAGCCATGGCAGAAAGAGCATATTTCATTGTTGGCGGCTCAACTCCAGCAAAACCAAATGGCTGTGGATTAACTGAAAAGATATATGCAAACATTGGGAGTACTAGAAGGAAAGTGATGTGTAGTTTTATGGGTATACCCACCACACTTCCTATTTTCAATGACGATTTCATAAATGAAAATTCCCGTATTGTTCCTATAAAATTAAACATATATATTACTAAACTTGAGTTCCAAAGGATTTATAAAGTTTATATCTTTACGAGGCAATTATTTTTAAATCATTCGAAAAAAAGTAATATTATAATATTCCTAGATTTAAAGATTACTACTTTTAATAAAAATCTATATATTAAATATTGCCAATAAAAATAACAATTTTTTTTAAAACTGTCTCATCAGAACAAAAAATGAAATTGAAAGTCATGAAGGTACTTTAAATATCTTCGAATAAAAAACATCAAATTTTGTTTAATATGATTTGTTTATTTATATTTTCGTAAGATAGGTTCATATGCATGTTTCACTATATATTATATTATTGGAATAATAATTCTTAAATGATACAATTTAAGTTCATGTCTCTGGATATATGCTATAATCAGCGAATATAATAGTTTATTAGCTTTTCAAAACTAAAATAAGATTATTAATTGGTAATTTCTATTTACCCAATTATCTACCGATAGGAAGTGGATTGAAAAATTACCAGGCTTAATATTGTATCATATTGAAGAAAAGTTTGGAGAGTGTAGGTAAATGTGAAAACAAACTTATGACAAAATAAACAAGACATTTGTTATTTTGCTCGCTGTATTTCTTGTAGTAATAATGCCAGTTGGGTAAGAAAATGCATATTGTACAGCAGTTAAACAGGATTCACTAAAAGTGGCTATGGAGAACACGTGTACTGTTGGATCAATTGTTGCTTCAGCGACAGTTGCTATAAGGCCCATGATAACAACTGCTGTAACTGAACAGCTGGCACGGCAACAATAAAGCTAAATGAGCTTTGTAGAAATTCAGTTGGATAAAGAAATACCTTAAACGACGAATATTCATCGATGAGATTTTTTAATATTTTCTGGTATTATCAAAATTGCGTATTAATTCACTGATAGTTGGCTACTCTCAAGAAAAAAACTGGACTGTATTATAAAATCTCCCATCCCTTTTAACGAATACCTATACATTTACCTTCATTTTCAGGTACTGAAGTTTTTTTAGATATGGTATCTACAAAGTCTCATATTTTTGCTTTTAAAGAAGAATACAAATGTCTTCAGTAAATTGGAAACAAACTTTTTAAATTGATTCCTTAATTGATTGGAAACCTTTCTGCATCATTTTTGAGTCCATAAATTTCAACAAAACAGTTTTCTGAGGTAGATCTGGAGATGATGTAATCTTCATTTTGAAAATGCTTGTTTCACAAAAAAGCATGGCTTTTCCAACATTGAAATTGAAAAACAACGCATCAGTCTAAATTCTATTAGGACGTTCCATGATTTTCCTGAGTACATAACAGTCAGTACCCCAGTCTGATCATTCAGGAAAAAAAGTATTGATAAATGCAAAAAAAGAAATATGGGGACAGTTCTCAAACTCAACTTTATTGCCTTTGTTTCAAAATAAAAAAAAATGGAATGATTCAGAACTCTATTTTTATTCATTTAAATCCGAAGCAAACAAAAGCGGATCAACCTTTAGAAAATGAAGCAAAAATAAAAAAAGCAGAGATGGAACCTAAATAGAAAAGCGTATTATGTTACATTTTGGCTATAAATTTCATAGCATATGGACAGGGATTATGAGCTAATCAGAAGCTTCAAAATGACAACATCATAATTTCATGACTCTCAGGTAGATTTATTAGAAAAAATGAAGTTGTTTGCAGAGACAGGGGATACTTTGGAGCAAAATCAAAAAATTATAATGTAACAATGAAAAGAGCAAGAAAAGGGTCTCCTCTATTGATGGGTGATATATTAAGAAACAAGAGGGTCAGCTCAAAAAAAACTTAATTGGAACTATTTTATTCAGTAATTAAAAGGATATTCAAAGCAGTAAAAGTACTTGCACCACTGTTCAAAGAGTAAATCTAAAGAAGTTATGTACAGTTTTTGTTATAATCTATATTAATTGATGACATTGAAAATAAAAAGAGTATTTTAAGGATAGGGAAAGGTATCTTTAAAATAAATGAATATGAATACGAAAATAAAAAATAAAGCCAAGTCCAGAAATCAGCAAGAAAGCTGTGGACAGACTTCCCACAAAGAAACAAAATAAAAGATAAATCAGAATCCTATAAATATGATATATTCAGAATCGAAGATTTCTGGGTTTTCAACATCAAAACCTGGAGGCCTGAAGAATACCATTCTTCAAAAATAAATGGAAAATCCCCATTTATAGGGCATATGGTGAAGACTATGTTCACTCCATTTTTTCGATTTTCTCTTTCTTGACAAAGGGTTTACTAATTCTCTTCGGCATCCAAGCAGGCTTGTTTTTTGGAGCTGTGACCCGTTCCTTCCACGCCTTGAAAACATGCACTTTCTTTGTCCCACGTTCCCTAAGTCGTATAGTTTCCGGTTTTGATTTGGTTCCAGTTCCTCGGTTTGCAGCTTTCAGGGCAGCCTGACGGGGCTGCTTTCCAGTGAAAACTCCATGTTCCTTGCTTTCTTCATTTCTCTAAACAAAATTTCGAGTGTTGGACATAAAGGTTACCTAGCAAATTATATTATTAGGGACAGATTCAGTTTTAAAGTATATATAATTATTCTTCGGATGTTGTCTATAGTCATTGATTCATTCAAAGATTTCCTCAATTTATAATAGGTATATGAACTTAATTTTTCAATATTGTTGGAGAAACTTGAAACATTTAGAATTTACTTACTTGTAGGGCAAAATGAAGTGCTATTCGCGTTATTATCAAATTAATTTTTTGATACTCAAAGGTTTAAATGCACATAATTTCTTGGTTCAATTGGTTAGATCCTTAAATTTAGCTACCATACTCCAGGCGGGTGTAGGGAATTTATATCCATATCATAATTCTAAAGATTACCATTATATTCGGGATTATGGAGGTGTTTACCCTGACAATGGTCCCCAAAAAAACTATTTTCCAAAGAAGAGATGACCTTGAGGGCTAAACGAAAACAAAGAGATACGATGGGTTCACGACAGCCATGCTCTAAAAGACGGAGGATTGGTGACCTGCAGCACTCCAGAGGTACAAAATTCACTCAAATAAGATAGTATAGCCCTGAAAAGAATGGTAAATCAACAATAAGTAAATATTTTATTAGGACCGTGATATACTCAAAGTCAATTATCATTCTATATGATTGTGCGGTTCAATGTTCTTAAATGCAGATAAGCTCATTAAATGGTTGATAGGTTTTTTCAAAAATTCAATACCAATCAAATAATATGATAATATCAATGATATTATCCTTGCGTGTATATATAGAGTTGAAAATACGCTGTATGATGCCGTTTTCTTATCAAGCACGTAAGACCTCTAAAAAATTACTTTAATTGGGAGCCACTTGCCACCTCTGATTAAGCTCCCAATTGTGTGATTCCTACGATTAAGAGAAAAACTCCTTTAACTCGTAATCGCCTACTTAATGTAAATCTTCTAACTGTATATAGCTTTTCCGGTTCACAATGTGACGACATATAATTTATTTTATCCTTTTGTGATAGGCTCATTATGAAAACAAATAATTTGAATTTATAATATATTCTTTTTACATCTATAGTAAAGTATAATTTTAGCCTTTAAATTTGTTTCAGTGAATTTAACATTGGGGTTGCAAACGTTGATTTATACAGTATTTTATCTTTATTCTGCTAGCCATGCAATCTATCGAATCCAGCATCAAAAATGTGATCAAAAATTGGAAAAAATAAAAATGAAAAGTTGAGAGACAATATTCCCACTTCCCGCAGATGTACGCAAGGACATAATCTGTTTTCTTAATATGGATGTAGCTTAAAAACTAATCGAACTTCAACAAAAAATAGTGGTCAAATAGGCAAACAAATTCTACATCTGTGCACATCTGCAGAATGTCGAATCGACGAACTTACTTTATAGCCCAAGGAAAACGGGTTTTAATTTCGTACCACTCACTCATAGGTGCCCATATTCTGACAACGAGATTTATCGAATTTTCACCGAAATCATTTGCATAAACAGAATGAGGAGGGCTATAGAAGGCAAAAGGCTCTTTGTCTATTAAGTCAACGATGAGCCAAATTGCTGCGTCGGCATCATCACTGTAACGAATTCCTATTGTGAAATCAAATCTTCTGATAGGATAAATAACGTTATTTGTGATGTCTGTTGTAAAGACTTGCTGATTAGGAATGCGGATAAGAATCCCATCATATGTCCTTATAAGGGTAGAGATTATGCGTATATCTGTGATATAGCCAAAGATTTTGTTTATTTCTACTTGATCTCCTATTTTTATTGGTTTTTCTATCATCAGGAAGACACCAGAAATCAAATTCCCCATAATATTCTGACTTGCAAAACCGAGGACGATACCTGTAATTCCCCCTGCTAGCAAGAGTCCGGAAGGATCCAGCTCTATTAGAGGGAGTATCGAGATGGAAACAATAGTAAGTGAAAAACATAATCTAAAAATTTGATAGTAGTCTCACCTACATCTTTATTAACCTTATCTTTGAAATATCTACGTAAGTAAAGTGTGATAATTCTGGAAACAATGATCGAAAAAGATAGAATGAGTACAAATTCTAGCAAATTTCCTAAAGTAACTGGGTCCGTTGAAGTAGAATATAAACTAAAGTTTAAAATGTTTATGGCAGTAATCAAAATCCAAACCTCAAATCAAACATTGAAGGTTCTAAATGAACTTTTTAATGTAAACTTCGAGAACTTCCTTCAATGAGTCTTTGCTTTCTGGATAATAACTTTCCAGATCCTAAGATATGATAATTAAAGCCGGTTTCAGCTGTATTTTTGTTAAGGATATTCGTACATGTGCCCCTTTATAAAAACGTTGTTTTAATTCAGGGATGTGCAATTGAATGTACCCTATTTTTCGAGTGTTTATATATTACTCCATCTAAAATCTGGTCATAAAGAGTAAATTTCTGCCTTTGCAGAGTCTGCACGTTAAGAAAATTGTGATTTTTTTATATGCGATAAAAATACCGATCTCAACCGCAAAAGTAAGACAATTCCCCTCTTGCTACTGAGGCAAAAAGTAGCATTTCTCAGGTTCTATCAGCAATTTTTGTATTATTTTGTTGTGAGTGTTAAGTTAATTTATTGAATTTATAATTAATTTCCAATCTCCCACAATACGTTTTTCTCCACCTATCTGTTCCAAGTGTTCTTTTTATACGCCCTGGGGTTTCCATTTTTTTTAATTAAGTAAAAATTCCTTCTGGTATCCTTCTGTGCTATAATAAATAGCAACTTGACATCTATCAAACTTTTTATTATATGTTATCAAAAAGATTTTCCCAGAACAAGGAGTCTTCTCTGCTCTCTGATCTCACTACCATGGTCTCAGAAGGTCATTATTCCTTATTTTAGCAACTATATAGAGTGCTTTTTTTTCATAGTGAAATTCCTATCTTACTTTAAAATAAATAGTATCAATAAGACAAGTACGGGATTTTTTGTGCTATTAATTTGGGAATGAATTCTTCCTCCTTTCCATCCAGTTATTTAGTAATTCTGTAAATATTAGAAGCTGAGATTTCACTTACTCCTAAAGTGTTCCTAATTTTTCCTATCCTTTGGATGAAGATACCTTGGGGGTAAGATTCAGCTACTACAATTACGATGGTTTTTTTCAACTCGCGAGTACTTACCAAAAATATTTCTTCAAATTGGAAACTTATGGAATTGAGGCTCTAATAGTTTGATTTCTCCGTGTTTAATTTGAAGATTTCGGGATTTGTAGCAGCTTTTATTATTTTTTCTGGAGTTATTTATAACATAGCGTTCAGCACAAGATTGAATGAAAGTTTCATCTTCCGTAACAAGGTTTAAAAACCAAGTAATTCGATGGATAATTCCACCTTCTTGATCGAAAGAAGAAACTGTTATAAATGAAAGAATATCAACAATAGACTATGTTTTTTTTTGATGAAAAAAGATATAGAGTAAATCAAGTTTTAAGGAACTTTAAGTACAATATCCACTTTCGGCAGAGATACATAGGAATGCTATCTATTTTTTAAATATTACAGTGGCTCAAAAATTGATTTAACTTTTAATGGATGATGGTAGGGAAATGGTAAACAAATATCATATCTGGATACATTTGTGGAATATCTATTGTGTTCTTCTTATGTAAATTTTTTATTCGATAACTTATTGAAATTTGCGATTTTATAGGAGAATTGGATATTGTTTAGGTATTATGTAATTAGATAAGTAAATAAGTGGGATTTATATCTAAAAAATTCTAATTAGTGTGTAAGTCAGTGTAATTTATGTGTAAAACAAGTGTAAATTATTCTTTATATTTGTTATTAGGATAACTTGATATTCAATTGACTTTTGGAGACATGTGTAGAAAAAGCATGAATTCTGTGTAAAGAAATATAAATTATGTGTAAGTAAGTGTGACCTATGTGTAAATATGCCTGTCTTGGTATGAGGGTTTTTTGATAGATATCTGACTTGACAAGCTAATTGTGTATATGTATAAATGACATTTAGGATTCATCGAAACCCACGTAATTAAGTGTAAATTGTCTGCTGAAAGTGGCATTAGTAAATAATCGGATTTCATAAATCTACATATCGCAGAGTGTGGAGTATGTGTAAGTGCATCACAATGTGTGTAAGTAAGTGTAATTTATGTGTAATGTAAATGAAATTCTATGTGAGGTATAATTTTGAACTAAAATTAAATTCCTGGTTTTTGTGTGAAATGTGTGTAAACAAATATGAATTATGCATAAGGAAGTACATCTTAAATTTAAATAGGTATAAATTTATAAACAAGAATTTCGATGAAGATCTTATTTCCATAAGTTATGTATGTATCATTTATGAACTCAGGATTATATTTAGAAGTTTATATAACCAATCTTAAATAAATATTAACTATGTGTAAAATATGATATTATGACAAAATTACACACAATTGATTTATTGTGATGTATCTGTTAAAATGGAGCGTAAACTATGTGTAAGACTTGTGTAAAATAATATACTCCATGAATGAGGAAAAGCGACGTGTGAACGCTTACATCACTAATGAACTTTATACAAGGGTTATTCAATCCGGTTATGGCATAACAGATGCAATTATACAAGGTTTAAAGTGCCTCATGAGCCATCAGGGTGAGATTAAATCGGGAGGTAATGAAAACATATTGGAATTGCAGGAAGCACTCATAAAAGAGCTACAAGATCGCATAAAAGAGATGCAAGAGGTTATTGACCCTCTGGAGTTGGGGCAACTCCGCATAAAATCTGAAGAGTTAGAAAAGCATAATAAAACACTAAAAAAAGAGCTTGAGAATGCAAGCCAGAGAGAACAAGACCTAAAATCCATGCATAACAATTACATGATGCAGATGCAGACATTGATTAATCAAAAAGCAATTGAAGCACCGGGAGCTAAAAAACCCTGGTGGAGATTCTGGTAACTTGTGGATATATATTTTGTTTTCAATAGTTAACTATTTCATAAAAATATCGTTGCAAGATACGATTTATACATCAGTTTCTGATATGATTTTTTTTAGAAATGAACACTTCTATGGATCAATTGCAGTGTATATGTTGTTCTTTATCTTAGCTTCTTATATACTTATTTACTATAATTATATTGTCCTTGTTATCGCTATTGAGTTGTTAAATTGAATTAGAATCTATTTCTTAGTTGTACACATTAAGTTATTAGTGGGTTAAATTTATGTCGATTAGATGTTTAATGCTATTCATTTCTCAGTTTAATAACGTAGATTCTTATACAAATGAAGATTTAGATAAAATACTAAATTTAGTCATCTGTTTCTAAATGATATATATGACTTGTGGAAATAAATGGTTTATCAAAATTTGTTAATGTTACCTCCATACTCTACTTCCAACTATGTAATTAAATATGAATCCTTTTTTTGTGAAAAAAATCGAAATTTTTATTTTCAGTCCGTTGTATTTGTAACAAAGCCAGCTCTTTTATTAAAGGTTACATTGACTGCTATTTCACACCTTAGAATGCTCACTGTATCCTTAAAGTTTGCATTTACTATTGTGGGTAGCTCAGAAATTAAATTTTTTTCCCTCTATGGTTCTTATTATCTTATTATATTTTCAGATATTTGCAATGTAGAGCTGAATATGTGACTGTTTTTAGTCATATGAATAATTATGTTTTGAATATATATACAAATAATACCATGTAAAAAAATATAAATACGTTAATGCCATAACACGGTAATGCAGCAAAACGGTAAATGTGATACCATGGATAGACTAAAACTACAAAAAGAAGCAATCGATAAATTTAAACAACTTTATAGTCTGCGATATGACATGGGATTTGTGCAGGAAGAACTTCCTAGAGTTTCAAAATTGACACTTGGGGCTCTTGTCAATAAAGGAATCCTAAATTCATATCGAGGAGTATTTGGAGATGATGGACCGATATATTATAAGTGGACAGGAAAAGAGTTGGAACAATCTAATTGAAATGCATTTTTAATTACTTTTATCTCTACTATGAATTGTATAATGCAAAAAAATATGATTTAATTATAGGTTAGATGAATATTCAGAGAGATGATAAATCTACTAACTTGAAAGGAGCTGTGAATAACTCATGAAAATTGATCAAGGCTTTCCATTTATAAAGATGACTCATGAAAGATTAGAATTTTTATTAGAAGAAGAGGTCCGAAAAGAGCAAGAATATGTTAATGGATGGAATGAGCTTAGAGAAAAGCAGCGACCATAAATATCCAGAAGTCACTATTTTAAGAAGTTTGTTACGATATCGGAAGTGGAACAGTAAACTATATTTAGATACTTAATATTTGATTATACAGAGATGGTCAGAGTTATAATCAAAATTTATGAATCTTAATTGCAACATATATTAAATTTATTTAAGTTAAAACCCGCACAATTGCAGGATATGAATTTGCTTGATAAATTCTACTAGCTAATTGATTTAGCTCAGGTTTCACTGTTGTACCAAAATGAAGCTGTGTGATAGAAATTGTTGTTTTTGTTAAATAAAATATCACAATTTTTTTTGATTATTTATCGCAAATAATTTTTCACTTCTGAAGTGACTGATTTTTGAATACTAAGATTCCATAATCTATCTATCGAAAAGTTGATGTTTTTTGTTGGATATATTAGTTAAATTGGCAACGGAAATAAGTTTATAAACATGTAGGTTTTAAATTTTGTTTACTCTTCCTATCTATTTTGGCATCTAATTTTTTTGGGGTAAAAATACCTAAAAGATCATTTTTTTTAAAATCGATATAAATTGAACTAATTAATTTTAGATGGTGCGTTTCGCTTCAAAATAGATATCACAAGTTCATTTTTGGTCGTATAACTGATTAAAATAAATTCTGCCGACCTAGAAGATATTAAAAAGTTCTTTTTCTAGAGCCTATATGGGAGGATCAAGCTTTCTTTATCATTTTTTTTTGACGGAACTTATAAATACAATTGACGCATATGTAGTAGTGTATTACTAATAGGGGAGATAAAAGATGAACTTTATACCAGCAAAAGAACGGGCAGCAATTATTCGGAGTGAACTCAAAGCTAATTTTCCGAAAGTTAAATTTTCAGTTCGATCTTCAAACGTTAGGATAGAAGATGATGTTACAATTAGTTGGATCTTGGGTCCCACTAAACAAATGGTTAGAAATGTTATCTTTTGTCTTGTAGAAGATATGAAAAATTTCTACAACATATGTTTGGAAAATGAAACACACATACTCATAAATTATTCAAGGGAAATCCCACAAGAAGTATTTGATAAAGTAAGAGCAGAAGTCAAAGAGACAGCGACAGATGAAATGTTACAGTGTTCATTTTTAATAGATGAAGAAGCAGAAAAGAAGATCGGGAATATGAGTTTTTAGGGAGTTATAACGGTGCCTACATTAACTTACAATGAAAATGAAATCGCTGCGCGTCTTATAATTAATAGGCCTCTTAAACAAACTGAGTGGAGAGATGGTAGATTTAATGTGGGATGTGAGTTTATTCGGCAATATGACCCAGAAAGGCATGTAATAGAAATCCTAATCAGGAATAAGTGAACTTATTCCTAATTCTAACCATTTTATTTCGCATCGCTCACATTGCAATTTTAATATATAGTAACATGTTACTACCTATTAGAGTAATAGAACGCCTAAAAGTTGATTTGGGAAACATTTCTAATTAACGGTTTACATACTGTATTTCTTAAACTTATTTATTTGTTCCCATATGAAAATAAAATTGTAGCTAAAAATAATTCTAAATAGATTTGCTAAATTAAAAGCAAAACAATTTTTCATCTACAAATTTAGGAGAATTTTTTAGTCTTTGTATCTGTTAGCATTTATCTATTAAGAGAAACTCATATTTAATACTTCTCATTATTTTTGTTATATTTAGTATTACGATGTTCCAAATTTGCAATAAATGCTAGAAGTAAATATATCATTTAGAGATAGATGTTGTAAATATCTCCAACCGACATAATTAGGATTAATAACTTTAATGTAAAATTTTTTTAGTCGTAGGAGAATTAGGATTTCAATAAATCCCCATATTTCGTAGCGTGATTATAAATGACATATAAATGGCTCGTGTAAATCAAGATTATTGAGATTCTCGAAAGTTCCGAAATCGCTTTGTGGAGCTTAAGATATACATTTAGTAGTAAGTACCTATTTTATCCCTTTTGATCTAGGTCAACATGTTGTTTTTCTACCCCAGAAATCCTTAAATAATTAGTCTCATTTTTTATTCCAAATAAATCTTTTAAAGTTCTTTTTAATAAATAAAATTAAGTCTTTCGTTAACCAACTGTAATAATAGCCATCATCTAGGTATTGGCTTTGAAAGTATGTTCGCTCACTCCAATAATTATTATGCGATTAAAATAAATTTTACTCCTAAACTATGTTTTTATTTAAGACTAAAATACCTTCTTTTTTAGCATGCTTTATCCAACAATGAAACGTTTAGCTATAGACTGAAAAATCTTCTGCAACTTTAGCTAGACTCCAACCATTTTTTTACTATTAGTTAAGCATGAAGTCTCAATCATTAATTTTTCTTTCAGAAATTAATTGCTACCGCACAAATATCATGTATATTAAACATATCCAAGGTCATGATTTAACTAATTTACTTATCTTATATGATTTAATATTGGATTATATTTCAAATTGGCTATATTTATGAATTCCCGTATTGGATTGTTAGATGCATTAGCTTATTTTTTATATATCTAAAACTACCATATGTTGAAGAGGTGGAAATAATGAATTTACGTAAACATTGGGACGGTTTGTGTGATCAATTTGGGGAAGGAATAATGTTTTTTGTAGGGTTGGTTGTCATATTTGTTTTAGTGTGGTTGTACTGTGGATTTAGAACTGGCTTTTATTAATCAAGTTACTTTAGGATATTTCTTTCTCAATATCTTTTGTAATGTTATTTCATCTTTCGCTGAGAGTACACAAAAGACATTGATATCCTTCCTACGTGCGGCTTGGTGATCGTTGTGATTTTATTGCAACATTAGCATATAACATCTCGTTTACATCACTAACAAGCACAAAAGGTTCAATTAATTCATTATTCCTGTAGAAAGGTTGATTTTTTGCAAAATAACAAGGTTCTAAATATAGTTTCGGTAAAACAGATGAAGCAAGCACTGAAAAGTAACCAGACATGGTGTAAACGATATACTATGAAGAACTTCACACAAAATATTTTTTTGAATATTGTTATCGGAGTCGAGTATCTTAATGAAAAAAAAGGTAAAATTGGATGTGGTAATATTGGTTTTGTAGTTTTTGAGTTAAACAGTTTTGAAGAAGGGTCAACATAGTTTACAGAAACGATTTGCTATTAAATTATCATGCCTGATAAAAAATGTGGTTAGACTAAGAATCTCACCGAAGAATGCTAGTATAAGGTAGTTTTATAAACTGAGATCTTTTTCACTTAAAAAATATAATATAACTTTAAAAAATACATTTTAAGATTGTAAAATGAGGGCCTAATATACATGATTGATATGTTTGTATGCTTTATTAAGAAATGTCTGGGGCGAAAATTAAGGGTTATGGTACCATTGTAGTATATTAGATAAATGAATGAGGAAAAAGTGGAGGAGAAATTTTAACTAAGTACAAAAATTAGTATACATTTCCAATCAACCTTTTTTTCCACGTAGGCCTAAAATAAATATACACGAATCTCTATTTTTATAAAATTATGGACTTGAGATCCAACTTGAGAATTTGAGGGTTTAACTTTTGTAATTAATTAAAATTTATATATTACCCTCAATTTTCATGCTTATTCTACAAGCTTCTACACAAACATAAATGGTGGATCCTTCTTCAAACATCACAATTGTCTTTGAAAAAAGGGTTAAACATAAGATAAAGGTGGCATCTTTGAAACAAGGGTAAAAATAGAATAAAAAACCTATTATACACTATGGAAAACAAAAAACTTGCGAGTATATGCCCATTTCCACCAACATTAAAAGAACTTTTGAAGAAACAAAAAGAACTGGAAATGCGAGAAAAGGAAAGATTTTGCAAACTTTGAGTTAGCAAGTGCTAGAATTTCCTATAGAAATTCTGCTATTAAGAAAGGAGCCAATTTCTCAGGTTACTAAAAACATAATTAGTTCTCTATTAGTTAGTTAATTTAAGTCCTCAAATACCTTCTGCTATCTCCATACCCTACCTTTGAAAGAGGTCATTTGATTGACAGAAGAAATCAAATGTATACACTGAAGCAATTATTGTATTGCCAAAGAAAATTGACTAAATAATTATAGTCTCTTATTACAAATTATTAGATATATGAAGGTGAAAAAGGATATTTCGAGGAAAGTATTCAAAAAGGGAAGATTTTTGAGACTGGAATCTTCTTGGTTGATGAACACAAGATCATTTATCTATTATAAAATATATAGATCTGTCAAATTCGAGTTAAAAATAAGTGCAATCAGAAAAAAGAGATATGTGTGCAAATGAAAATCTTTGATTTTGAATAATTCCTTTATACAAAGAGCTGGTGTACAATCATACAGAGTTGTCTTCAGCTGAGTATATTCTCACTATCTAATTTTTATTATATCATTTTAGTTACTATTTAGCATTTCTATCTTCATAGTGATGATCATTTCACACCCGTACACAAGGAGCAGGAAAGGAGACATGTGCAGGTATAATGGGTTCCTTACCATGAAATTTCGTTCCACACCCATCCACAATCGGTAGATGGACCTTAGTAATGGCTATGATCAAGACGGAGACTGTAAGTAACAAGGTGAGTTGCACTTACTGAAACAGCTGTCATCGATACTATACACAAAAAACTGCCCACAAAATGGTCAGTATCGTTTTTATTTTTCTACCCGATTATTTTAACATCCATCTCCCTTTTTTATATTATTTTTGATTTAAACAATTGAAAAGGAGGAATAAGCAACATTGTACCTTAAATTATCTAAATTATAATTTAAGATGAGCCTATAGGTGTTTTCTTATTCTCTTTAATGCATAAGTCCCAATTGTTTCAGTACTTCCTATTGTTCAAATTAACACTAAATTCTTTATAATCCGCGTCTCATCGACA
>Ga0224559_1000084_pt1 | contig 53844 bp, 47 predicted proteins | sample 714S33034metaG_FD_180676 | JGI IMG/M metagenome (GOLD analysis project Ga0224559, IMG submission 180676) | Peat soil microbial communities from Stordalen Mire, Sweden - 717 S3 30-34 | ecosystem: Environmental > Terrestrial > Soil > Wetlands > Peat | place: Sweden: Norrbotten County, Stordalen... | reverse complement strand
TTTTAAATAAAATAAGTATTTAGCTATTGTTATAACTGTTTCAAGTAAATTTCCAGAATATTTGGGATCTAATCTACAATTACTTAATATATTATGAAAAATATTGACTTTAATAGTATTTTGCCTGCATACTTAGTATACAAAGAAATAAATTACTATATTCATTAGATAAACATCAGTAGTTCCCCATTAACATAATAAATCCCTACAATTTATTTATTAAAATTATGGGTAAAGTGTATTTTAACTTATCTACTATTCCTTCTAATTTGATTATCTTTTATATTGAATCCACTTAAACTTTTTATAATAAATATAAATTAAATCCAAATTAAAAAAAATATAATATTAAATTATATCTACGGTCCTATTGATTCAAAAATGTTGAAAGAATTAGTATTATAACTAGTCAAATAAATATGAAGATAACAGTAATAACTTCAAAAAAGTCAATAAAAAACAATGCTGTTCACCATGTACAGTTATAACAGATTTGAAATAACAGTAACAATATTTCGAATTAAAATTTTGAATAAACCTTTTAAACCTACCAAATTAAAAAAATAATAATGCTCCGGCCGGGATTCGAACCCGAGTCTTCGCCTCGAGAGGGCGAAATGATTGGCCGGACTACACTACCGGAGCTATTGGAATATTAAATGATCTAATTCAATCTATATAAATCTTGCTAAAAATTTAGAAAAATTTATCGTGGAGAATCCAATGAACAATAGGAATATGTCCAGTATAAAAAACTTTCATGCTGATAGTACAAGAAAAAAGATTGAAGGTCCCATATTCATTGGACGGACTTGGGCAGAGTATCTAAAAATGTTCGATCTTAGTAGAAAAGATTTTAAAGGGAGAATTCTGGATTGTGCTGCAGGTGCAAGTTCATTCACAGCCGAAATGTCAAAAAAAGGATGTGAGGTAATAGCTTTAGATATTTTATACGATGAAGATCCAGATGTTCTCTGTGATAAATATCGCGAACATATGAAAGTCCTAATTGAAGGTTTAGCATCTGTTGATAGTTTTATATGGAATTTTTTTTCAAATATAGAAGATCTTAAAGAAAAAAGAGATGATGCATGCAAGGAATTCATTGAGGATTACAGGAAAAACAAGACAACCCATTATATAAAAGCAGATTTAAATAATCTCCCATTTCCAGATAACACTTTTTCAATGGTTTTATGCTCACATCTACTCTTCATATACGACCACAGACTCGATTACAAATTTCATTTAAAAGCCATTAAAGAAATGATCAGGGTTTCATCAAACGAAGTCAGAATCTACCCCCTCGTTAAAAATAGGACAATAAAATCTGATTTTGTGAAGCATATCATAAACGATCTTCAAGATGTGGATATAAAGATTGTGAAGGTGGATTATGAGTTTAGAAAGGGCGGTAATGAGATGATGAAGATAGTGAAGAGATAATTTTCTATAAATTTTGATTGCAATTAAATATAATTTGTTCCATACTATTTTTCAAATTACATATCATTAATATAGATATTAAACAAGATACCTTCAATAAAATATAACTATAAAAATTGAATAATTTAAGAAGCTAGATACACTTTTAATTATTTTTATAAAATTATTGAGATGATCAAATTGTTTATGAGGAAAAAAAATGAAACTACGTAGTAAAACACTGCTATTTAGTGGTTTGATCATTATTGTATTGGTAGTTGTTCTCCTATCAATTTCATATCTAGTATTCCAGAGCACATACAGCGGTATTGAGACTAAATACAGTTACCATGTTCTTAACGATGAAATGAGTGATTTTAACAATTCATTATTTGCCATGAATCAAACAACTCAAGATTGGGCCCAGTGGGACGATGCATATACATTTGTGTCTGGAAACAATCCGAACTTCGTTAAAAATGACATTCCGTCCAATACATATACTAGGCTCGATATTAATTTAATTATTTTTGTTAACAACAACGGCAAAATCATGTATGGAAAGGCTTACGATCTAAAAACAAACCAGTACACAAGCCTCCCTACGAACCTTACAAGCTTCACAAACAACAGCCCATTACTAGTACATGATAATCAAACAGGTTTGAGTGGAGTTTTAAACCTGCCTGAAGGCCCCATGATGATTACAACCCAACCGATAGTTAATGGGCATGGACAGGGACCAGTAAAAGGAACCTTAATAATGGGACGCTACATTAATACTGATTATTTAACATCTTTAATTAATATCCCCAACGGAACATTAAGTGTTTCAAGTTACAGCAGCAGCAATCAGTCAACCGATGTTAATAAAATTTTTCCAACACTATCCCAAACCAGTCCTTCAAACATTCTTAGACTTGGACCTAATTCAATTGCAGCCTACAGACTTATTAATGATATATATGGTAATCCTGCCATAATTCTAAAGTCCCAAATGCCAAGAACTCTTTATAATACTTATATTAATACTGTTCACTACTTTATCATTACCATAGTGTTGTTGGGTATGTTCTTTGCGGGGCTGATAATTTACTCCCTAGATAAAAGTGTTCTAAACAGGTTAGACAAGATAATGGGGGAAATTAAAGATATAGGTAAAAAAGGTGATTTAAAACGTCGTATAACTGTCAATGGAAACGATGAACTTTCCGATCTAGCATCATCCATGAATAATACTATCCATGCACTGCAAAAATCAGAGAGAAATCTTGAAGATAGTGAAAAAAATTACAGAAGCATCTTTGAAAATACTGGTACTGCCATGTTAATTGCTGATGAAGACATGACTATATCACTTGTTAATAAAACGTTTGAAAATATTTTAAAACAAAACAAGGAAGATATTGAGGGAAAACAAAACTGGATAAACATGTTAGTTCCAGCAGACCAGGAAAAGATAGGAAATATCCATAAAACTCATGAAAATGGAAATTTATTGACCATTATTCCTAAAACTTATGAAACACAAGCCACTATCCATGGAAATACTAAAGATTTCTTTGCAACATTCGATTTCATACCCGGAACAAGGAAAAGCTTGATTTCACTCATAGATATAACGGATCGTAAAAGGGCTGAAGGCATGCTTACAACCTCATTAAAAGAGAAGGAACTTTTACTTCGAGAAATACACCACAGGGTAAAAAATAGTCTTCAGTTGATCTCATCACTACTTACACTACAGGCATCTGAAATTGATGATAAAGAGATCACTGCAAGATATAAGGAGAGCGAAAACAGGATACATACTATAGCTTTGATCCATGAGAGTCTTTACCAGTCAACCAATATCTCAAACATAAATTTCGGAGATTATGTAGAAGTACTTGTTGAAGATATAATGAACTCATTCGAGGTTAGTACCAACAAAATCAAAACAACATTAGAATTAGAAAATTATAATCTGGGAATTGAAACAGCAATACCATTGGGGCTTATCATTAATGAATTAGTATCAAACTCTTTGAAACACGCGTTTAATGGTTATGATAATGGCGAGATTAAAATAATTCTTGAAAAAAAGGATGAAACATATACTCTAACAGTTGAAGATAATGGAATTGGTTTACCAGGGGGTTTTAAATTTGAAGAAACAAGTAGTCTTGGAATTCTCCTAATAAACTCTTTAGTTAATCAGTTAGAAGGTGAATTGGATGTAGAGGTTAATGGGGGCACTCTTGTCATTATCAATTTTAGAGAACTTACATACAGGGAGAGAATGTGATAAAATTTAATTTAATTTAGGATAATAACTTACCAATTTTTTTTGAATTTCTTAAGTAACATGAGTCAATGCAAAATCTGGATAAACCCTATTTACAATTTATAACCAATATTTTTAGTTAATTTTATAATTGAAACGAACTTTGTTCATTATATTTGTTAGAATAGGGTTTTAACGGTTTATATCTATTAATTTTAATTTGTTAGTAATATCTTTTATCACCAAAAGTGTGCTGTACATCACCAAAATAGAAAGTTTTAAATAGCATAACTTTTACACTATACATTACAGGAGCTTGAAGGCATGCAGCTTTACTCCTTATAAATTTTGTAATAACCCCCCCCAAACGATTTATAAGGTTGACGCCTTTTAATCACGTCCACCTAAACTTATTTTTTGCATGCCTGATGATCCTCCTTTAACCTCCCAAAAGAAGCTTAATTTGAAGGGAAAAACCAAAAAAATTATCATATTTTTCATAATCTACAAAAATTATATATTATTAAACTCTTGAAAAGGGGAATAATATGAGGAAAATATTCAAAAAAAAATGCATACACGTAGCATTAGAGTGTGCAGAAAATGATAAAACCCTTAAAAGGTCAATAGGACCTACAGGGTTAACTATTATGGGTGTTGGTGGAATAATCGGAGCAGGTATTTTCATAGTTACTGGTGTGGCATCGGCTGCATCGGGACCTGCACTTATGATCTCTTTTTTAGTAGCAGCAATAGCTTGTACATTTACAGCACTATGTTACGCAGAATTTGCTTCCATGATACCCATCGCAGGTAGCGTATATACTTACACATATATCACAATGGGAGAAATATGGGCATGGATAATGGGATGGATAATGATCCTCCAATATCTTATAGCCTCAGCAGCAGTTGCAATAGGATGGTCATCCTATGTTGTTGCCTTTTTAACCTCGTTGGGTATAGTATTACCCTCGGTTATAAGCGGACCATTGGGTATGCAGGGATCTTTAATCAACATCCCTGCCGTAATAATAATCATAATCTTAACAGGTGTCTTGATAAGGGGTGCACAGGAAAGTGCACGTGTAAATGCAGTAATAGTTTTTATTAAAATTGCAGTAATATTGCTCTTTATAACTATAGGAATAAACTATATAAATCCTGTAAATTACCATCCGTTCATGCCATATGGTATAGGTGGTATATTCACAGGAGCAGCCATGGTCTTCTTCGCTTATTTAGGATTTGATGCTGTTGCATCAGCAGCTGAAGAAACTAAAGACCCTGGAAGAACCATCCCTATAGGAATTATTGGATCACTCATAATAAGTTCAATCCTTTACATTGCAGTTGCAGCCATCATGACAGGGATGGTGCCATTTAATCTGTTGAATAATGCTTCGCCAGTTGCTTTTGCACTACAATATGTGGGTGTTAAATGGGCATTTACAGTGATAACAATAGGGGCAATAGCCGGCCTCACAACTGTTGTGCTCGTTAACATGTTCAGCAAAGCCCGTATCATTTTTGCAATGAGCAGAGATGGTTTACTTCCTAAAATATTTTCAAGCGTAAATCAGGATTGTAAAGCTCCAGTTGCAAGTATAGTACTTGTAGGTGGAATGGCAGCCTTGATTGCAGCATTTTTCTCCCTGGACAGTATCTTTGAACTGGTTAATGTAGGGGCCCTTTCTGCTTTCATATTCCTTGCTCTTTCTGTTATAATACTTCGAAGACAACAACCAGATATGAAAAGGGCATTTAAATGTCCATTAGTACCTGCAATACCAATATTATCCATAATATTTTGTTTAGCTCTGATATCACAGCTTAAAGTACATATTATTCAGATATTTATTGTCTGGTTAGTACTGGGTGTTATTGTTTACTTTGTATATGGTAAATACCGTGGAATGTTCAGATCTGAAGATATTGGAGAAACAGACATGGGAGGATTTGAACCGCCAATGGAAACCCCCCTATCCAAGTAAGTCCATTAAATTCCTACTTCATTCTTTTTTTTATATAATCGCATATACAAATCTAGAAAACATCCGGTAAAAGCATGATAAAGAAAATTTTTTCTAAAAAACCTATTAATGAATTGATAAATGCTTCAGAAAATACTGATAAAAGTCTTAAAAGATCTATTGGACCTATAGGACTTATATTATTGGGATTAGGAAGCATAATAGGTGCAGGAATATTTATTGTAACTGGAGTTACAGCCGCCAATTATTCTGGACCGGCACTTCTGATATCATTTATAATATCTGCTGTTGCATGTACATTCACAGCACTATGCTATGCTGAATTTGCATCCATGATACCAATCGCCGGCAGTGTTTATACCTATACCTACGTTACCCTCGGAGAGATATGGGCTTGGATGATTGGATGGGTTTTAATATTCGAATATCTAATATCCGCATCTGCTGTGGCAGTTGGATGGTCCTCATATACTGTAGGACTACTTGGTTCGGTGGGAGTAAACTTACCTTCATATTTATCAGGTTCTATGGCTGTTGGAGGATTTATAAATTTACCTGCGGTTATTATAATAGGATTATTGACGGGGGTTTTAATCCTCGGAGCTAAGGAGAGTACTCGTATAAATGCAGCCATTGTAATTGCAAATATTGCAGTTATAGTTATTTTTATAGTTGTTGGTTTGAAATATATTAATCCTGCTAACTATACACCGTTCACACCATTCGGTATAGCCGGCGTGTTCCAGGGTGCTGCAATGGTATTTTTTGCTTATATAGGTTTTGATGCTGTTTCTACAGCAGCTGAAGAAACTAAGAACCCACAAAAGAATCTGCCAAGGGGAATTATTGGATCTCTAATTATAAGTTCAATACTTTACATTGTTGTGGCAGCTGTTCTTACGGGTATGGTACCCTATTATCTTTTAAACAATGGTGCTCCAGTAGCATTTGCCTTACAATATGTTGGTTCTACTTGGATTGCTTCAGTAGTATCTATTGGGGCGTTATGTGGAATAACTTCCGTACTTTTAACCAGTCTTTTTGGACAAACCCGGATCTTCTTTGCCATGAGCCGTGATGGACTTCTACCGGGAATATTTTCAAGGGTTCATTCAACTTACAAATCTCCTGTAACGAGTATAATTCTTGTGGGTACAGTTGCAGCATTTATAGCTGCATTTATTCCCCTGGCACTTATAATAGAACTTGTGAATATTGGAACATTATCTGCCTTCATTTTCCTTGCAATTTCTGTTATTGTACTTAGAAGGACACAACCAGATATTAAGCGCGGTTTTAAATGTCCTTTGGTACCTATCGTTCCAATTCTTTCAATAATTTCATGTTTATTTTTAATAACTCAACTATCATCAACAACTCTTCAGAGATTTGCTATAAGCATCATAATTGGGTTGTCCGTATACTTTTTATATGGAATGCGAAAGAGTAAACTGAATAATAGTGATGATGGTGATCTAAATGGTGTTAATTTGATTGCCACAGATACACTAATTGAAACTGAATTGGAATAGTACAGGTTAAATTATCTAAATATGGTTATATGAAAAATAAAAAAAAAGTAATTTTTAGGATTAAAAAATTTATAAATAGGGTTTAAGAGAACCAGGAAAGTTGTAGAATTCCCATAATGTTTGATTAATAAATATTTAAAAATCAGGTTTATCAAGCTCAAGGCATATTTCATCGCCTTTAGGATATATAGAAGCTTCTCCTCCATATTTATCAATAAATTTAAGTGCAATTTTACAGAGTATTTCAGAAACATCCTCATCATCCGATGATTTCTGTCCCCGTGGAGCAGATATGTACATCTTACTTGATCCTATATCGATTGATGTGTCAACCTCATCAAGGTAAGATCCTAACAATGCCTTCTTAAAAATATCTTCGTTTTCACTGATGAAACTTGTGACATCCCTGTATACATCTTCATAGTCCAACATTTCATCTTGTTCAGATTTTTTCCTATAGATTGCCATTTCAATATTGGCTTTCAATTCTTTTTCCTTGTAAGGTTTAAGTATGTATCCATAGGGTTCGGTGGTTGCTGCTCGTTTAAGAATTTTATCATCTGCATAGGCTGTTAGATATATGACTGGAATTGATTCTGTTTTATTTAATTCGGTAGCAGTTTCTATTCCATCAATATCTCCCTTAATCACTATATCCATCAATATAAGATCGGGTTTATTAGCACTGACTTTATTAAAAGTTTCAATTCCAGATGCAGCCATATCTGTAACACTGTACCCTAAATTTTCTAATTTCTTTTTAAGTCCTAGTGCAAGGATACTTTCGTCCTCAACTATTAGGATCTTGATTTTTTCCATTTTAACACCAGCATGATCTGTTATAATTCACGTTTTGGAGTCACAAGTTCCAGGCAAACTTTATCTCCTTTAGGATACATGGTAACAGTTGCCCCGTATACCTTTATAAAGAGCTCAACAACCTTTGCAAGTACTGGAAATGATTCTTTAGCGTTTCTGGTGCAAAGATATGTTTTTTTAATTCCGACGTCCAGTGTAAAATCTTCCAATTCTTCAATTGTTCTGGCGCCTATGATTGTTTCTCTTATGTGTTTTTCCTTCTCTTCTAAAAATTTATCCACTTCTTGTGATATTCCTTCAAGATCAATGTCATCCTCATTATTTTGATCGTTAGAGTAATCTTTTACCATCTTATCACCTTTCATCATCAAATAATTGGTCTTCGTCCAGTAATTTGATTCTCTCACGTTGGCACCAGTCAAATATAGCTTCAGTTGCCCCTCTGGATATTTTACCCTGTTTTTCCCCATATTTAAGTCTTACAAGTCTTCTAAAAGCAATTTCAAGTTCGTCAGATATACAAATTGTAACGCAGCCCATAAAATACCTCTTTTTAATTCGTTTTATTTAAATATAAATAGATTATGAAATTAGTAGCTTATAATGTTAATGTAAAAATGTTAAATTGAAATGGAAAAATTATATTCATGACAATACACAAAAAATATTTGTTGAGTTAAAATATCTAAAACATGTATATATTGATTTGAATTCTATTAGGGATGTTTGAACAGATAATATGAACACAAAATTTGTTATGTAAAGTTAAATTTATTAACCCTTTTACTGGAGTCTATCAAATATTGCGACGGGATCCATAATTTTAATATTCTCTTCCATTTCCTTAAACTTGGTTATGTCCTGGATAACACCATCGTAGTATTTAATATTTCCTGAATCATCTTTGATAACAAAGGCGGATACAGAAGCTGTAAATGGTGTTCCATCTTTTTTCCTGAACTTAACCTCTTGGTTTTCTACACGTCCATATCTAATGATATCGTGCTCAAATCTTATCTTGTCTTCCCTGTCTTGGTATAGATATGAAGCTTTAATTGCGAGTATCTCACTCTTTTTATATCCAAACATTTCTAAAAGTGCGGGATTAGCATCTACAAATTTACTTTGATTACCCAATTTACTTCTGTAAACACCTACACTAACATTTTCAAAAAGGTTCTTATAATTTTCTTCTGCCTTTTTACGACGGGTTATATCCACAGCTATGCCAGCAATACGTTGTATTCTATTTTTTTCATTTTTAAGAGGTATTGCTTTGCCCCAAATCCATCTTATACTTCCATCTGGTCTTTTTATCCTGTATTCAATTCCATTTCCACAGGACTGTACTTTGTGTGGTGTTCTGAAAATTGTATCGATCACCTGTTTTCGGTCTTCAGGATGGATCGATTCGATCCATGATCTTGGATTGTCAAACAGGCTTTCCCTGCTACATCCCCATACCTTCTGGTATGCAGGGCTTATGTATAGTAACTGACTCATCTTAGGATCTATAATCCAAAATACTTCCTGAATATTTTCTGTCATCTGTCTAAATTTCTCTTCACTGCTTTTAAGTTCATATTCAACAAGTTTACGTTCTGTTATATCTCGTATTATGGATGTTGTAAACCTGTCTCCATCCACTTCCCATGCAGTTATAGATATTTCAATTGGAAATTCACTTCCATCTTTACGACGGCCATATGATTCAAATAATTTACCCGAAAGCGTATGTCTTCCAGTTAATTTGAATTGTACCTGGTTCCTCTTGAATTCATCCTTATAACGGCCTGGCATAAGCATATTAACAGATTTTCCAAATATATCATTTTCATTGTATCCAAATATTCTCTGCAAACTATCGTTACAAAATACTATGCTACCTTCCAGGTCCGTGATTATAATAGCATCAACAGCCGAGCTTGCTACTGTTCTGAATCGTTCTTCACTCTGCTGCAAAGCATTTTCAGCCATTTTTCTTTCGGTTATATCATTTACCGTCATTAAATATTCTTTATTTTCAAGTAAAACCGGTAAAAAATCGATTATTTTTTTCTCACCGCTTCTTGTTGTGACTTCGTATGTCCTAGGCTTTTTCTCCCCAGGCACCGCATTACTAAAATCGTTTTTCCATGTTAAAATAGCTTCATATCTTTTTTCAGGGTCTTTAAATGCTCTTTTAAACCATTCTTTACCATTTGGAATTTCTTCTATATGGTAACCAAAGAGTTCTATGAACTTAGGATTTACATATTTATAGTCACCATTTTTAGCAATCAACACCATTCCAAAGGGTGCATTTTCACTAAGACTCATAAATCTGTTCTTTTCCTGATGTAATGCTTTTTTTGCATTTTTAATGTTACTAATATCCCTGCCTTCAGGAACCAAATACTTAACATTTCCATTGGAATCATAAACCGGATGCATACTGAAATCTATCCATATCAAACCATGCGAAGAGTTTATCTGAATTTCATGCGACAATGATTTACCCGATGCACAAAGTTCAATATCTTCCTTTAAAGAGGATTTAACCTCTTGAGAATAATCCCACCATGGAGTTTCATAAAATATACTGCCCTCAACATCTTCTAATTTTTTCCCTACGAGTTCTAAAGGTGTATTATTTATGAATATTATTTCACCTGTGGGTTTTAAAACAGCAACAAATGAATTTAAGTCATTAAGAATTCTTGAAAAGAAACTTTCCCTGCCTATAAGATCAAATTCAATATTTTTATTTTTTGTTATATCCCTTGCAATAAGCTGAACACTGGATATTGAACCATTAGAATCTATTATTGGTTGTAATTTCGTGCTAAACCATTTTTCTTGGCGATTTATAATTGTTTTTTCTTCAATTACCAATCCCCTACCTGTTTCAATCACCGTTTTGATTGATCTCATCTGCGAATCTGCTTGTTCAGCTGGAAACACATCCCACATATTTTTGCCGTTAAAATCTCCTGGAATGCCTCTGAAATATTTAGCTCCGCTCTCGTTAACCAGAAGAAACGTTCCATCCTTTTTAACTATTGCTATGGGATCATCAGCATTTTCTATGAGTAACTTATATTTTCGTTCGCTTTCATATAATGCCATTCCCATTTGATGTCTATACATGGCCATTTCAATTGTAAGTTTAAGTTCCTTTGGATCTATGGGTTTTTCAATATAAAAAAAGTTTTTAGGAAAATCAATTTTGTAATCATCCCCACGGGATACAAGACATATGACCGGTACATCTATAAAATTTTTAAAATTATCAAAGACTTTTATTCTCTCATAATTAGTTTTAAGTGGCAATTCAACTAAAATTAGGCCATAATTTAATAAATTTTCAGGTAATATCAATTTATTTTCAAAACCCATAATTTTAACAGGATAATTCCATGAATCTAGGCATCTAATAATTTTAGTAGGCTCCATGGTATCTTCTGTTATATGCAGGATTTTAGGATTGATCATTTTCTTACCATATCCGTATTGTTTAAAAGTATTAACTATCATTTACTAAAAAATCGTGATCGAAAATCTTATACTTCAAGCATTTTAATTTTAAAATGGAATTTATTATTAATATTTCCAATCATTTATTTTTAATATGATATTACAATAAAAATTTTGGTGATAGTTAGCACATTGTAAGTTTCCCAGTATTCTTTTTTTTACACATAAAATTTGAAAGAAATCCAAAATAATTACTATTAACAATCATTTTGATATTGAACTATTACAAGATAATGATCGAATTATTCGAATATTTTATAAATTTCTGTTATTAAACTCTAATACCCTATTGTATCATCATGAAAGAATCCCTATAATAACTCTATGCTATTTTTAGTTATTTTTTATGTTTTATTTTTTTAAAATAAAATTTTTAATAAAGATTTGGGCATAATTATGGAAAAGCTATTTAATGTTTGTAATAGCTATGGAAGTTATAAGTATAATTTAAAAATAGCAAATAGTTAGAAGATTATCCTATTTTAAGACATGCTAATATCATCTATGTCTTTTTTATTAATTTATTCTTAATTTAACCATTTATTCCTAATGGATTTGGGATTAGATCAATTAAATAAATTTTCATAGAATATTAACAGATAGAGTATGTTCTTAGGGTATGATACTACTGATAATAGTTTAAAATCCGTAAATTGTTTGGTGGTGCCCATGAAGAAGATACTTTGGTGGCTTATAGCCGGTACAAAGGGAGGTATTAATAGGGCCCGGATAATAAATGAAATCCATAAAAGGCCTTATAACGCCAATCAACTGGCTGATAAATTAAAATTAGATTATAAAACAGTAAGACACCATATCAAAGTTTTAGAAGATAACAATGTAATAAACTCCTCTGGAGACAATTATGGTATGATGTACTTTCTTTCATCCCCGATGGAAGAGAATTATGAACTTTTCCAGCATATATGGAAGGAAATTAAAGAAGATTAGAAGGTGATCAAGTGTTCAATCAAACATTTCCGGGAAATGGAACTTTCAATGGAAATAACCCCACCGATTTTGACAGGTTATTAGGCGACCCTATACTGGCCACAATAGCCGCCATTGTATGTGCCGCGAATATTGGACTACTCTTAATATTGCTATTTACATATGTGTCAAGTTATAGGCAATTGAAATCCCAGTTCACAATGGGACTCGTTATATTCGCATCGTTATTAATAATACAAAATATCATGTTCATGTTCTTCCTATTAGTAAGAGCAGGATTTCATGGGCCTGGAATGGGATTTCCAGTATTAAGTATAAGTGTATTTGAATTTGGTGCACTATTGGTTCTTTTAAGGACCACTTGGATTTAAAATAACTTGGAAGAATATTTAATTATTTAAATAATTTAATCTAAGTTATTTTATTGTATTTATGAGCTAATTTTTGGAAATTAACCTACCTATTTCTAAATAAACGTTAAAATATGGAATACGTTTATTTAAACTAAATCGTCAAAAAATTATTCTTAACAAAAATTATTCTTTTTGTCAATTTTTCAAAATAATTTAACTCATTGTATCTTTTTTAACCTAGAAATATCAATAAATCACTGAATGATCCATTCACCATTTTATGTATTAAACTTTCTTTTGTAATGGTTTGATTCTCGGTTGTTGGTGGTGTATCTATTTGACTTGAACTTTTTTGTACTGGAACTAAGTACACATTAGAATGTCCGCTTTTACACTGCCCATCAATACTAAAATCAGCATCAGAGGCTTTTGAAGTCCATTCACCTTCTGCAGTCCCTTTAGGATTCCATTCAAGTACTCCCCATTCGTGAGAAAAAGGATCATAGTTTTCAAATGTTCCCGTAGTCCAATAATAACCTCCACTAGCACTGTTATATCCTGTTGCAGTGACAGTGGTAGGTGTTATCTTTACATTAATCGCACTGGATGTATTTGTAACATTTGATGCGCTTGAAATGGGTAATGCAAAAATTAAACCGAATATAAATACCGTAATTAATTTATAACTCTTAATGGAATCACATCCTCAATTTAGCTTTCATTTACATATCAAATCATTACATGCATTGCAGTAGTATGATTTAAAAGCCACTTACAGTGAGGAAAAAAGTTTCATAATATCACGCCTCTAATAATATTTAATTTATATATTCATAATTTATTGCAATAATTCGAAGTTAATAATTGGTTATTAATTATATATAAATATACCCCAATTTTACAGATCTATTTTTCAGGTAATTCATCACCTATTTCTTTTATTATTGCCTGGTGCATTCTCCTTATAAATTCTATACGTTCTTCATATTTTAAAACATCTAAATAGCTCTGTGCTATTAAATTAAAGGCAAATGGAGATGGTATTGTGGTGTCTATTTTGTTAACATTCATACGTCCATCAGCTATCATACCAAGAACCTTTTTAGCATTATTAACATCCATATAATCTTCAATAACCTCACGTCGTGCCTCACGAAGTATTGAAAAGTTATCATCAAGATCTTTTACAAATTTAAGAAGTATTTTACCCTTTATCTGTTGTCTTGAAACACTTTTCTCGTTTCCCTTGTATCTCCTAAGAATCATGAGCGATCTTCCTGCACAGTGACGGAACCTAGCTGCAAGTGTTTCTGTTTTGTCTATGGCTTTTATAAGAATTTCTTCTATATTGTCCGGTGTAAGTTCAGTGAAAACATCAAATCCACCTACTTTACCATCGCTACTTAAATAAAAACCATTGTCCGATACCGATATCATCACATCCCTCTTAAATTTTTCTGCTATGATAAATGCAACAGCCCTTGAAAGTGCATCGTTAACTCTTCGACCGAACAATGTGTGGAATATAACAAATTTCCTACCACCATATCCCTTATAAAATTCTATGAGCAAATTTCTGGCACTTGGTATCTGTGCGTACATGTACTGTTCCCGGAAGTAGCTGTATATGGAATTGGCTGCATTATAATCCACGTAGAGATATTCGTGGATATAATCAATTATTTCATCCTTCTTTTTATTACCCTTGAATTTATAATCCATTATAGCCCTGAAGTTTTGTATGGACATGGCAAGATCAAATGAAAGGGGTAACTGTTCTGAAAACCATGATGGAATGGTTGGTGGTCCTGATGATGGTGTTACATTTACAGTCATACCCCGTGCATAGTTGAACCTGTATATCTTCCCACCCAGAACAAAAGTATCTCCCTTTCTGAGTTTTTCCATGAAATCTTCTTCTATACGGCCTATAACCTCACCGTTACATTTAACCCGTGCAGCAGACCTGTCAGGTATGGTTCCAATGTTGGTTGAGTAGAGCATCCTTGCAAGCCTACCTCTCTTACCAAACATTTTCTCATTATAATCCACCCATATCTTGGCATAAACATACCTATCTTCAAGACTCGTGTAATCACCAGCAAGATAGCTTAGAACACTAATAAAATCATTGTGGGTAAGATTTCTATAGTTATAACTACTTTTAATGACATTGTAAGCCTGCTCTATATCCCATTTACCTTCTATGGACATTCCATATATTTGCTGTGATAGTACGTCTAGACAGTTTTGTGGTATGTGTATCTCGTCTATTTTGCCTTCAACAGCATTTTTAAGTATCAGTGAACATTCAACGAGATCATCCCTTTCAACAACTATTATACGGCCCTTTGATTTGTCGTGCAGTTTATGGCCACTTCGTCCAATACGTTGAAGAGCCCTTGAAACGGATTTTGGTGAACTCACCAGCACAACCAGATCAATATAACCTATATCTATTCCAAGTTCGAGTGAGGTTGAAGATACAACCACCTTCAATTTTCCATCCTTGAGTTTGTTTTCTGCTTCTAAACGAAGCTCCTTGGATAATGAGGAGTGGTGTGCCATTATATTTTCATGGTTATAAAAATCAGGAAATTTCTTTTTAAGATTAAAAACCACACTCTCTGTTCCACTACGGGTGTTGGTAAATATAAGGGTTGTTTTATGTTCATTAACAAGTCCATGTATTAGGTTGTAGAGGGCTGTGTTAACCTCTTCAGGATCTGACATCACAATATCTTCAACTGGACAGAGCACCTTCATATCAAGCTGTTTCAGGTAATTGACATCCACTACTTTACAGTTACGTACCTTTCCATTATCATATCCCACAAGGAAACTCGCAATTGTTTCAAGTGGATGCACTGTTGCACTCAACCCTATTCTTGTAAAACCTCCCGTAAGGTTTTGAAGCCTTTCAAGTGTTAGGCTCATATGCACACCACGTTTGTTGTCTGCAAGGGAGTGTATCTCATCAACAATTAAATATTTAATATCCTTGAGTTTGTCACGGAACTTGGGTGCACATAAAAGTATTGAAAGGGTTTCAGGAGTAGTAATAAGTATATGTGGGGGTGTTTTAAGCATTTTTGACCGTTGATACTGACTTGTATCTCCGGTTCTAACAGCCTTACGAATTCCCAGTTTTTTCCCTGCTATTTCCTCTATCTCAGACAATGGTTCTTCAAGATTTTTTTCAATATCATTGTCGAGAGCTTTTAATGGGGATATGTAAAGGCAGTACACCTTATCTTCCAGTTCATCCTTCTCAGCCAGATGTGTTAGTTCACTTATGATGGATAGAAATGCTGTTAAGGTTTTTCCAGAACCTGTTGGTGATGACACCAACACATTTTCACCTATATGAATATCCATTATAGCATAACGTTGAGCCTCTGAAAATGTTTCAAATTTACCCTTAAACCATTTTTTTACCCATGGATGGAGTATCTGATAAATTTCCCTGTCTTTATATGATTTATCCTGTCTTTCTATCATTTCAAAATACCTTGTAACAAATTTTATTTACTATATTAATATTTTAAGAATTTAATTTGATCTTAAGTATAACCCTATAACATACTAATAAAAACGATCTTTAACGTTAAGAATATCTTTTATCCTTCCAAAATATAGTATTTCAAAGTTTTCTACACCATAAACTTCAAATTCATCTATGGATCTTTTTTTAAGAAACGGTGATAATGATTTTTCGTGGAGAATATCAGATCCTTCTGACACGAAGTTAAATGATGGCATTACAATCAGATTTTTCTCTCCATAACTACCCTTAAGGTAACATTTAACTTTCTCAAATCTTTCACCATTTCTAATTCCTATACATGGATGTTCATGCCCAATGATTATTGTTGATTCATCCCTAATCATCAGATCATCTGGAATCTTATCACCGTGCATTATAATAAAATCTCCTATGCTGTAGGTTTCATGGACTTCAAGGTCGGTTTTATCTGCGATAAACCTAGTGAAATTGTCATGGTTGCCCTTTAAAAGCACAACCTCGTCGAAATTATTCTTTAAAAATATTATAAAATTTAATGTCTCATCCCTTTCTTGGCTAGTTATCCTTCCAAACTCGTGTTTAATATCCCCATTAACAACAATCCTTTCAATATCAAAACTGTTAATTATCTCCTTTAACCTTTCCAGTATCTTTTTGTACTGAAATCTCGGTATCATTATACCTTGTCTGTTAAGGGCTTGCTCATATCCTATGTGTAGATCGGATATAATTAATGTATGATCAATTAAGAGCCCAAGATCGACTATTTCAGCTTTATAAATTAATTTTCTTGTCATTTTACTCCAAGGATAGCTGTAAATTTTATGTTGTTCTTTATTTTGTTTTAGAATATTGTTTTGGTCAGTATTACGATATTTAAATGAATTATAAGCCATATTTCTAGAAAAAATAATCTTACCATAAAATCTATTTTAAATTAATATTCTCATTTATAATAATTTTTAAATTAAAAAAATTTAAATTTCATGCATCAATGAAATCACATTAAAAAATAGTATAATTGTATATAAATATATAGTTGATATTTATTAGGATATAATTGATAATGATCATTTTAAACTAGTTTGATCTTTCAATAACAAGTTATTTATTAAATTTTATCTTTTGATTGGAATGGTAAATAAATGGTCAACATTTCCAAGTTCCAATCGACCCAAAGTAGGGCAATTATGATTATTACTTGGAAGTTGTTATCCTACTGATTATAGGAGTATTCACATTAATATTTGGTTTGCTTCTATTTAAAATTCATACGGGAGCTTTGCCATATACTCCGGATAGCACATATGGACTTTTCTTAGTTATTGTCTCTTTTCAGATAGTTACTATGGGTAACCTCCCATTTGGTGATCTCCGCAGATCATTGCTGCTCATCATAATTGGCATAGCCACTGCAATTCTTGGAATGACAGCATGTTTCATTCCAGGCATTTTATCCGAAATCGTCAGGATATTGGTTGGGATTATCCTTTTTGTAGGTGGAATCGCCCTCATTTTACAACTATATCTTTCTAAAGAAAAGGCGAAATTATGGATGAAAAATCCGGGGATATTACAACAATTAACCATTGCATGTAATATTGTGTATATATTGATGATTATTCTGGGCATTATAACATTACTTCCTGGCATCACAACAGATTATTTGACAGCATTATTATTAATAATATACAGCATTAGTATCTTTTACCTTGCTTTGTGTATTCAATTTGTTTCAAGGATGTATCTTCCTGAAGAAATTAGAAATCCTGCATTGGACCTTGAGAATTCAAATAATAACAACTCAAAGAGTCGTTTCAAATTATTTCAGAATGCACCTATATCGATTTCACTTGCCATAATAATAATGTTAGGAACTCTTATAACTCTACTTGGATTAGTCCTTTTTCCAGTAGTTATAGGTATGATACCATTTTCCACAGCTGGCGAACTTGGTTTACTCCGGGTTATCTTTGCTATCCAAATGATGGTCTTAGGAGAAACTCCACTTGGTGAATTTAAACGTTCCTGGTTATTAATAATATTTGGCATTGTATTTGCATCGTTTGGAATATTTTCGTGCATTATTCCAGGAATCTTTACAGGATATATTATTATATTATTAGGATTTTAAAACATCGCTGGAGGATCTCTGTTAATGATTAAACGTTATTTACCTGTAATACATGCTATCAGATCCCCATCTGTAAAAAAGTTACATATCCCACCTAATAGTTAAAAAAGTAATGATATCCCAGACATTACTGAATATAACATCAATTGTATTTGGTATATCCCTGCTCATTCCAGGTATCATTCCAGGTATGGTTACAGCAGGAATTCTTGTCATTAACGGACTCATATTTTTTGTTTTAGCATCATTTATACAAAAACTAATTCAATATGATATAAGCGAGAGTGAACGATCCGAAAATTCTTCAGGATTAATTTAAAAAAAAAATATGTGTTTAGAATATAAAATTAATAAAAAAATCAAAAAGAAATTTGATTAGATCAATATCAATGATACATTTGACTAAAAAGCCATAATTTGCTTTCAAATGTTTATTACTATTATTCCAATATTATATACCGACAATAAACTTCCAATCAGAATATATAAACAAAATAAGTTTTAAGCTATAATCAATAGAAAAACTAATTCAATAAAAGAAATAATATTAATGGGGGATTTCATGGTCAAATCATATGAAATATTAGAAGTTGAACTGGAAAAAATGGCATTTAAAGAAGGTGCATTTGTAATCATGCCAATTGATCCAAATGATGTAGTGGTTGGTAATTGGGTAAGATTAAAATGCCAATATGGATGTCCCAGTTATGCAAAGAAATTATCATGCCCACCATACAGTCCCACACCCGAAGACACCAGGAAAATACTGGAAGAATATTCTAAGGCTTATTTAATTGGTTACAGTAGATCAATATTTGAAGAATATGGAATGGAAAATTTCAGTGAAATATTTCCCAAAGCATTAAAAAAAATACGTAAATCCATATTAGAACTTGAAAAACATGCATTTTTGTCAGGATACTACAAATCATTCACCTACGGTTTTTGCGGTCCATGCACCCTTTGTAAACAATGTTCTGCTGAAGAGGGTGATCTGACATGTAAATTACCTAAAGAATCCCGCCCATCCATGGAAGCAGCAGGGATGGATGTATTTAAAACAGTTCGAAATGCAGGATTAGAATTAGAAGTGCAAACTGAAATAAACCAAGATGACCTTCGAATGTATACACTCCTACTTTTAGAATGAAATATTTCTTTATATCTTAAGGATATATTTTTTTGTATAAATAAAATTTTTATTGATAATATTAAAGTACTATGTAAAATGAAAATATAAATATAGAATTAAAAGATACTTAAAACACTGTTTATATACTAAAACTTAGTTTAAATTCTTAAATTCAGTTAATTACTAAAAATTTATAGGGTGTTATTATGGATGAAATAAAATCAAGTGAAAATGAATCTTTATTTGAGAAACTACAAAACTCAGACCCTGATGTTAGAAAGGATGCTGCTGAAGCACTCGGCAGTTCAGGACCTGATGCTGTTGAACCACTTATTAAAGCTTTAGACGATTCAAATCCTGATGTAAGGTTTCAAGCATCAAAATCGCTTGCAGAAATTGGTGATCTTGCTGTAGAACCTTTAGTAAACGCACTTAAAGGTGAAGAAGGTAATATTAAAAGATATGCAACCTTTGCACTCAAAAATATTGGGGATGAAAACGTTGTAGAACACCTTATAGAAGCACTTAATGATGATGATTGGAGTGTAAGGAAAACATCTGCTAAATCACTCGGCGAAATGGAGAGTAAAGATGCTGTTAATGCCCTTATAGAAGCCTTAAAAGATGATGATTGGGGTGTACGTACAGCTGTTGCCAAAGCCCTTGGAGATATTGGTGACGAAAAGGCTATAGATCCCCTTAAAAAAGCTAGACGTGCTGCTAAAGGAGACAAAGAATTTAAAAAAGTAGCAACTAAATCACTTAAAAAAATGGCCTAAAATTTTATTATTTAATTCAATTTAATAATATGAATAGAATTTAGGTAAAATAAAACATTCTAATATATTTTAAGGTTAATAATGGGGTTTTTTGGAGGACAGATATATGAGCTGTTACATCAGACATATGATTGATTTTTTAGGTGATATTGATATTGTACCCGAAACCAAGGAAGAAAGAAAGGAAATTGACCTGGCGATAAGGGAAGCCATAGGAAAAGATGCTTCCGATCAATGCAATGTTGTTTGGAAAGAGGTTAAAATCTGGCTTAACAATGAAGATAAAAAAATAGAACTAACAAATGTACTTAAAACTAGTGTGAGTTAGTTTCGATAATTTTTTATTTTAAAAATATTATAAACGAATAAATATATCTCTATAAACCTTAAATCCTTCAAAACAAACATTTGTGATCATTTATTTTAATAAATGTGTACATTCATTTTTTAGTTTCAATTAAATTATATATATCAGTGCGTCTATTTTTTAGAATTGGAAGTTCTCCACGAATCTTATCAGTATATGAAGTATCTATGGTTGCGTAGATTATTTCTTCATCTTGACCCGCCTCGCACAATACTTTACCCCAAGGATCAACAACCAAAGAATGACCATATGCAAAGTATGAAAGATCCTTATTGGGAGCTGGTGATGCAACAACCATATACACTTGATTATCTATGGCCCTTGCCCTTATGAGTGTTTTCCAGTGAGCAGGGCCAGTTTTCATATTAAAAGCTCCAGGTACCACCATTAAACCTGCTTTTTTTAAAGCCATCAGTCTAAATAGCTCAGGAAACCTTATATCGTAACATATTGCCATTCCAACTTTGATTAAATCGGTATCAACCACTGTAATCTTATTACCTGCCGTTATTGTTTCTGATTCCTTAAATATCATCCCTGGAATATCCGCATCAAATAGGTGCATTTTCCTGTAGACATCGAGGATATCTCCATTTCTATTAAAAATAAAGCATGAATTGTAGACCTCACCATCCAATAATTCGGGTATGGAACCCGCAAATATATAAACATCATTCTTCTTAGCAGCCAATGAAACAGTGTTAAGTGATGGACTGTTATCTGCAGATTCTGAGTAACTCCTAAATTTCTGAGTGTCGTATGGACAGTTAAACATCTCAGGTAAAACAACCATATCAGCCCCATTATCTGCAGATTCTCTGACCATGGAGGTTGCTTTATCTATATTAATCTGTTTATTATCTACTACCCTCATCTGACATATTCCTATCTTAAAACTCTTTTTCATATTAATCCCGTTTTAGTTTACAAATTATATACGAAACGCTTAATAAAAAAATTGATTATATAATCTTATTTGTAATGTACGATAAAAATACATTTAATAATGGGGGATATAAAAAAATGTTCAAAATTGTTGTTGAAAGGGATGGTTGTACTTCTTGTGGATCATGTGAAGATGTTTGTCCAGAATTATTTGAACTAGACGATGGCAGTATAGCACATATCATCGGTTCGGAAAGGGTTGATAATAACGATGAACTTGAAATAAAGGATGAAAAATGTGGTGTAGACGCAGCTGAAAGTTGTCCCGTAATGATAATCCATGTTTATGAAGATGGAGTGGAGATACTCTGAATTATTGTTTAATTATATCAAAAATAAGCAGGTGAAAATTAAAATGTTTGAAGATGAATCTAAGACATATAATATATTTATAAGTCAGTTAAAAGATGATGGTGAGGAATATGATAGATTCATTGGAAAACTTGAGGCATCACATGATTTTGAATGGAAGAATCATAGCATCACAGATAAAACTGGTAATGAACAGTTAAAAGAACAGATGCAAGATGTTGATGTGGTTATAATATTATCCGGTATGTATTCAAAGAATAAAAAATTAATCGAAGAAGAAATTGACCTGGCTCAAAATCTTAAAAAACCAATTGTTATAATAAGACCATATGGTATGGAAAATGTTCCAGGACGAATTGAAGACGCTGCATCTGAAGTTGTAGGATGGAACACTTCATGTATAGTTGATTCTGTTCGTGAAAGTTTAGAAGAAGATGATGACATGGAGTGATTATCATCAACTTCCTAAAAAATTGTTTTAAGATAAATATTATACTAGTAAGTAATTGTTAAGATAAATATTCCATAAAAATATATTTTTTTTCACTTTTAGGCAAAATTTATATTCATTGTGACATATCTAAAATCTATGACAAACCATGATCTCAGCATGGAATCGCTTGAAAATAAGCTCATTAAAAATCATTACATCCCTGACAAAAGCACTATTACAACAATGTATCTGGCTTTTAAATTGAAAAAACCAGTCCTTGTTGAGGGACCACCTGGTGTCGGCAAAACAGAACTTTCAAAGGCTGTTAGCAGAGCTTTTGATATGGATTTTTTTAGGGTGCAATGCTACGAAGGAATTACCTTCGAACAAATTGTAGGAGAATGGAACTACCAGAAACAACTACTCCATCTTGAAATGTCAAGAATAAAGGAAGTTGATCAGGACATATTTAACGAGGAGTTCTTTATAAAAAGACCGTTACTCCAGGGTTTCATGAATAAAAATCCTTCAGTAATTTTGATCGATGAAATTGATAAAGCTGATGAGGAAGTTGAAAGTTTTCTGCTTCAAGCTCTTGGAGAAGGGCAAATTACCGTTAATGATCTCGGAACCTTTGAACTTCAAAATGATCTAATGGTTATTATGACCTCAAATTCTCAGAGATCCCTTTTAGACGAAACAAAGGATAGATGCTTATTTTTATACATTGACTATCCATCATATGAAAGGGAAGTTGAAATTGTTAAATCCACAGTTCCAGGGGCAACATCTGAACTTGTTGAAAGTGTTGTTACTATGATCCACAATCTTCGTGACATGAACCTCCTTAAAAAACCATCCATCAGGGCAACAGTTGACTGGGTAAAAACTCTTTTAGCATTTAATGCTAAAGATCTAGACGATAAAACATTTAATAAAACAGTTTCTGTTGTTTTGAAAAATGAATCAGATAAGAAGAAAGTTTTAAAGAAATTTGTTAAAAAAAACAATTATCAAAAGTGAACTTAGTATGGAAGAGATAATAAAATTTTCAAGACTTCTAAGGGAAAATAACATTCCCGCCAGTTTACGAAGTACCCAGACAGCATATGAAACAGTTAAATTATTCAACGGCAGGGAAGACATTTTAAACGAAGCTCTTGCATCAGTGTATATTAAAAAACCAGGTCAGCGAGCTAGTTTTGACAAAATTTTTAAATCAGTTTTTGGGGGTTCCGATGAAAACTCCAATGAATCTGAAAGATCTCCAGGCACCAAAGATTCTAAGGGCAATAAAAATAAAAGGTTTTTAAGTGGATATAATTATTCTTTTAAGCTTATTGAACCTTCAAAATTTAAAGTTCAACCAACAGAAACAGACACAATGGATTACAGACCCCCATTTGAGGATTATATTGATAATGGTGAAGACGAATCTCAACTTCTCCAGAAGGACATTAAACTTCTTACATCCTTTGAACCCGAACTATTAGATCTATGTCAAAGGCTTGGGAAAAAAATTGCCAATAAAAGAGTTAGAAGACGAAAACAATCCAAAAATATGAGGCCAGACATTCGTAAAACCCTTAGAAAAAATTTGAAATACGGAAACACACTTCTTGAAATTGTTAAAACAAAACCAAGAATTAAAAAAAGCAATCACTTCTTCCTCAACGATGTGAGCGGATCTTGTGACTGGGTCAGTAACTGGTTTTTCATGATGGTTTATGCAGCCCAAAACTCATTTAAAAAAGCAAAAACTTTTGAATTTGATAATAAAACGGTTGAAACCACATCAGCCCTCGAAGAACCGAATCTTCTAGATGCTTTTATTAAAGTCAGAGATATTAGACAGAAAAATCAGATGATACATGGAACATCAAACATGCACAGAGCATTTGAAAGCTTTAAAGACCAGGCTGATCTTAATAAAAAGTCTTATGTGATGATATTAAGTGATTGTAGGGATTGGGCAGGACCTAAAGTTGGAAAAAAACCTTTAAGTGCAGATAGTATTGATTATATAGTGGAAAAGTCCAAAAAAGTTTTAATATTAAATCCTGAACCTAAGAATAAATGGAATGTGGTTGATAGCTGTGTAGCTGATTATGAAGATTCAGGGGCTGAATTCTTTGAAGTCAGAAACCTTGAACAATTAGCAGAATTGATAGCACAGATTGGATAAAATTTTTAAATTGTATTATCTATTATTGGACTATTTATCCTAAAAAACTAATTTTAGAACTTAAAATCCCCATATCATAACCATAGAAAATAAAATTTTATTTATTTAAAGTTTTTGATTTAATTTATAATAGATACTAATATTATTGATAAATAAATAAAATACTTTCAAAGTTGTGCATATATGAAAAGGATTTGGTTTTATGTTACAATGGCGAAAAGTGGTTAGAATGAACTTCACTAGAGTGATAACTATTATTCTTTTAATCACCGGTTTAGGGATTGTTGCTACACTTTTAGTTTATGGTTATACCGGTATACAAACAATATCTCTCGACCTTGTTTTAGCTATAATGATGGCTGTTATTGCAGGGTTCGCAATAGACTCATTATACAGAAAATTTTCTCCTCAATCAAAGATTTTAAAGACTACTTTAACCCGCACACCAAGCAGAAATGTTTCATTTGCCAAACTATTACTACCTAACAACAACAACATAATTGTTGATGGAACTGGGAGAATAATGGGAAGAGAAGATTTTGTGGGTGTTGTATCCACAGATAAACTACTATTTATAGGCAAAAATCATTTTAGAATTGTTAAGAATCAGGATAGCTTTTACATTGAAGATATGAATACAAAAAATGGCACACAATTAAATGGGAAGACAGTCGAGGAAAATAGTCCAAAACCTCTTAAATCCGGTGATGAAATATTAATAGGAAAAACACTTAAAATTGAATTCAAGGAAAAAAATATCAGTTAAATACAGATGTACTAAAATAATCCCCTATAATCATGATTTATTATTCTGATGTAATATAAGAGTTTAACTGTACCAATGCAGTTGTTTTACCATTTTAAGGATATCCTTGGCATCTTTAATTTTTTCTTCAAGATCTAGTTCTATATACTCCTTTTTACCCTGGCTGTAGCCTGATGAAACAATTAATTGCTTATCATTTATCAGTTTTACACCATCTACAGGGGTGTGTCCAACAATCATTGCATTGCAAGCTACTGCTCTTAGGAAATATCTTAAATCATTTTCTGTGTAATCTTCCTCCCTGTTCCACAGTATCTCATATAAATTATCATTATTAAGATATCCCTTATCAGTTATGTTTATTATATCATCCAATGTTTTAATGTTTCTTGGAGGACCAGCATGGCTAATAAAGACTTTATTAGCTGTTCTGATAGCTATGGGGAGTTTTTTAAAAAATTTTTGATATTCATCAAGCTTTTTATTCCATCTACCCCCAAATTTTTCCATTAAAAGTTCTTTAAAATCTAAAGATTGATTGATACTTCCTTTATAGACTGATATATTAGATATTGTAGACCATTCATGGTTACCAATAAGGGGATAAAAGTTTTCATTATTTTCCCAGCAATGCTTGACAGAATCTAATATTTCTATAGATTTATCGTCCTTCTTTCCCATAGCATGGATAAAATCACCTGTAATGATAAAATAGGTATTTTCATTTCGATGTTCTTCCCATATATCCATATACTTATCATAATCATCAAGATTTCCATGTATATCTGTAACAACAATGGCTTTACCCTTCATTGGTAATTCAACAAGTTTCCCATTGTAATTAGACATGGTATTATTATTCAAGTTATTAGTATATAATTTATGAGTATTAATTAATTCAAGATCATGGCTAAACTAAAAATTTCTGCAGTATTAATATGCTGTTCATTACATTCTAAAATATAAAGAAAACCCCACCCATGATAATAGAATAGTTAAAGTTTTTTTAAAATTACTTAATGATATATACTAATTTCAACTACTCAGTATACTAAAGTGTAAATTTAGTTATAATTAACACCAATATCAACGGGAAACAATTCTATGACAAATAATGTAACACCACAAAAAGCCAATAAAGGACTTATAACATTCATAATTGCTTTTGGTGTATTTATATGGTCATTCAGTGCAGGTATAGTTACAATTGCACTTCCATCCATTTCACAATATCTCGATGTAAGCACCTCACTTGTTTCATGGGTAGTGGTTGCACATCTTCTTGTTTTAACCAGTTTTTTATTGATCTTTGGAAAAATTGGCGAATATGTGGGTTATAAAAAGATTTTCCTGGGAGGATTATTCCTTTTTACAATTGGATCATATTTTTCGGGAATTTCCCTAAATATAGAACAATTAATTCTTTCAAGAATTCTTCAGGGTATTGGTTCTGCAATGTTACTCTCCATGACCCCTGCAATTATTGCGGTTAACTTCCCTAATGCTGTGAGGGGAAAAATATTTGGATATATTTCACTTGCAACAACAGTGGCACTTTCTATTGGATACGGCGTTGGTGGGCTCATAACAGAATATTTAGGATGGCACTGGATTTTCTTCGTTACAGTACCCCTTGGAATAGTTGCAATAATCTTAACCTACCAATATTTACCGGATATCGGTAAAGTCGAAGAATATAATGGATTTGATGTTGTTGGATCGTTATTAATATTCTTATCGATGTTTGTGCTAATAATAACCCTCGAAATGGGTGGTAGATTAGGTTGGACTTCACCTTTAATACTTTTAGGTTTAATATCTTGTCTTACACTATTAATCATCTTTTATAAATGGGAATCAGACTACAGATATCCTCTCTTTAAGATGTGCCTATTAAAACAGAGATATCTTAACATTTCAATTGCTGCAGGATTCATGACCAGTTTTGTTCTGACAGGAACCATATTCCTGTTACCCTTCTATTTAGAACTCATAATGAACTACTCAACAGATGTGGCTGGTCTGATAATACTTGTTCCAACCCTGCTAATCATATTTGTTGGACCGTTATCAGGAAGAATATCTGATAAAACCGGATCAAAACTGCCATCAATTATTGGAGCAGTATGTCTTGCCGTTGCACTTTTAGTTTTAACAGTATTAAACCCAACCATTGGTAAGTATGGAATTATATTCGTTTTAATTGCTCTTTTAATGAGATCTCTATCAGATGGAATGTTCTCACCAGCAAACAACAAACTAGTCATGAGCCACAGCCCACCGGGTATGACAGGTTCTGTTAGCAGCCTTTTAAACACAGCAAAATATCTTGGGCTGGTTATGGGTGTTGTAATATTCGAAACCATATTTGACAGTACTGTAAGTCATTCAGCTGCCGGTCTTGAAGGAGCTATATCAACAGGAGCATTCCAGTTCAGTGTACCTGTTGAAACACTATTATCAGGATTTCAACAGGCCTTTTTACTTGGAGCTGTTATAAGCATCTTAATAATAGTGGCTTCTTTATTATCCAAAGAAAATCCAGATCCAGATGAAAGTGATTATATTGGAGATCTTGAGGATCTTGAAAATTTAAACAGTACTGAAAGTGTTAACCTTGAAACTGGAAATATCTCAAGAAATAATAAAAAAAATGGTTGATATTTCCAAATGATATGGGTTTATACCGTCTTTGCCCCCATTCGAGTTTAAAGTTACAGGTATGCCCTAATAGTTTCTGATGTGTTGGTAATTCTGGTTATCATCCTTGCCATTTATCTAGCGCTACGTCGTGCCTAGGAATAGATACCAGAGGGATAAATAATAAAAATTATTATAAGGGGGAATATAAACCTATACCAATTAAGTTTCTCCAATAATATTTGAAGCAGCATCCAGAGTTAATTAAAAAAATTGGTATTTAAGGTAAGAAACTGTTGTCAAATAATTGTTGTATAGTTAAATTAGAGTTAACATATCCTAATTGTTTCTGGACCTGGATCATCTCCAATACATTATTTTCAAAAGATGGTGTGGGCACAGCTAAAAACTCTATATGATTCCTTGCTTCCAACTCCACATTTAAATTGGTGCCTAATTTTTTAGATACTATGGCCACTGTTTCATTAGCGTGTGTATTTACATAATCCGTTGCTTCTACATGTACCTTCAAAAATTTTTGTAGTTCTGTTGGTTTCTTGGTCATGAAACTTTTGGTTGCAATAACAACACAACCTGGAATATCAGGCCATATATCATCTGAATTCATTAAGATTATACCTGTTCCATCAACTTTAGCTTGAGAAACATATGGTTCCCATGCAACATACCCATCAACCTTTCCAGATGTTAGTGCATTCTGCATGAGCGGAACATCCATTTCGGTTATGTTAACAGTTGCAGGATTAACATTGTTCTTTAAAAGCATATACCTGAAAAGTACATCTTGAATACTTCCAACCTTAGGTATTAAGATTTTCTTTCCCTCAAAATCTGTTGCATTTTTTATATTTCTTGTATTAGAAACAACAATACCGCTTCCTTCTGTATTTACAGCTGCAACAATTTTAATACTGGAATTTTGATCTATTGCACTCGTTACCGGTGTAATCCCAACATATCCCACATCGATCTGGTTGTTATTGGCTGCATTTATAAGCTCTGAACCTGTTCTAAAAGGTACCAGTTGAACTTTAAGACCCTCCTTAGTAAACATTCCAAGATCATCAGCAACAAAAAGCGCAGAATCCAGACTAGTTGGAAGATATCCTACTACAATTGTTCCCTCTGTTGCTGTAACATAATTGTAAGTTCCAAATGCCAGTAATAAGACCAGAACAATTATCCCCAATGCTGTTAAAAATCTTTTCATTTGTATCCTCAAAAAATATTTGACTGTTTAAGTGTTCATTGTACCATACTTATAATAGAGTTTTTCGCAGGTACAATTATGATCCACCGAAAAAATCTAGTGTTAAATTTTTATCGGTTCCAAATTCTCTTGGTGGAACCATCGATATATATTCGAGTTTATATTCTTCAAGAAGTTCAGCTGCATCATCTGTTACAGATGGAGCAACTAATATACCTCTAACAACTTCTTTATGGTCCGAAAAACAATCCATATACTTTTTTAATTGTTTAACTGCATTTATACCGGCCCGTCTGCTTTTAAGCTCTAATACAACTAAATTTCCTTCAATATCTTTGCCTAAAATATCTATAAACCCATTGGGTGTAGAATATTCCCGGTTTACCGGTCTGAAACCTTCTTCTATAATTTTTGGGTTATCAAACACCATTTCCCTCATATTTTCCTCATAACCTGTTAATTCCAAGCCCTTAGAGTCTTGACCATTGAAATATGATGCCATATATGTGTTCAATATTTCAACTTCAAGCCTTTCAGGAGGGTTTCTCCTACTTCCTTCAAGATACATTACCCCATCCTTTAAACTGGCCTTACATTGAGATTTTGGTGGTTGCCAGTTTACAGGTTCCAAGTTTCTGTCCTGATGCACCATGAACGATCCATCAGATTTGATGATTATCATTCTATCACCGGAACCTAATTTGCTCCTGGCCCTTCCCTCGTATGTAACACTGCAACATGCCATTATAACTATTATAGATTTCTTTGATAGTCCTTCATTAATAATCTCAAATGTGCGGAGTGAATCTGGATTTTTTTCAGATAAAAATTTCATAAATATTTGTTTAACGTGCTGACACTAATATGTACACCCTTAAAATTTAATAATAATAAGATATAACCAATATAATAATAATTTTATCCAATTATTTAACACTTATTTGATAGATTTGCCTTAGGATATATTCAAAGCATCAAATCTGAGTTTACAAAGATAAGAGTCTTTAACAAATCAGAATATTTAATATTTTTAACAACAATATAGTTTAGACATTAAAAAAAAGTATATAGTTAATCTTAATATTCAATTTTTTTAGGATTATAATTATTTATGTGTTATTACAAGATATTATACTAATTATATTGGAGGTTTTACTATGATTAAAGGTGTAGATGTACTTGCAGAGGAAATTGTAACCAAACAGTTTAATTCTCAAATGGAATTTAGCAGATATTATGGAGATTCTGAATTTAAGAAGTACATTGAAGACACTGAATACAGCCTTTCATATCTTTTTGAGGCTATAAACGCATCAAGTCCTGATTTATTTGCAGATTATATTACATGGGAAAGGATATTTCTGGTAAATTTAGGAATTCCTGAAACACGTCTTAAAGAAAGGTTAGAGGTCATGGAAGACGTAATTATAGGATATTTACCGCCAGAAAAAAGTAGCATAGCAGTTAAATATATAGAGGAAAGTATAGAAAACCTCTCCAACCCTTCAAAGGATATTTCATTCATCAATGACGAAAAACCCCTTGTTAAACTCTTAGAACAGTATCTCAAATTGTTATTGGATGGTGATCGTCATTCAGCTGGTAAACTGATAATTGAAGCTGTGGATAATGGAATCAATGTAAAAGATATTTACCTGCATGTTTTTCAGAGTTCTCTTTACGAAGTTGGAAGGCTCTGGCAAGAGAATAAGATAACAGTAGCCCAGGAACATTACATTACAGCTGCAACGCAACTTATAATGTCACAACTTTATCCATACATATCAAACAATGAAAAAACCGGAAAAGTCCTTGTTGCAACAAGTGTAAGCCGAGAACTTCACGAGGTAGGTGTGAGAATGGTTGCAGACTTCTTTGAAATGGATGGTTGGAAGACATATTATCTAGGTGCAAATACACCAACAGAAAGTGTGATACAGACCATAGTAAGTAAAAAAGCAGACCTGATCCTGATATCTGCAACCATCAGTTCCCATATTGGGGAGGTAACTGAACTTATCAGTACTATTCACAAGTGTATGGAATGTAGAGATGCTAAGATAATTGTTGGAGGATATCCGTTCAATATTGATAACGACCTATGGAAAAAGGTTGGTGCAGATGGACAAGCTGTAGATGCAGAGACAGCAATAGAGATTGCAGATAACCTTGTAACAGAAGATTATGATATATTTTAATCTTGATAAATATTTATGATCAACCATTAATTTTAAACAAAAATATTTTTAGGACACTACTGGGTTAATATTAAATAAATCAGATAGGTTTATAATAGATAATTCAATTTAATTCTAGTAATGATTATAAATTTTTCATCCTAAGAAAGGGTTTATATTCATTGAAATATAATTTTACAACATAATGCATGTTATTCCAATAAAACTTTAGGAGAACCATCCAAAATGGAAAAGATTAACGTTGAAATAGCAATTGGTATAAGTTTCATATTAGGACTTATCCTACCTTTGATTGGACTTGGAGGAGTATTCTCCCTGTTTGTGATGGGATTTGTTGCCACATTCCTGACTAAGGAAGAAATTACCAGTTCTAAAATTGGTGCAATTGCCACTGGTATTTTCTGTATAATCTTTTTCTTCTATGGATTTTTAACTCCACCAACACTACCATACGTGCTTCCAAATCCGTTAACACTAGGCATATTTGTTGCATTGAGCGGAGTTTTAAATCTAATTTTAAGTTTAATAGTATCATTAATAATATACTGTGCATTTGGACTTTTAGGTGGTTATATAGCCATGAAGTTCTTTATACAGAAAAGGGAAAAGAAAAAGAAATCCAAAATTCCCTCACGACCCCCACGTAGAACACTTAAAAGAGCATAAAAGTTTATTTTATTCAATAAAAAAAAGGGATTTATTTGGAAATTTATTGAGTGTGATTTAATGAAAAATGTAATAATAGTTGGATCGGGTGCTGGTGGAGGAACAATTACCAGAGAACTAGCATCTAAAGGGATAAATGTTACTTTAATTGAAAAAGGACCATTTACAAAGATTGGAAATGCTTATGAACACTATGATAATGCAGATGTGGGGGTTGAACTCCTACAAACAAGTTGTATTGCTGGAACAACAACTGTAACAGCCGGAAATGGTGTTAGAACTTGTCAGAAATATCTTAAAAATATGGGTATCGATCTTGAAGAAGACTTCAATGTTATAGAAAGTGAAATGGGAGTAAAAAGCCTTCCAGATACACATTTTGGTAGGGGTACAAATATTATAATGGATAAGGCAAAATCATTAGGTTTTAACATCCAAAAAATGCCTAAATTTATCGACCCCAAAACATGTAAACCTTGCGGTAAATGTACCTTTGGGTGTCCAAGGGATTCAAAATGGACAAGCAAAGAATATGTGGATGATGCATTAGATCACGGTGCAAATGTCATTGCCAACACCGAGATAACCGAACTCATAACTGTTAATGGTGAAATTAAAGGAGTTAAAAGTAATGACAAAGAATTTCTTGCAGATATAGTTGTGATATCTGCAGGAGGTATTGAAACACCGAGGATATTAAGACGAGCAGGAATAGATGCAGGTAATAACCTGTTTGTTGATACATTTGTGACTGTTGGTGGTATTCTTAAGGGTATAAAGTTTAATAATGAAGTTCAAATGAATGGTCTAATAACATTAGAAGACCTTATCATGGCACCACATTATTCTGGCCTGCTTTATAATAATTTAAAGAAGTATGGTGCGTGTGAAAATGACATTCTAGGAATAATGATTAAAATATCCGATGAAGGATCTGGTAAGGTTCGTGAGGAGTATATTGAAAAGTACAGTACTGCAAAGGATGTTGGTCTTCTTGCCAAGGGATCGGCTGCAGCAGGTGCGATTCTTAAAGAGACCGGTGTTGATCCAAAAACACTCACATCAACAATTGCAAGAGGAGCACATCCAGGTGGAACAGCTGCTATTGGAGATATTGTCAATAAAAATCTTGAAACAGAAATATCAGGACTCTTCGTTGCTGATGCAAGTGTTTTTCCACAGTCTCCTGGAGCCCCACCTGTTCTGACGATTGTAGCCCTTGCAAGACGCCTTGCGAGATATATTGAAAATGAGTTCTAAACCTAGATTTAGACATCAAATATTTCTACTTTTACAGAAAAATTATGCAACTCCATAAATAAAACTACTAAAAATAGTTAATTACACTAAATATACAAATATTTAATACTTATTTAAATCTATTATTGAAGTTTGAAATTCTTTAAATTTCCCATTTTTATCATATTTGGGTATTGTTTCAACATAGGCATGGAATGGTCCACCTTCTGCACGTACTATTTCCAATTTGTATCCCTGTTTTTTACCTGTTTCAATAGCATTAATATTATGTTCATTAAATATTTTTCTGGCATTTGATTTTAGAAAACTCATAAATGAAGTGTTGAATAGTCCAGTTTTAGTAATGCCCAGTATAGATGCTCCTGTATTGTTAACTTCGAGGATTATTTCATCCTTTGTTAGTGTAAAATAACCTACAGGTGCGGAGTTATAAAGATCAAAGTATCTTTTTTGTGAATCCATTATTTCCTGTCTAGATTTAGTGAGTTCTTCTTTCTGCATCTCAATTTCAATCTGGTGTACCTGGAGATCGTGGACTAGTTCCTTGAAATCGTTGGGAATATTATTTAAATCACCAATTCGGGTGTTGATAATTTCCTCTGCATGCTTTCTAAGCTCACGAGATTTGTAAGCTGTAGTAATAGTTTCTTTAATCCCAATTCTTGTTTCATATTCTAATTCCTCAAATATGATCTGGAATTTTGTGCCTTCACTTCTGTCCAGTAATATTTCACCTTCGAGTTGTTGGGTAAGATTATTGGTTAATCTAAATCCAAGGGATTCTGTATTTTTAAAGTCTAAATCTTCAGGTATACCAATACCATTATCACTTATGGTTAAACAGAATTTGTTACCATGATAATGCATTAAACCCACATTTATTTCACCCTTACCATCTGGAAATGCATATTTCAATGAATTGGACACCAGTTCATTTATGATCAGACCACATGGAATAGCTGTTTCCATGTTAAATGATACATCCTCGATATCAACCTTCAATCTGATACCTGGTGATGTTCTATGGCTGCTGAAAAGATCGGTTAACATACTTGAACCGTATTCTGCAAATTTAATGCTTGAAAGATCTTCAGACTGATATAAACGTTCATGAACTTTGGCCATGGATTTAACTCTGTTCAAACTGTCAATAAACAGATCAAAATCTCTTTCGTCCTTTACCTGTGTTGATTGTAATGAGAGCAGGCTTGAAATAATTTGCATGTTATTGTTAACTCGGTGGTGTATTTCCCTTAGAAGAATTTCTTGTTCCTTTAAAGATTTTTTGAGAAACTCATTTTTAGCAATTATCTCTGTTGATTCAATCCTTTTTTTCTCAGCCTTGTGCCTGTTTAAAACTATTTCAACATTGGTACGTAGTTCTCTTTCTTCAAAGGGTTTAACAATATATGCATAGGGTTCTGTTAATTTTGCACGTTCTAATATTTCCTCATTTCTGTATGCGGTCAAGTATATTATTGGTATTCCATACTGGTCGTTGATCTTGTGGGCTGCTTCAATTCCATCAATCTTACCCTCTAACATGATATCCATTAGAACAAGATCTGCACGGATTTCTCCTGCTCGAGATATTGCTTCCTCCCCAGAAGGCACTAAATAGGGAACTTCATATCCAAGATCTTCCAATAAAATCTTTATATCTTGCCCTATAAGCTCTTCGTCTTCAACAACCAATATCTTCTCGTTAACCATCTATTTTACCCTATCTTTGTATTCAAGTTCATTAAATGTAAGATTGTATGTTGTACCATTACTTTTATCAAGTTCTATGTTTGCTTTTAGTTGTTTGGTAAGATATTTAATCAACTGCATTCCAAAGGTATCTGTCTTTTCAGGGTCAATATCTTCGGAGATACCTACTCCATTATCACTAATACACATAGAATATTTGTTATTATCATCTGAATGGAGTTCTATTTTAATCTCTCCATTTCTTTCATCTGGAAATGCATATTTCAATGAATTAGCTACCATTTCATCTATTATGAGCCCACATGGAATTGCTGTTTCTATGTTGAGTGAAATCTCTTCCACATCGATGTTCATTTTAATGTTACTTTTATCCAGTTCATAGAAGTAAAGCAGGTCTTCTGTCAGTACTTTTACATATTCATCAAATCTGATCTTGGCAAGATCCTCTGATTGGTACAATTTTTCGTGCAGGATTGCTATGCTTCTGACCCTGTTTTGTGTTTCCTTGAATATATCAATAGATTTTTGATCGTTAATATATCTGGATTGTAGACGTAAAAGGCTGGATATTACTTGTAAATTATTTTTCACACGGTGGTGTATTTCCTGCAACAACATTTCCTTTTCTTTGAGTGATGATTTAATTTTTTCATCCGCTAATTTTTGTTCGGTTATGTCCTGTTCGGTTGCAACAATTCGAAGTGGTTTGCCATTTGGATCTGTTATGACTTCACCTTTAGATGAAAGTATCCTAACAGTTCCGTCTGGTCTGATTATACGATAGTCATTTGCAAATGGCATGTGATGATCTAGTGCAACGTTTATACTATTTTGTATAATTTGCCTATCGTTGGGGTGTATGATCTCCATCATTGATTGATAGTTGTTACCAAAACTTGTTGGATCTACATTCATCATACTATAAAATTCGTCTGAACAGTTCATTTCAAGGGTTTCAAGATCCCATTCCCAGCTACCAACGTGCCCGATTTTCTGTGCCTCAATGAGCTGCCTATGACTATTTCTTAGGGCCTCTTCAGCATTTTTCCTCTTATTATGCTCTTTAACTTCTTCTAATGCCCTATTAACTGCATGTACTATCTTTGATAGACTGCCTTTAAGTACATAATCTGTTGCACCACATTTTAAGGCTTCTATTGCAAAGTCTTCTCCCATTTTCCCACTGACAAAGATAAATGGAACATCTGGAGATTTATCTTTGGCAATTTTTAAAGCGGAGATCCCATCAAAATGAGGAAGTGAATGATCAGCAAGGATAACATCAGGTTTAAATGATTCTAATTCGTTCAAATAGTCTTGTTCTTCTTCTACTCTTATAGAATAGAATTTCATTCCACTCCGCTTTAGTTCACGATTAATTAACTCAGCATCAAATGGAACATCTTCGAGTATCAAAATTTTGAGGTTCTCTTCCAATTTTAAACCCTCTTTAATGTTTGTATGATCATCATGGATAACTTTTCTATTGGTATTTATGAATTATATTTCATATTACTTCGAGAACCATACATGACCGTTTAGAATTATATTAATGAAGCTCTCAATATCACAATGATTTGATAATTACTTGCGTATCTGTAAATTAGAATTAATAAAGCTATCCATTATTCAAATTGAATTTACTAATAAAATAGTGTTGAAGCCCATACTCAAATTATCACCACACTCAAGGGCAGGTAAACAATTGTCATCGTACGAACTTCAATTACCTAAATAGCTACTTGGAGGCTATAAACTATTTAAATAATTTTTAATCAATTATATCCTTAGCACATTTTTTTTGTATGTTTCATTCATCACAGTTGCAAGTCCCACGTAAACAGCGAATAATCCAGTGAATATTCCTTCATATCCTGCTATTAAACCTATTGTGGCACTTCCAGTTAATTCTACTCCTACTAAGAGGAAGAATAATACTGCTAAACTTATGAACACCACTTGAAGTCCTCTTGTAAGTTTTAGGGTAGCAAAGAACATTACAAGTGTGAAAAGACCCCACATGAAGAAGTAGGATGCTAATGAAACGGCATCAGGTGCTACAGCAAGCCCTAACTTTGGTAATATTAGTAATAGGGCAAAACTCCACCAGAACAATCCAAATGATCCAAATGCAACCATTCCAAAGGTATTGCCTTTTTTAAACTCCATCCATGAAGCCATTACTTGTGCTAATCCACCATAAGCTATAGCCATTGCTAATATCACACTGTTTAACGGGAAAAGTCCCGCATTACTTATATTTAACAACACTGTAGTTATTCCAAAACCTAAAAGTCCTAAAGCGGCAGGATTTGCCGTTAGATCTTTTATTACAACTTGATTTATTTTTTCTTCGACCATTTACATCACCAAAAGTGTTCGCATATATTAATATTATCTGAGTTTTTCTATTCTTCAAGTGTTGATGTGTCTCCAACATCTTCACCCTTATCCCTAGCTCTTAAAATTCTTCTCATAATTTTACCACTTCTGGTTTTTGGTAGTGAATCAACCTCTTCCAATTCACCTATTACAGCTACGGGTCCTAATTCATATCTTACATGTTCGTTAAGTTCTTCTATAAGTTTTGTCTTCAGCTGGTATCCTTCTTTAAGTATTAGAAATGCTTTAATGACTTCTCCCTTAATTGGGTCGGCTTTTCCAATTACTGCTGCTTCTACAACTGCAGGATGACTTACAAATGCAGATTCAACCTCAGATGTACCTATTCTGTGGCCTGCAATCTTAAGAACATCGTCAGATCTTCCTTGTATCCAGAAATATCCGTCTTTGTCCTTTCTTGCCATATCTCCTGCTTTATAAACTCCAGGTATATCGTTCCAGTAGACATCTTTGAATTTTTCCTCGTCTTCGTAGAGTGTTCTAAACATTGCCGGCCATGGTTTTGTGATTACCAGATGTCCACCTGTTCCAAGAGGTACTGAATTTCCCTTCTCATCTACCACATCTGCAAATACTCCGGGTACTGGTTTTGTTGCTGATCCTGGTTTGAGGTCTGCTGATGGTAATGGTGCTATTAGGTGCATTCCTGTTTCAGTTTGCCACCATGTGTCCATTATAGGAGTTTTTTCTTTTCCAACATTTTTGTAAAACCACATCCAGGCTTCGGGGTTTATTGGTTCTCCAACTGTTCCGAGTATTCTTAGGGAGGATATGTTGTATATCCTTGTATATTTGTCTCCAAATCTCATCAGATGCCTGATTGCTGTTGGTGCGGTATAAAATTTGGTTATACCATATTTCTCAATAATTTTCCACCATGCACCAGGATCTGGGTAGTCTGGTGCTCCTTCATAAACGACTGTTGTTGTTCCCAGAAGTAATGGTCCGTATATAACATAGCTGTGACCTGTTATCCATCCAATGTCGGCTGTGCACCAGTATGTATCATCGGGTTGTATATCGAATATATTTTTTAGTGTTGTTGAAACACCTACCATATATCCTCCCGTTGTATGGACAATTCCCTTGGGTTTTCCTGTACTGCCCGATGTGTAAAGCAGGAACAACGGATCTTCTGCATCCATTGGTTCACATTCACATTCACCAGGTTCACCTTCTATCAGTTTGTCGTAGGATAATTCCTTTCCTCTGAGTTCTTTAATTTCTATTTCATCAGTATGTTTTACTACAATTACTGTTTCAATCGTAGGACACTGAAGCATTGCTTCGTCTGATATTTTTTTAAGGTTTATGATCTTTCCTCTTCTGTAGGTTCCATCTGCAGTGATTAGGATCTTGACCTTTGCATTGTTCATTCGTTCAACAAATGCACCAACACTCAGACCCGAGTAAACAACACTGTGAACTGCACCTATTTTAGTACATGCAAGCATTGAAATAATGAGCTCTGGACACATCGGGAGATACATTGATACTGCTTCTCCCTTTTTTACTCCTAGGTTCTTTAGTGCGTTGGCCATTTTATTGACCTCACGATAGAGCTCGTAGTAGGATAATTTCTTCTCGTCTCCCCTTTCATTTACATAGAGGATAGCTACTTGGTTTCTTTTTTCGGTATTAATCCATCTGTCTACAGCGTTGTAGGCCAAGTTGGTTTTACCATTTACAAACCATTTGTAGAAGGGTTTATTGCTTTCATCAAGAACTTTGTCCCATTTCTGAAACCAGTCAATGCCTTCAGCCTTTTCTTCCCAATATTTCTCGAAGTTTTCTCCCTTCCGAATCTCATTTTCCCAATTTTTTATATGTGCTCGTTCTACCGTTTCTACAGTAGGTTTGAAAATTCTTTTCTCATCTAGCAGAACGGTTGTGTTACGTTTCATTTCTTTACCTGCCGTTAATCAATTCTTCATTTACCTAATACAGTAACAGTAGTAAATTTGTGTATATTACTATATATATTTATCTATGATTAATCATTATAAATAACTATTAATCATGATAAATTGATCTATGTACCATAAAAAAAAGGATTTTAAAGAAGTTTAATGTTTTTAAACTCGTATACCATGTTATTGAGTCTTTTTGGATAATTTATTCTTGGCATCCACATATCCCTCATAAAATCCTTCTTTATAACCATTTTGGTAATAAATAAGGCATGTTTTCTCCTTAATTAGTTTTATACAAGGATCTTCAGGAGGTTCTTTAATCCAGTTTATAGTTCCTGCAGTTTTCCTTTTAGAACTTTGAACAACTTTAATATCACCCGATGCTCGTTGTATGTTTCCCACATTCGCGACTGTACCCATATTTGCAGTCATTAACTGATCTGCATTACTTATAGAATTAATTACTACACCCGAGGGTGTATTCTTATTAGTTCTGCTTGGAGGGTTTGAGTTATCATCAAAAATAGTGTTGTTGGTAACTCCGGGGTATGGATCACCATTGTCTCCAGTTAAATCCTTCTGAGCAAGCGTTACACCTTCCAATTTTTCAACAACCAACATGTTTTCCTTTAGTTCCTCATTACCATCGGACTGTTCCAGCGTCAAGAAAAAATTCTCAGGATCATAGTTAGGTGCTGAATATATGCAATTATTTTCATTAATATGCCAAATTAAAAGACCACTTGCAGGTAAACCCACATCAAATCCGGATTGTTGACGATTTTCGACTAAAAAATATTCTCTTCCATTCGATCCATCAACTAATACTTTATATATCTTATTTTCAGGATTTGAATCATTAACTGCTGTTAAATTCTGTGATTTTATAGATCCGTCTATTACAGTAGGGTTTGTCCATCCTAAATGGATTTTACACCATGCTGAAAGATGTGCTGGAGTTCTTCCACCATTGTTATGATCCCCTACGCCCATCAAACACCAACCACCAACAATTGGAGAATATCCCTCCTTATAAAGATCAGGCAATCCTAATTGATGTCCAATCTCATGACAGAAAACACCCACATCATCAGAAGGTAATTCAGGAATAATACTGTAATTTCTAGCCCAGATTCCCGGTGCTACCTCGACAGGGTTAAACAACTTATCGGTGTGCGGTCGGATATATTTAGCATTAAGTTTAGTATCCATTCCAGAACCTGCATAAACTACAATAAGTAATTCTATCTCTCCATCTTTAGCATAATCTGAAAAATTTAATTTATTCTCATTTTTAGCAATGTTTAGAGCTTCTTCAACCAGTGTTTGTGCTTTAACAAAGTGGCCATTAACAAATGTTGTGTCAACATAATTTGATCGGTTATTACTTGCCTCTAACCATTCATCATTGACATAACCGTCTATTGTAAGTTGGTTCCAGGATACTTCGAGGTAATAATTTTTAAAACTGTACTGGGAATTAAAGAGAAGGTTATTGAAAACTTGTGGTGTTGTACTATTTTTCTTATCTGTAAATTCAACCAACAAAACCAGTGCCTTTCTATTGCCCACAACAGGTTTTATTTTAGTACACGGCCCTTTTGTTATTGGTTTTCCACTAACTGTGGTGACTTCTTGTTTACTAGATTCTATAGTATCATTTTTGTCTTGCCACATCTGATGCAGAGTTTTATAAGTATTAAGATCAATTCCGCCCCGGTTAACAAATTCTTGAGGATTAACACCATCACTAATCAATTTTTTTGTGTTCATGACCTTTTTATAGATCAGAGGATTTAAATGCCTAAAAATCGGATAATTCCCATAAAAACACACAATATCATCTTTTCCCTGTTTTTTACCCATTATATTACCCCTATTAAACAATGATTGATTTAATACTATATTACAACAATTCATTATTTATATTTTTCTTTAAAACATTGTAAAATTAGGAAAATACTTGAAATAATTTGGTATTTACCTTCTAAAATTGTGTGATTATATCAAAATTATTACGAAAGATATAATAATAATAAAATTAATAGACTTCTTTAATTTGTGGGGGTTAGTAATGACTACTGAAAAATCTAAAATGGAAGAAGCATTAGAGGCCATTAAGGAAGAGGCTAAAGAAGAGTGTTTGAACAAGATTAAGGACAATAAATGTTTGGAACAGTTTGCCGAGGGATATAAATATGGATATCGTGATGGATATAAAAATGCCATCGGCGATGTTAATGAACAAATAAAAACCCAAGGCGGGTCAGATGGGGATGGAACTGGAACTGGAGATGGAGCTAAACCCGGTTGGTGGTTTTGGCCCTGGAAATAAAAGAAGTAAAATTTTTTATTTTTTTTATTTAATGAAAAATTTGAGTTTAATTGTTATATAAAAGAAATACTCCATCAGGGGGTATAAAGCATTAAACTGATTAACAGTAGTAATTTAAAAATATTATTGATGCTTACTCTATTAATATTCCCATTTCTAATTGTGGCTACTGTTACAGCTGCTCAAGATTCTCCTAAAGTTCTATTTGATGAGACAGGACCCAATGGGAAATTCTGTACAATTTATAATGTTGAGACCTATGGATCATCTAGTTTTGCAGCTACTCTTGAAAACAATGGATATAGTGTTTCAAGGTTAACTCAAGGACCTATTACAACTGAAAAACTCCAGGGATATAATATTCTGATTTTAATGGCTCCAGAACGTAGTTACTCAGATTCTGAGGTTAATGCCATCAAACAATTTGTATCCAATGGTGGTGGACTATTTATCGTCGGAAGCAACTGGGGATATGATGATGGGGGAGTAAATTTCTCCTACAATAAAATTGCTCAAAGTTTTGGTGTGAGTTTTGCAAACAACGAAATAGTCACAGACAGTAAAGATTATCTTATCTACCCCAATTTTGTGAAAATTACCAATATTACAGCTAATCCTATAACAACCAATGTTCCAATTTATTATAGTTTAATGGGGACTTATATTAAAAATACTGGTAATTCAACTGTCTTAGCCTACACAGATGCTTCATCTTGGGGTGATCAGGGATATATAGAAGATGGACACACAGAAAGCAACAATGTTAAAGATGCAAATGAAACAAGCGGACCACTACCAGTGCTTTCAATAATGAATTATGGCAAGGGAAAAATTATTTTTATGAGTTCAGCAGGTACATTTGTTAATTCATTTATTTATCGAGACAACGGATGGAAATTAGAAATGAATTCCGTGAACTGGCTTTCTAATCTTCCAGTATCCTCAAATTATACATCAGCCGGACTAATTAATTATAATGTTGGAGACTTAAAGTATCGTATTATTGGAACGTTTATAATCAGTATTCTGCTTTTAATGGGTTTGACTTTTAAATTGAATAGAGATAAAAAATTCAATAACCCACTATATAAAAGATCCATTAAAAATTGGGAGTATAATGGTTTAATAGTGTTAAATGCATTTTTTGCTGTATTAACCGGATTATTATTCATCCCGATTAATTATTATCTGCTAGATATTACTATTCCACCTATATATGACCCTTATTTAGGTTATACATTATTAATCACAGGCATACTACTTCTATCTTTCATTGGACTGATTTTATACAATATCATTGGTAGATTAAGGTTAAATGCCAAATATTCTTATATAAGTATGGTTATTATATTGATATTCGCAGTTATCACCGTTGTTTTAGGTGATATTTACGCATTCCCTATTATGGCCGTGTTTACTGTGGGTAGTTTGTTACTTCTTATACCTTTTATAGTGAATCTATGGACAGTTCGTAAATATGGTTCAGACATGATTATAGAGGGTAAAGAATTCAACAGACTAGCAAAATTATCTTCCAAATCTCTTCCCTATGAATTACACTCATTATATACTGATTCATCCTATTTGGGTGAAGGTGGATTTGGACGTGTATTTAAAGCTAAACGTCTAGACAATGTTGATGTGGCCATTAAAATTCCTAAAAGTTTTGATAAAAAATCTGAAAAGACCTTTGTAACCGAGGTGTCCAACTGGAGCCTTCTTGACCATCCAAACATTGTGAAGTTATTTGATTATAAAATTCTCCCAATACCATATATTGAAACTGAATTCTGCGAGGGGAATGTTGAAAAGGGTTTGAAAACTCTAGAAGAATCTATCTCAATAGTTTATGACGTTGCAAAGGGACTTCAGTATGCTCACAATAAAAATATTATCCATGGAGATGTGAAAATTTCAAATATACTGGTTAGAAATGGTGTAAATAAAATTTCTGATTGGGGTTTAAGTAAATTAAAAACAGAAGATTCAGTGACACTTTCTGGTGCTACTCCTTCATATGCAGCTCCTGAACAGATATCTCAAGAATTTGGAAGAGCAGATGAAAGAACAGATATTTATCAGCTGGGAACAGTATTTTATGAGTTAGTAACGGGCAGATTACCATTTAATGGTGAAATTTCACAGATATACAGTTCAATACTTAACACTCAACCAGTACGTCCCATTGATATTAATCCAAACGCAAGTCCTGTTGATGGGATAATAATGAAATGTCTTAACAAAAATAAGTCTGAAAGATTCTCAAATATGGGTGAACTGATTAAGGAACTTGAGAAATACCGATCCACCGGTGATACAGTCATGTTTGATAGATAATATGCCATTTTATTTTTATAATTCAATCTTGGGGGAAAGTTGGTGAATAAAGGATTGATACTAGGGATCATAGGAGGTGTAGCAGTTTTTATGATTTCCTTAACTCTGATTATTTATATAAATTCTGACTTTGATCAAAAATTAATTAATGAGGTAGGTAGTGGAGTGCCAACAAATGTGATGTACAATCAAATTGATAAAGACACACAAAACCAGCAGATAATTGCAAAGGGGGATTTAGATTCCCATGTTATGAATCCTAATGATTGGGAAAATAAGACTCTAGCAACCAATGATGATTATGATTACTATATCCGAATTTATGATATTGAAATGGGATACTTAACAAATTATAATCATATAAGAAAGGAATATGTTACTGGTAAAATTTCTAAAGAAGAATTTTTAGAAAAAAGTAAACAAATACAAGATGATTTAAATAATTTTTCAATGTAAAAAAAAAAAATGTAAGAAATGAAATGTAAGAAGGATTAAAATCCTTTAATTACATCATTGGTGGCATACCGCCAGGCATACCGCCCATTCCACCCATTCCTTCCATACCACCCATATCAGGTTCCCTTGGAGTTGAAGATGCTATTACATCATCTATCCTCAGGATCATTTCAGCTGCTTCAGCTGCTGACTGGATTGCTTGTTTTTTAACTCTGTGTGGTTCGATTACTCCAGCTTTGTACATATCTCGTACTTCGCCTTTGAAAACATCGAGACCCATGTAGAGTGATTTTTCGTGAGCTGCACGGAGATCCACTAGGGAGTCTATGCTGTCGAGTCCTGCGTTTTCAGCGAGTGTTTTTGGTACAACTTCGAGTGCCTCTGCAAATGCTGCAACTGCAAGCTGTTCCCTTCCACTTATGGTGTCAGCGTACTCTTTTAAGCCTCTGGCTATTGATATTTCTGCTGCTCCACCACCAGCCACTACTTTACCGTCTTCGACTGTAGCTGCGACTACACCTATTGCATCGTCAACTGCTCTTTCAATCTCATCTACAACATGGTCAGTTGAACCCCTTACAAGGAGTGTTACTGATTTAGGATCTTTACATCCTTCTACAAATATCATTTCGTCGCCTGAGATCCTTTTCTCTGCAACTGATCCAGCATCTCCAAGGTCTTCAAAAGACATGTCTTCAATGTTTGATACTACTTTAGCACCTGTTGCTCTCGAGAGTTTTTCCATATCGGATTTTTTAACTCTTCTAACAGCCATTACACCTGCTTTAGCAAGATAATGTTGTGCGAGATCATCAATACCTTTCTGACAGAAAAGAACGTTAGCGCCTGCATCTTTAACTTTGCTAACCATGTCCCTTATCATCTGTTCTTCCTGTTCAATGAAAGCCTGCATCTGAGCGGGGTCTGTGATCCTGATTTCTGCGTCTACTTCTGTTTCTTTCACTTCAATTGCACTGTTTAGTAGTGCGATTTTAGCGTTTTCAATAGATTTAGGCATTCCTGGATGTACCCTTTCTTTGTCTATGATGACACCCTGAACTAGAGTTGACTCATCTACAATAGCACCATCTTTCTTCTCTATTTTGATGTGGTCAGTGTCAATATTGCCATCTTCTTGAACCTGTTTTACAGCAGCTACTATTAATTCTGCTAATGGTTCTCTGGCTTTTTCAGTTCCTTTACCTGTCATTGCAGTCATTGCAACTTTCAGGAGAGTGTCACGATCGTCTGCGTCTATAGCTATGACGTTTAGAATTTCTTGTGCTTTTTCTGCAGCTTGTCTGTATCCCATTGCAATAATGGTTGGGTGTATATCCTGGTCTAGCAGTCCTTCTGCTTTTTTGAGTAGTTCACCAGCAATAATAACTGCTGTGGTTGTTCCGTCTCCTACTTCGTCTTCCTGGGTTTTTGCAACCTCTACTAACATTTTTGCTGCTGGGTGTTCTATATCCATCTCTTTGAGTATGGTCACACCGTCGTTAGTCACAACAATATCTCCTAATGAATCGACAAGCATCTTATCCATTCCCTTAGGACCTAGGGTTGTTCTGACTGTTTCTGCAAGTACTTTTCCTGCTAAGATATTCATCCTTTGAGCATCTCTTCCTAAAAACCTGTTGGTACCTTCAGGTAATATTAAAACTTGTTGGCCTTGGCCGCCTAATTGTGCCACAGTATCACCTCTTTTTGTATATGTAATTCATTAGTGGGTTAGAGGTTCTATAAATAGTTTGTGATTGGGGTTTTTTTATGAAACTTTTCGGTATTGAAACTCCCAGATTATCTTCGTAGGTTATTTTATGTTGTTATTTATGAAATATTAGATTTTGATGTTTAACAACTCTGGTATCAATGCTAAATTCTAAATAAAATATAACCTCCTGAAATTAATAATCGTAAAATGAAAAATAATTTGTTATTATTTGAACATAGATAAAAAAAATTAAAAAAAGTCAACTGGAATACTTCTTCATATCGCAAAATACGCCCTATAAATAAGAAGCATTGAAATTGCTAATACTGGCACTAACATAATGGAGGATATAATTAATATTAAAGTTCCGTGCAGTTTTTCACGACCTCCCCTACGATATAAGATAATACCTATTATGATAGCTGCAAGTGTAAAAAAAATAGTTGTCAAATATCCAAAATAAACTAATATAGATAATGATTCTTGTTCTGGTATGTTATCACAGCAATATTGAGAATACTCAGAATATTCTAACGTACCTCCACAATCACAATCACGATTAAAATCTACAACTTTTTCTCCGGGTTGTAATTCATAATAACCCTGACATGTATCACAGACAAGATATCCATTAGAAAATATTCCTTCCCTTTTATTATTGAGTCTCTTATTAATTTCTTCGTTAGTAACCACAATATTAGCCCCATATATGATAATATAATTTTTAATAAGTGATCTTACTATTTAAAATTGTTTCTATATAATAAGATAAATATCCATTATTTCATTCGGTTTATATTTATATTAAATAGGCAATACTACAGCATCTAAAAAAAAGGATTATATTTCGATTTTTAATGTTGGATATAACATCCAATTAAATTTCATTGGAGCGAATGTTATGAAATATAAAAATGTAAATTATAACCTATTAGTTAGGTTGATTTTTACTTAACCGAATAATTTATTAAAAATTTAACCCCTTTATTATCAATAAAATGCTTATAACCTTATATTATTAAATTTTCATCCCATATTCCCTATTTTAAATATTATAAAGATTATGAATTTATTACCATTTTGCATATGGTATTAGATTGTGATGATTTTTTTCATTTAAAATAAATAATAACTCTTGCATTGTGCAAGAGTTTATATGTGAGAAAGTTCTATTGGATAACACTTGCATCATGCAACTATTGTATTCTGCATGAATGTGAATTTATAATTATAACAAATAATCGAGGCAATACATGACAAATGAAGAAAACAAATCTAACAAGGGGATTGAATTAATAACAGGAGATCCTAGAAGAGCCATAAGGAAACTATCATTTCCTATGATGTTAACGATGCTACTCGCATTAAGTTATCTAATAATTGATAGTATATGGGTTGCCGGACTAGGATTTGATGCATTGGCTGCTTTAGGATTTATTTCACCATTATTTATGATAATCTTCGGTTTAGGGTCAGGTATAGGAACTGGCGCTACATCACTTATAGCTCGTTGTATAGGTTCAAAAGATAAGGATAAAGCAAATAATGTAGGAATACACTCTGTACTGTTAACTCTTATAATTTCTATTGCACTACCAGTTATTTCAATCCTATTTTTAAAGGATATTTTATTAGTGATAGGTGCCGGTAGTGTTTTAACTCTTGCAAATGAATATGGACAAATTATATTTTTAGGGTCTTTTGCATTGTTATTTAATACATTAGGTTCGAGTATTTTACGTGCTGAAGGAGATATGAACAGAGCCACCTATGCAATTGCAATATCAAGTTTATTAAACATGGTTATAGCTCCAATATTCATTTACACATTAAAACTGGGAATAAGTGGAGCAGCAATAGCAACTGTGTTATCATCATTAGTATCATGTATAGTGATATTATATTGGATTTTAGTGAAAGAGGATACATATATTGAGTTGAAATTAAGAAATTTCAGATTTGATATGGGAATCATTAAAGATATACTTTTAGTGACTTTACCTGCAAGTGTTGAGTTCTTTATAATGTCAATAACATCAATAATTATCAATGCCATGTTAGTTATTGTAGGAGGTGCAACTGCAGTAGCTGTTTATACCGCAGGATGGAGAATAGTATCAATAGGAATGACACCTGCCATGGGTATAGAAACAGCTTTATTAATAACTGCTGGAGTTGCGTTTGGTGCAAAGAATTTTAAAAAGTTAGAATTGGCTTTTAATTATTCTATAAAGTTAGCCGTACTTATTTCAATAGTTTTAGCCGGTCTGATATATATCTTTGCTCCAGATATTGCCTGGTTATTCACATATTCATCAAATAGTGCAATTTTAGCTCCAAGGATAGTGGATTTCATTAGAATATTCTGTGTATTCTTAATAGCAATACCATTTGGATTAGCATCTTCAAGTGTATTCCAAGCTATGGGTAAGGGACATACCTCTTTAGTTTTAATTATAGTAAGAGATTTAATCCTTTCACTTATAGCTGCATATGTTCTTGGATTTGTATTACATTTAGGTACAGGGGGAATTTACTGGGGAATTGTAGTTGGTATTATCTTAGGTTCGGCTATTAGTTATATATACTTTAGAATATTTTTAACAAGATTAAAAAAAGATGCAATTAATTTAAATATTAACTAAAATCATTTGATCTTTATTTTTTTTAATAAATTATATAAATTATAATAGAGGATTAGATAATTATGGTGGAAGATGAACGTTTTACAAGAGATGAAATATTAAATATGACCTCAGATATGTCTTTAGGTTCTTTAGTATCTACGGTTAGTAGAGCATATTTATTGTTTCTATTTCAAGAAATAGAAAAATATGGAATCCATGGTGGACAATTTCAATTTTTAAGAAGTTTATCAAAAAAAGACAGTATCTCTCAAGAGGAATTAGCTAATATTTATCATAATCATGAAAGTACAATAGCTAGGGCTTTAAAAAAATTAGAAGACACTGGTATGGTCGCACGTAACGTTGATGAAAATAATCGTAGAAAGAATATAATAACCATAACAGAGAAGGGAAGAGATATTGTGGATAATATTCGATTAATAGATGAACAATGGGAGAGTAATATTAAATCCTTAGATATTGATGAAAAAAATAAATTAAAAAAATTGTTAAAAACTTTGGCATTAGAAGCTTTAGAAAATACTAGAACTATTCGGAAATAGGTTAATAATTATAAATACTCATTTATCAATTTTAAAGTTCAATTTTAATCCCTACATCATCCCATTATAAACCAAAACCTTGAGTTAAAAGCATATACAAAGCCCATATAAATATAACCGTCATTATCAACAGTTCTCTCCATGCTTTTCCCGGACTTGCCTCTATTCCATAGGACATTATTTTTATAGGTGAAATTGGTGGTTCTGGAGACTCTTCAGGTTTTAATGGTTCTGAGAAACTGTGGAAATATAATTGGATCAAAACCATTCCCACCAGGAGTCCTGTTATAAAACTGAGATATTCAGTCCGTCCAGATAGATATAAAAATATCATTAACAGCAGGACCATACTCAGCAGGAAAATATCTGATATTTTCGTTGCTGTGGATTTCCCATTATACGATGAGTCTAACAATTCTCTTCTTGTATCGTACTTAACAAAGAAGAATACAAAAAATTTGATCAATGAATAAACAACAAAAAATATCAATAATATCTTCAAAATCAACAAAGCCCAATCCATGTTTTAATACCTCCAAAAATCCATTATAAACCCAGTAAAAGTGTTATAAACAGGTTATCATTATTATTGATAATATTAAATAGTTTATTTATCTATTTTTTTCCAAAGGATTTTTTCTCCCTCGGGAGTAGATATAAAATAACCCTTTCTTTCAAGGTTTCTTAGAGCGTGTTCGAAGTTTTCATTCGATAATTCGCTAAATCCCATTGTCCTGAGTTTTAAATAAAGATTTTCTGTTGTATCCTCATCATAGGGTAATAATAAATAAATCTGTGATTGAAAGGAGGTAAGATCCTTTTTAGGGCGTGATATTATGGCTTCGAAGTTTACTTTTATCTTTTCCAACTCCGTTATTTTATCTTCCTTATCATTAATCACAGCATGAAGCTGTGCAATCTCTTCATCTTTCTTGATAAGATGATTATTAAACTCTTCTTGAACATTCTTTATCCGAATGCTCTCAGTTTCCGTGGATAATGTAGATTCATTTTGACTCTTTTTAAGTTCGATCTTAAGTTTGCTTATCTCTAGCAGGCATGCTTTCACAAGTTGCCTCAACTGTTCTCTCTCTGTATCCTTTAATAACGCCATTATATCACTATTTATTATCTATGTACTAACCTGTTTTTAAGCTTTAAGATTATACTTCCCAAAATATTGGAAATATTGCATAAAATAAGGATAGGATCACTATGGTAGCATATTAAAAAGATACAGTTAAAATTTATTATTATTTTAAAAAAAAATATAAAAAAAGTAAGAAATGAGCTATAAATAATTTTTTACATTATTTCATTTATAAGTTCTGCATTTAATATCGAAGCACCAGCAGCACCTCTAATAGTGTTGTGCCCAACTAGAATATATTTTAAACCGTTATTAAACACATCGTCCTTACGTATCCTGCCCACTGAAACAGCCATACCATTACCAGCCATACGATCCATACGTGGCTGAGGTCTGTTAACTTCATCCCGTATGATAACCGGATTTTCAGGTGCTGAATGGAGTTGAAGTTTTTGTGGTAAACCAATGAAATTTGAAAATGACTGTTTGATGTCATCAACTTCAAAATCATCTTCCATCTCAATAAAAACAGCTTCTGTATGCCCATCGAGTACTGCTACTCTGTGACACGATGCACTTACACCAAAGTTTGCATCTTTAACCGTTGTACCATCAAAATCACCTAAAAGGTGGAGTGTTTCTGACTCCATTTTTTCTTCTTCATCACCAATAAACGGTACTAGATTATCTACTATGGCCATAGATGGTACTCCATTGTAACCAGCCCCAGAAACTGCTTGCATTGTAGATACATAGACCCTTTCAATATTAAACTGGTCATATAATGGTTTTAATGTCATTACAAGTGCTATGGTTGAACAATTTGGATTTGTGACTATAAATCCATCCCATCCCCTTTTCCTCTGTTGTGTTTCTATAAGATCCAGATGTTCAGGGTTTACCTCCGGTACTACAAGTGGTACATCGGGTTCCATTCTCATTGCACTGGCATTTGATGCAACTTTCATACCTGCCTCAGCAAATTTTGGTTCGACAACAGCTGCATGTTGAGTAGGCAATGCTGAAAACACGATCTCAACATCTTTAACCTGACTAGGATCTGTGTCAACAACAATTGTATCTCCAATATCTTCGGGTATTTTACTTTCAAGATGCCATGTTACGGCATCTTCATACCTTTTACCAGCCGATCTGCTGGAAGCTGTAAGTGCAGTTACCTCAAAATTAGGATGATCCGCCAACAATTCAATAAATCGTTGCCCAACCATTCCAGTAGCGCCTAGAATTCCTACGTTTACCATTTTTAACCACCCATTATCCTAAAAATATATTAAAAATTTAAATTTCTGTGTTTCATATCCAAATCTATTGATTCAAACCAAGAACATCTGCCATGTCACTCACATGACCCCTTCTAGCTGTTACAACGTATCGAACTGCTTTTATAACACCAGATACGAATGATTGTCGGCTGTGTGCTCTGTGAATTATTTCAAGTCGCTCCCCTTCACCAGCGAAGATTACGGTGTGATCCCCTACAATATCTCCACCCCTTACAGCGTGAATCCCAATTTCTTCACTGGTACGCTCTCCAACAAGACCCTTTCTCCCATAAACACCCACTTCCTCGATGTTACGGTTAAGTTCAGTTGCAATAATTTCTGCGGCTTTAACAGCTGTACCGGATGGTGCATCCTTCTTGTGCCTGTGGTGTGCTTCTATAATCTCAACGTCATAGTCGCCTATTATTGATGCCAGATCCTTTAGGACTTTAAAGAAGACATTTACTCCAACAGCCATATTAGGAGCAATAACTGCACCGATATCATTCTTCTTTATTGAAGATTTTATCTCCGTCATCTGTTCATCAGAAAATCCTGTTGTTCCAACAACCAAATTAACACCGCATTCTGCAGAAGTTTTTATGGTATTTATGGCCGCCTTTGCAATGGTAAAATCAACCAGGACATCAGGTTTTGTGCTTTGGAGAACTTCCCTGAGATTTTCTGCTCCTGCGACCTCTACACCTATTTCTCCTATTCCTATGACTTGTCCCACATCTTTACCTTCAAATTGGTTGTTAGGGCTTTCTATTGCTGCCACAACCTTCATGTCATCCTGTTCGAGTATAGTTTTTACTATCTTTGATCCCATTCTTCCACATGCACCAGTCACAGCTACGTTGATCATTTATATCCATCTCCTTTTATGATTGAAGAAATTTATCAACAGAAAAAATGGATTCCATAAATAAAAGTTTGAACCCATTTATAATAATTAAAAAAAGGATTACGCTGTTAATCCTAAAAAAACTAAAAAAAATAATGGAGTTTAATTAGGTGTTAAACCTTTTTAAACCAGTTTAAGGTCCTTTAAAACCTTTGTAAGCTTTACAGTACTCTCGTCTTTCATTGGAGCGAGCGGCATCCTTACATGCCCTGCTGGTCTTCCAATCATATTAAGAGAATCTTTAGTTGGTACTGGATTTGATTCTATGAACAAAACCTTCATTAAATCATAGAGTTCATAATGAAGTTTACTGGCCTTAACATAATCCCCTTCAAGTGCTGCATTAACCATCTGACTCATTCTAGCCGGATCTACATTTGCAACTACACTTATAACACCCATTGCACCCATTGATATCATTGGGAGTGTTAGATTATCATTTCCAGATATGACCATGAAGTTTTTAACATCCTGATCCTGAAGCCTTTTTATGGTGGCTGAAACTTTATCCATATCAGGATTTGCTTCTTTAATTGCTACTATCTTATCGAGTTTTGCTACTTTAACAATGGTTTCAACATCAATATCTGTACCTGTTCTTGACGGTACATTGTAAACAATAATCGGTACGTTGGTTGATTCTTCAAGCATTTTATAGTGCTCGTAGAGTCCATGCTGTTGTGGTTTGTTATAATATGGAGTTATAACCAGAGCAGCATCGGCACCTGCGTTTTCAGCATATTGTACAAGTCCCAATGCTTCCTTTGAAGAGTTACTTCCAGCACCAGCTATGGCATTGACCCTTCCATTAACTTCATCCACTAGGATGTCAATCATTTTCCTCTGTTCATCATGTGTAATGGTGGCAGATTCACCGGTTGTACCGGCTGCAAGTAATCCGTCAACTCCATTATCAATCAGATAATTAATATTTTCACGCATACCCGCTTCGTCAACCCCATCATCTTTAGTAAATGGGGTCACCATGGCAACTGTTGTACCTTTCAAATTCATTCTAAGACGCTCCTTACAAGTTCATAAGCTCTTTTACCATCAATCCATTCTACGAAAAT
>Ga0224559_1000083_pt1 | contig 53871 bp, 50 predicted proteins | sample 714S33034metaG_FD_180676 | JGI IMG/M metagenome (GOLD analysis project Ga0224559, IMG submission 180676) | Peat soil microbial communities from Stordalen Mire, Sweden - 717 S3 30-34 | ecosystem: Environmental > Terrestrial > Soil > Wetlands > Peat | place: Sweden: Norrbotten County, Stordalen... | reverse complement strand
ACAAGCCGGACCGCCTCTTGCTTGAACTCAAGCGTGTACTGCTTCCGCGTTGCCTTCGTCATCTTCGCTACCCTTTCGCTATTAGAACAGCTCGCTAAGGGGGACGTTTTTCGGGGGCAAGGTCAAAGAGTCGAGGGCCTCGCCTGGATCCACTTATTGCTTCGCTACCATCGCTGAGCCCCAGCGTTGTCGGCGCCCTGCCCTTCTCCCGCTAGCAAGGCAACACAATTGGGAAGGGGGACCGGCGTGATCCTGTCTCTTTCTTCGCAAGGCGCCTGAAAACTGCTGGCTGCAGTCACGACTTTATGGCCAAGCTGGAAATAGACGATCGACTCTGATTTGAGTGTGTCAGGGGAGACATTTGGCATTGGAGATTTCCTCTTGTAGATGAAATTCAAAGTAGGGTAGAAGATCCCTTGTCTGCCGAAACTAAACCTAACCTCTGGCTCGCCCGTCAGGCCCTTCGATGCCCGCGAGTTTCACGATTTGAGCCCCGTTGGGTGCTAAAAGCGCCGGTATTCGGAGCTTTGGATGCCGGCCGTCGGCTCGTTCTGGTCCATAGCGAAAAATTCGGACGACAAATGTGCAGTCGCACTCACAGTGAGTCTCCGATTCTGGGTATTAAGAACCATGCTCCCAAGTCTGTGTTGGCCGGCCTGGGTAGCCTATGTCGATTAGGGAGGGGCATGGTCAAGTGGAAGATGAGCTTTATTCCGTCGCAGAGCTTGCGGCGCGCCTTAAAATCAGTGCAGATAAAGTAACCAGAATGTTTGAAGACGAACCAGGCGTCATTGACCTCGGCGAGCCGGAGAAGATGCACAAGCGTCGCTACCGCATTTTGCGCATTCCCGCCTCGGTTGTGAACAGGGTCCTGCAAAAGCGCCGGATTAAATGACCTGCTTGCCTAGCGAGAGGCGACGCGAAAGCCTTGAGCCCACTACTGAATCATTCCCGGAGTGATGGTCTCTGAGAGGCTTATGACATCAGGCACCGCGTTCTGCTGGTGCGACGGTGGAAGAGCCGGCAACTCCATCTTCGTCCAGGCCTGTTTGACGTCAGCCTCAAGCTTCCGTTGGCGCTCTTTGACCCAAGCAGAATAGTACCGCTCGGTCGTCCGAACGGTCTTGTGCCCGAGCAATTTGCTGACCTGTTCAATTGGCACGCCGGCGAGAAGCAACTCGACAGCAAAAGTGTGGCGAAAACGATGCGACAGCATTTCCTGCTGGCCATGCTTCACGCCGGCCTTGTCAAAGACCAGCCGCAGCCAGTCGCCGAATTGACAGATGAGGGATGTCCTCTTCATACGTGAAGGGTTCCAGAAAAAGTAATCCGGGTGATCGTTGGCATGCGCACGAAGCATCTGCGCAACAGCCGGCGGGAGGGGGATGAAGACCTCAGCATCGGTCTTGGTGCGATGCACCTGGGTGAGGTTGTCGTCGGCTCTCAGCAGGGCCCGTGGCAAGGTTGCGGCGTCTACGCAGGCCAGCCCAGACCAGCGCTGCAACAAGATGAAAATTCTCACTCGTTCTGCAATTTCCGGCGTGAAGCCGCACTGGCTGGTGGCAGCGAGCAATCTTTCCATTTCGTCTCGCGTCAGAGGCTGGACCTGTTTGCGGACGCTTGGCAGAGGCCTCAGCTTGCTGCTGACGTCCGCGGGAATCAGGTCGATGGAATGCGCCCAGCGGAAAAACGTCTTCACGACAGACCAGGCTACGGCCGGGCCTCCAGAGTCTTTATTGAAGGTCCAAGTAGCCCGCCACTCGGTCAACATGCGCGCCGAGACGTCCTTCAGGAGGATGACGTTCCGCGAGTAGGCGTAGTCCCGGAGTCGCCCAAGCAGTCGCTGGGCTTTGGAGGAATCTTTGATTCTCCGCTGTGACCGATCCACCAGGTAGAGTTCCAGTGCTGAATCGATCGTGACGTGGTCGGGCGGCTTGGGCGTCTCAATCCCCAAGGCCTCACGCTCAAGCTCCTGTTCGAGTTGGCGCGCCGCCTTGTTGGCAATCTCCCAGGAGCGTGTCCCAGCCGACCTCTTGTGGCACTTACCCCAGCGCAACCACAGGGGGCACTTGCACCGCCGGTACTGGCCGGCATTCTTCATTTTTCTGTGTGGACACTTTACCGAGTGCCGGGCGTAGACAGTCACAATCACTGTGCAAATTCCTCTGTCTGCTAATACCGGCAAACGGCGCAAAGCCGCGGGGGAAAATCTTCCCGGCGGTACAAAAGCAGTACAAAAATTTTAGATTTTGCGTAAGTGGTTGGATTATAAGGAGATAAGTTTGGCTCCTCAGGTAGGACTCGAACCTACAACCCTTCGGTTAACAGCCGAATGCTCTGCCATTGAGCTACTGAGGAGTGTCGTGCATTAAATTGCCCATTACCAAGGTAGCAGAGAGCGCGGCGCGCGTCAAAATTTTGCCGGTTGGACGGGTTCCTCCTGTGGCAAGGCTCATTGTGGCGAGGTTCAGCGCGGTTTGTGTGCAGAGCCAGTTTGCGAACTTTGGCAATCAGGTTCGGTTTGTTAGCGCTGGGAATCCAGGGCATTTTAGGAGTTCCTGTAGACCATTGATGCAGTGATTGAACCGTGCCTTTGCGTTGTCTGGAGTAATCAGCCGGATGGCTTCGACGATGGCTTTTTCCAGTGCTTCCCTGTTTCTTGCCTTGGCTGAGCGAAGGATTTTTTTGAGCTTAGACCATGGTTTCTCGATGGGGTTCAGGTCAGGCGGGTAGGGCGGCAGACAAGTGCACTTCCGCCCTTGCTTTTTCGATCAATCGCCGCACCCCTTGATCTTGAGTGAACTCAAGTTATCCATCACGACTACCTCGCCGGGCTTGAGCGCTGGACACAGGATGTGCTCAACATAGGCCAGAAAGATGTCGCCATCCGTGGCCTCTTCGGCAGTCATCGATGCAATGATTCCGCGCAGGCTCATGGCGCCCAGAATGGTCATGATTTTCCAGCGTCCGCCGGGCGTTGTTTCACAGATGCGCCCGCCTCCATTGCTGCGCGCATAGAGCCGCTTCATCGAGGTAGTGACCCCGCTTTCGTCCAGGACCGGGCCCCCACAGACTGGTCTTCGTCTGCGGGGTGGAGGACCGGGCCCCCGCAGACTGGTCTTCGTTTGCGGGGTGGAGGAAAATCAGGTGTTCCGCAGAGATCGCCGCGATTCGAGCGATAAACTCCTGGCGCTGTTTGCGGTTGGCTTCGGCATCTCGCTCGGTGGCGTGGAGCGACTTTTTTTAAGTCGCAGTCCCAGTTTTCGCAGCAGTTTCCAGACCTGGGGCACGCTGAGCGAAACATCCGCCTCGCTACGTAATTTCTGCTGCACTTCGGCCAGCGTCAGATCAGGCTGCTGAACAAACCAAGCCCTCATCTGCTGTTGCGCCTCGATCCCGGCGTGCGGTTTACGCCCCGGTTTGTGAGGCACTCGCTCAGCCTGACCGGTGCGGTGGCGCGCGGCGGAAATCTTCTTCGCCCAGGCAACACTCACCAGAAAACGACTGGCCAGTTCCCCCAGAGTTCCCTCGCCTTGATCGTAGGCAAAGAGCAACTTACGGCGCAGATCATCTCCAAGGGGTTTCCCCATATCTATGTTCGTCGCAGAGTCTCGCCAAAAACAGTTTACACCATATACTAAAATGCTCTAAGGAACCTCTGCACAAGGTCTTGTTGTGCTGTTTTGAAAGGGCACGGCTTTAGCCGTGCCGAATGAAGAAGCAATAGAGTTGTGGCTTTAGCCACTGAGGGAGCGCAAATGATTGAAAATACACCCCTCAGGGGCTAAAGCCCAGAGCCTTTCAAACCGTCTGGCGGCACGGCTAAAGCCGTGCCCTTTCAAAACTTAACTTATGCAGAGGTTCCCTAAAGTAGCCAATCGCCTGTCCGGCTCCCCTAAAATTCATCGGCGAATACTTGCTTTTTTGATGATGTGGCCGTGCGGTTTTGCAATGCGGCCACCAAGTCCTGGTGCTCCCAGGTCCCGCTTCCGAAACCTGGGAGATTACGAATTCTTACGGTCGCATTATTAAAAGTTCAGCGTGATCTTCGCCGTCAGCGCGCGCGGAGTTACATAGTGCGTGCCGCTGAAGGTGGAGAGGAAGTTATAGAGCGCGTACTTGTTGGTGACGTTGATGGCCGTCAGGTCGAGGTTGACCTTGTAGCGGCTGGCGTGGAAAAGATTGTCCTTGCCGACGGTGGCGTCGAAGAGGTTGCGGGGCGCAATGCGCGGCGGGTTGTGGTCGCCGTTCTCCGTGCCCGGCGCGGGAATCGTAATCAGCGCGGACTTGTACTCCGAGGGCAGGCAGGACTGGAAGCCCGCGGCGGGCGTGGCCTTTTGCCCGTTACAGGAAATGCCGGCCTGAAACTGCTCGTCGGCGGTCAGCCCGCTCAGATCGACCGGCGTCGCGGCCGTCGCCGCGTAGGGCATGGCGCCGGCCACCTCGCCCGAGTCGTAGCGCCAGTTGAAGCCGCCCCACAGCCCATTCAGCAGCTTGCCGCGCGAGTAAGTGTACTGCAGGTGGGTGGTCTGGTTGAACTTCTCGTCGTGATCGATGCGGAAGGGTTGCCCGGTCTGGCCCACGGTGGCTCCGGCTCCGGCCACCTGCGGCGGGAAAAAGCGCGCGGCCACTGAAGAAGCGATAAAGTAGGCGGTGAAGCCATGGTAGCGGGGAAGGTCGGCGCGCAAGGCGTAGCCGGGAATCTTCGAGTTATGCCAGTCGATGGGAAAGGTAATGGGCGTGTTGCCCAGTACGCTGAAGTCGAAGGCGTTGTGCGTGTACTTCCAGATGTACTCGCCGCTGACCACCGCCCACTTGCCGAAAGCCTGCTGGAATCCGGCGTGAAACTCGTTGCGGAAGCCGGGCTGAAGCGTTCCCGAAACGCCCGGCGAGCAGGCCAGCAGCGGGGCCAGCACTGCATTCGAGCATCCGTTGCTCGATAGCACCAGGTTTTCGTTGAACGGCGTCTCGAGCGTGCGCGCATAGGAGACGCGCAGCACGGTTCCGGATGGTTTGATGTTATACGCAATGCCCACGCGCGGCTCGGTCTGGTTGGCGTCCGTGAGGCCGTTGTAAATGTCCTCGCGCAATCCCAGGTTGAAGTCCCAGTTGCCAGCCTTGATCTCGTCCTCGATGTAGAGGGCCAGCTCCTTGATGTCGGCGCGGCCGGCGTAGCGATAGAAGAGGCCGCCGCGGGTCAGGTCGTAGGGTGCGAGGACGGAAATGTAGTTCGTGTTCTGCTTGCCGGCGGGGCATTGGGAGGGGTCGGAGTAACCGGCCACCGGGTTGCCACTCGCACCCACGCAGGGCGAGTTATAAGTCGGATCGACCACGCCCAGGCTATCGTTTTCGCGCAGAAAGGTCTGTTCATACTGCGCTCCAGCCTTGATGTTATGAATTCCCCTGGTGTAAGTCAGGTCGGAGTGAATGGCGGCGTTGGTCAGGGTGCGATTCTGCGCGATCGAGGAGGTTTGCAGGTTGGCCGGTCCGCGATCTGCCAAGGGATTTTCGCTGGGATAGTAGTTATAGTTGTCGCGGCGGAAGAAAGCTCCCAGGTTGAGGACCGCGTTGCTGTCGATGATGCGCGTGTAAGTGGGCGAAATGTTGACGGTCTCGATCTTCGAGCGCTGATCGGCGTCGCCCACATCGCCGAAGATGGGGCTCGGGGTTGCGCCGCCGCTGATGACATTCTGCACGTTCAGGTCGTCGTAGGAGTTCGGCGTCTGAAACCAGGAGCGGGAGTAATTCAGGTCCAGATGGAGCGCGTCGGCCGGGGTGAAGTTATAGTCCACGCGATCGAAAAGGTTCTGCTCGTTGCCCTTGTCGTGGAAGACCTTGAACTCCGGCGGATCTAGAAAGCGGCCGGTGTTCAGGCCGTCGGCCTCGAAGAAATTTCCCCATTTCTTCCCACCGTAAGACAGATCAAAGCCGGCCGCAGCCGATCCGAAGGAACCGTAGGAGCTGCTGAGGCTGCCGGTGGGCCGAGTGACGCCCATCCCGGAGCGGGTGGTGGCCACGATCACCAGGCTGGTCTTGTCGCCGTACTCGGCCGGCGGCGCGCCGCTGATGACCTCGATGGATTGAATGGCGTTCGAGGGCAGCTGATTAGAGAAGACCTTGCTCTGCTGGTCGGTAATCGACTGGCCGTCCACGGAAAAGGAGTTGGAGGCGTGGTCGCCGAGGCCATGAAAAAGGCCGTTCGAGTCGGACGACACGCCGGGAGTGGTCTCCGTGACCAGCGAACTGAGGGTGGAGGACTGGCTCTCCATCGGCACTTTGACGAACAGGTCGCGGTTCACATCGGTGTGGAAGGTGGGGTCGTTCTCGATCAGGTCGCCTGTGGACTCGACCGTGATGGTCTGCGAAGCGGCGGCGATCTGGAGAACCAGCTTGAGGCTTGTTCCCACCGCCGAGCGAATCTCGATGCCCTGGCTCAACGGCGCAAAGCCCTGGGCGGAGACGCTGATCTGGTAGGAGTTGAAGGGGACATTTGCGAACACAAACTGGCCGGTGGCGTCACTGCTCGCGCTCCGCTCGAATCCGCTGATCCCGTTGGCTAGATGAACCGCCGCGTTGGGAATCACGGCGCCGGTGGGGTCGGCGACCGTGCCGCGCACCTGCCCGGCGTTGCCGCTTTGGGCGGAGGCAGAAAGTGCCGCGAAGATCAGAATGAGAACGGGAAGAATGTGAAAAATTGCGCCGCGTTTGAACGGCATGGGAAGGCCTCCTGAATCCTGGTTGAAAATGCGAAAGGCGCGCCGCGATCTGAACCGCCGCGGCAGCTTCTGTGCATTTTTGGGGGCAGCTTTCCGAATCCGGAGTCAACCTGCGGGGGATGCGTTCGCGGCTAGCCGCCAAAAAACGGCAAACTGAAGCGCACAGCGGTCTGTCAGGAGTAAACCGGGAAAAACGCCCTAGCAGTCGACGGGAGGTGGACGGGTGAAGAGCTTGGGACGCCAATGACGGAGGACCGGGCACGGCTGGAAGACTAGCGCCGTGCTCTCCATCCATACCAGAACGACCACGGCCGCAACCGCCGCCACCGGCGCCGCCGAGTGCATGGCGATGCACAGCGAACAATGGTCGGGGTCGCTGTCGGCCGCATGGACGTGGGCCACCTGAACCAGGGCCAGCAGAGCCAGCAGGGCCACACAAAGCAAGGCCGCCGCTCCGAAAGAGCGGGACTTCTGTTGGCTACCCTGGCGGAAATTTGGCTGAATCCCTGTCAATAAGGCCATCCCTACCTTCAACGATACAGGATTGGACGCGGCGGCAGGGAGCAGGTTTGTGCCCGCGGCCCGGTTTTCCCCGCCGCGGATCGACTGGCCGGCCTGGGAAAATCTACCAGATGCGGCGCACTCCAAATTGGTCAAGTTGCAGGTCGGAGCTGAGAACGGGAACGTCGAGGGCCAGCGCCTGGGCGGCGATCATGCGGTCGAAGGGGTCTTTGTGCTGGGCGGTCAGGCGGCCGGCGCGCAGCGCGGAGGCAGTGTCGATGGGCAGCAGCGTGTAGCCGGCCTCGTCCATCACCGCGAGGTAATCCTGCTCCAGCTTCTCCGCGCCGGGAAGCCTTCCCAGGCGCACTTTGGTCGCGATCTCCCATGCCGACGCCGCCGAGACAAGAATCACATTGCCCTCATCGGCAATCGCTTCCCGAGCCTGAGGGCTGAGAGCGGCGGGAGAAAGCGTGGCCCAGATGAGGGCGCAAGTGTCGAGCAAGACCTTCATTCGCAGCCTCCGGGCATTCGCTGGCTCCGTTCATTCGGCTCCGCCATTCACTCGCCGCCTTCATTCCAAAGGCGAAGCTCCTCATCGGGTAGCGGCTCGAAAAACTGCTCGGAGAGAACGAAACCAGGGGTTTCCAGAGCCCCGAGCCGCTTCTTTTTAATGGGATGAATAGCTTCCAGGCGAGCCACCGGAGTCTTGCCCCGGCCGGAGGTAATGGTGATCACTTCGCCCTTCTGCGCCTGCTTCACCAGGGTAGAAAAGTTGGTTTTCGCCTCGAATATGGTTGCCGAAATCATCGCCGCCTCCATCCTGTCATTTTATTTTAACCAACTTGTGAGGCGATTTCAATCGCCTACTCCCGTACGCTGATTCCCAGCGCCTTCATCTTGCGGTAGAGGTGGCTGCGTTCCAGACCCAGTAATTCCGCCGCGTGGCTGATGTTGTTGCGGGCCTCCTCGATTTTTTTGAGGATGAACTCGCGTTCGTAGGCGTCGCGGGCCTGTTGCAGTGTCGAAAATTCTTCTGTCGAGTGCGTGCCGGCCTTGTGCGTCAGCGGGGGCAGGTGCTTGCGCTCGATGCGCAGGGTGCGGGGATTGAGAATCAGCACCCGCTCGATCACATTCTTCAGTTCGCGCACGTTGCCCGGCCAGTGGTAGTGGGCCAGCGTCTCCAGCGCCTCCTCGGCAATCTCCATGCGCGGACGGCCGTACTGGCGGCCGAACTCGGCGAGAAACTCGCGCACCAGCGGCGGGATGTCCTGCTTGCGCTCCCTGAGCGGCGGCACAAAAAACGGGACGACATTGAGCCGGTAGAAGAGGTCTTCGCGGAAGTTGCCCTTGGCGATCTCATCTTCGAGATCTTTGTTGGTGGAGGCGATCAGGCGCACGTCCACGCAGACGGGCTGTGTGCCGCCGACGGGGGTGAACTGCTGGTCGTCGAGCGCCGAGAGCACCTTGGCTTGGGTTTTGAGGCTCATGTCGCCGACTTCATCGAGAAAAAGCGTCCCGCCGTCGGCGCGCTCCAGGGTGCCGCGCTGTTCGGGCAAGCCGCCGGGTTGAGCGCCGTGCCGGTAGCCGAAGAGCTCGGCCTCGATGTGCGCCTCGGGAATGGCGGCGCAGTTCAGCTCGACAAAAATCTGGTCGCGGCGCAGGCTCTCGGCGTGAATCGCGCGGGCAATCAGCTCCTTGCCAGTGCCTGACTCGCCGTAGATCAGCACCCGGCCGTTGGTGGGCGCCATGAGGCGAATCTGCTGGCGCAGGGCTTTGACGGGAACGCTATCGCCGGTGAGCACCGAGCTGACACTGAATTGGCGCTTGAATTCCAGGTTTTCAGCGCGCATCCGCCGGGCTTCGACGGCGTTTTTGAGCACGATGAGGGTGCGCTCCAGCGAGAGCGGCTTCTCCAGAAAGTCGTAGGCCCCCAGCTTGGTGGCTTTGACGGCGGCTTCGATGGTGCCGTGGCCTGAGATGATGACCACCTCTGGCCGCTGCTCGGCCGCCTGGCGGTGAATGTCGCCCAGTACCTCGAGGCCGTCGCGGTCGGGCAGCCAAATGTCGAGCAGGACGACGTCATAGGGCACGTCCTCGAGCAGCACCAGGGCCTCGGCTGCGGTGGCCGCCGTGGCCACGCCGTAACCCTCTTCGCGCAGAATATCTTCAAGCGAGGAACGAATCTCCGCCTCGTCGTCCACCACCAGAATGTGATTCATAGAAGCGATCCTCTCAGTGGAACAGCAGAACCAGGGAATCTCCAAACTGGTTTTGTTGTCATGAAGACATTCCCTCGGGGCTAAAGCCCCTTGATTTTGCAGCATTTATGTACGGGCTAAAGCCCGTACCCTTCAAACGATTGGCATCTTCACGGATTCCTTCACAGGCGCTGCCGCGGGTTGCTGCGCCGGCGCGCCGGAGGGCTCCGCTTGCTGTTCCTCACTGGTTTCCGGAAAGGGCTCCATCAGCGGCAGCCGCAGCAGAAAGCGCGCTCCCTTGGGGCTGTTGGCCTCGGCGCGCAAGCTGCCGCCATGCTCCTGGACGATCTTGGCCGCAATGGACAGACCCAGGCCGGTGCCGCGCTGCTTGGTCGAGTAAAAGGGCAAAAACAGCCGCTCGCGGATTTCATCGGTCAGGCCGTGGCCGGTGTCGGAGACCTCGATCTCGACCGCCGCGCCGTCCTCGCTGAGCGAGCTTTGAATGGAGAGCACGCGCAGCAGACTGCCCTGCATGGCCTCGGCGGCGTTGTCGATCAGGTTGGCCAGGGCGCGGCGAATGGCCTCGGGATCGGCCAGAACCGGCGGCAGGCCCGGCGTCAGATTGCGCTCGACGGTGATGCCGTCAAGCCGTCCGGCAAACAGTGCCAGCGCCTCTTCGGCCACCTTGTTCATGTCGCAGGCGCGCGGCTGCGGGGCGGGAAACTGGGCCAGAGAGGAGAACTGGTCCACCAGGGTGCGCAGGGTGCCCACACAGCCCAGGATCACCTCGCTGCATTTGCGGATGACGGCGGGAGAGTCCGGGTGGCTGCGGTCCAGGTGCCGGGCGATGCGCTCGGCGGAGAGCGCGATGGGGGTGAGCGGATTCTTGATTTCGTGGGCAACCCGCTGCGCCACCTCCTTCCACGCCAACTGTCGCTGCGCCCGCAAAAGTTCAGTTGTATCCTCAACCACCAGCACGGTTCCGAGTCGTCCGCGGGTCAGCTCGAAGCGCGCGCTGGTGATGGCCAAATGAATAATGCGTCCCTGGGCGCGCAGCTCAATCTCTGTAAAAGCGGCGCCCATGCGTTGGCCGCGGCGAATCACGCCGGCCACATCCTCGGCGGCTTCGGCGGGAAACAGCGACTCAATCTTTTCACCGTTCAGGCCGGAGTTCTCGCACCGGCCCAGCAGCGCGGCAAAGGCGCGATTGGATTGCAAAATCGTGCCCGCGCCGTCCAGCGTCACCACCCCCGAGGGAATCGTCTCGACGATGGTCTCCAGCTCGCGGCGGCGTTCTTCGATGGCCATATTCGCGGCGGTCAGTTGCGCGCTGGAGCTTTCAGCCAACTGCCGGCTGGCGTCCAGATCGGCGGCCATGTGGTTGAAGGCCCGCACCAGTTCGCCCATCTCCCCGGTGGCAACCAGCTCGACGCGGTGGTCGTATTTGCCGGTCGCAATCTCGGCCATCGCCACGGCCAGAGCCTCCACCGGGCGGGTAATCTGCTTGGAAAGAAACAGCGCCACCCAAACGCTGGAGAAGAAGACGAAGACGGTAATCAGCAGCAGCATCAGGAAAAACGTGGTGCGAATGCGGTTACGGGAACGAAACAGCGCCCGGTAAGTGTCCGAGCCGGAGCGGATGCGCATGACGGTCTGGCCGAGCCCCTGCGGCATGGGCAACGCCACCACCACCACCTTGCCCGAAGCAGTCACCGACAGGCCCACCGCGTACTCCTGGCCGGCAATCTGCATGACCGGCTGATCGGGTCGCTGCGCCGCGTCTAGCAGGTTGGCTGTCAGCGGTCCGTGGAGCGGAATGTCGGCGCTCCGCTCACCTTCGTCCAGCCCCGAATGCAGGCTGGCGGGGCTGGATTCAGCCGGAGCCTGAAAATTGGCCAGCGCATGCTGATTTTTGCCATAAACCACTGCAAATCCGCCAGCCAGCGTAATGCGATGCGCGGCCAACTCGGCCTGAAGCGCGGCAAGCTGGCGGTCCGGCGCGCCCGAGGCCGCAATCGACTCGGCCTCCACGCGGGCGTTGGCGGCCACGTATTGCGCCAGCTCAGCGACCACCCTGGTCGAGTCCTCGCGCAGTTCCGAGGCATTCGGCGAAAACCAGCGGTCCAGCGAGCGATTCATCAGCTGATAGCTGAACAAGAACATGAAGACCGCGGGCGTCAGCGCAATCAGCACCGCGCCCAGCACCATCCGCGAGCGCAAGCGAGCACCCAGGCCGCTGCTGCCCTGGCCGGCGTAGACCTTGAGGATGTTCCTCAGCAGCAGTAGCAGCAGTAGCAGCAGCAGCAGGAAGACCAGCCCCGTCAGGCTGGTGAAGAGCAGCGTCGCCCCGAAGGTGTCGGGATTGAGAAAGCTTATGTTGGAGGTGTTGAAGGCCTGCATTGCGCCCAGTAGCACGAGGATCAACCCTACTCCGCTCGCAAGCAGAACCACGTACCGCCGCCGGGGATCGCCGCTGAAGGGCATGGGGCGATTATAGGGCAGGGACTAGGAACTAAGGGACAAGAGACTAAGGGACTAGGGAACAGGGAGCTTTTGTTCAATCTCAACTGTTCATTTCAAAAGAATTGTCATCCTGATCGACCAGAACACAGCGAGTGCGTCGTCGAAGTGCGTCTGCACAATCGCAGCGAAAGGGCGCTGTCGCCCCTTGTTCATGGACGCCTCAGGAATCTCATGTAGAACGCTGCGAATACCAAGACGATTCCAATATTCGCAGCCAGCCGTTCCCAGAATCGGTTTCTGAAGAAACCGAAATCTACACCGACAATTACGGCTGCCATCGCCACCACGTAAAGCACGATAGCTATCTGTCTGCCCATTTCAGTCCCTGGATCAAGCGTAAATCAAAACAGGCGCAAGAGCGGCTTCTCGGACGGACTCCTAGTCCCTCAGCCCCTAGTCCCTAGTCCCTGCCACTCAACACTTCCGCCGCCGCCGTCCACTCCCGCTGCTGGCTCTCGGCTACGCCGCGGCAGGTCAGTTGGCCCAGCCAGGTGTTCAGCCCCTCGGCCAGGCCCGCGTCCTGGCGCAGCGCTTCGCGGATTCCATGGCTGGCGATGCGCAGCAGGTAGGGAAAGGTCGAATTGGTCAGGGCCAGCGTCGAGGTGTGCGGCACCGCGCCGGGCATGTTGGTCACGCAATAGTGCACCACGCCATCGACCACAAAACTCGGGTTGGAGTGCGAAGTGGGCCGGGCCGTCTCCACGCAGCCGCCCTGGTCGATAGCCACATCGACAATCACCGCGCCCTTCTTCATCTCGGCCACCATGGGGCGGGTCACAATCTTGGGCGCTCGCGAGCCGGGAATTAGCACGCCGCCAATTACCAGGTCGGCTTCCCTGGTGGCCTGGGCTATGTTGTAGCTGTTCGAGGCCAACGTGTAGAGCCGCCCGCCGAAGATGTCGTCCAGTTCGCGGAGCCGGTTCAGGTTTACGTCCAGAATGGTCGTTTTGGCCCCCAGGCCGAGGGCGATTCTAGCCGCATTAGTGCCCACCACTCCGCCGCCGAGGATGGCGACGTGCGCCGGAAGAACGCCCGGCACGCCGCCCAGCAGAATGCCGCGGCCGCCGTGCTCCCTTTCCAGGCAGGCCGCCCCTACCTGTACGCTCATCCGGCCGGCAATTTCGCTCATCGGCGTCAGCAGAGGCAGTGTGCCCTGGCGGTCGCGCACCGTTTCATAGGCGACGCCGATGACCTTCGACTCGAGCAGTTTGGCGGTCAATTCCGGCACCGGCGCCAGGTGCAGATAGGTGAACAGCACCAGCCCCTCGCGGAAGAAGACGTACTCCGGCTCGATCGGCTCTTTGACCTTGACCACGATCTCAGCCTTGCCCCAGACCAGACCGGCCTCGCCCACAATCTCCGCGCCGGCGCGCTGATACTCCTCATCGGGGAAGCCGGAGAGCGCGCCGGCCTGGGTCTCGACCAGCACGGTGTGGCCAGCCTCGGTGAGCGCCTTCACGCCCGCCGGAATTACGCCCACGCGGGCCTCATTGTCCTTGATTTCTCTGGGAACGCCGATGATCATCGCCTTTTTCTCCTCTTCTGCTCCAGCCCAACTGCTTGGTCCAATCGGTCCAGCTTGTCCAGTCCATCTGGTTCAGCCCAACAGGGTTGGATGCGGGCTAAACTAACCCGCTGCGGGCAAATTATAGCGCCGGTTACCGAAACGGGACGGGTTACGGCCCGGTGCCCCACCCCTTCGACTACGCTCAGGGCAGGCTCTCGCTTGTCATTCTGAGCGAAGCGCAGTGGAGTCGAAGAAGCTGCTTCATGAAATTTTGCGGCTAGGGTGGGATAGCAGGATGCCCCCTTACAGGAACAATGAAAGTGCTTTAGGAAGCGGAACGGGTTACGGCTAACGCGCGCCTTGAGTTTCCTTGCAGCGCTCTACTTCCGCCAGCACGGAGAAAACGTAGCTCCCGCGCTCAGGCGGTGAAAGAAGCGCCGGTCCATCGATCCGTAGCCCAGCAGGCCGCTTTTGCCCGCGTAGCTGTAGGGCAGAATCGACTCCGGGCCGTAGCGTTCCGCGGTTTCGCGCAGTCGCGCGGCAATCGCATCGAGAGCCTCGCCCCAGCTCACGCGCTCGAAGGCTTCCTGCTCCTGGCCGCGGGGCCGTGGGCCCTTTTGCGCACCGGGCTTTCGCCGTAAAGGGAAAAGAATCCGGTCGGGCGCGTAGACGCGGTCCAGGTAGCGGGCCACTTTTCCGCAGAGAAAGCCTTGCGTCACCGGCTGCGCGGGGTCTCCGGCCACCTTCACGGCGCGCCCCTCTTCGTTCACCGTCACCAGCACGGCGCAGGAGTCCGGGCAGTCGTGCGAGCAGACCGCGTGGACTATGCGAAAAGCAGCGGGTGGGGCAGCCGCGAACATGCTGCCATTGTAGGTCAAGACGAGAAGCGGAAAAGCCTCTGGATGGCCATGTCCCGCACCGCGAGATGAGGGTTGGGCGTTGAAGATTTTGTGCCGGTCCGCCGATTCTGCGCGCCGCCGTCTGGCTTTTGTGCGGGAAAATCCCCTGTTCCTGTAAACTGGAGCCGCTATGAGCTGCCTTTTTTGCAAAATCGTGGAAGGGAGCATTCCCTCCACCGCCGTTTATCAGGATGAGCTCTGCTACGCCTTTGCCGACCTTCATCCGCAGGCCCCAGTGCATGTGCTGGTGGCGCCGCGCGAGCACATCGGTTCGCTAGAGGAAACCGATCAGGACTCACGCGCGCTGCTCGGCCACCTTCTCTGGGCCGCCGCCCGGATTGCCCGCGACAAGGGGCTCGCCAAGGGCTACCGCGTGGTGGTCAACACCGGCCAGGACGGCGGCCAGAGCGTGGATCATCTCCACGTTCACCTGCTCGGCGGCCGCCCTCTGGCCTGGCCGCCAGGTTAGGTCTGGCGCTCACGGTCCGGATTCCCGGCGACCGGTCTTCGTCGCCGGGGTGAGAGCCAGGATCCCCAGCGTCAGGTTTCCGTCACCTGGGGCGAAAGCAAATTAGGGCGCTTCCGCAATGGAAGCGCCCTCATTGATTCGTACCTTTTCCGTCCGCCTTACACCGGCTGCGGCATATGATCTTCTTCCTCTTCCAGACCGTAGCGGCGTAGCAGATTGGGCAGGCTTTGCGAAAAAGCCGAGCGCGGCATCACCGTGTCGCAGCCGGCGTCGATGGCCTTGGCCTTCAGTTCGCCCTGCAGGTGGTTGAGGAAACCGATGATCGAGGTCGCCTTCTTCAGCTTGGCCTTGAATTTGGGAATCAGCGTGATCGGCTTGGCGTTCAGGTTGTTCAGGTCGAAAACCAGCAGCTTGGGCCGCTCGGCCTCATCCGCGTCGGTCAACCGCGCCAGAGTTTCCTTGTCGCCCTTCACAAATTCCACCTTCACGCCCAGCTTGCGGGCCGCCTCCTGAATCTTGGCCAGGAAAAACAGGTCCTCGATGAAGCAGAAGATGCGGGTCGGGGCGTCCTCGCGAATGGGAGTGGCGGGCAGGGACTGATAATCCTCCTGGTAGTAGCCGCTGTTGTACCCTCCATTCGAGAGCTGAATCGTCGACGGTGGCCCGTCGGCGACATTGCCGTTTACTACCCGGTAGCTGTGATCCATGGGGCCGACAAACTCCTTCGGCCCTTTTTGCCGGCTCTTGCGCTTGCCCTGCGATGGGGCTGAAATGCTGTTGCCGGGCTGCGCCGCCGTGGCCGTGCCCTTCTGGAAAAACTTCTTCTTCCGCCCTTGGCTCTGGTGCCCGGCCTGACGCCCGCCGGGGTGTGCAGGAGCCGCTTTGCGCTTCGCGGGACGCGGCCCCGCCTCGGGCTGTGGCTGCGCCGGCGCTTGCGCAGCCGGCTCAACCGCTAACTGCGGCTGTTGAACCGGGGCTGTGCTGGCTTGGCTACTCTTGTTCTTGCGGCGGCGCCGGCGGTGCCGATGCCCTTGCGACTGCCCCTGGCCGTCGGCCGGAGCCTGCCCCAATTCGGATTGGGGCTGCGTCAACTCTGTCGTCATGCGTGAGCTTCCTGTTGCATTACTAACGGGTGCATTGCTATCCGCTGCATTGCGTTTCCTGCATTGCGTTTTCAGGTTCAGAGGTTTTCCACTGGGCGCCGGGCTTCGCTTGCCCGTCGGCCGATTCTGATCGGGAAGCACGGTGCCAGACGGCAAAAATAGCCACCGAACATCGCGCCAACTGCTCCGAAAACAAGTTTCGCGCGCAATTTACCCTGAATCTCAAGGGTTTTAAGCACTTTTGCTGATTCCATCCGTCTGCGGCGTTCCTCAAGAAACTCCGCTCCATGTAGACGGCAACGGTTCAGCCTTTGTGTTCCCTGATGATCGCTGTGAAAAACACTATCCCCGCCTGGCACAGACAAACCGGCAAAACTGCCCTCTCCGGTTGTCAGGATCGTGACGGTGCGGCCGGCGCCTTTCCCATACGGCGCCCTTCCATGAAAACCCACAGCCTGAAGACAGCGATGATTTGAACTCTTCCGGCGAGATTTCCTTGCTTCGCGGCGAGCTTGCTCTGCCCGTTTCGGGTGGATCGCGTCAGCCGCTTGGTAGGCAACTCTGATAGTACAGCGAACAGGGGCGTCTGGCAAGTCAAGCGGCTCCGGAAACTTTGGCGTGGACAGGCGCCATTGCAACTGGGGGAACGGAAGCCGGAAGGCCAAAAGCCAGGGGAGCGAAGACTGAAGCCGAAAGCCATGAACGGCAAAGCCAAAAGCCTCCAAACGCAAAGAACGCCACTCTCAATAGAGTGGCGTTCCGTTATCTCTTGCTGGTCACTGGCCTCCGAACGGTGCGGCCGGCGGTTATCCACCGTGCCTGATTCAGACTTCTCCGGCTGGTTTGTCCTCTTTGGGACTCATCCTTGCTTGAGGATCGCTTCATCAGCGGAAACTCTTGCCGGTTGTCTGCTCTTCTTAGGGCTGACCGAATCGAATCCAGCAGCCGTTACATCACTGGCGCCTATTACATAGCAATTTTGAGGCCATTTGAAGGTTTGTTTGATTTCAATGGTTTGCGCAATTCCCGGCGCGGGAAATTTCCCATTTTTGGAAGATTTATTCGGGGAATACTTCATAAAGCATAGAAACCTGCATTAATGCTGGCAGTGCGGGCAGTAGTGCGTCCCCCGTCCGGCCAGCACCATGCGCCGGATCGGCCTCTGGCAGCGGCGGCAGGGAAGCCCAGTGCGCTGGTAGACGCAGTGCTCCAGTTGAAAGAGGCCGCGCACGCCATTGGCGTCCACGAAATCGCTCACTGAGGAGCCGCCCATCCGGATGGCCTCTTCGAGCACTTCGCAGAGAGCCAGGCGCAGGCCCTCAAGTTCGGCCCTGGTCAGCCGGACGCACCGGCGGCGAGGACGGATGCCGGCGCGGAAGAGGCTTTCGTCGGCGTAGATGTTGCCCACGCCGGAGAGCAGTTTCTGGTTGAGCAGGGCAGCCTTGATGGGCAGATGCCGGCCGCGGAAAAGCTGGCGGAACTGCTCCACCGTGACGTCCAGAGGGTCGGTTCCCGCCGCACAGAAGGGCTCCGCGCAGCCGAGGTCACGAAACTCCAGACGTCCGAAGCGGCGCGGGTCAACGAAGCGCAGCTCCCGGCCGCTCGCCAGGGTCAGCCGCGCATGGGTGTGGGCGGCCAGGGGCGCATCAGGGGTGGTCACCAGCAACCTGCCGGTCATGCCCAGATGAACAATCCACTGGGCGGCAGGCGCAACCGGAGAATCGGCCGGAAGACTTCCCTCCGGGGCTAAAGCCCGCTTTGATTTTGAGGAATCCATGTACGGGCTAAAGCCCGTACCCTTCAACGGAGGGAGTTTTTTAGAAGCCAGTTGAGCCTCGGCCAGGCCCAGTTCGCAGACAATGTGCTTTCCGGTGCGATGAACGGCCAGAATCGTGCGGCCCTCCAGGCCTTTGGACTGGATTTCAGACGGGTTTTTGAAGGGCTGCGGGTGCGTGCAGAACCAAGCCTCGACGATGCGGTCGCCGCGCACACGTTCGTTTACGCCGCGGGCAATCGTCTCCACTTCGGGCAGTTCCGGCATCGATCCATTGTAAGGCTTTGAGTTTTTATAAAGGAATGCGCCCTTGTACCGCTAAGGAGATTCGGCCTTCTCGTAAAGCGAAGGGGTCTGCTCGCAAGGGGAGTACGCTTTACGTGAGGAAATTGGCCTTCCCGCGCGCTCGCCGGGCTACCTTTGCTCGCCGGGTTCGCGGATGCGGCTGGCCTCGAAGCTCACAATCTTCCATGCGCCCTGTTTATCCCGTGCGTAGACGTGGGTATAGCGAAAGCTGCCCGAGATGTCCTCCCCGGCGATCGTGCCACTTTCCTCGGCCCGGGAGGTGAGCAGCGCCGTTTTCCCGTAGAAGCGCACCTTGCGGTCGGAGACTTCGATGGCCGTGAAACGGGTCGTGCCGGAACGCAGGCTGGCCAGCGTCTGTTCCTTGGATAGCAGGGTGCCGTTGGGAGTGATGGCCATGTAGTCGTCGGACAGCAGCGAGCCCAGGGTGGTGGCGTCCGCCTTCAGCATGGCATTCCGCCACATTTCTTCCAGCCGGTCGATCTGGAGGCGGCTCTGGTGCTTCCGCACCCTGGACATTTGTCCCTGAAGGGGTGCGGCGTGGGCGGCCAGCGCGAGCGCGCCGAGCAAGGGAAGGACGACCAGGGCGAAGGCTACCCAGCTTCGGATGGGCTTGGACGAGTTGATCACGGCTCTGGTCATCATGGCTTCGGATGGTAGCCCCGCTTGGTTGCGGCGGTCAATCGACTTCAGACGGGCGCGGACTTCGGCTCCGTCAATTTTCCGTGAATGGACACATTCCATAAAAGGCTTCGCAACCAGCCGTGCTGAGGCTTTCGCTGGTTGGCGGCGGGCGAAAGCTCAGGCCAGAGCAACCAGATTTTCCACGGCGCGCTCCCGCATCTTCTGATAGAGCCCGCCCACGGCATGGCGCTTGAAGTGCTCCGACTCGCGGTGCGCGGCCAGGGCCTTGGTGTCCTGATACTGCTCGAAGATGAGCACGGTGTCGGGGTCGTCCTCGACATGGTGGGGGATGTAGTTGATGCATCCCGGCTCCTGGCGCGAGGCCGTGGCCAGCACGCGCAGGCATTCGGCAACATCGGCGCGATCTTCCGGGGCAAATTTGAGCCGTACGGCAAAGCTGATCATCAGAGCGGCTTCCTTTTGCGCCCCGGAAATCAGACTGACTTCAAAATGCCGTCGAATTCCCAGGGCACGCTTCAAATTTATGCGTGAATGCTATCGAGCGCCGCGGCAAACTCCGGCAGCAGCATGGTCTGGTTCCGGTCCGGTCCAGTCGAGACCATTCCGATCCTGGCCCCGCTCTCCCGCTCCTGAAAGTGCAGGTACTCTCTGGCGGCCGAGGGCAGTTTATCGAATTCGGTAATCCCCTCGGTCGAACTGCGCCAGCCCTTCAGTTTGGTATAAACCGGCTTGATCTGTTCGAGTCCATACACGTCGGCGGGAATCTCGTCGGTCACCTTGCCCGCGATCTCGTAGCCCACGCAGATGGGAATCTCTTCGAGTTCGTCGAGCACATCCAGCTTGGTCACCACCAGCCACTCGGCTCCGTTGACCTGGTTCGAGTAGCGCAGCAGCGGAATGTCCAGCCAGCCGCAGCGGCGTGGCCGCCCGGTCACCGCGCCGTACTCGTTGCCGCGCGCCCGCAGGTGGTCGCCCACCGCCTCGTGAATCTCGGTGGGAAAGGGACCCTCGCCGACGCGCGTCACATAGGCCTTGGTCACAGAGATGACCGTGCCGATGGCCGTCGGTCCCACGCCGGTGCCGGTAGCCGCGCCGCCGGCCGTCGCCGACGAGGAGGTCACAAAGGGGTAAGTTCCGTGGTCGATGTCCAGCATCGTGCCCTGCGCGCCCTCGAACATCACGCTGCCACCCTCGGAGAGAATCTTGTTCAGCAGGCGGCCGGTGTCGGTGACAAAGGGGCGCACCAGCTCGGCCGCGGCCGCGTACTCCTGGTACATCTTCTCCGGTTCCAGCGGATCGGCGCCAAACAGGGCGTGAACGATGGCGTTTTTCTCGGCGCAGGCCGCCTCGATGTGCGTCTTCAGCAGATCGGGCCTCAGCAAATCCACGATGCGCAGCCCGCCGCGCGCCATCTTGTCCGAGTAGGCCGGCCCGATGCCCCGGCTGGTGGTGCCAATCTTCTTGCGTCCCGGCGCGCTCTCGGCGGCCAGCTCGATCATCCGGTGATAGGGCAGAATCACCTGCGCCCGGTTGGAGACCGAAAGCCGCTCATCGACGGCCACGCCCAGGCCGCGCAGCTTGGCCACTTCCTTCAGGAAGGCGATCGGGTCCAGCACCACGCCGTTGCCGATGACGCCCTGGCAGCCCGGCCGCAAAACCCCGCAGGGAATCAGTTGCAGCACGAACTTCTGGCTGCCGATGATGACCGTGTGTCCGGCGTTGTGTCCGCCGGCGTAGCGCGCCACGGCGGTAAACCGCTCGCTCAGCACGTCCACAATCTTGCCCTTGCCCTCGTCGCCCCACTGGGCGCCCAGCACTACCGCCGTCTTTGCTCGCATCTGATCCTGTTCCTTGAAAACTGTCCTGCGTGAGAGATACATCAACCCTGACGGCCTTTTTTGCGAAGGCGCGCACAAGTTCTGGATTGCCTATTCTGGATTGCCCATCCGAGTTGCAAAACCTGAATTGCAATTCCTGGGCTGCAACTCCGGACAGCAAAACGAAGGCGCAGCCGCTCCGGCCTGCACCTCATTTGATAATAAACCCTGGGCTGGTTTGCCGGGGCAACAGGATCGAGCAGCGGGCCGCCTCGCCCCTTCGCTGGATGCTCTACACTTTCTGCCATTCTCCGGGAGGCGGTGCTCCGTATAGGCCTCTTCGGCGGCTTTCCAGGCAGGCTGTTGCCGCTGCACGCCATTTGCGAACCGATCCAGACGAGTCTCTGCGAACGTCAATCGATTGCAGCGCCTGCGGCCAGCACCGCATCGGCAATTCGCGCCGCCTCGACGGCCGGGCGCACCCGATGCACGCGGACAATCGAAGCTCCATGCAGAATAGCCGCGACCAGCGCCGCCACGCTGGCTGTCTCGCGGGCCTCGACCGGGGCGTCGCAGCCCGCGTGCAGTGGGGCCAGCGTCCGGCCCAGGAAGGATTTACGCGAGAGCCCGGCCAGCAGCGGCCGGCCCAGTTCCAAGAGCTCCGATTGCCGGGCCAGCAGCGCGTAGTTTTCCTCGAAGCGCTTGCCGAATCCGTAACCGGGATCGAGCACGACAGCCTCGGGCGGAATTCCCGCTGCCGTGGCCGCCGCCAGGCTGGCCGCCAGCCCTGCGCGCACCGTGGCCAGCAACTCATCGGGAGCTAGCTTTGGCAGCGTGCGCCACTCCTCGGGCTTGCTCCGCGTGTGCATCAGGATCAGGCCGGGAAAGCTACGTGGAACGCGGCCGGAATCGCCGTCTGAACGGGTTCCAGCGTTGCGGCCCAAATTGCGGTCCGGAGCAGTTTCAGCACGAACTCCGGGAGCATCGTCGGCTTCGCGCCCAGCCTCCGCGCAAACCGTGGCCATCTCCGCGTCCCAGGCGAAGCCGCTCACGTCGTTGATAATCTCCGCGCCTGCCTGAAGGGCCGCCCGCGCCGTCGCGGCCTTGTAGGTGTCCACGGAGATGACGGCCTGGGGCCGCTCCCTGAGAATTCCTTCCAGCACGGGCAACAGGCGCGCCTGTTCTTCATCGGCGCTCACCACCGGAGTCTCTGCCGAGCCGGCCACGCCACGGGGATTTTCCGCCCGCGACCCGGCTTGCGATCCGGCCCGCGACCCCGGCCGTGTGCTCTCCGCACCCAGATCGAGCAGGTCCGCGCCCTCGTCTAAAAGGGCTAGCGCGTGAGCCACTGCGGCTTCAGGGTTAAAAAAAAGCCCGCCGTCGCTGAACGAATCGGGCGTGACGTTGACGATGCCCATGACCAGCGTCCGCCGGCCCAGTTCGAGGGTGCGGGTGCGCAGCCGCCAGGGCATGGCTATTCGTCGGAAACCGCTGCGGTTGCAACCGCTCATTCCTATTGGGTCGAAATTGCTCATTCCTCTTTGCCTGCCCTCGATTTTTACCCGCCCCAGCCGGTGCGTTCAACGCCCCGGTGGCAAAAAGCGCGCTGGATCGGACGCGCCCCGGCCCGGAAAAACGGTGTTCATAAAATGGAATCCACTCTTCGATGCTACGCCGGGAATTCACTGCCTCCTGTAAACCGCGCGAAAGGAATTGGAAAGAACCGGGGCGGAGGAGTAACGTGGATTGTTGCCGATTTTGCGGGAGGGAACGTGGATTACCGCGTACTGACGGTCAACCGGGAGTTTGGCAGCGGTGGGGGACGCATTGCGGAAGCCATCGCCATGCGGCTCGGCTGGAAGCTGCTGGACAAGGACATCATCGACGCTATCGCCTACGCAGCGCATGTGGATTTGAGTGTGGTGCGCCACTACGACGAGCACGTGGATTCCTGGCTGCGGCGCATCAACCAGCAGGCCATGCGCTCGGCCGCCCTGGCTGCCGGCCTCGAACTGGGCGATAACGCCGTCTTCGACGCCCAGGAAATGGTAAAAATCTCGCAGAAGATCATCGAAAAGGCTCATGCCGACGGCAATTGCGTGATCGTGGGGCGGGGATCGCAGTGCGTTCTGCAGCATCAGCCCGACGTCTTTCACGTCTTCGTCTACGCGCCCTGCCTGGAGCGCATTGCGCGCCTGCGCGACCGCCTGGAGCCGGGCGCCAACATCGAACAGCGCATCCGCACCGTGGACGGGGAGCGCGCCAAGTACCTGCAGCAATTCTTTGGCAAGTGCTGGACCAATCCCCACCTCTATGATCTGATGATTTCCTCGCGCCTGGACGAAGAGTTCACCGCGCGGGCGATTCTTTATGCGATGACCGGGCAGACGCAGGACGGCTAGTACTGCGACCGCGTGGATTTGTAATTCCCAGGTCCCAAAAAGCGGGATCTCCACCCCACGGACGAAGACCTGTCCGTGGGAACCCCGGACCTGGGGCACCCAAACTTTTACGGCCGGCTTTCCAAACCGCACGGTCACGATACCAGGAGAGATTGACTCATGAACGGGACTCAGACAAAAGTTGTTGCCTTGAACGGCAGCGCCCGCAAGGGCGGGAATACGGCCATTTTGCTCCGCTACGTTCTGAAGGAGCTGGAAAAGGAAGGGATCGAAACCGAACTCATTGAACTGAGCGGGGAGAAGATTCACGGCTGCCTGGCCTGCCGCAAGTGTTCTGAAAACAAGGACCGCCGGTGTTCGCAGGCCGACGATATGGGCAATGTTTTTATTGAAAAGATGGTGGCGGCCGACGGCATTCTGCTCGGCTCGCCCACTTATGTAGCCGACATCTCTCCCGAGATTAAAGCTCTGATGGACCGCGCCTGCCTGGTCTCCAAGGCCAATGGCGGCCTCTTCCGCCGCAAGGTGGGCGCGGCCGTCGTAGCGGTGCGCCGCGCGGGAGCGATTCACGCCTTCGATGCCCTGAATCACTTCTTTCTGATCAGCGAAATGATCATCCCCGGCTCCTCCTACTGGAACATTGGCTACGGCCGCGAGATCGGCGACGTGGAGCGGGACGAAGAGGGCATTCAAACCATGAAGGTGCTGGGCCAGAACATGGCGTGGCTGCTGAAGAAGATCAAAAACTGACCAGCCTGGCGGCACAAGGCATTGTTCTTTCCATTGCCGCCGGATGGGACTATCCTGAATAAAGGATCTGCCGCTCAGCGGCCTTTCCTGCCGGGGTGGTTGAGGCGGAATCGAATCGTCTGCCTTGCCTCAGAGCCGCTCCCGCGGCCGCTGGAGTTTTTGATATTGCCGGAAGAGGCTCGTCTGCGAGCTTTTGCGGTGGCCTGCAGATGGAGCTCCTGTCCAAAAAAGGAGAAATCCATGGAACCCAGCAAAACCGACTCTTCCATCGCCAACGATGTATTGCACCTGGGAAGCTCCAGCAAGCTTTCCCCGGAGGAGATCGCCAAGGCCGTGGCGCATCACAAACGCCACCACAGTGGGGATCAGCCAAGTCAGGCCGCAGCCAAGACGAGCGGCGGCAAGAAGGGCAAGTCGGGCAAATAAAGCGCCTGGGATTGCCAGTTTGCGTTCTAAAGCGGTTCTCCAGTTTCTGTCGAAGGGAACCAGTACCATTGAGTGGCTTTTTCTTTAAGGAAAAGCCACTTCCGCGCTGCCAGAAATGCTGCGTGAACGGGAGAATTGCTTTAAATCCTGGGTCTTCGTTCTTCCCGAGCGAGGATCTGGGGCGTCAGGTCGTGGCCTGACGCGCTGCGAACCAGGGGAATGCTTGAGCCGCCGCCGCCACTCAGCGAGACCAGATGGAGGAGGGGGAGAGGCAATGAGAGAGAGTCAATTTGCCTCAACCGCCCACTTTCGGCGATACTAAGTTGTTGTCTCTTGCGCGGCGCGGGGTTCCTCCGAATAACTTTTTCGTTCGCGGGTGATCCGCTGGGCAGGTTTGCCCGGTTCTTTTATTGGCAGGGCGAGCTTGAAGCGGAACGCCGCCGGTCGGGAAGCCCCCATGGGACCGCAACAGAGCACTGGATTTTGAAAGGAACCGTATCGCCGTGGTGATGATTCGTTTGGCGCGTTTTGGCGCCCGCAAACAGCCCTACTATCGTATCGTGGTCATCGAGAAGGAACGCGCCCGCAATGGCCGTTCCATCGAGGTCGTCGGCACCTACAACCCGCGCACCAACCCGGCTTCGGTCGAGCTGAAGCACGAGCGCATCGCCTACTGGCGCGGCGTGGGTGCGCAACTATCGCCCAGGGTCGAGAAACTGGTGGCCAAGAACCCCGCCCCGGTGGCCGAACCGGCCGCAGCCTGAGTATTACGCTCTCCCCTGTTTGCTCTCCCTTGATGGTGTGCGCGGGTGACGGTGTGCGCGGACGCTCTTAAGTCGGCGCGTGCAGATTAATTGCTGACGGCGGCGGGGGTGTGCTGTTACTATGCGCGCATCGATCGAAGCTGTTCGTTTTTGGCGCCAAATTCTGGTCGCCAATGATTGGCCGCACCCGGTGGGGGCAGGAGCATGACCCAAAACGCTTTAGTTGCAGTGGAAGAGCTGGTCCGCGAGATTGCGCGGGCCTTGGTGGACGAACCGGCCGCCGTTGAAGTGGAGAGCGTGGGCCGCGATGAAAGTACGGTCCTCAAACTCCACGTCGCGCCGCAGGATGTGGGCAAGGTAATCGGCAAGCAGGGACGCACCGCTCGCTCGGTGCGCACCATCCTGGGCGCCGTCAGCATGAAGCTGCATCACCGCTACACGCTCGACATTCTGGAAGAAGACGAAGCCTGAGGCGGGGGTTGCTTCCGCATCTCCCCGCAACCGGGAGGAGTGGTAACCGTGCCTGAAGAAGCCGCACAAGCAGTGCCCGCCCGAGAAGCTGAAGAAGCCGCGCAGGCTGGCCAGCCGGTCCTGGCCGGGCAGCCGGAACCTTGGGTCTGGCTGGCGCGGATTCGCCGTCCGCAAGGGCGCAAAGGCGAGGTCTTCGCCGAAATTCTCACCGATTTTCCTGAAAAATTTGCCGACCGAAAGCAGCTCTGGCTGCTGGCGGAGCCGTCTGTGGCCAAGACCGGCCCAGCAAAGCCCAGTCCAGCGAAGGGTGCGGGCGCAAATCCGAACCCCAAGCTGGCAAAATCAGCAGCAACTCCATCTTCCACAGGAGTTTCAGCCTCCCAGGGAGGTCCTCCGGCAGATTCTTCAGCCAGCGCCATCCCGCGCGAAGTTGAGCTCATCGCCCACTGGTTGCACAAAGGCGGCGTGGTGCTGCATTTTGCCGGGGTGGACTCAATCTCGGCGGCCGAGACGCTCGCCGGGCTGATCGTCGTGATTCCCTGCTCGGAGCGGGCCTCTCTGGGCGAGGACGAGGTTTACACCGGCGACCTGATCGGCTGCGTGCTGGTGGATGTGGCCCAGGGAAACGAATCCGGCCCAGCTCCGGTGGCTGTCGGCGAGATTGAAGCAGTGGACCGGACGGCCGGACCTGTGGCCCTGCTGGTGGTGCGCGGCGCTGCGGGTGAGGTCCTCATTCCCTTTGCCAAGAGCTACTTGCGGAAGATTGACCTGAAAGCCAGACGGGTGGAAATGACGCTGCCCAAGGGGCTGATCGACCTGAATGGCTGAATCTCTGCCCAGTAAATTCGCCTGAGCTGGAACCGCCCGAAGCGTTCAGCGCAGCTTTCCGGCCAATTCCTCCCGGAGCGCCGCCAGCAGCTTTTCATCCTCTTTGCTCAAAACTGCCCCTTCCAGCAGATCGGGCCGGTTGGCCAGCGTCTTGCGCAACTGCTGCTCGCGGCGCCAGCGGCGAATCTCTTTGTGGTCGCCGTTGAGCAGCGTCGCGGGAACGCTCAGGCCGCCAAAATCCGCCGGCCGGGTGAAATGGGGGTAGTCGAGCAGGCCGCCGGCGCCGTGCTGGGAGCGCGGGACGCCGTCCTCGGCCGTGGCAATCTCGGCGTCGGCCACACCAAAGCTCTCGAACTCTCCCGAGGCCTCGTTGCCCAGCACGCCGGGAATCAGCCGCGTGACCGCGTCCACCACCACGGCGGCGGCCAGTTCGCCCCCGCTCAGCACGTAATCGCCAATGGAGAGCTCCAGGTCGCAATAAAGCTGGTTGATGCGCTCGTCCACGCCCTCGTAGCGGCCGCAAATAAACACGATCCGGTCCAGCGCCGCGCCCTCGACGCCGGCCAGTTCCCGCGCCATCGCCTGGGTAAAGGGCTTTCCCTGCGCTGAAAGCAGGATTACGCGCGTTTGCGGAAGAGTTTCAGCCCGCTCCGCTTTGGGTCGAATGCCCAGCGAGGCCAGCGCCTCGGCGAGCGGCTCGGGCTTCAGTACCATCCCCTCGCCGCCGCCAAAGGGGCGATCGTCGACAGTGCGGTGCCGGTCGTGGGTGAAGGCGCGCAGATCCTGCACTCCGACCGAAACCAGCCCCTCGGCCAGCGCCCGGCGCAGTATCCCGTTCTCGAAGATGCCGGCAAAAAAGCCAGGGAAGATGGTGATAATCTCGAATCGCATGTGATTCTTTCTCGGAATATTCAGAATAAATTGATCTGGCCCCGCTGGAGTGCGGCCACCGGCTCCTACCCCAGGGCAATCGCATGAATGCATTTTATTAACCAGACTGGTTCAGATTTCTGTCGCGCCGGAGGCGCGGTGGTTGTTAGCCCCGCGCTTCAGCGTGGGGAAAGCGGCGAGGGTGGGGCACCCCGATTTTCATAATGTTCAAGCTGTCCGTTAGTGCGCCTTGGACGGCTTGACCGCCTTGGGCTGAGCCGCGTCCACCTGGCCGGCCTGGATGGCGGCGACATAAAAGTTTTCTCCGCGCGTGGGGCTGCCGGACATACGGCGCAGCATGGCCAACTGGCCCACATGGGTCAGCGCATCGGCTACCGGGCCTTGAAACAACTGCTCGATGGGAGCGTGCAGCGGCCCGTCCGAGGCCAGGAATGAGTCCAGGCTGCGCAGCGAGGAGAAGAAGCGCTGCTGCTCCTCGGCCCAGGCGCGCGGCTGGGAGACCTGCCAGCGCTCCTCGCCGACGGCCGCGCTCAGCGCCCAGTCGAACAGGTCGCCCATGTGGGCCAGAATCTCGACGGGCATACGGCCGGCAGAGGAAAATCCGGCAAAGTGATCGGGCGCGCCTTCGAGAGCCCGGGCAGCCCGGTAGGCCACGGTGGCCAGCGTATGGCGCAACAATTCGCGTTTCTCGTCCATACCCGGAACTATAACGCAATCAACCGGAGAACGCAGCCGGCTCCGCGAAAGGCCACGGCGAATTAGGCACGGAAACCGGTTCTCTGTTAGACTGGAAATTCTGAGTTCAAAGCAGGAAAAACACTTATGTCCATTCATCCCGTAATGCAGCGCCTGGCTGACAAGCTCAAGCGCACCGACCTCCCCGAGTTCGTTCCTGGCGACCAGGTTCGCGTCCAAGTGAAGATCAAGGAAGGCGACAAGGAACGCTTGCAGGCCTTCGAAGGTCTGGTGATCGCCATCAACAAAGGCCCCCAAGGCACGTTCACCGTGCGCAAGATGAGCTTTGGCCAGGGCGTGGAGCGCATCTTCCCGTTCAACTCCAAGGTCATCGAAAAGATTGAGAAGATTCGCAGCTACAAGGTGCGCCGCGCCAAGCTCTTCTACATTCGCGGACTGCGTGGCAAGGCTGCCCGTCTGAAAGAAGTGGGCCGCGTCGTGGCCAAGGCGTAGGCCGCCTGGTTTTCAGGCTCCTCCGCTTTTCAGACGGCTCCGTTGGTTTGCAGTTCACTTCGTTTTTCGTTGTCCGACAACCCCGGCTTCGGCCGGGGTTGTCTTTTCCGTGTGTGCTGCGGCCGGCGGCCTCCGGCTGGGTTCGGCGCAGTGATAGTCTCCTATGTAAGAGGGTAAGCTAGCAGCAGGGTAGCGATGGAAGAGACGGTCGAAAAGACGGAGCGCATAGCCGATCAACCGACGCAGCCGGCTGACGATGCCCGCCATTGCGCTCTTGAGCAGATGCTGACGAGCCCCCGCCGCACCATGGTGTTGAGCGAGATTGTGAAGCTGGCCATGGACAGCTTTAATGCGAGCAAGCTGCGCTTCGCCCTGACCGCGCTGGGCATGGTGATCGGCACCGCCTCGGTGATTCTGGTGGTGACCATCGGTCTGACCGGCAAGGAATTCATCCTCACCGAGATTCAGAAGATCGGCACCAACTCGGTCGAGCTGGAGTACACCGGCGGCGGCGCGGCGGGCTCGCAGCACGAGTCCTACGACGACTCGCTCACCCGCGAGGACGAGAAGGCCGTGCTGGCGCAGTTGCCCAACGTGATGTACTCCTCGCCGGTGACCGAGATGCACGCGCGCATCAGCTTTGGCGGCGGCATCGTCAAGGACACGCTGGTGCTGGGCGTCAGCCCCCAGTACCAGGACATCCGCAACCTACTGGTGCCCCTGGGCCGCTTTTTTGACGACGAGGACGACTCCACCCACCTGAAGTGCGCGGTGGTCTCCGAACTTTTCGCCCGTGACCGCTTCGGCAGCTCGGATGCGGCCGTTGGCCAAAGCTTCGAGATCAGCGGCATTCCCTTTACGATCATCGGCGTCTTCCGGGAGAGCGTGGACGACATGGGCCAGTCGGAGATTCAGGACCGGACCATCCTGATCCCCTATTCAGTGGCCCGCTACTTCACTGGCACGGAAAATGTGAAGCAGATCTACTTTTCCATGCGCAGCATGGATGAGGTTCCCGAAGCCTCCGACGAGATCCGGCGCATTGTCAGCTCCCGCCACCGGCCCAACTCGGTTTATCAGACGCAAACCCTCAAGGAAGTTCTGACCATGGCGGCGAAGATCGCCAACGCCCTGACCGCGGTTCTGGTGCTGGTGGCCGCCGTCACGCTGGCGGTGGGCGGCGTGGGCATTATGAACATCATGCTGGCCAATGTGCGCTCCCGCATCCGCGAGATTGGCATTCGCAAGGCCATGGGCGCCACCAATCGCGAGATCAAGCTCCAGTTCCTGGCCGAGGCGGTCATCATCTCACTGACCGGCGGCATCATCGGCACGCTGGTGGGGCTCTCCGTGCCTTATTCGATCCGTTTCTTCACCAACTACGATCTGCCCGTCTCCGGCTGGTCGGTGGTCATCGCCCTGGCCTCGGCCACGCTGGTGGGTGTGGTCTTCGGCACCATTCCCGCTACCCGCGCCGCGCAACTGGACCCGGTGGAGTCGCTGAAGTATGAGTGAGCCGGAGCGCCCACCGACCGGCTCCGGCGGCGGCGAACCTCCGCAAAAGCCCGCCCAGGGCCCGAGTCTGGCGCTCTTCTACGGGTTGCTGGCGCTGGCTCTTGCCCTGGCCATCGGCTTTGCGCTGCTGATCGTGCTGCCCTTTTATCACCGGCGATAGAGCATTTTCACTTCTGCTCTTTACAGAAGCCTCACACTCAAGTGGCTTTTTCCTTAAGAAAAAGCCACTTGAGTGCGAGGTTTCGGTCTACAGCAATTCCAAAAATGCTATAGAGCTGCCCTCCAGCCCAAGCGGTTTCCCTCTACAGCAATGGGAAAACCTCTCCAGGTTGCCGCGCCCGCCTCACTTTGCCCGTGCGAAGCTGAGCGAGGCGGAGTTGATGCAGTAGCGCAGGCCGGTGGGGCCAGGTCCGTCCGGAAAGACGTGGCCCAGATGGCCGCCGCAGCGCGCGCAGCAGACCTCGACGCGGCACATTCCCAGGCTTAGATCCTCGTGTTCGACGACGGCCTCGGAGCCTGCGGGCAGCGTAAAGCTGGGCCAGCCGCAGCCGGAATCGAATTTGGCTCCGCTCTGAAATAAAAGCGCGCCGCATCCGGCGCAGTGGTAGTCGCCGGTCTCGTGGTTTTGGGTCAGCACCCCGGTGAAGGGGCGCTCGGTGGCCTTTTCGCGCAGAATCCGGTACTGCTCGGGGGTGAGCAGGGCGCGCCACTCGGCTTCGCTCCGTTCGATGCGTTGGGGACTGCCGGTCTCTTTCGCCGCTTCGTTCATGGGAGCCTCCCGGGTTTGTTCCACGCCGATTGGATGCTCCTGAACGTGCGAAAGCATTTTCAGAATCGGCATAGAGTGAAGCGGCAATCCTGAAAAATGCTCGAAAGGCGGCGGGGCTTTCCTCGGAACCTGGCGGCCAGTTCAGTTCAGATCTCGGCGACCAGCTCAATTTCGACCAGAACGTCTTTGGGCAGGCGCGAGACCTCGACCGTCGAGCGCGCCGGTGGTGGAACGCCTTCCCTGCCGAGGTAGGCTCCGTAGACCGCGTTCATGGCGGCGAAGTCATTGAAATCCTTGAGGAAGACGGTGCTCTTGACAACGTTTTCCATTCTTGATCCGGCCGCCTCCAGAATGGCCTTCAGGTTTTCCAGCACACGGGTGGTCTGCTCGGCCACGCCACCGGCGACAACCTGTTGGGTGGCCGGGTCCAGCGGAATCTGGCCGGCCGTGAAGACGAGGGTTCCCGCGCGTACGGCTTGCGAGTAAGGGCCGATGGCGGCGGGCGCTAATGGGGTTGCGATGACCTGTTTGCTCATGCCTCGATTGTAGAGCGGCTCTCAGGCCGCATGACGTTTCTGGTTCCGTGCAAGCCGCAAAAAAGCCAGCCGGCTCATCCCCGGAATGAATCGGCGGATGAACCGGCTGGCGTAGGAACGCAGCTGGGGTGGAAAGTTGGTGGAATCGTTGGACTCAGGCCATATCGTGCAGATAGAGCCGGACCATGGTCTGATTCAGCAACTGGTGGGCAATCTCGCCAAAGGTGATGGGGCCGGTGATGTCGCCGGTCTTCTTGCCTTCGAGCTTGCCGTAGAGGTAGTTGAGAATGCAATTGCAGGCAAAAGCCGGCACTTCCTTGCCAGAGGTAAGAGTGTCGGCAAACGCGCCCGCGTAGTCCGCGACCGGCTTGGCGAAGCGATAATCGACGCCGGGGAAGACCGGAGCATACAGATCGACCGTGCCCTTGGCGGCGTCCACATTCAGGAAAGAGGCGTTGAGGTTGCTGCCGTTGTAGTCGCCGACCAGGGGGAACTCCGTAGGGATTCCCTTTTCGGTGATGTACTTGGCCAGATTGACGGGCTTGCCATTGACCTGGCAGTTGGTTACCTGGAAGCCCGACTCCTCGAAGCGGATCACATCGCCGCCCTGGCTCTCGAAGATGTTCACGATGTCCATATCGGCCATGATGCTGGCGGGCAGCGTAACGTGCAGGGCAACACACTTGGCCTCGAAGACGGAGCTTGTCTTGCCGTTGAAGACCACCGGCGCTTCCTTGCCGATCTTGTCCACGCGCACCCCCGCGACCCAGCCCACAACGGGGCGCAGCAGGAAGCCGTCGAAGGACGGCGCCTTCTCGGCAAAGGTCTTGAGCACTTCGGTGCCGGCGGGCAAGACCACGAAGGTGAAGCCATGGGCGGGCGCGTCGCGGTAGAGGCTGGCCAGATTCTCCGGCCCGTACTCGGCCGTCTTCACTGACAGGGCCATCTCCGGCACGCGGGTGACAAAGATGCGGTCCTCGGCCAGCAGGCCACCCTGCTCGGTCATGAAGTAGGGGATGGTTCCGCCTATCCAGTTGCCGGCGGGGAGCTGGCTCAGCGCTTCGCGGCTGCCGGCCAGGAACAAGGATTCTCCGGCGGCGACTGCGGATTGCACCTCCGGGATGGTTTGCAAGGTGGTACTGATGGCTGCAAGCATAGCGCTCTCTCACTCCTTAGCTGAGAATCTTGGCGAATTCAGCGGCAAAAACCTTTTCGTATTGGATGAAGAAGTCGTGGGTCCTCTTTGCCAGCAGCTTCACGTTGGCCGGAGACGAATCCTTCTCGTAGTTGATTTTGTTGCCTTGAGCAAGCAGGTTGATGGCCAGCTTGCCCGTCTGCACCGGTTTCTTCCCGGTTACAATTTGCGTCCATATCGGATGATCAACAGCTGGGATCATCTGGCGTTCTCCTTTCGGAAATACAAGTCAACTTTCTGTTCATCGGCCTATGGGCGAAATGGATGAGGGGGAAATGATTAAAAAATATTGGGCGGCCGCCGTGTCGCAATGCAAGGCGGCTTCCCCAGCCGCCGAGGAGCGAAACCCGTCCCACGGAAGGAAATTCGGCTTGACAACTCGCATCCCGGTCCCGGGAATTGACATCTAAAAAAGACAATAGCGCTTCCCGCCAAGGCCCCAGCCCCCGGCTGGCGGAAAGCAAAGCGCTCATAAATTCGTGTCGTGCGTGTAATGTATACGTGACGAGTTCGTGATTTTTATTGATATTGCATTCATTTTTCGATAGAATGCTGATGCGAGTGTTGCCAACGCGCGACGGCAATGTTCTATGTAATTCTTTGGAGGCAATACATGGTATTCAAAACAAAAGGACAAGGCAATTGGAGAGGGCTGCTCGTTTGCGGTCTCCTCTGTCTTTTGGCCACGCTGTGCACTTTCGCGCAGGGCGGCGCAACCACGGCCCAGATCACCGGCACGGTCAAAGACCCCAGCCAGGCGGTTCTGGCCAATGTTCCGGTGGTTCTCACCAACGTGCAGACCAACGAAAAAGCCACCACCGTCACCAACGGCCAGGGCGAATACAGGTTTTCGGCCCTGCCGGCGGGCACCTACACCGTTCAGGCCGACGCCCAGGGCTTCAATCCCAGCGTAAGCGGCGCCATCAAGGTGGCCGCGGGCCAGAGCGCCCATAACGACTTCTCCCTGACCATGGCCGGCAATGTCGAGACCGTCACCGTCCAGGCCGGAGCCTTCGAGAACGCCTACCGCGTGGACAAAGTGGCGCCTGCTTCGCCCCTCGGCCCGACGCCCATCGTGAACCTTCCCTACACGATCAACGTGATCTCTCACCAGTTGATCGAGGACACGCATTCGCGCGACTTCAAGCAGATCGCCAAGTACCTGCCGCTGGTCTCCTTCCAGGAGATGCAGGGACCGGAGATTCTGCGCCCTGAAACCCGCGGCATGCAGGGCACCAACATGCAGGGCGATCGCATGGATGGAATGGGATTTGCGGTTACCGTGCCTTTCGCGCTCGAGGAGTACCAGCAGATTGAGGTTCTCAGCGGCGTGGGCGGCTCCATGTATGGCCCCTCCAACCCCTCAGGCACCTTCAACTTCGTCACCAAGGCTCCCACCGAAGACCGGTTCAACGAGGTCGGGGTGGATTATGAGGGCCGCAGCGTCATGACCGGCCATGTCGATGTGGGCGGCCGCCTGGGCCCGAACAAGATCCTCGGCTATCGCATCAATGGGCTTATGGGCGACGGCACCGGCTACGTCACCAACAGCCAGTTGCGCCGCCAGTTGGCCGACATCACGCTCGATGTGCGTCCCTTCGCCCACACCACTGTCGCGGGTAACTTCAGCTTCTACAACCTCTGGCAGCATGGATACCCCGGCTGGTTCTCCTACAATCCAACCCTCAATCCAACCGCTGTTTGCACTACCGGCTACAACTCAAAATGTTTCTCCAAACTGCCGGTGAATGCCCCCGACCCGGAGCGCCAGGGCTATGGACAGCGCTTCCTGGGATCCAATACCAACAACCAGGTCGCCGAGGTGAAGCTCACTCACGATTTCAGCCCCAACTGGCACCTTTATCTCGGGGTGTTGCACCAGATCAGCTTCCGCAACCTCACCACGGCGGTCAACGCGCTCTTTGACTCCAAGGGCGATTACCAGCAGGAAGCGGAAAACGTATTCCAGGGAACGATCTCAGGCCGTTTCCAGGTCAAGAGCGACCTGGGATACGTCACCGGCAAATTCAAGACGTGGGGCGTCGAAAACGCGGTGGTATTCGGAAGCACCGGCTACAGGTTTGCGTCCTGGAGTCCCAAAACCGCCATCCCCAATCCTGTTTACTTGTGCAAGCTTGACAATTCTTCTGTTTGCTTTGCCAACATTGCCAACCCGTGGATTGCTGCAAACCCCGGCTATCAGCCTTACACAGGCATTTACGGCCTTTTCGCCAGCAGCATCATTCACCAGCAGGGATTCAATTTTGGCGACACCATCACGCTGACTCCGAACTGGCTTCTGCGCGTGGCCGCCAGCCAGGACTGGACCTGGACGAACAGCTATACCTATTCCACCACCACGGACTCGCGGACTTATATCCCCGGCTATATGAACCAGGGCGTCAGCCCCACCGCCAGCGTGCTCTACAAGCCCAGGCCAAACCAGACCGCCTACGTTACCTGGGCGGACAGCATTCAGGCTCCGGACACGGCTCCAGGGAACACGATCAGCACCACCAAACCCGCCACAAACGTCTATTTCACCAACGCCGGTCAGGCGCTTCCTCCCTACCGCAGCACGGAAGTGGAGATGGGCTACAAGGTGGAATCGCAGAGGATGAACTTCTCGGCCGACGTCTTCCGTATCCGGCGACCGTTCGCCGACACGGTCGAACTGTTTGCCTATAGCGCCTCCAATCCCAGCAATGTCTGCGGCGCGGGCGGAACACTGACGCTGGCAGGGCAGATCTGCGAAACCGACAAGATCATCGGCCAGCAGCTCAACTACGGCGCCGAGGCCATGCTCTCCGGCAATGTCACCAAGAGCTTACGGATCATCGGCGGAATTACGGCTCTGAGCCCCAAGCTGACCGATACGGTGGTTTACCTGCCGGTTGGCAATAAGTACGTGTCGGCCACCTGCACCCTTCCTGCGGGTGTTGCCGCTACCTCGCTGATCTGCCCCAGCTACGTGACCAACAACAAAACCCTGGTCGGCTTTCCCGCCTACAAATCCAACATCCTGGCCGAATATCAGTTGCCGGTGCTGTCGACGGCGTACTTTACCTTCGACTGGCAGCATGTCGGACGCCGTCCCGCCGACGACATGAACAGCTACTACGTGCCCCAGTACAACACCTTCGATCTCGGCGGCCGCTACAGCGCCAGGATCTTTGGGAATCTGACGACCTGGATCGTTACTTTCAACAACGTCTCGAATGTTCACTACTGGTCGACGCTAGGTCCGGGCAGCATTACCGGACAGAGCTCCGCCGACCTGGCGCACATGGGTGAGCCGCGCCTGCTTACGGCCACCATGCGTTACGAGTTCTAAACAGAGCAGCCAGGCGTTGCGCCCCCCCCGGAAGTTCGGAGGCGCCACGCCTGGCTCTTTTTTGAGAGCCGCGATCGAAATTCAGCTGGAGGGTACGGGCTTTAGCCCGTACATCAACCTCACAATATCAACGCGGGCTTTAGCCCCTGAGGGATTGGTCGATTCCTGAACCCAATCCAGTCGCTATGCCTTCCTTTCCCTCAGGGGCGAAGCCCCTTTCTTCCGGCCTTTGGTATGTACGGGCTGAAGCCCGTACCCTTCAAAACCCGCGTCCGTTTTTCCATTTCAATGCATCGGCCCTGGTGCGCTGACTTGTTCTTCCAAAAACTGAGGAGTTCCCCCACAAATCGGCTGGAACCGTTTCAACTCTATCGTCCTGGCCGGAAGCAACCCCGAACAGCAGTTGAGAAGGAATTGAAAATGTCGAAAAAGATCAGCTTCCAAACCTGCGCCCGTTCGCTGGCGCTGGTTCTGCCCGGCCTCTGCCTGGCTGCGACCCTGAGCGCACAGACGCCCACTTGCGTTGCGCCCACCGGCCAGAAACTCACCATCTTTCACGCCGGCAGCGTCAATGCAGCCTTCAAGCCCCTGGAGGAGGCCCTGACCTGCCAGACCGGCGTGCAGGTGATCGACAAGTTCGGCTCTAGCGTGGGCATGGCCCGGCAGTGCGTGGCCGAAAGCCCGGTCTGCGACCTCTACGCCTCGGCCGACTACCGGGACATCGACCTCTTCCTGAAGCCTTCGGGCCTGGCGAATTTCACCATCGTCTTCGCCAGGGGCAGGATGGTGCTGGCGTACTCGGCCAAGGACATCGCCGAGAAGAAGCTGGCCATCGTTGACCCCAAGAGCGGCCCCTTCGATCCGCCCAACTCCATTCCCAAGGCCTCCGCGGACTGGTACAAGATTCTCGCCTCGCCTGATGTGGCCATCGGCGGCTCGGTGCCCTTCATGGACCCCGGCGCCTACCGCACCTACCTGATCTTCCAGCTTGCGCAGGAGTACTACAAGCAGCCTCTGCTCTACGACAAGCTGATGGGGCGGCTGGTGATTCCCGGCGGGGACCATTCCGCTTCGGCGCTGGGAAAGCTCTATGACTTCCAGTTGACCTATGAGCACAACGCCCGCGCCACGGCCAAGAAGGACCCGGACTTCCGTTACGTGGACCTGCCCGCCGCGGTGAATCTCTCCGACCCGTCCCTGAACGCCTTCTACGCGAAGAATGCGGTGGTGGTGCTACCCGGCCTGGAGACGCCCGGCAGCGTGCAGACGGTTCCGGTGCGCGCCGCAAGCGTGGCCTGGGGCATTACCCTGCTGAAGGGCGCTCCCGACCGGGAGAATGCAATCAAATTTCTGCAATTGCTGCTGGGCCCGGCGGGAACCGCGTCGCTCAATGCAAATGGCCCCACGCCGGTCACGCCCGCCAGCGTCACTCCGGCGGATTTCCACAATCTGCCCCCCGCGCTTCGTCCCCTGGTCAAAAGCTCGGGGAAATAAGAGCCGCACCGGTTCCCACCCTAGCCGCAAAAGCAAAAACACGGCGAGGGCGGGACACCCAAATTTGTTTTAATTCGTTCCGGGCCGACCAATAACTGCGCCATTCAACCGCATCAGAAGACCGGGCCGGCGCTTCCATCGAGGGAGCGCTGGCCCGGCTGTCTTTGCGCGCTGGGCTGCTTGATTTGGCGTTGCAATTTACACTAAAAGACTAGGAGTTCGTCAGCTTTTATGGATAAATTTGTGATTCGCGGCGGCAATCCGCTGCGGGGTACGATTCGCGTCTCGGGCGCCAAAAATTCCGCGCTGCCCTGCATGGCGGCGGCGATTCTGACCGAGGACGAGGTCACGCTCGAGAACATTCCCCAGGTGCGGGACATCGACACCGAACGGCGGCTGCTGTCCTCAATGGGCGCCGAGGTGCGGCTTGACGCGCCGCACACCACCACCATCCGCTGCCAGCTCCTTTCCGATCCCGTGGCGAAGTACGAAATTGTGAAGACGATGCGCGCCAGCTCGCTGGTGCTGGGTCCGCTCATCGCCCGCACGGGAATGGCGCGCGTGGCCATGCCGGGCGGATGCGCCATCGGCGGCCGACCGATCGACCTGCACATCAAGGGCCTGGAGAAGATGGGCGCGGCCATCACCCAGCAGCACGGCTACCTGGAGGCGCGGGCCGAGCGATTGAAGGGCGCGCACCTGGTCTTCGACAAGATTACCGTCACCGGCACCGAGGATTTGCTGATGGCCGCCGTGCTGGCCGAGGGCGAAACCCTGATGGAAAACTGCGCGCGTGAGCCCGAGGTCGTCGATCTGGCCGCGCTGCTGATCGCCATGGGCGCGAAGATCGAGGGTGCGGGAACCTCGACCATGCGCATAGAGGGCGTCGGCCGGCTGCATGGCGCGCGCCATCGCATTTTTTCCGATCGCATCGAGGCCGGCACATTCCTGATCGCCGGCGCCATCACCGGCGGAGACCTGACGGTGGCCGGCTGCAACGCCTCTCACCTGAGCGCGGTGATTGCCAAGCTGGAAGAGGCCGGTGTCCGCGTGGATATTCTCGGGCCCAACACGGTGCGCGTGCGCGGGGCCGAACGGCTGCGCGCCGCCGACATTTCCACCGAGGAGTACCCCGGCTTTCCCACCGACATGCAGGCGCAGTACATGGCGCTGGCCACGCAGGCCGAGGGCGTCAGCGTGGTCGAGGAGAACATCTTCGAGAACCGCTTCATGCACGTGCAGGAGCTGGCGCGGATGGGCGCGAACATCAAGGTGGAAGGCCGCACGGCCACGGTGCGCGGACCGGCCAGGCTTTCGGCCGCGGCCGTCATGTGCTCCGACCTGCGGGCTTCGGCCTCGCTGGTGCTGGCCGCGCTGGTGGCCGACGGCGAGTCGATCCTGGATCGCGTCTACCACATGGACCGCGGCTACGAGCGCATCGAGGAGAAGCTGGCCGGGGTGGGCGCCGAGATCCGGCGCATGGGCAACGTCTTCCCGACGAAAGAGGACGAAACAAACGCCGATTGAGCTTTGTGGTCTCCCAGGTCTTCTATGAGACGGCTGGGATTGTCTTCGTAGGGGGAAACTCCGAGCCTCACCGCCAGCGCCGCCCGTGTCCGTGGACAAACGCCAGCAGCCGCAACAGCAGCAGCAGAACGGCGAAGGCTACCGCGCAGATCACAATCAGCCGTTGGGAGCGTGGCTTGGTCTGGCGCGATTTTGCTTGGCGCGGCTTGGCTTGGCGGCTCATGCGGAGGGCAAAAACGGAGCAAGATCATTCTACCGTCTGATCTGGAGCCCGTAAGAAACTGTGTGCTTTGAAGGGGACGGGCTTCAGCCCGTCCGTTGAGAGCAAGGTTGAAATGCTGGCTTTAGCCACTGAGGGAATGCTGTAGCCGCAACAAATCTCCCTCAGGGGCTAAAGCCCCATCTACTTCAGGCTCTGATGATGTACGGGCTAAAAGCCCGTACCCTCCACTAAAGCCCGTACCCTTCGCTCCAAACCAGGTTTCTAGACAAATTTTGAGGAGTCTTCAGCTTGCCAAATAACTCGCAGCCTTCACGGCCGGTTACCGCCGGATCAAGGCGGCCTGATCCGCGCCAGCCTGCCTCTATCCTCTGCTGGTAGAATGGAAGTTGCCGCGGTGTGCGGCGATTGTCCCCTCTAGAGCGGAATAAGAGTAATCGTGTTCTTGCAGAGAGTATTCCAGGTGGCTTTTCCTTGAGAAAAAGCCGCGCGGCAGGCTTGCCTTCGGGCTACATCTACTCTGGTTTCGCTATTACGCTTCCAACCCCATGGCCTTTTTGGCCGAACCAAAAGAAGGAAAAGCCCCACTGTGACCCAGACGATCCGCAATATCGCCATCATCGCCCACGTTGACCACGGCAAGACAACCCTGGTAGACGCCATGCTCCGGCAGTCCGGAACATTCCGCGCCAACGAGCAGGTTGCCGAGCGGGTGATGGACTCGAATGAACTGGAGCGGGAGCGGGGCATCACCATCCTGGCCAAGAACACGGCGATCGTCTTTGAGGGCGGCAAGATCAACATTGTGGACACGCCGGGGCACGCCGATTTTGGCGGCGAGGTGGAGCGCGCGCTGAAGATGGTGGACGGCGTCATGCTGCTGGTGGATGCGGCCGAGGGCCCGCTGCCACAAACTCGTTATGTCCTGTCCAAGGCCCTGGAGGCCAAGCTCAAGCCCATCGTGGTCATCAACAAGATTGACCGGCCCGATGCGCGTCCGCAGGAGGTTTTGGATGAAATTTACGATCTTTTCATCGACCTCGACGCGGACGAATCGCAGCTCGACTTTCCGGTGCTCTACGCGGTGGCGAAGGCGGGCACGGCGACCACCGACCCGGCCAAGCCGGGCGTGGATTTGCAGCCGCTCTTCGAGAGCATTGTGGCGACGATTCCCCCGGCCACCGGCGATGCCGAGGCCACGCTGCAGATTCTGGTCACCAACCTCGATTATTCGGAGTACTTTGGCCGCATCGCCATCTGCCGCGTCTTCCAGGGCACGTTGCACGCCGGCGACGACGTGACGATCTCCAAGCGCGACGGCTCGCTGATGAAGACGCGCATTACGAAGCTGTTCACCTTTAGCGGTTTGAAGCGCATCGAGACCTCCGAGACGACCATGGGCGACATTGTGGCCGTGGCCGGCGTCGAGGGCATCACCATTGGCGAGACGATCACCAGCGTCGAAAACCCCTCGCCACTGCCGCTGATTGTGATTGATGAGCCTACCATCGCCATTCAATTCAGCGTGAACAACTCGCCCTTTGCCGGGCGCGAGGGCCAGTACGTGACCAGCCGCAACCTGCGCGAGCGCCTGGAAAAGGAGCTGCTGACCAACGTCAGCATTCGCGTCGAGGACACCGGTTCGCCGGACAGCTTCAAGGTGCTGGGCCGGGGCGAACTGCAACTGGCGATTTTGATTGAAATGATGCGCCGCGAGGGCTTCGAGCTGATGGCCGGCCGACCGCAGATCGTGACCAAGACGGTGGACGGCGTGCGCATGGAGCCGGTCGAACGGCTGACCATCGACGTGCCGGAGGCTTACACCGGCGTGGTGATCGAAAAGCTGGGGCCCCGCAAGGGCGAGATGACGAAGATGCACAACCACGGGTCTGGACGGGTAAGAATGGAGTTTCGCGTGCCCTCGCGCGGCATCATCGGCCTGCGCAGCGAAATGCTGACCGAGACGCGCGGCACGATTGTGATGAACGCCCTCTTCGACGGCTACATTCCCTACCAGGGCGAGATTCCACAGCGGCCCACTGGCGCTCTGATCGCCGACCGGCAGGGACTGACCACGACTTATTCGCTGAACGGCTTGCAGGAGCGCGGCACTCTCTTCGTCGGACCGGGCGTCGAGGTTTACGAGGGCATGATCGTCGGCGAGCACTCGCGCGACAACGACCTCGACGTGAACGTGGTGCGCGAGAAGCACATGACCAACATGCGCGCCTCGAGCGCGGATGAGGCCATCCGGCTGGTGCCCGTCAAGGCTCAGAATCTGGAGCAGGCTATCGAGTTTATCGCCGAGGATGAGATGGTCGAGGTTACGCCCAAGTCGCTCAGGCTGCGCAAGAAGATTTTGCAGCAAAACAAACGGCCCAAGCGGTGGGAAAAGGGCGGCGGCGAGTAAGCTGCCGGGCTTATTCCGGCAGCTTCACCTCGAGCACTTCCTTTGCGCGAGCGGCGCGCCAGGCGGCCAGCCGTTCATAGAGCGCCACGTCGTTCAGGGCGAGAATCTGGGCGGCAAAGAGCGCGGCGTTGCCCGCTCCGGGCTTGCCGATGGCCAAGGTGGCGACGGGAATCCCCTTGGGCATTTGCACCATCGCCAGCAGCGCATCCAGGCCATTGAGCGGCGTGGCGGCTATGGGCACGGCCAGCACCGGGAGCAGCGTTTTGGCGGCCATTACGCCGGCCAGATGAGCCGCGCCGCCGGCCCCGGCAATCAGTACGCGCAGCCCCCGCGATTGCGCTGTTTCGACGTATTCGGAGAGTTGATCCGGGGTGCGATGCGCGCTCAAAACCCGCGCCTCGTGGGGAATTTCCAGCGCACGCAAAATCTCAATGGCAGCCAGGAGCACCTCATAGTCGCTCTTGCTGCCCATCACTACGCCTACCAGCGGCTTATCGTTCATAGGGCTGATTATAGAGCGGTTCTCCTATTGCTGTAGAGTGGGTTTCTTCGATCCCACCCTAGCCACAAAGTTTCAGGAAGCAGCTTCTTCGACTTCGCTGCGCTTGGCTCAGAATGACAAGCGAGGGCGGGGCACCCAGATCCATACCTTTAGGAGAAATGCGCCGGTCCTACTGAGGCGCGCTGCCGGAACCCTGCCCGAACTCACGGCGGAAGCGGTTTGCCTGCTCGAATTCGTCGCGCAGCTCCGGGGTGCGCAGGTTTTCGCGCAGGTGGGCCAGCCGCTGTTCGAGGGCGTGGAGCGCGGCCTGGACGGCCTCGGTGTTGGTGCAGGCGATGTCGCGCCACATCGAGTAGGGGCTGGCGCCCAGGCGGGTCATCTCGCGCAGGGCGCGTCCGCCCACGTCCTTCAGCTCCGGCGCGCCGCCGAGCTGTTCCTCCAGCAGCGCGCTCAGGGCCGTAGCCACAAACTGCGGCAAGTGGCTGACCCAGGCGACCAGCTCGTCGTGGCGCGCGGCCTCGAGATCAAGGGTTTTGGCTCCCATGGCCGTGACCCACTCCCGCCAGCCCTTGACCAGAGCAGCCGAATCCGGCGAGCGCTGCCAGGCCGGGTCGTCGGTGAAGAGCCAGACCGCACCGCGAAAGAGCTCCGCGTCGCCCAGCGCCGCTCCGCCGCGCTCCTTGCCGGCCATGGGGTGGCCGGGCAGAAACGCCGCGCGATCGGGAGCGTTGAAGAGCCGTCCGGCGGCGGCGGTGATCTGCGCCTTGGTGCTGCCCACGTCGGTGACCAGTTGCCCAGGGCCGAGCACAGTCGCCAGCTTCTCCATGAAGTCGAGGGTGGCGTAGATGGGCAGGGCCAGCAGAACCACCTGGCTCTCCCGCGCCGCCTGCAAGGGGTCGGTTGCAATTGAGTCGATGGCGCCTGCGGCCAGAGCCGTCTGCCCTCCCTCGGGGCTCCGATTCCATCCCACGATGGAGCCGCGAAAGCCCGCCGCGCGCAGCGCCAATCCCACTGACGTTCCCAGCAGGCCTGTACCCAGAATACTGATGCGCTCGATCATGGGTTCTATTCCTGACTCCGGCTGACTTGAAAGGGCGCGGCTGAAACCGCTCCGCCAAGCGACGATAAAAACTGCGGGCTTTAGCCCCTGAGAGAATTCCCTTGCACCAATGTACATTCCCTCAGCGGCTAAAGCCGCGATCAATTTGGCTCCTCTACGGCACGGCTAAAGCCGTGCCCTTTCAAAACCGCGAGAGTTTTTGCCAACCCCGCCAGCTCCGCTAACCTCGACTAACTCTGCTCCGGCTGTCTCCCGCCCATTAACGTTACAACGTCCGCCCCACCGCCGCGGCAATGGCGCGCAACTGGCCCATCAGCTCGTCGAACTGCTCGAAGTAGAGCGTCTGCGCGGCGTCGGAGGCGGCCTTGTCGGCTTGGGGGTGAATCTCGACCAGAATCGCGTCCGCTCCGGCGGCCACCGCGGCTCGCGCCATGGGCGCCACCAGGTCGCGGCGGCCGGTGCCGTGCGAGGGGTCGCCCGCAATGGGCAGGTGCGAGAGCTTGTGGATCACCGGGATCGCCGAAAGGTCCATGGTGTTGCGCGTGGCCGTCTCATAGGTGCGAATGCCGCGCTCGCAGAGGATCACGTCGTAGTTTCCGCCGGATAGGATGTACTCGCTCGACAGCAATAATTCTTCAATCGTCGCGGCGATGCCCCGCTTCAGCAGAACAGGCTTGCGCGCCTGCCCCAGCTCGCGCAGCAGGTTGAAGTTCTGCATGTTGCGCGCCCCCACCTGGAAGCAATCCACAAAAGGCAGCATAGGCTCGATCTGCGAAATCTCCATCACCTCGCTGACCGTCAGCAGGCCGTGCGCCTGGGCGGCCTCGTGCATCAGTTGCAGCCCCGGAATGCCGAGTCCCTGAAAAGCGTAAGGCGAGGAGCGCGGTTTGAAAGCGCCTCCGCGCAGAAACTGGGCGCCGGCGGCCTTCACATGCGCGGCCGTCGCGAAGATCTGCTCGCGGTTCTCGATGGCGCATGGCCCGGCCATCACGGCCACCTGCTTGCCGCCCACCGTTACTCCGTTGGGAAACTCTACCACCGTGCCTTCCGGGCGAAAGGCGCGGCCGGCCAGCTTGTAAGGCGCGCTGATGCGGTGCACGTAGAGCACGCCGGGAAGCAGTTCAAACTCTCTCAGGTCAACGCTGGCGGTCGGTCCCACACCCGCCAGAATGGTTTGGGTTGCTCCTGTGGTTCGATGGACATTGACGCCGGCTTCCACCATGGCGTCGATCACTGCGTCGATCTGTTCCTCTGTGGCCAGCTCCTGCATGGCTACGATCATTGCTTCGTCCCTGTCTCGGGCGCGCCTGTTCCAGTCTCAGCGCCCGCGCCTTGGCCCGGCGGCGTCGCCTGGGCGTCCCTCATCGAGGCCAACTCGTTCTTCTGCAAGGCTCGCATCACGTCGATAATGCGCTCGTAGATGTGTGTCAGTTCGATGTCCGGCAGGGGGCCCTGGTTGGCGGCGCGCACGTTGGCGTAGATCACCTTTTCGCGCGCCGGCTCGTAGACCGGCAGCGAGGTGGCGGCCTTCAGATGGCCGATCATCAGTGCGGCGCGGGCCCGTTCGCTCAGCAATGCCACCAGCTGGCGGTCCAGAACATCGATCTTGTCTCGCAATTCTTCCAGCGTCATTTCATCCTCAGTGTTGCTTCCGGCAGCCGCCTCCGTTCAAAAGGAACCGGCCCCACCGGGCGCATAAGAGCAAGAGTTGAATCCATCCGAACGGCCAGCGATGCGAACCGCCGCGCCGTCAGCAGGGGGTTTAGAGCATTTTCGGAATACATATAGACTTTTTGAGAGCCACGGAAGGTGGCTTTTTCTTGAGGAAAAAGCCACTTGAGTGCGTGCTTTCGGTCCACATCAATTCCTCAAATGCTTTACCGGGCCGGCGCCGCTTCAGGCTGGCGCAGGCCCTTGATAAATCGAGCCACCGCGCCGGGTGCCGTCTCGGGGGTTGACCTTTCGATCAACCCCACAATCGCGCTACCGATCACCGCGGCATCGGCGAACTGGCCCACCTGGGCGACGTGTTCGCTGTTACTGATGCCGAACCCCACGGCCACCGGCAGCCGGCTCCCGTCCGCTCTCGAAAACTTGCGTATGCGGGCCACCAGCGAGGCAGCGTCGCCGGTAAGGTTCTGCTGCGTGCCGGTAATGCCGACGCGCGAAATGGCGTAAATAAAACCTTTGGAATGAGCGGCGATGGCCTCCAACCGCGCGTCGGGACTGGTGGGCGCGGCCAGAAAAACCGGATCAAGCCCCACGCGGGCCATCTCGGCCAGGTACTCACCCGCCTCTTCGACGATCAAATCGGTCACCAGCACGCCATCCACGCCGACGACGGCGGCGTGGATGGCAAATTTCTTGAGGCCGAAACGCAGAATCGGATTCAGGTAGCTGAAGATCACGAGGCCGGCCGCGGGCCGCTCGGCGCGAATCTCCCCGGCCAGCTTGAGCACATCCCTGAGCCGCGTTCCATGGGCCAGCGCACGCTCCATGGCGCGCTGAATCACCGGGCCATCGGCCAGCGGGTCGCTGAAGGGCACGCCCAGCTCGATCACATCCGCGCCCGCGTCGATGGCCGCAATCGCAATGGCGCGCGTGGCCTCAAGGCTGGGGTCGCCAGCCGTCAGATAAATCACCAGACCGGGTTGGTTTTCGGGTTTGTGATCGAATCGTATCGCCATCGAATATCCGCTAACATGCCAACTCGCCCATCGCCGCGAAGCGGTTGCTGGGTTCCCTGCCCTGAAACATTGGGTACCCCATCCTCGCCGCATTCTTGCTTTTGCGGCTAGGGTGGGAAACCTCGAATTTCAGCCAACCTGCCGCCGCGCTTCCTTACAGCTTCAACTCACGCGCCAGAATGCCCATGTCCTTGTCGCCGCGCCCCGAAAGGTTCACCACCAGTATGTCATGGGCCGCCATCGTGGGAGCAAGGCGCAGGGCCTCGGCCACGGCGTGCGCGCTTTCAAGAGCCGGCAGAATTCCCTCGGTCCGCGCGAGCCTCACCACTGCGTCGAGAGCCGCCTGGTCGTCCTGCGAAACGTACTCGGCGCGTCCCGAGTCGTGCAGCATCGCGTGCTCGGGGCCGATCGAGGCGTAATCGAGCCCCGCCGAGACCGAATGCGTCAGCGCGATCTGCCCATTCTCATCCTGCAAAACGTAGGAGTACGTCCCCTGCAAGACGCCCGGCTCGCCGCCCCGGAAGCGCGCCGCGTGCTGGCCCAGCGCCGGGCCGTAACCGCCCGCCTCGACGCCGATCAGACGCACCTCGCGGTCGGCAATGAAATCGTAGAAGGCTCCGATGGCATTCGAGCCGCCACCCACGCAGGCGATGATGGCCGTGGGCAGACGGCCTTCCTTTTCCAGGATTTGCTGCTTCATCTCGATGCCGATGCAGCGCTGGAAGTCGCGCACCATGGTCGGGTAGGGGTGCGCACCGAGGGCCGAGCCGAGCAGGTAGTAGGTCGTGCGGACGTTGGTGACCCAGTCGCGCATGGCCTCGCTGATGGCGTCCTTCAGGGTTTTGGAGCCCGACGAAACCCCGCGGACCTCGGCCCCCAAAAGGCGCATACGCAGCACATTCAGCTCCTGGCGCTCCATGTCCACGTCGCCCATGTAGACCACGCACTCCAGGCCCAAGAGAGCGCAGACGGTAGCCGTGGCCACGCCGTGCTGGCCCGCACCGGTCTCGGCGATGATGCGCTTTTTGCCCATCCGCCGGGCCAAGAGGCCCTGCCCGAGGGCGTTATTGATCTTGTGCGCGCCGGTGTGCAGCAGGTCTTCGCGCTTCAGGTAGATTTTGGCCCCGCCCAACTGCTCGGTCAGCCGCTTGCAGTAGTAGAGCGGCGTGGGACGGCCGGCGTAGTTGTGCAGCAGGTCAGCCAATTCCGCCTGAAAGGCCGGGTCAACCTTGGCCTTCTCATACTCCTGCTCCAGCTCGACCAGCGCCGCGACCAGCGTCTCCGGCACATACCGCCCGCCATAAACGCCAAAGCGCCCAGGGCGCGATTCGGATGGATTTGCCGGACTATCGATCGATGCCATGGGGCCTCCTGCGGGCTAACGCGAAAATGGGGGACTCTTTAGTGTACTAGGGGGGCGGGTGGCCCACCTTTGACATGCCCAAATGAATGGGTGCCCCATCCTTCGCGTACTTTGCGAAGGGTGGGAGACGAGAATCCAATCCCGCCATCCTTCTCGTTTTGATTTTGCCGGGGTAGGTCCGTGGTCTCCCACCCTTCCGCGATAAAACTGCGGAAGGATGGGGCACCCAGCACCCAGCCAAGATTCCAGATAGCAAGTGCCACACATCTCGCTTTTTAGCGGTTCAATTGAACTCTCAGAATCTGTCCATAAACTACAGGCATTGAAAGGGACGGGCTTCAGCCCGTCCGTTCAGAGCTAATTCCGATTTTCGGCTTTAGCCGCTGAGGGAATGTATGTCGTCCAAAAATCGCCCTCGGGGGCTAAAGCCCCAACCTTTTCTTGCCTTTGAAGTACGGGCTAAAGCCCGTACCCTTCGCCCAAACCCAAGTTTCTGGACAAGTTTTAAGGCAAAACCGCCGCTCAGGCGTCCGCTGACAAACAGCCACACATTCACCCCCGCCGCCAATCCGATGGAAATCCAGGTGGCGGCTCGGTAGCGGCGCGCCTCGGCGGCCGATTGCGTCGCGTGAGCGGAGAGGTACTCCATCTGGCCGGCTACGCGTTCCTGGTGGTAGCGCTGCTTGAACTCTTCGACAGATGGATGGCCGCGCTCGCGGTCGAGCACTTTCAGCAGATTCAGCGACATCAGCACGCCAGAAAGTTCGGGAACCGCCTCCGGGCCGATCGCCTCATAGGAGGCGGGCGTGCTCCAGAAAGCCAGCACGGAACGGCAGACCTCGGCGGCGGTGCGCGTGCGCACCCACAGGGTCTGACGCTTTTGCAAGCGCAAAACCACGGGCAGCAGGGCCGCCATGATGCCAAAGGCCGTCCCCACGGTCAGCCAAGTTCCCACATCGCGCGCCCACGAACCGGCTCCGCTGAACAAAGCCGCGGCCGCGGTGAAAACGATGGGAATCGCCGCTAGCCGCCGGGATTGCGGCGCCAGCCGGGTCGCGCTCTCATCCACCTTGCGAAACCAGGACCGGGCCAGAGTTTCAGGCCGATTCGTTCCCTGGGGTGCGCCAAGCTCCGGCCGCGCAAGGGGCTCCGGCGACGGACTGGGCTCCGGCAATGCAGGAGGGTCCGGCAAATGGTTCAGAAAATCCAACTCCGGATCGTCGAGAAGCTCCTTTGCCGTTTTTTCATTGAAGGTGCGCACTTCTCCGCGTGTGCTGTGCAGCCAGGTTACGGTTCTGCCGATTCCCCTGGCGAAGGAGACAATGTCTTCCGTGCCGCCCAGGCCCAGCGAGGGCTCTCCATTCCACAGCGCCAGCAGCAGACGGCTTTGCTGCACGGTTTCAATGCCGCATTCGTAGTAGCACTCTTCGCGCGACTGATTGCCGGCCGTAAATTCAACCGAGGCCGCCCTGCTCAGCACCTGCTCAGCGCGCGCCCAATCGGCCGGGGTAAAATCCTGGCGAAACTCCTCCAGCGGCAGGGGGAGCAAAACGCAGAGCGGCAGCTCGAGTTGAATGCAGCTTTCGGCAAAGAGCAGATCGCCGCCCGCCGCCACCGAAGAGACTCCGTAGACCAGCGCCGGAATGGAGTTTTCTTGCCGTCGCAGAAAGTCGAGAATCCATTTGCGGCATTGCGCTTCATCTTCGAGCGAGCGGTGGCCTGTAAATCCGATGGCCACCGCGGCTGGCAACTGAATAGAAAATTCCATTGCGCTTGCCCCTGTCGTGATCGATTGCGGTAAAGAAACAGTACGTTCGCCCAAGTCTACTGGCAACCGCCGGGCTTTTGTCTCCCGACTTAGAAAATCAATGCGACCCACCTTCGGCTGGAAGCTGCCGCCTGGCCCAATTCAAAAGGTCAGGAAGGTCGCCAATGTAGATCCGGGCGGTTTTGTCGGAGCTGGCGGTGGCGATCAGTTTTCCATCGGGCGAGAAGGCCGCCCGGTTGACTTGGTCGGTATGCCCGGTCAGAGTGCCCAGCAACAGGCCCGATTCGGCGTTCCACAGGCGCGCCGTGCTGTCCTGGCTGGCGGTGACGATGAGCTTTCCATCGGGCGAAAAGGCGGCGGCGTTGACGCGGGCCGTGTGCCCGGCCAAAGTGGCCAGCAGGCGACCGGTTTTCGCCTCCCACACCCGCGCCGTTTTGTCGGCGCTGGCGGTGACGATGCGCTTTCCGTCAGGCGAGAAGGCGGCCGCATAAACCCAGAGGGAGTGTCCGCTTAAAGTTTCCAGCAGATGGCCAGTTTTTGCCTCCCACACCCGCGCCGTCTGGTCGTAACTGGCGGTCACGATGCGCTTCCCGTCGGGCGAGAACGAAGCCTCGTTGACCGCGGCGGCATGAGTGAGAGTCGCCCGCAGTTGACCGGTTTCCGCATCCCACACCCGCGCCGTTTGGTCGTCGCTGGCGGTCACGATGAGTTTTCCATCGGGCGAAAACCCGGCCTCATTCACCACGTCCCCGTGCCCGGTCAGAGTGACAAGCTGGGCGCCGGTCTCCGCATCCCACACGCGCGCCGTCTGGTCGTCGCTAGCGGCGACAACGCGCTTTCCGTCTGGCGAGAAGGCAGCCTGATTCACGCGGCCGGTGTGCCCGGTCAGCGTGAGCAGCAGGCGGCCCGAATCCGCGTCCCACACCCGCGCTGTTTTGTCGGCGCTGGCGGTCACGATGCGCTTGCCGTCGGGCGAGAAGGCAGCCGTATAAACCCAAAGTCCGTGGCCCAGGAGCGTAACCAGCAGTCGGCCGCTTCCGCTCTCCCAAAGGCGCGCGGTGGCGTCCTCGCCGGCGGTGAGCAGGCTCCGCCCATCGGGCGAAAACACGGCCGTCGAGACTCTGCCTGTATGCCCGGTTGAAACTGCCAGCGGATGGCCGATGTCGGCGTCCCAGACGCGCGCCGTGCCGTCGTTGCTGGCGGTCGCGATGCGGTCGCCGTCGGGCGAGAAGGCCGCATCGTAGACCACGCCGGCGCCTCCGTTCAGAGTAGCCAGCAACAGGCCTGAATCGGCGTTCCAGACGCGTGCCGTGCCGTCTTCACTGGCGGTCGCGATGCGCTTGCCGTCGGGTGAGAAGGCCGCGCCATTCACCGGAGCAGTGTGCCCGGTCAGAGTCGTGGTCTGATGGCCGGTCTCCGCTTCCCAGACCTGCGCCGTATGGTCGGCGCTGGCGGTCACGATGCGCTTTCCATCGGGCGAGAAGGCGGCCGCGTAGAGTGAGCCGCTGTGCCCGCTGAGCGTGGCCACCAGGTGGCCGGTCGCGGCCTCCCACACGCGCGCGGTCTGGTCCCAACTGGCGGTGACGATGCGCTTGCCGTCGGGCGAGAAAGCGGCGGAGGAGACCACGCGGGAGTGCCCGGCCAGAGTGGCCACGAGAGCGCCGGTTTCAGCGTTCCACAGCCGCGCCGTGCCGTCCTGGCTAGCGGTGACGATCTGCCTTCCATCAGGCGAAAAAACCGCCTCGCAAACCACGCCGCTATGCCCGTTCAGGGTGTCCAGCAGGCCGCCGGTTTCGGCGTTCCACACGCGCGCCGCGTGGTCGGCGCTGGCGGTTGCGATGCGCTTGCCGTCGGGAGAAAAAACGGCCTTGCGCACTTCAACGCCAGGCCCGGCGAGCGTGGCCAGCAGGCGTCCGGTCGCGGCCTCCCACACCCGCGCCGTGCCGTCGTCGCTGGCGGTGACCACGCGGCTTCCGTCTGGCGAGAAGGCCACGTCGTTGACCGAACCCGAGTGACCGGCGAGCGTGGCCAGCAAGTGCCCGGTGGAGGCCTCCCACACGCGCGCCGCATGGTCGGCGCTGGCGGTCGCAAGGCGCCTTCCATCGGGCGAGAAGGCGGCTACATAGACCGGGCCGCCGTGATGCAGAATCAGGTGTTCGAGCGGGCCCTCCAGGGCCGTTCGCAGCGCGTGCTCGGCCTGGTCCGTTGGCGAACGCTCGGCAGCTGCCACCGCCGTCCGAAGCGCCAGCGCCAGATCGCCGCCGGATTGGACGACCTGCTCGGCAACGGCGGCCAGTTCACGCGATTCCGCCGTGGCCTCGCGCACTTTGGCGAGCCACCATTCCCCCATCGCTCCGGCCAGGCAGATGGCCAGTACCATGGCGGCCGAAACGCTCGCCTGCTGAATGCGGCGCCGGAATTGCTCCCGCCGGGCCGTTTCCGCCTCATAAAATGCGACGCTGACCTGAATGAATTTGCGCTCGGCCTCGCTGAGTTGCAGCGGCTTGTCCACCAGCCAGCCGCGTGCCCGCGTCAGTTTCAAGCCGCTGAGCAAGGCCTCGGTTTTTTCGCCAGCCGGAGCCATCTCCCAGTCGAGCAAATCCTGCTCGAGTTGATCCTTGCCGATCAAAAACTCGCGTTCTTCGTCGAGCCAGCCCCGTAAAAGCGGCCACTTGCGCAAAAGGGCCTCGTGAGCCACTTCGACAATCGTCACATCGTGCTCTTTTTGAATGACGAGCAGCCGCGCCCTGGACAGGCGCTCGATCAGGGGCCGGGCATTCGGGGGCAATACATCGAAGCGGGCCGGGCGGCGCGCGTACTCGCCCTCGGCGTTGACCCGCACCATCGCGGGCACGAAGGCCTCCTTCAACGCCCGCAAATCTTCAGCCGAAGGGCGCGCGGCGGCCAGCACTTCGTCGGCCTTGCGGCGCACGGCATTTTCCAGTGGCGAAAGCTGCCCGGCCTCATCGCCCAGCGCGCGGTAGGCCTCCAGCGTAAGGTGCTTTTTCCGGCCGAAGCGGTCGTAGAGCTCGCGCAGCGCAAAGGCCAGCAGCGGCAAGGCGTCGCCGGTGGCCGCATCGCTCATCGCCGCCGAGATGAGAGCGTCGTCCACCGTGAGGCCGGCCGCGCGCGCCGGGCCTTCGATAATCTCACGCACCCGCGCCAAGGGCATGGGCTTGAGCGAGAACTCCTCGAAGGGAGCCGTCAGCGCGGGCGATTGCTGCAACTCGCCCAGATAATCCGAGCGCAAGGTCATCACCACGAGGAAGGACAGGCGTTCATCTTGCAGAGAGTTGAGGACGCGCAGAAACTGCTCCGCCCCGGCCCTTTCGGCGGTGCCGAACAACTCCTCGGCTTGATCGATGGTAATCAGGATCTGCGCCTCATTCGAGCCGCGCGTGGTGCGCAGGTCGCGGGCCAGATCGGAAAGAACAGGTGTCAGATCCTCTGAGGCGAAGGCCTCGCGCCAGTGCCGCCACTCTGCGCCGGAACCGAGCGCAACGGCCACGGCCTGGGCCAACTCTTCCAGCGGATGAAGTTGCGGGCGGAAGGGCGGGAGTACAATCCAGTTGCGTTTGTCGCGTTTGAGCCGGGGCAGCACGCCGGCCCGCACCAGCGAGGATTTTCCCGAGCCGGAGGCGCCCAGCACGGCAATCAGCTTGGCCCCGCCCTGCGCCCGCCGCGCGTTGAGCCGTTCCACCAGCCGGCGAATATCGTCGTCGCGTCCGAAATAAATCGCCGCATCGGCCTCATCGAAGGCCAGCAGTCCGGGATAGGGAGGCCGCGTGGGATCCCAATCGAAGCCGCCGCGCGCATTGACCACCACCTCGGTCAACTCCGAGGCCAGGATCGCCAACCCTCCCTCGCGGTCCTTGACCAGATCGAGGTGCTGAATATCGTGGGAGACGAAGGTCTCCCCGGTGGGAGCCTCAATGAGCGGAAAAATCGCCTTGCCGAGCGCGCGCGCCTGGGTGAACTCCGCAAAGCACCATTTACTGTCGAACCAGTTTTTGGTCAGAATCAGCACCACCGCGTCGGCCCCGGCTATTTCCCGGTAGAGGGTGCGTTCCCAGTCGGCACCGGGCGCCAGGCCGGCGTGCTTGTCGAAATCCAGAAAGGTCTCGACAAAACCATGCGCATGCAAGCAGGCGAGCAGCCGCGCCGCTTGTTCGGTGTCCCGGCTCGAGTGGCTGATAAAAATGTGCGACATACTCGTTTCCCTGGGAATCCGCGCGCTTGAGAAGCCTGGGTCTCTGACCGCTTGATGTTGCACCACTTATGGGTGCCCCAGGTCCCGATTTTGGGACCTGGGATTGCACGAACTCGAGGTACAAATCACGTGGTCAGAGACCTAGTTGTTCAAAAACACCTTGAGCATTTCCGCCGTCTGCCGGAAGGCGTCGGCATAGTCCTTCGGATTGTAGTGCTCCCCGCCAAGAACGAAATCGTGCTCGGCGTCCGGGTAGACGATGAGTTTGAAGGGCTTTCCGGCCGCCGTGGCCGCCGCCGCCAGTGTACTATCCTCGCTGGCCAGGCAGCATTGATTGCGATAGCGGTCTCTGCCGCCGGCAAAAACCAGGAGCGGCACCCTCAGCCTCTTCACAAAACCAGGCACATCGTGAATGAAGTTGTTGGTGGGGTACCAAAGCACGATGCCCGCCACCAGATCGGGCCATTGCGTGCCGTAATAAAGCGACATTCCCCCGCCCATGCAGAAGCCGACCAGGGCAACCTTGCCGGGCAGCGCGTGGGGCATCTGCTGGGCCTGCAAAATGACCGTTTTCGCGCCGTCTCCGTGCGTTCCCTCCATCAGGTTGCCGTCGAAGAGCACCACGTCGTAGCCCAGCTCGGCGATCTCGCGGGCGACCGTGGTGTAATGCGCCGGGCCGGAGAGGCCGGAGGCCAGCACTACCACGCGGCCTTTTCCCTGGGGAGGCGGAAACTCCTGCTGCGCGTGGGCTATGGAAGCCGCCGCGAGAAAACAAGCCATCGCCACAAGGCGCAAGCGCGTGCTCATGGAGCCTCCCCCCTTCCTTGTGCGTGGATTATATCAACCGGCATTTTCTTTCGGGAACAAGATGGAAACGCTTTGCCGAGTCGAGGTTAGCGGGAACGACGCCTTCGTGATTAAGCGTGCCGACCGCTCCTCGGTTGAGATTAGAGTATTTTCGAAATACTGTAAGCCGAACTTCCTTAGAACCTGTCCACAAACTTGAGATTGAACCAAGTCAGTAATATGCGTGCGAGAAGGCCGGTTTTAGGCTTGGTACATGTATCCGAGCGATTTGACTGATGCTCAATGGGCGCGCCTGGAGC